>Ga0194132_10000319_pt1 | contig 100077 bp, 103 predicted proteins | sample TA2KigOf80mmetaG_FD_148612 | JGI IMG/M metagenome (GOLD analysis project Ga0194132, IMG submission 148612) | Freshwater microbial communities from Lake Tanganyika, Tanzania - TA2015054 Kigoma Offshore 80m | ecosystem: Environmental > Aquatic > Freshwater > Lake | place: Tanzania: Lake... | reverse complement strand
CGGCTTCGCTCCGCGCGCGCAAAGGAAGAGGGCTTTTGTATAAGGAAATGCCAGAGAACTTTTGGAGCTTGCGAAAGCCGTTCGCGCACAAGGTCTTACGGTCACGAATTCACCCGCGAGATGCTTCTGACCACCAATGACAAAAAAGTCATCGCCGCTACGAAGGAAAAGAACCAGAGCGACATCGAATATTTAGGTGTGCTCGTCTTCGGACCGCGCTCGGCGGTTGAAAAGCTCACTGAACAGTTTCCACTCGCGACATAATACGTTCACATATGATCTCTACTATTCTACAGAGAATAGTAGAGATCGGATTTTGATATATAGTCCCTCGGGGCAGAGCCCCGAGGTAATGACAGAACAAGCAATGCTCGTTCTTCTCCGCGGAAGAGCCGCAAAGTTTGGACTCTATAAGCTCCTCGGCTCGGAAATGAAAACTCAAAGCAGTTTTCATTTCCCTCGCTCTACGTCGCTTATAAAAAAAGAGCGGTGCGGGAGAAGGACGTGCCGTCGCGGTTTTCGCGCGCGAGTATTGACATAGTCTTTGAACTGTCGTAGCGTACTCTCCATGAAAAGTTCTTTTCAGTATCCTATCGTGTCCCATAAGGACATCATCAATCTCTTTCACGCCATTCTCTTTTGGCGATACGAAGAGAAAGTGGCAGCGAGCATACATCCACGGTTTTGGTTCCTCACTTTTGGCACTGTCTGGAATCTGCTAGATATGGGTCAAATTCTTCCTTCCTCACGGATTACACGGTTGCAAGGCAAGAGAGAGTTTTGCAAGCTTTTCCTCAAGAAAATCCTTGTCGTGGAGCATTACGACGACCGGGACTGGAAAATAATCTTGGAGGGCGGTGCGTTCAGGCCGTTTTGCATCCGGAAAGGGAGTCGCGAACTTGTAAGGGGAAACTCCGTGAACTTCCTTGAACTGTGCACTCGGACAAGGGTGTTCATTACGCCTTTTGGCATCCGCCAAGGTCCTTCTTCAGTTGAAGAGGTATCTTCTCTACTGCCGCGTGAGAAGTTTTCTTCCTTATGGGAGCGGTATACGAAACCCTACCAACAAGACAAGTCAACCTTGAGTGTTCTCATGAAAGTGCGGAACAAAGCACTTAATGAAAGAATCTGGGGGGAGAAGAAAGCGAGCGACGACGAAATCGTCTAGATTTCCGAGCCGCTCTCATTCACTCTTAACCACCGCCATTGCGCCGCGACATTCGCGGCGCTTTTTTGTTGCGCACTCTTCGTCCACAGGTTATCCACAGTTAAAATACTATGCGGTGGTATGAAGTGTTATACAATATGCGACAAGTGGTAAAGAGTGGTATATGACCAAGATCGGCGCGATAAAAACAGTGATATACCGGGGCTGCTACAGGGATATACATTATGCCGTGCCTGTTTATGTATCTACTGAAGCGAGGCCTCGCGAAAAGGTCGCGGTGCGAAGGAAGAAGCGATAGCACATTGTCATGCTCAGTAGGTCAATTCATTCCATACGATAAACGCCCCCAGTAGCCGAAGATCGTGGAATTGCTTCGCTACGAGGCAGACAAGAATCACATTATGCTCATAGGCGAATATACGCACATTATAGATGACAAGAACAGGCTATCGTTGCCTGCCAGGTTTCGCGCAGAGATGGGGAAAAAGGTTGTGGTAACGCCCGGCCTCGATGGCTGTCTCTTCGTCTTTACGCTCAAGCAGTGGGAGAAGATATCCGGCAAGCTCGGCGAGTCGTCTCTCCTTCAGGGTGATACACGCAGTTTCAACCGCTATATGCTCGGTGGTGCGGCAGAGGCAGAGGTAGACTCTCTCGGCCGTGTCCTTATTCCGGATTTCCTTCGGGAACGTGCGACGCTCAAAGAGAAGGTAGCCATCGTAGGCGTGCAGAGCCGCGTGGAACTGTGGAATGACAAAAAGTGGCAGGAGTACAAGCGTGGCGTGGAAGGTCAGGCGGATACACTGGCGGAGAAATTGGGCAGTGTCGGCGTGCTCTAGGAGTTTATAAGTTTGTAAGGTTTATAAAGTTCATAAAGTCAGAAGAAATCAAAATCTGCTTTATAAACTTTACGGACTTTATAACTTTATGAACTCTGGCCACATACCCGTTCTTTTACAAGAAGTTCTGGACGGCCTTCAGGCAAAGAAGGGCGACACTATCCTTGATGCGACGGTAGGCGGCGGCGGGCACAGCGAAGCGCTCTGTCAGAGCGTCGGTTCAGCAACGTTTCTGTGCCTTGATGCCGACGAGGACGCAATAGAACGAAGCCGCAAGCGTCTTGCAGGCTGTGGGTGTGCCTTCAACTTCTATCGGACGTATTATCGGAATCTCGACAAAGCGCTGGAAAGCCTCGGTATCAAAGGAGTCAACCGCGCGCTTTTCGACCTCGGTCTCTCAAGCTTTCAGCTTGAAGAATCGGGAAGAGGATTCTCATTCGTGCGCGATGAGCCGCTCGCAATGACGTTTTCAAAATCGCCGGAAGGTGTTACCGCAGAGCAGATCGTGAACGAGTGGGGTGAAGATACGCTCACGACGCTCCTTGAGAGCTACGGAGAGGAAAAGCAGGCGCGGCGTATCGCACGGAGAATCGTGGAGGCGCGGGGAACATCCCGCATCTCCACGACTCTCCAATTGGCGGATGTAGTGGAGTCGGTCGTCAAACGGAGGGGTAAGATCCATCCCGCGACGAAGACATTTCAAGCTCTTCGCATGGCGGTAAATGATGAGTTTCAGGGACTTCGGGAGGGACTCCTGAAAGCGTGGGAGGTACTCCTTCCGCACGGAAGGCTTGCCGTCATCTCCTTTCACAGTATCGAAGACCGTACAGTAAAGGATTATTTCAGGGAACTTGCACAAAGCGGCGCAGGGAAGCTCATCACCAAAAAGCCGATTGTGCCGGCGCAGGAAGAGGTAGCGAGAAACCCGCGGTCAAGAAGCGCCAAGCTCCGAATCATTGAGAAGATCTAGAATCTTGTTCGTATGTTCGTATCGATGTTCGTACGTTCGTATTGTTATGAAATCGGTTCAAGAAAATTTAAAAAGAATAGAGAAACACGGGAAAGGTCTCTTCTGGACGCTGGCCTGCCTCGTGCTTTTCGTGACAGCTCTCTACGTGTTTCTCCTTAATACGGCATCGGAAAATGGCGTTCGCTGGAGAGAGGGGGAAAAGGAGATTGCTTCCTTCGGAGCGGATATTTCGGAGCTTGAGTCCCGCTATTTATCACTGAAGCAATCAATCACACTCAAAATGGCGTATGCTCGAGGGTTTCAGGATGTGGGGACAATCCGGTTTGTTTCAGCGCAAAAAGGCGGCGCGGTCGCTACGGCAAAGGAAATCTGAACTCACTGACGCGCTGTGGTAGCGCATAACCGTACCCCGATTATTTCCGCGCATACTCATTGCATATCGGACAGAATAAAGTGATACACGCTTCACGAAATATATTGAACTACATTAACCTCTGTCCGCCACTCTTGCTCCAATGAAGCAAAGCCAGCAATTTCTTTTGCGCATCCGCTTTCTCAGCGTATGTTGCGTTCTTCTCGGTTTCGTGCTTCTCGGGAAACTCTATCTTGTGCAGATTGTGCGGGGAAGCGAATATAGCGTAAAGGCAGAGCGGCAATACGTGCGCCCCGATCAAGACCTTTGGGATAGAGGCTCCATTTTCTTTGAAATGCGCGACGGTACGCGCGTATCGGCCGCGGCGCTCAAAACAGGATTTACGGTCGCCATTCATCCGAAGAATATGGCTAACAAGGAAGGGGCCTACGCTGAGCTCTCAAAAGAGATCCCGCTTGGCCGGGAAGAGTTCTTCGCGAAGGCAGACAAGGTGGGCGACCCGTACGAAGAAATCGCGCGTAAATTACCAGAGGAAATTGCGACAAAAATCTCCGCGCTTACCATAAAGGGAGTGTCGCTGTATAAAGACCGATGGCGCTTTTATCCGGGCGGCCTGCTCGCGTCGCACATTCTCGGCTTTGTCGGGTTTGACGGTAATCTGCAGACCGGCCGCGCCGGTCTTGAACGGTACTACAACGATGTCCTCTACCGCGATGGCTCCGACCTGTATCAGAACTTTTTCGCGGAGATATTCTCAAACGTCAAGAAAGCAGTCGGTCCCGCGCGCGCCGCGGGAGACATTGTCACTTCAATAGAGCCGAGCGTTCAACATTTTCTTGAACACTCGTTGAACGAACTTGAGGAAACGTATGACGCTGACCGTGTCGGCGGAATCATCATGGACCCGCAGAGCGGACGCTTGTACGCGATGGGGCTCTCCCCGTCGTTTGACCCGAACGAATACGCCAAAGAAACCGACTCCGGAAGGTTTATCAACTCGCTTGTGGAAAATGTGTACGAGATGGGTTCCATTATGAAACCGCTCACAATAGCGGCGGGATTTGACGCAGGCGTCGTCAGCGCGACAAGCACCTATACCGACCTCGGCTCGCTGACCTTGAACGGAAAAACCATTTCCAATTTTGACGGCAAGGGGCGTGGGGTCGTGAGCATGCAAGAGGTACTTAACCAATCGCTCAATACTGGCGCGGCAACCGTGGCGCTTCGGCTTGGCAAAGACGAGTTTCGCGCGTACTTTAAAAGGTACGGGCTCGGTGAGGAAACGGGAATAGACCTACCGAGCGAGGCAAGGGGACTTGTGCAAAACCTTGAAAGCGGGCGCGACATAGAACTCGCCACGGCCTCGTATGGGCAGGGCATCGCCCTCACGCCAATTCAGACCGTGCGCGCGCTCGCGAGCCTCGGAAATGGAGGATTTCTCGTAACACCGCACATCGTCACCGAAATTAAATATAGAACCGGTATCACCCGTTCCGTGGAGGACAGCCGAAAGATAGCGGTACTAAAACCCAACACGTCCGCGGAAATCTCTCGCATGCTGGTGCGCGTTGTGGACACGGCGCTGTTGGAAGGGAAGTATAAAATGGAACGGCACAGCATCGCGGCGAAAACCGGCACCGCGCTTATCGCGAATCCCGAGGGCGGGGGGTACTACCCAGACCGGCTTCTCCACTCGTTCTTCGGCTATTTCCCCGCGTACAATCCGCGATTTATCGTATTTCTTTTTGCCGTTCAGCCGAAGGGCGTTACGTTCGCCTCCCATACCCTCACCGCGCCGTTTATGGACATCGCGAAGTTTTTGATAAACTACTACGAAATCCCGCCTGATAGATAAGGCAGTCTTTATCTCGAATTCTTAATTACTCAACTCCGCTTGTGCCAGCGTTTTGAGTTCGCGGAGCGCCGCGACTCGCGCATCTATTCTTTGGTTTTCCCGGAGTTCATTCGCCAAAACGCGCATGCGGGCAAAATTATTTGAAGGAGTCTCGCGCTCGATTCGCATAACCTCTGCGTGCGCTTTCTTGCAGAGAGCGAGAGCTTGTTCGTTGAATTCATACCTGTTCATCTTACCGGTCTCCCTTTGCTGCACTACTATGAGCGAGCCGTCCTCACTCATTTTATGCTCCCCCTCTGCGAACGCATCGCGAAGCTTTTGAAATTGCGCATATATGCCCTCAAGCGATTCTTTGTGATTTTTGTACACGGTGTCAGCTTGAAACCTTTGCATATACAAGGCGAGGTCCTTTACTATCTTGTCGACTTCAATGTAAAAATCAACTCCGCCTTTTGTGCCGTATTCGGCGACATAAGACATTCTCCCGGAAACCCCGCGGAGCAGGGGATTCATGTAACTATTCGAGACATACTGTATTCCCTGTAACAGGGCGTCGGCATGCCGGCGGATATTGTCTTCCCTGATATTGTCCGAATCGATTGCATCGATAAGCGCGTCGATGCCTTCGAAACCCTCTGAGCCTTTGAGGATGTTTTGCAGCACTTCTTTTTTGTCATCGTCACCTTTGATATCGGTGAAATGGAGGTCGTCGCGCTCCCCGTGGAATTTCTCGGGGTCATAAGCAAATCCTCCCTGCAGATTGAAATGTAATTCTTTACTCATGGAGAAAGTATATCGCGGAACGGTTCCGCCTTAATCTATTCAAACTTGATGGCGAAGTTATACATCCCCATCGCGCAAAGGCCTTGGAGTGTTGAACCGGTCTTTTGGGGAGGGATTTCAATGTCTGTCGTGCCGGTAAGCGGGAGATTTTTGCGGACATCGAGTTTCGGAATCGTGAGCGCGGAAGCGCAGCTGAACGCGCCGGCGGTTTCCATCCGGAGTATTGTCGGCGTGTCTGCCTTCGCGAGCGTGAGGCGCGGGCTATACCCATTCCCCGCGGACACGAGAATAATCTGCGTGCCGCCCTCCATCCGCACATTCTCTCTGCTTCCGCCGGTTGCGCCGCCCGCACTGCTTCCGGTGAGATAGAGCGAACCGCCAATGAGCGCCGCGGCTAGAGCGATTGAAATAATGGTTTGCTTCATAAAATACACATACGAATAGTGCCACTGATGCGAGAGCGAGAAGAAAGATGACACTGTATCTACGGCTATGTTACCCCATTGAACGCTCTTTGACGTTTTAGAAATTAAAGAGGGCAGGAATAATACCGTAGGCGGCGAGCGCGCTCGCGATATTGAGTAGTCCGAAAAATACTACCACAAGGCCGGCCGACTTGAAAAAGACGCTGGATGACGCTTTCGTGTGGATGCCAAGCGAGCCGAAACTAAGAAGGGAAAGTACGGGGAGCGTGCCAAGCGCGAACGTAAGCATCGTCAGTGCTCCCGTCCAGAAACTTCCCGTAGTAAGCGCGTAGAGCTGCATTGACTGGGTAAACCCACAAGGAAGGAAGAACGTTGCGATGCCGACGAGTACCGGCGTGAGCGCGTGGTTTACATTTTTGAGTCCGTGAATATGCGTGCCGAAAAACGCGGGCAGGGAAGGGGTGAAGTGTTTCATCTTTGGGAAGATACCCAAGAGGTTTACGCCGAGAAGGAGGAGCACGACGCCGACAAGGAGGCTAAGCGCGAGCGTCGCCGACACGCCAAGCTGAAACATCGAGCCGAGCGCGCCGATAACTCCGCCCAGAACGAAGAATGAGACGAGTCGTCCGATGTGGAAAAGCAGTTGCGGACGGACGGCGTCCCCGCCTTTCGCGAATGTGGATGACATGGAGAGCACGAGTCCCCCGACCACCGCCATACAGGTGGAAACCGAAGCGATAAGGCCAATGATAAACGCCGTGCCGTACCCGACCGTGCCGGTGGTGGCGATGTGTACAATATCCAGCTTTTGTAGCAGCAGAAAGATGCCGACAAAACCCGCCGCGATAGGGAACGCAAGGTTAAAGTCGGACCATTTCGGCGTATGCTTTTGTTTCTCAAGCGAAAGCGCATAGCCGTGCGGTTTCAAGACTTCAGAGAGGTCGCGGGCGATATGCTCGGGCGTCTTGTCCCCAAACTCGCCGGTTACTTCCACGGACAACGCCGCGAGCGACGCTTTCGCACTCGTTACCTCGGGCACATCTCCAAGCTCGCTTTCAGTAAGCGCGACACACGCTTTGCAGTGCATACCGTGAACGTGGAACGTATAGGCCTTCATAGGATTAGAGTCTTTTAGCTTTTAATCGAAGTGCATTGCCGACCACGCTCACACTGCTAAACGCCACCCCAGTAGCAGTCCGCCAAGGCGCGGACGCTACGGGGCGAGAAGCGATACCATTACAGTTTGACATTTTTAAAGCGTAATGAGTTTAACACAACGCTCACACTGCTAAACGCCATTGCCATACCCGCGAAGATAGGGGAGAGAAGCAACCCGAAGACGGGATATAGAGCTCCCGCCGCGATGGGAATACCCACAAGATTGTAGATAAACGACCAGAACAGATTTTGTTTAACGCCGCGCATCGTAAGCCTAGAAAGCCGCACAGCTTTCACCAGCTTTGAAATATCGCCGCGGAGCAGGGTAATACCCGCCGTTTCAATCGCGACGTCCGTTCCGGTCGCCATCGCGATACCGACATCCGCCTGCGCGAGCGCCGGAGCATCGTTCACGCCATCGCCCGCCATCGCGACAATTTTCCCGCTTTGTTGGAGTTCAAGTATCTTTTGCAGTTTGATGTCGGGCAAGACTTCGGCAAGCACCGTATCAATACCCGCCTCTTTCGCGATAGCCTCCGCCGTATTTTTGTCATCGCCGGTCAGCATAATCATATGGATACCGAGCTTCCGAAGCCCTCTTACCGCCTCTGTAGTTTCCTGTTTGATTGCGTCATAGACCATACACACGCCGAGAGTTTCTTTCCTGGTCATAAGGAGTATTGGTGTTTTGCCTTGCGTTGTCTCTTTCTCAACCGAGGCATGGTCAACGGTGAGCGAGAGGTCGCTCGCGAGCTTCGCGTTGCCCGCGAAGTACTCCACGCCGCCGACAACGCCATGAAGACCTTTGCCCTTTACGGTTTCAAATTTGTCCACGGGAAGAAGCGATATTCCCTTTTCCTTCGCATACTCCAAAATCGCGTGAGCAATCGGATGTTCGGATTTGCTTTCAAGCGAGGCGAGAATGCCGACAAGGTCGCGTTCACTGTTGTCCGAGAGGGTCTTAATTTCCGCGAGTTCCGGCTTTCCGCGCGTCAGCGTTCCGGTTTTATCCACGACGACCGTATTCACGGTATGCAATTTCTGGAGCGTCGCCGCGTCCTTAATGAGGATGCCTTCCCGCGCTCCCTTGCCAACACCGACGATAATCGCAGTGGGGGTCGCGAGACCAAGCGCGCAGGGGCACGCCATCACCAAAATACCGACAAACGAGGTAAGTCCGAGCGACAGGGCTTTCGCGAAACCGAGGTACTCCGTGCCGATAATGAGCCACAAGCCAAGCGTAACGAACGAAAGCACAAGCACAATCGGCACGAACACACTTGAGATTTTGTCAACGAGTGCCTGAATCGGTGCCTTGCTTCCTTGCGCTTCGGTAACCATCTTGATTATGTGCGCGAGAAAGGTCTCCGAACCGATTTTTGTCGTACGGAAGGTAAATGAGCCGGTTGTATTTATCATTCCCGCGACCACGGTGTCTCCCGATTTCTTTCTGACGGGCAGCGGTTCGCCGGTAACCAGCGCCTCGTCAATGAAGGATTCTCCGTCCGTAAGTATGCCGTCTACGGGAATACGCGCCCCGGGCTTCACGATAACCGTATCGCCGTGCCTGATGTCCGCGATGGGCACTTCAACCTCTTTTCCATCACGAAGGACGAGTCCCGTTTTCGCCTGCAGGTTGAGCAGTTTCTCAATCGCCTCGCCGGTGCGGAGCTTTGATTTTGCTTCCGCGTATTTTCCGAGCGCGATGAAAGTAATAACGACAATCGTGACGTCGTAGTAGGTTTGATCTACGTTCACAAATGCGCGGAGCGGCTCCTCAAACGCGGTGAGAATGAAGCTGTAAAGATACGCGACGGATGTACCGATGCCAATCAGCGTATCCATATTGGCTTTCCCATAGCGGAGGAAGCGCGCGAAGCCGAGGAGGTAAGGCTTTCCCACGACAAACAATACATAGGTAGCAAAGAGGGGAAGCAGGTGATGGAAGAATTCACTGACGAGAGAGCTTTGTGGAGCGACATAGGAAAGTTCCGCTAGAGCGTCCCAGCCCATAACAAAAATACTTATGATGGTAAGCGGTATGGCAGAAATGACTTTCCACTTCATCTCCGCGAGTTCGGCGAGCTTTTCTTCCTTTGCTTGCCCTTCGTAGCCTTGGCGAAGGGGGGGTTGATTCAGTCCGAGATGCTCGGCGTGCGACCAATTTCCCTTAGCGGTACTCCGCTCTAGGGAAATGGAAGTGCCCTTGTGGTATTCGTCCGCCAGCATCCACATCTCTTCAGCGGAAGGTCCTGACGCCACAAGGGAGTACCCAAACGGCTCTATTGCCTTTGACAGGCGATTCTCGTCAACACGCAATTCGTCAAAAGAAATCTTCGCGGTTTCGGTACCGTAGTTCACCTCCGCGGACTGCACGCCTGCGGTTTTCCTAAAGGTCTTCTCAATAATCCCCGCGCACGACGCGCAGTGCATTCCTCTGACGTTGTAGGTCGCTGTTTTCACAAAATTGGTTTTCGGCGTTCTCTTCTTTCGTATTTCGTATCTTGTTCGTACTTTCGTATTGCTCTATTTCCTCTTCAATCCGTACACTTTCAGTATCTCCGCCTTCGCCTTCGCATCCTTACCGCCCCGTATCTGTTCAATAAGACACGTGCCGAGGTGGCGTTCCATAAGCGTATCCTCCACGCCGGAGAGCGCCCGCTTCACGGCGGACGTCTGGGTAATCACGTCAATGCAGTAGGCGCCTTTCTCCACCATTTCCTGCAGTCCTCGTACCTGTCCTTCAATAATCTTAAGCCGGCGCAGAATAGCCGCCGGTTTTTGATGTGTGTGCATAAATACTAATCAGTCTATGATACGAATCTACGAATACCTACTAACGGGAACACCCTGCGATGCCGCTCTTAATCTTTATACAGCAGTCTATACCCCCTAGGGGTATAGGTCAAGTGTGGGTAACTTACAAAATGTGTGAGTCTTATACAAGACACATGACAGATTTCCAGACTTCTGCTATAGTTTTCCTACCCATTTCTTCTTTCTCTTTTTTTAGAAATTAGAAATTTAGACATTCGGCGGCTTCTGCGCCAATCTTCGGCCCTATCGTCTAACGGTTAGGACGGGAGCTTCTCAAGCTCCAAATCGGGGTTCGATTCCCCGTGGGGTCATTGGTTCAAAAACGAGTCCGCCCTTTGGCGGCCGTTTTTGTTCAATGACTCCAAGCAAGCAAACTGCTTTGCTTGCGGCGGGGAATCGAAGACCTTCTCCCATATTTCTGAACGATTCTTATCGTGAGGAAATGGGAAAGGTGTACTGGTCCTGTAAGGACCGATAAGCGTACTCGCAGTCCCCGTGGGGTCACCCGGAATTCAAAAGCTCTGCTCACCAGAGCGGGGTTTTTGCGCTTCAATGCAACAAGGAAATGATTTGCCGAGAGAGTCAATATGTGCTAGGCTTTCGGCTGGATGAAAACTATTCTTTCGCGGATTATCAGAGGGCTGGTGCTTTGGCTCCAGCGTTATGAACCCCGGCAACCGCAACAAGAGGGACTCGTGGTCCCCATTCCGCTTCAGAACGAGTTTGACCGGCTTCGGGCGGTTGAGGTCAATCGGCTCCCGCAAGTAACTTGGCGCCATAACTGCGGGCCCCGGCAGATGAGTGCAGACAATATGCAGGCGCTTTTCCAGCGGGCGAATCCGGTGGAGCTGTTCCCACTCCTCTTCGCTTCCTGGATATTCTTTCTCCAACGGGTACCGAAAGAATACGTCGTCATGATGCGGTACTCTACTTTACCGGAGGACGGTAACGCATATTGGGTGCAGGTTAAGTTGGATACTGCCGTCGTCCTCGCTGTACACTCCCCGTCTCCTCTGGAGGAGTTTGCGGAGACACTGATGGCCATCGGAGAACATCAAAACTTCCGGCTCCATCGGGAGCGCCCCACGGAAAAGGGATTCAGAATGGTCACACTCGTTCGCCTACAGCCAACGGAGGCTGTAGAGTTGCCACTGGTCGCCACACCAGCGACCTAATCGGACATCGCTTCCGCCATCGATGCCGGCCCTTATTTCGGGGTCGGCATTCCATTTGGTTTTGGTTGTAAATTACGAAGTTCCCGTTTTGTGTCGTCATTGCGAGGGCGAAGCCCGAAGCAACCTAGGCGATGCAATTAAGACCTTTCTGGATTGCTTCGGGCGATGACGGCCTCGCAAAGACGAGAGGGAAAGTCTTTCGTATTCAAAGAAATAGCGTATGCGAATGGGGTATACCCCCACACCAATTTGCCTTGTCGGCGAATTGGTGTGGGGGTATACTTCCTCTATATGATTACTCCTAAGCCTACGTTTATGAGACATTCTTTCTTTGCATCAGCCACCGTGCTTGTCGCATTGTTTTTCACCGGGGGCGGGGAAGTCCGCGCCGCGTCCGCTGACTGGGTCGCGATTCAGACACCTTCCCAGAGCGAACTCTCCGGCATTTCCTGCCCCGATGCCCGCACCTGCTATATCGTGTCAGGGCTCTATCTCTCCGGCGGCAGCGGGTCAATCGTAAAGACTACCGACGGCGGGGATACGTTCACGCTTCTTTCTTCGCCGACGCTTAACCCGCTTCATGCCATTTCCTGCCCGACCGTGAAGATGTGCTACGTCGCGGGAGATTTCGGCACCTTTCTTAAAACAACCGATGGCGGAGTGAACTGGGTGGAAACATTTCTCGGTAATAAGGGCAACCCGCCCCAATTTTCGGACGTATTCGCGGTTGACGGGCAAAAAGTGCTGGTTGTCGGGCGTGACGGCGTGTTCTTCCGCTCGGAAGACGGCGGCGCGACATGGGGTCGCCCAACCATTAAGACAGTCGCCGACCTCACGAGTATCTATTTCATTGACGCAACATCGGGGCTCCTCGCGGGAAACGGGGGAGTACTTCTTAAAACCAAGGACGGCGGGGCAAGCTGGGAACCAATCGGTTCGCTCCGAAGCACCCTCCAACTGTGGAGCATCAAGGGAAACGGCAGCGGCACGCTCTATGCGGCTGGAGACAAGATAAGCAAAAGTACGGATGGCGGGGAGACATGGACGACACTCTCGGCGGGACTCGCGAAGAATTTCCTGGATATCGCCGCGCAAAGCGGGAGTACTGCGTATATGCTTGCCAATACCAATGCCATTTTGAAGACAACCGACAGCGGCGCGACGTGGAGCGAGGACGCGTCTCTCGGCAACACCTACCTCCGCGCCATTGCCTGTCCGGACGCGGCATACTGTATCGCGCTCGGAAGTTCCGGAAAGGTCTTTAGACTTGGCACGCCTCCGGCGGCATCCGTCACTCCTCCGCCAGCTCCTCCGGCACCCGCTGTTCCCGAGCCGGTAACTCCCGCCCCAGTGACAACCGCTCCCACTCCCGTCGTCACTCCAGCTCCCGCTGTCACCTCTGCCACTGCCGACACTGTTTCTCTTAGTCGGACACTTAAGAGGGGCTCCCGTGGAGAAGATGTGAAGAAATTGCAAGGACTTCTCGCGGCGGTCGGCCTCTTTTCCAAGGCGGATATTGGAGACGTGTTCGGTCCTATGACCGTGAAGGCTGTAGGCAAGTTCCAGGAAAAATATGAGCTTGCGAGTCCTGGGGATGCGGGGTACGGGCAAGCAGGTCCTAAAACACGAACGAAACTTATTGAAGCGGCACAGCTTAGCGAGAAGGCGGATATCACTTCAGGAGATACCGCAAAAACCGCGAAGACAACCCCCTCCGTATTTGCCCGCACATTGAAGAAAGGTTCGCAGGGGACTGATGTAAAGAAACTTCAGGAAATTCTCGCAGCCGACAAAGAGGTCTATCCGGAAGGGGACGTGAGTGGATACTTTGGGCCAGCGACTAAGAGGGCAGTGGGGAAGTTTCAGGAAAAGCACGGCATTGCGGTTCCGGGAGACGTCGGCTACGGTGAGCTTGGTCCCAAGACCCGCGCGAAGCTTAGGGAAGTGTCGGAGTAAAACGAAAGATTTTGATTTCCAACAAAGCACGCGTCCTCTTCTCGGGCGCGCGCTTTTGTGATGGATAGGGGGAACGGCTATTCATGCTCGCTTTCCCACTTTCGCAGGTAGTCTTTTAGGGGGTTTCTCTTAACGTCCGGTCTTTAGTCATGCCGGCGGATTCCCTGCAAAAAATAAAGCGTACGCCGAGAATCAAAGTGGCGTACGCCGGTCGCTGGACAAAGAGGTCCCGTCGGTTTCCTTGCGCCTGTCACAGCAGATTGAGGAGCTTTGGGAGTTGCTCGGTATTCGCTTCTTTTTCGTCGTCTTCCGTTTGATGCAAGATAAGGTACTCAAGTTCAGAGAGAAGTCTCCTCGGATTTTGGGACAGGCAGGGAGGTAACTCCATCATGAGCGTAAATAATGTCCGCTTAAGGCGGGGGGAAGTGCGGCCTTTGACTCGCTGGTTGCCAAGGGAGAGAAAGAAGGTGAAGTGCGTCTGAAAGTACGTATGTCTCCTTTCTGGAAGGTTATCGGTTCCGCGAGGGATTGTACCCGAAAACGACGCAACACACAAAGCAATACTCTTTCACTATTTATGCTCCTTTTCTCGCTTCCGCTCCGGAAGGCCGCCGGTTTTTTTCTCTTCCTTGCGCTTGTGCCACCTCTCATCCGCTTCTCGCTCCTTTCTTTCCAATGCCTCTCCCGTTACGGCGACCCAGGTCGTCCCGATTTGCCCTGACGCAGGTACCCACGGAACAACCGCACCCGGCCCCTTTTTTGAACGAGACAACTTTCGCACCGTCTCAAAATCACCGGCCGCGGCAGCTCGCATGGCCTTGAATTCCTCTGTTCTTGGATTAAACTTTTCCATTGCGATTGGCGACTACAGAAGCTCTTCAACTATCCTTTTTACGAGGACACCATCGGCGCGGCCTTTACATTCTCTCATAACGGCGCCGATAAGTTGACCAAGTCTGCTCTTGTCCGCAACACCGAGTTTCGCCTTGGTCGCTTTGGCAATTTTTCGTACTTCTTCTTCCGGCATCGCAGCAGGGAGGAAGGATTCCAAAATCTTGGACTCCGCTTCTTCTGCCACAGCCATCTCCTCGCGCCCGCCTTTCCGGAATTGTTCAATGGAATCCCTGCGCTGCTTCACAAGTCTTTTGATGACAGTGAATGCCTGCTCATCCGACAGGGAATCGACTTTGAGGGCGATAGCTTCAGTCATAAACGCGGCCTTAAGGTTGCGAAGCGCATTAAGGCGTACGGAATCCTTCGCCTTCATCGCTGTGACAAGCTGTGTTTCGATGTCTTTAGTTATTGCCATTTGTATAAAGTTAGTAATCCTTCGACAAACTCAAGACAGTAAGCTTCGTCGAACGGTAAGTAGCTAAAGTGTAAGACAAAGAAAGTATAGCATAAAACGAACCGCCCCAATCTTCTATGAGGAAAAACAAAACCGCTTGCGGAAGTGGCTTGATTGATTCCTTGAGTTATGTCAGGCCTTTTATTTCTTACAACTCACAGTATGCAAAATGAAAATGGCCCGCGCGCGCGAGCCACTGTCAGCCAGTTCGTGAAAACCGGGCCTACCGCGTCCTTCTGTACTGTCCGCGGATAAACCTCTCCCACTCAGGACTCTCGGAGTTGCACCCCGATTTCACCCAGTTCTCATAGTAGCCCCTATCACTTGGCCCAATCGGTGCTCCATACCTCTCAATCAGTGGGGCGATGGTGAACCGACAGGTCAAGTCCCAGGTCACTCTTTCGCTCTCCACTAGAGCATCGAGTGGGGCATTTTCCTCCCGAAATTCCAGAGGTTTTTCCCACGCCAGGTGTTCGAGTTCGTGGATATATCCCACCACACAAGTGTACTTCATTTCATCCTCTTTGCCTCCGGCATTTTTCCTCTGATGAAAACAATCCACCATTGCCGGGACGAAGAAAACAACTTCAGGATCATTTACTCTTGGCACGGCGCCAGCCGTAATGTCCTTGCTCGCTCTTGCGTATATGGGCGAGGCGGAAATTCTATGTATCTTTCCGTACTTTTCGTTGATTTTCTTGCAAAGAAGGTTGTACCGTTCCTGTACTTCCGGAATGTGATAGCGGTTGTTCGGTAGTTGTTCCCTGCAGGCTTCATCACAGTGTGTCTTCCAGAAGGCCTGCATCTCCGCGAGTGTGTAGAGGACTGGATGATCGCCGACAGTGGTGAATGTATTTATAGTAGGCGGTGAGCCGGATTTTGGCCCACGAAACGGAATGAACAATACGCTTACACCAATTACTATGAGGCCTATCGCAACTCTCTGAATGAACGCATGTCTTTTTTTGTTTTTGGTTTTCACAATGTTCTCCTTTTGGACCTGACCATAACACATGTCATGCTGGTAGTCAATAGGCAGAGTTGGGTGCGGGGGGAGTTATGCCGTATACTAATAGGATGGAAACAGTACTCTCCATCGCGGCGTTAGTTGTAGGCCTTTGTACCACTGGATTGGTGGTTTTTTTACTACTCAGATTGTCACGGCAACAACAAACGCCGAAGCAGGATGAGACCGCCTTCAAACTTCTGTTTCAGCAGATGGACGAGTTGCGCGCGACAGTAGATCGGAAGCTCGGGCAGACGGGGGATTCGCTCAAACACCAGTTTGGTGAATCACAAAAGCTCGTTGGGCGGTTCATTGATGAGATCAAGCAGATAACCGAAAAGGTGACTCGCGTCGAGGAAACCGGAAAGCAAATGGTTGGGTTCGCGGACCAGCTCCAGAATCTGCAGGATATTCTGAAAAACCCGAAACAGCGGGGCATCCTCGGCGAATATTATCTGGAAACACTCCTCAAAAATGTACTCCCGCCGAGCAACTACAAAATGCAGTACGCGTTCAACAACGGTGAGATTGTAGACGCGGCGGTTTTCGTGAAGGATAAAATCATACCGGTTGATTCCAAGTTCTCGCTGGAGAATTACAACCGCCTCGCGGAAGCGAAGGACCCCTCGGAAAAGGAGCGGTTGGAAAAGCTGTTTGTGGGCGACCTTAAATTGCGCATCACTGAAACCTCGAAATACATTCGTCCGTCCGAAGGGACGATGGACTTCGCCTTCATGTTCATTCCGCACGAAGCGATTTACTACGACCTCCTTGTGAACAAAATCGGCCTCGTGACCGATGATACGGAAAACCTTATTCAGCGCGCCGCGAGCAAGTACAAAGTCTTGATTGTCTCGCCGACTTCTTTCCTCGCGTATCTCCAAACGGTGCTGCAAGGTCTCAAGGCGCTCCAAATAGAGGAGACGGCGAAAGATATCGTGAAAAGGGTAGACGACCTTGGCAAGCACCTCAAGAGCTACGAGGAATACCACCTCAAGCTCGGAAACGCGCTTGGCACGGCGGTGAATCAGTACACCGCGACGGGGAAGGCGTTCAAGCAAATCGACAAAGATGTGATGAAAATAACAGGCTCATCTGTCGGCTTTGAACCGCTTGTGCTTGAAAAGCCAGTGCTAGAAGAATGAATAAAAAAGGTAGGCGAATTCTTGCGAACTCGCCTACTGAAGAAATCCCCTTCTTACGGATTTTGACAGAAGGGAAAGGCCGTCTTTCCGTCATCGATTGGCCCATCTCCATTTGGACACAGTATTGGGGAATACGTTCCTCGTATTCGGAAGAATACTCCGTTTCCGGAGAGAAGTGGTCCAAGTACGACATTTTGTGGATCGACCTCTACCCCGATCCATATGAGGCCGCTGCGGCTGGCATTTACGCCGGCAAGGTCGTACCAATGTATGAAGTCTCGTGAGGCCTGAACCATGTACATATAATAGAACGGAATGCCGTTCCCTGTGAGCGTAACAGACACTACGCCTCCATTCTTCGGCTCGACCCGGATGGAGGTTATGGTGGCTGCGAGCCCGCGCACGGTCACTTCGCTTCGGAGGCGCCCATATGGGTATGGAACTATCGATCTGAATTGGCCTCCTAAAGGCCTCCCCCTGACCTCCACCGTGGTCACAGTAATTCGGTCCCCACTGGCCCATCCTCCCATTGGATCGGCAACGACCATGAAGTCTTTGCCGGTGAAAGGCTGGTACGGCTGATCCTTCAACCGAACCGTTGCTTTTGCCTTGTCGAATTGTGTGACTTTCAACTCGATGGGGATGCTCTGACCGGAAATAGTCAATCGCATGTTCGGGAGGCTCCATGGGAGCGCCAATTCGCTCCCGCCCTTTTCGTGGGTCTCGAATTCGAAGTCCACTTCGGTAAATTCCCATGGGTCCAACCCGACGGAGAGCCTGAATGCGTGGATGACACGATTCGTACCGATCCAAACTTCGGTTCCGGGGCCGATCGGGGAGGTGGTTAGTTTAACGCCGTCCCAGTCCTGGGCTCGAGCGGTTGCGGTTATTAAAAGAACAATAGCTATCACTAGCCGTGACTCAGTCTTCGTCTTCATTTATTTATTGTTTTTGTTTAGGTTTATCTGACACCGCCTGTGACTCTACCACGAATACAGTATCCAGTCAATCTGCTTACCGTTACTTGCATGTTTCTCTAAAATCCAGTACCATGGCCCCACTATGACTTTCGTAGTTATCGAAACAGGCGGCAAACAGTACAAAGTCTCGGAAGGGGACTCGATTCGCATTGAGAAGCTTTCCGACACCCTGAAAGCGGGCGATGTCGTCACCTTCGACACAGTTCTCCTTCAAGACGACGGCACAAACACGACCGTTGGCACTCCGTACATTTCAGGCGCGAAGGTGCAAGCCGAAATCACCGAGGCCGGACGCGCGAAGAAAATTGAGGTTATCAAATACAAAGCCAAAAGCCGTTACTTCAAGCTCCGCGGACACCGCCAGCCGTATATGAAAGTGAAAATCGCTAAAGTATAAACATTGGCGATTTTCATCCCTGCGAAAGCAGGGATCCAGCCGGTAACATATAAAAATTGAAACGCCAGCCCCGTAGGTGCTGGCGTTTTCGCGACTTAGTCGCGAAAGTTGCAGAAACTATTCCGCAACGATACTGAAGAATCTCTGCTGGGTAACAGGTAGCAGAGGCAGAATTCCCTCCCATTCCCCGGTAGGATTGGTAGTGTACGGCGTGATTTGGGAGCGTAGCCACGTCTCAAGGTCTGCGGAGTAATAGAGCCGGTAAGAATATCCCGGCTGAAGTATCGCCCGCATCTGCGCTTCGCCGCTTTTCACCGCAAAGTAGGTGAATCGACCGCGTTCTGCCTTGATGACGGAGAGAATCGGTCCGTGGATATTACTCCCGAACGTCGGAACTACCGCTTGTGCGCTGGTAACCCCGGTCGTGTAAATTCCGGCGTTGTTGGTCGCAAGCGACCATTGGAATGTTCCGACGGCACTTGGAATGACATCGAATCGGAGGGTTAACTCCCGCTCGGTTCCAACTGTTGCCACATAGCCCGTTCCGTCGTGAGTGATAAGTTGCATACCCTCTTTTGAGGGGTTTAGCACCTGTAAACCGGTGTTAAGAGAGGTGGTACCGTCATAGAGTCTCACGTTGGTGATATCGGTTGCCTTCGCTCTTCCGCCAAGGGTTAGATTCAAGGCAGTTACCGTGTTCCGAATACTCTCGGAAGATGCGGTTGTGTTGAACCGAATAGTGAAACCCTTCACTTGTCTTGTACCAGCTACAGTTTCTCGGTCTGGTTCAATCGGCACAGAAAGCAGAAGCGCTCCCTTTTTTACGGTCAGTTTCGTAAGCACGATAAGTTTATACTCGGGCACGAACTCGGCTCCGGTGAGCAAACTCCTCGCCGTGGACCAACCGGGGTTGGTGATTAGCTCAAGAGTCGCGTTGTTAGTGAAGGCAACTGAAGGCTTGCCCCAAACTGTGAAGTGGTGCAGTCCTTGAGGATACACAACTTGGTCAGTGAATATGAGAAGGTTCACAACACCATTGGTAATGATGCTATTTACCGGACCAGCCACAAAGGCTCCTGACTCGTCTTTGAGATATGCAGATGTTATCGGCTGACTTGGGTAATTTGTCCCGAAGAGCTGGAACCAATTGGTCCTGACCGACAAGTTTTCGCTCGCTTCGGCAAAATACGCACCAAGAAAACCGAAACCGCCTGCGGCAATGTTTTGCTCGGGATACCTCATATCGGGTGTGAAGGCAAGTGTCGCTCCGTGCGTGGAATGCGCAAGCAGCAAGATGACTAGGGAAGTGAGAGTTTTCAGATGTTTCTTTTCTTTCTTAGTGGCGTGTTTATCAAAGGAGTTTTGGTTGCCACAACTGCCAAAAATCCGAACTAAAAACGGCACATACTCTGACATAGGAAGAGCTATGCTGTCAATGTCTTCAAAACAAAACGCCCGCGACCTCAAGAGTCGGGGCGATTTCGTACGTGTATACAAATTGAAACGCCAGCCCCGTAGGTGCTGGCGTCTTCGCGACTTAGTCGCGAAAGAGTTCAATATTAGGCTTTCTCACCCCTTAGTTTTCAAAGGTGAGTTCCCGGTATTGGTCTTCCTGGGATTCAAGGAAAAGAAAGTACTTCCCGGGCCAGAAGGGAAGTTTGAAATACTGACCCAGTGAATTGAGCTTGTATCGGCTGAAGTACAGCCCTCTCTCATCCTGTCCCGCGACAATGGCCGCCGTGGGTACCTCCCCACCAGGGAATGTAAACCACAGATCAACGGAAAGCGGCACCGTCACGCTATTCGTCGTGAACGTTTTCGTGACGTCGATGCGAATTACCGAGTCTTTCGGCAACCCGCCGAGGTTGATGTTTGGGCTGTTGTCACTCACCCTCCAGTAATTTTGGATACGCAACGCCGCGAAGCTTGAGTCCCAGTTCGCTAGGGCGGTTACCGGTCGAAGTGATGCTGACTGGAGGTCGTACACCGCCGTTCTTTCCTGTCTTTGGGCATCCAGGTAGGTAATTTTGATTTCACCTGCCCGCTCTGTCCAGTCCGCAGGAAACAAGAATCCATCCGCCACGACTCGTGCTCCTGGGTTGTTCAGAAGCTTTCCGTTTCTGTCTCGGAAATCAACTTCAACGCTCTGCACCCCTGGAAACGGTATTCGGATTGGTTGCATAACGATAAAGTCCCCCCTTCCCCAGCTTCGAGGTAGCTGGAGCCTACCATCATCGCCCACCTCACAGGTGAACCCCCTTGACCCTCTGAACAGAACAGTGCGGGTTTCGTCATACACCTCCACGTTCAGATTGACCTGGTCCCGCGCCGAGGCCAAGGTGAAAGCCACCGGGGTACGCGCCAACTTCGCGATGAGGTCGTCGGCGGTGTCGCCGACTTCCTTGTTGACAACTACGGAAATGCCCCTGTTGGGGACCTGTCCTGACGAGCCCACCGTCATGCTAGCTCCCGCCGCTCGTGTGAGCGCGTAGGCTTTCAGCACAGCGGCGTTCTTGAGCATCGGAAGCTCGATCGGGATTTCCGCGTACAACGCGGCCGAGCCGAGTAGAGTGATGACTAACAGTATGGTTGTTTTCATAAGTTGGTTTTTGGCTGATTACTTAATCCCGAGGGGGAACTGCAGAGTGACCTGGATGGGTTCACCTAGTGTTTTCTCCGCCACAGGTTCCGTTGCCGGTACCCGCGTCAGATAGAGACCAATTCCCGCGCCGATGGTTAACGCGCACGCCATAAGGAGTGCGCCCAGTTTGATGGTTTTCATAGAAGTTTCGGTTGTCGGAGAACAAAAAACGGCCTTAACATAGGGCCGATTTACAAATGAACTCCGCTCGGCGGGGTAGCACTTAATGCCACTCTTGTCAACCTCCGCTAGAGCGATTTTTAAGGGCTGATTTGAGCGTTTCTTTGTCCGCATACTCAAGTTCGCTGCCCGTAGAGAGCCCGCGACCGAGTGTGCTGATTTTGACGGAAAGGGGAGTAAGAAGTGTCTTGAGTTCATCCGCGGTATGCTCGCCATCGGGATTTGCCGAAAGGGCAAGAATGATTTCCTTTAGAGATTGGACCCCAGCTTTTGCTGGGGTGATGGCCCGCGCCGCGCGGGCTGTCAATTCCTTCAAACGGAGTTTGTCTCCGTTCTTTCGTTCAACGAGCGTGATAGTTCCACCGAGGACAAAATACTTCCCGTGATAGGTGTTGCTCTTTTCCATCGCCTCAAGGTCGGTGTCTCTGGCGACCACCATAAGCTCGCCCGTGTCTCGGTTCGGGTCGGCGCAAATAGGACAGAGAGCCTCACCATTTCTACGCTGAAAGAATCGGAAGCATTCCTTGCACTGCACGATATGTTCCTTAAGGTTCGTGATGAGCGCGTTCAGTTCTTCAAGATATTCCTTGTCGCGGGACAACAGAAAGTACACGAACCGTTTCGCTTGCCGCGGGCCGATACCGGGAAAGGCTCGGAAGAGTTCAGCGAGTTTGTCGAAAGTTGACATAAAAAATAGCCAAACACCAAGATACAATAACCAAACAAATTTCAAATCACAATACTCAACTGAGGTCTTGAATTTCAGTCAATTTTTGGAGCTTGTTTCTTGGTTATTGGTGATTAGAACGGCTCTGTTGCTTTTGCCGTCCGCTCAAAGTCGCTAAAGTCGCTCTTCTCCAGCGACATAAATGTCGCCTTTTTGTCGTCGAAGTAGAGCTCAATCTTGCCGGTCGGACCGTTACGGTGCTTTTCGATGAGTATCTCAGCGATGTTCGGCCGGTCGGAATCCTCTTTGTACTTGTCTTCGCGGTGGATAAACATCACGACATCGGCATCCTGCTCAATACTGCCGGAATCGCGCAGGTCCGAGAGGCGGGGGCGGCCGCCTCGCTGTTCTACGGCGCGCGAAAGTTGCGAAAGCGCGAGTACCGGAACATCCAGTTCACGGGCCAAATGCTTCAGTGAGCGGGAAATTTCCGTTACTTGCTGAACAAGGTTGTCGGTATGCCGTGCCTGCGTGGGCGCCATAAGCTGAAGATAGTCCACGATAACCATACCAAGCCCCTTTTCGCTCTTGAGACGGCGCGCGACGGAGCGCATCTTTAAAATGTTATTGGCAGGCTGGTCGTCAATATAAATCGGCGCTTTGGACAGACGGTCCAGTGAATCGCGGATTTTGCCGAACTCATCGGAAGCGTTCAGCCTGCCGGTCCGTAGTTTCCACGCGTCCACGCGCGATTCGGCGGCGAGCATCCTGTCCACCAGCTGCTGGCTGCTCATTTCAAGTGAGAAAATGCCGACGGGAACATTATGGTTTGTCGCGGCCATACGGGCAATATCCAGCGCAAGCGAAGTCTTTCCCATACTCGGACGAGCCGCGAGAATAACGAGATCTGATTTCTGAAACCCCGCCAGTTTGCTATCCAGGTCCTTGAAGCCTGTCGGGACGCCGCGCAGTTCATCTCCTGATTTATGCAAGCGGTCAAGACGCTCCCACGCTTCGCCGAGCGTGTCTTTCAGTTCAATGAACTTATGCACGCCGGAACGCTGGGTAATTTCAAAAATCCGTTTCTCCGCGCGCTCCATTAGATTTTCCAAATCTTCCGCGTCGGCATAGCCGAGTTCGCCGAGATATTCGGACGCCTCAATAAGGTTCCGCATCAGGTGCTTTTTCTGAATGATTTCGGCGTAATGCTTCAGGTTTGTGGAGGAAGGGACGCTCGCCGTGAGTTCCGCGAGGTATGCCGAACCACCCGCCGCTTCAAGCTCGCCTTTCTCGGTAAGCCGCGAGGAAAGAGAAAGAAGGTCAATCGGAATGTTTTTCGCTCCAAGCTCCAACATCGCCTTCCAGATAAGACGATGTCGGCCGGAATAAAAAACTGCCTCGGTAACTACGTCCAACACTTCGGAAAGCCCGCCGGGACGGAGCATGATAGAGCCAAGAAGCGCCTTTTCCGCGTCCAGATTTTGCGGAGGAATGCGTGGATTTGAGGGTTTTTGCTCGGCCATACATTATTCCTGTCATTCCCACGTGGGCGGAACCCAAGGATACTCATTAGTCTCTGCATTCTAGCATGGCGGCGAAGCCACAGGTCAATTGCGCGTATGGCATAAAGAGTGCGCAACCTGGGGAAAACAAAAAGGAAACCGTTTGCTCGGTTCCCGGAAGTTGTTTTGGAAAGAGAGAAATATTTGTTACCGGCTGCACAAGCCAAGGAGGGAACGTATCAGAATAAGAATCGCAAGGAGTTGAAGGACGACCCAAAGCGCAAGTCCCGCAGTAGCGAGACCAAGAACTGGCCAAAATGTTTTTGGAACGAACCACCATGCTAGAGCATATGCCCCCATTGGGACAAACGGTAACAACAAAGCCAAGCTCACACCGGCCAGACGGCCGGCCCAACGAAAGAAGCAGAATGCAGTTTTCATCTCCCTATAGACTGCCACCACAAAATCAAGACGTCAATAATATCTAAAGCCTCGGAGTGGTTATACTTGTGCTATGCTCCCGTTAGAAGTCGCGGACACAATGAGGTGAAATTTAGACATGAGAAACTGTTTATTCATAATTAAAGTAGCTAGCGTGGAGGTGTGTGCGTCCGCGTCCTACTTCTAACGAGATGCAGGCCGTGATTCTTGCCGCGGGGAAAGGAGTGCGAATGCTCCCGCTTACCAAAAAGACACCGAAACCGCTTCTCAAAATAGGGAAGCGGGTACTTCTGGACTACACCTTCGACGCGCTTCCCGATGAGGTGGACGAGGTGATTATGGTGATTGGGTATCGGGGAGAACAGATTAGGGCGTATCTTGGTACAAAGTTTCGTCAAAAGAAAATTCGGTATGTTGAGCAGAAGACACTGGAAGGAACAGCGAAGGCGCTCTGGGAGGCCAAACCTCTTCTCAAGGGGCGATTTCCGGTGCTTATGGCGGATGATATCTATGCGAGAGAGGATATAGAACGCTGTCTGCGTTTTGAGCAAGCCATCCTCGTGATGAAGAGCGACCGCGTCGGACCAGGCGGACGAGTTATGTTGGATAGGCAGGGTAACCTACAGGAAGTCATTGAGGGTACCACGCATCCAATCGGTTCCCTCATCAGCGCTAATGTCTTTGTACTTTCTTCCCCCTTTTTTATGTATCCTCCGCTTAAAAAAGCGGCAGACTCGACCGAATACGGCCTTCCGCAAACGGTCGTGGAACTATCCAAAGACCATCCGGTCTCGGTGGTGGTGGCAACCCGCTGGATTAAAATTACGACCCCAGAAGACCTCACGCTCGCCGCGCACCAGCTACAAGGCTTTTAAGCGAGCCATGCGGTCGTCAGTTCCGAAACATTAAATAACAAGCGGTCGCTTGTTATTTTTAATCTATGGAGCGTGAAGGTGAAAATAAGACTTTAATTTCTCTTCATTATCCACGTGAATCGCAAGGATGAAGCGAATGTATTTGCCCGCATCATGAAGGCCGGCGACGAATTTTACTTCATCCAGGCACTCAAACGGGTGAATGAACACAGATTTATGCAGTTCGTAAAAGCCGAGCTGGAAAAGATGGTCGCGCAAAGCGTCCCGAGCGGGCTTTTCGTCTTCAGGGACGTCGAATGAAACTATTCTCCAAAGCTTGTCCCACTCCGAGGGTGCCTTGATTTTCATTCGAGCGACATCGTAAGATAGCGCTTTCTTCCTTCCTTTCTCGCTGAGGACCAGCGTAAGCGTGCCGTCGGGCTGTTCAGTCACTGCCACCAACTTTGAGGAATACAGCGAGTTGACGGCTCGCTCGGCAGCGTTTCGGCCGAGCTCTTGCCATTCGCGCGTCAGCGCTCCAATGATCCTCCAAGAAGTTCTGGGCGATCCCGACATTCCCAGCGACAAGCCGCCCAGAAGCAGCAACAATGCCTTCTTCTTTACGATTCCCACACGGTATACTCTATGTCGCGAAAGCTTGTCTCTGATGCCTTTTACGCGCTCTGCATTTGGCATACTTAAAATAAGCAGCGGTCGCTTGTTATTTGTAAGCTCGCTAAAGCCTTTTACGAAGGAGGGGGCCGGAGTCGGTGTCCATGACGTCGAAGGCGCCCTTTTGTATCTCGGTTCGAAGCGCATCGGACTTTTTGAAGTCCTTCTGTTTGCGCGCGTCTTCGCGCGCCGCGGCGAGTTTTTTGATGTGGTCCGGAACAGTGTTCATCTCCTCGGCAAGTTTCTTTGACTGACCTTCGATGTCGAGACCGAGCACGCAATCTGCGTCAAGAATTCCGGCACGGTTTTTCTCTTTTACAAACTCCCAAATGGTTGCGAGAAGAGTCGGCGTATTGAGGTCATCATGTAGGGTCTCCTCGACCCTGGCTTTCACTGGGGTGACAGACGGCGACGCTAGTGTGGCGTAGCTTGAGAGTAGCTTGAAGTAAGCCGCCTGCGCCGCCGCAAGCGCATCCCAACTGAAGGTTATGGGGGAGCGGTAGTGGGCTTGCAGGAGATAGTAGCGGTAGGCGAGCGGGTGGATGCCGCGCTCCTTGAGTGTTTGCAACGTTAAGAAGTCTTCGCCGGATTTTGCCATTTTAACTTCACCCATATTCACGAATTCATTGTGCATCCACCAGTTCGCAAGCGGCGCGCCGTACGCCGCTTCGCTCTGCGCGATTTCGTTCTGATGATGCGTCGGGATATGGTCAATGCCGCCGGTGTGAATATCAAACGGCTGGCCGAGGTATTTGCGGGACATCGCGGAACACTCGATATGCCAGCCGGGGAAGCCGCGACCCCACGGTGACTCCCAGCCGAATTCGCCGTCAGAAAATTTCCAGAGAGAGAAGTCCCGCGGATTCTTCTTCTCTGAATTGACCGCAACGCGCGCGCCTTCTTTGAGTTCGCCTAGTTTGAATCCTCCGCGCGTTCCGTACTCAGGGAACTTCGAGATATCAAAATAGATGCCGTCTTCCGTCTTATAGGCAACACCTTTCTGTTCGAGCTTTTGAATAAGTTCGATATCCTCCGCAATATGCCTGCTCGCTGTCGGTATGTCGTGCGGAAGTTCGCAGTTAAGTGCCTTTAAGTCGTCTGTAAATGCATCAGTGTATTTGTCCGCGAGCATCCTCAAGCCTTCCATGGTAATCGGCAGGCCTTGACGCCTCAGACCCTTTACCATCTTGTCGTCACCGTCGTCCCCATCAGAGGTAAGGTGTCCGACGTCGGTTATGTTCATGACGTGCTGTACCTTGTAGCCTCTGTATTCAAGCGTACGGCGCAGCACGTCGGCAAAGACATAGGCGCGGAGGTTACCGATATGGGCGTAGTTGTAGACCGTCGGCCCGCAAACGTAGAGGCCGACCTTCTTGTCGCGAATCGGTTTGAATTCCTCCTTTCCTCCGGTGAGAGTGTTGTATAACAGCATAGCTTATAGCTTATAGCTTGTAGCCTATAATTTCCAGAAAGTTTTTTCTCTTTCCTAATAGCTATCAGCTTTTTCAGAACCACCGTTTTTGCTTCGCAAGCAGGAAGAGGAGAGCAGTACCGAGAAGCGTAAAAGAAACGATAATAACCCAATCAAACGGCCCGCCAATAATCGGCGTATGTGCCGTACCCATCTGAAAAAAATTGGTCACCACGGACGCGGGGAGCGTCAAAAACGCAATAACCGTAATGATGCGCATTGTCTCGGTCTCCTTTGTATCAAGGAGCGAATTGTTCGTCTCGCGAAGTTCCGCGAGCAACGCGAGGTTGCTGTCAAGAGCGTTTTCCAATCGACCGTAACTCCCGATAAGTGTTTGAAGTTGGAACGAGAACGTTTCGCCAAACAGCATCCGGCCCGCGACGGCGAACGATCCCAAAACATCGCGATGAAGGACAAGCGAGCGTTTCGTTTCGAGGAGGTTACGGGAAAGCTTGGAGAGCGCGACCACCATTTGCCGTTCTCTGCCGTCAAAAATCTTCTGCTCCATATCGCGCATACTGTCGCTACCGACGGAAAGCTCGTTTTGGACGGATTCATACAGCCGCTCAATCATCCGCGAAGAAATGAAACCTCCGTGCGCGCCGAAATTGCCCTTGCCCAGCACTACGTTCGCCTCAAACAGTTTTGAAAAGATATCAAGCACGTCGTTCCCGCTATACCGCACCGTGATAAGAAATTTCCTACCCACGACAAAATCTATTTCCTGGCTTTGCTCGCTTGTTCGGTCTCGGCGGAAGCGGGGGAAATGAAGAATGAGATAAATAAAGTCCTTATACAGGTCCACCTTTGGCTTGACGGAAGAGGCGGAAAGCTCGTGCACCACGAGCGGATTCAAGTTGTATTCTTTCGCGAGGTCGCGCATCTCCTCCTGCGTCGGAGATTCCACATCAACCCATGTGAACCCGCGGTTCGCATGCCTTTGTATCATAACGACTAGTATACCTCCACAGCAACTTTGCGACAAAGTTGGTGTGGGAGTTACCGTCGCGTTTGTAAAACCCTTTACGGAATGAGATAATGCAAGACTATGGAGCAACCGCAGATAAAGGGAGCGCAGTTTTACGCAACGGTTGTCATCGTGCTTGTGGGGGTATTTGCAGCCGGTTTCGCGTTTGGCGAACGTGCGGTCCCTCCGGTACAGAAAGTGACAGCACTTGAGGGGAAAGAGGCGCCCATCGGATTTAAGAACTCGGTAGATTTTTCTCCCTTCTGGACCGCGTGGAATACACTGAACGAAAAGTACGTTCCCGCCACCTCTACCGCCGTTGCGAGCGACGAGCAGAAAGTATGGGGAGCCATTAGCGGGCTCACCAGTTCCGTCAAGGACCCATATACAGTGTTTTTCCCGCCTGAGGAAGCGAAGGCGTTTGAGAGCGAAATCAACGGAAACTTTGAAGGCGTCGGCATGGAGATCGGCGTTAAAGACGAGATGCTCACTGTTATTGCGCCGCTGAAGGGTACGCCCGCCGAGCGGGCGGGCATCCTTCCGGGGGACAAGATTTTGAAGATAAATGACGAACCGAGCACCACTATGCGGGTGGATGAAGCGGTTAAGCGCATCCGCGGGAAAAAGGGAACGGAAGTTACGCTGACACTCTTTCGCGAGGGTAAAAAAGTTCCCCTTGACCTCAAGGTGATGCGCGACGTCATCGATATCCCTACCCTAGACACTGAAGTAAGAAACGGAAAGACTGTGGCGTCTAGCGACGCGGAAGATTCTGAAAGTAAGCTGCGGAAAGACGGCGTATTTGTGATTAGGCTCTATAATTTCTCCGCGAACTCGCCGAGACTCTTCCGCGACGCGCTTCGAGAGTTTGTGCAAACAGGCTCCAACAGGCTTCTGCTTGACCTGCGTGGCAATCCGGGAGGGTACCTTGAGGCGGCGGTGGATATGGCAAGTTGGTTTCTCTCTGTGGGAAAAACCATCGTAACTGAAGACGTGGGTGCGAAGGGCGTGCGAAACGTGCACCGAAGCCGCGGTTATGACGTATTCAATAAGAATCTAAAAATGATTATCTTAGTCAATAACGGTTCCGCGAGCGCGTCGGAAATTCTCGCCGGAGCACTGCAACAGCACCATGTGGCAAAACTCGTCGGTACACAAACGTTCGGGAAAGGTTCCGTGCAGGAGCTTGTAAAAATCACACCTGACACGTCGCTTAAGGTGACGGTCGCGCGCTGGCTTACGCCCGATGGGACGTCCATTTCGCTCGGGGGCATTACGCCCGATGTGGAGGTGAAGCTCTCCCCAGGTGATATTGAGAAAAAGCGCGACTCGCAGATGGATAAAGCCATAGAGTTGCTGACTACCAACAACTGACAACCAACTACCTCTAATAGCAACCCTGATTGACGTATCTTGGTTGTAAGTGGTAGGTTGTTGGTTGTAGGTATCTCAACATGAAAGTTGTTTTACTGAAGGACATTCCCGGTGTGGGGCGGAAAAACGAAGTGAAAAACGTATCGGATGGGTACGCGCTTAATTTGCTTATTCCAAAGAGGCTAGTGGTTCCGGGGACACTCGCTTCCATCACGCATGCCGAGCGGCTAAAGGCTGAAAAAGACACACAGCGTAAAATCCATGAAGATCTGCTTTTCAAGAATTTTGCTTCGGTGCAGGGTCTTCGGATAGAGGTTTCAGGAAAGGCAAATGAACAGGGGCATCTCTTCGCGAGTATTCATCCCGAGACGATTGTCTCGGAGCTGAAAAGGCAAAAAGGTATTGACCTTTCGCCGGGATTCCTGCAATTGGACAAGCCAATCAAGGAAGTGGGCGAGCACAAAATCCTCGTGAAGGTGCAGGACAACACGGGCGGCTTCACGCTTGTCGTAAAAGCCACGGAGTGATACAGTGTCGCGCGGAAAGATCAAGCACCATGACTAACGATTTTCTGCGATTGCAGGGAATCCTGCAATCGTACGTCGCGGCGTTCGGAATAGCCGTCTTGGACCAAAGAAATGCGAGCAGTCGGGACAGCCTTCAAGCGAACCTCGCTCGGTTTCTCTCCTCCGTCGCGATGGCGAAGGAGTTTGACGAACTTTCTTCCTTGGTCTGCGTTCTCTACGAAGAATTTCTTGCCTGCAATCTCTGGCTGCCGGGAGAGCTTAAACCCGCTTGGCTACAGTTTCGGGTCATTTATGAAGGTGCCCAATATCAGTACCTTCAGACGATGCGTTGGGGTTCGTTTTGTCATTACATTCCATCAAAATTCAACCCACAGCAATAACACTCTCCATTCGCAGTCATGGAGAGTTTCACTTTAGTCCGATAGTTGCTCGCTATTATTCAACGTTAACCTCCTTACGTTGCGCTACCCTTCCGTCGTAAAAAGTTTTGCGTTTGTTTTTAAACGAGACGACACCCTCGGCGAGCGCGAAAAGCGTATGATCCTTGCCAATGCCGACGTTCCGTCCGGCAAGAAATTTTGTGCCACGCTGGCGTACGATCACATTACCGGTTCTCGCTTTTTCTCCCGCGTAGAGCTTCACGCCGAGAAAGTGCGGGTTTGAACCTGTAAGATTTTTAGCTGTCCCTCCGGCCTTTTTGTGTGCCATGTAGAAAATGAAAGATATAAAAATCAAAGTGTAAAATGGAAGAGCCCAAAGGGGCACAACCGTTTTGCATTTTACTGTTTCCATTTTAAACTTAAGACATGACTATACCCGAACTACGCTTTAAAATCAACCCCGTTAGAAATAGAGCACAGACGCGCTAAAATGTAACTAGAAATCATAATTTGGCTAGCTTGACCATGTTCCAACAACTAAAAACACACATCAATGCGCCCGCGATTTCTAACGAGGTCAAGGAGGTCGCGGAGCGCCTGAATACCCGCGAGCTCTACACCATTCTGCTCATTCTGGTCGTCGGCTTCGGCTCATTCGGACTCGGGCGGCTTTCAAAGTTGCGGGAAGGGAAGATGCCTATTCGTGTAGAGCAGGCGGGTGCGACTGCAGTTGCGTTGGTTTCCCCCCTTCTTTCCAGGGAGGGGACAGAAGGGAATGCGGCATCTTCTATTGTTAAGGATAAAGGATTAGCAATTAAAGATTCCGGCGCTCTCGCGCCAAGCGGCCAGTACGTCGCTTCAAAGTCCGGGACCAAGTACTACTTCCCGTGGTGCGGCTCCGCTGCACGGATTTCCGAGGCCAACAAAATCTGGTTTAATTCTGTTGAAGAGGCGCGAAAAGCGGGATATACTCCAGCGGCAAACTGTAAAGGACTCCGCTGAGTTACAAGTTGCAGGTCTCAAGTTGAAGGTTAGAAACGAAAAAGATGAAATACACAAGAGATATTGTTCTCACGGTACTCGGCTACGCGTTTATTGCTTTCGGCGTTATGGGCCTCTTCTTGCCATTCCTGCAAGGTATTCTTTTTGTTTTTATTGGCCTCTATCTTCTCTCAATTGGTTCGCCGAGAGCGCATAACTTCCTGCAGATGATATACGTCGCGTTCAAGGCACGTTTTCCCTGCACTGCCGTTACGCTTGAGAAAATAGAAAGAAAGTGGGAGGATACGATTTCCCGTTGGCGCTCTCATTGACGTATATGTGCGTTTAGCTCAGTTGGTTAGAGCGTGCGATTTTCACCCCGTTACAAATTCGATGCACCCTTAGCTCAGTTGGTTAGAGCGTGCGATTCACATTCGCAAGGTCGGAGGTTCGACTCCTCCAGGGTGCAGAGTAAAAATTTGTAACGGGGCAGGTTCGCAAGGTCGGAGGTTCGACTCCTCCAACGCGCACCTTCAAGAAGCACCTGCGTGCTTCTTGAGAGGAGTCGAAAAGGTTCTCCCATATTTCCGAGCGGCTTTTGCGCGAGGAAATGGGAAACCTGTACTGAAGCTGTAAGCTTCGACTCCTCCAGGGTGCACCACCGTTCATTTCCCAACATATTCTCATAAGTCGCGGGGTATATCGCGGACTACGCGAAAGAGAAGGGAATTACCCTTTTCGTGTTGGGGCCGTGGAAGCCTTCTCCGATGTCGGATGTTTGGGAATTTGGTAAAGTATATAGGTCAGCTGGCACGAAGAGCCTATATACACGGACATCTTTTTGTGATTATCTATAACTATGCTTAAGCGGTTTATTTTACCAGCTGTCCTGTTGGCTATCATTGGGACAGTGGTGTATTTCGTCGCAACCGTCGGCCGGCATTTTTCCGTAGAAAACAAGGCGGCAGTGTCAATAGCGGCGGCTCCGCCGCCGCCAGAGGTGCGCATGGTCTTTGTCGGGGATGTTATGCTTTCACGCAAAATAGGTCAGCTTATCGCGGAGAAAGAGGACAGTTTGTTTCCATTTGCGTCAACTACCGAGCTCTTAAGCTCTGCCGATATCGCGTTCGCGAATCTTGAAAATCCTGTTTCCACGGGCGGAATACGTTCCGGAAGCATCTACTCGTTCCGTGCCGACCCAGGCGTACTTGAGCGTTTAAAACGTGCCGGCTTTAAAGCGGTATCCATTGCGAACAATCATATCTGGGATTATGGCAGGCAAGCGTTTTTGGATACGCTCACGCATCTTTCCGAAAATGGAATCGCGGCGGTTGGCGGAGGCGCAAATTACGACGAAGCGCACACGCCCGGGATTTTCACGGTAGGGAAGACCACTATCGCGTTTCTCGCATACACTAATTTACTTCCCGCCTCACTCGGGAAAGCAAGCTCAACTCCCGCAGTCGCTCGCTATGACGATGATATCTTGAGAGCTGATATTGAGCGTGCCGCATCACTCGCGGAGGTTGTGGTCGTGTCCTTTCACTGGGGCGAGGAATATCAAACAAAACACACCGCCGAACAGGAGCGGGTGGCGCATCTTGCGATTGACGCGGGCGCGAATCTCATTATCGGGCATCACCCGCACGTCGCGCAGGAGGTGGAGGAATACAACGGCGGTTGGATTGCCTACAGCCTCGGCAATTTCGTTTTTGACCAGAATTTCTCGGAAGATACTAAACGGGGGCTTATGCTTCTTGTGACGATACGGGACAATAAAATTACCGACGTCACCAAAAAACAAATCGCCTTTTCGGACGACTTCCAGCCGTATGTGGTTGAACCAACTAACAATCGGGATGCCGAGATTTGAACTCGGACCCTACGAACCCGAATCGTAGATACTACCGTTATACTACATCCCGTTTACCACGAAATAGTAACAGATTTTTCCAATTGAGCAACAAGACGAAACTTATTTTGTGTCTGTTTCTCTTTCCTCTTTGATTGAATTCCAAACCATCAGGAATACTTTTTTCAGCATTCCCGCCACCTCCTCCGATTCAATAACAAAGGCGTGAGGATTCTTCTTGTCCACGTAAAAAAATATCACTTTGTTTCCATAAATGCTCATTTCACCCGGGAACGAATAATCTTCGGGAATATATTTTATTTTTCGCCGAGGACTCGGCGGAAGGCCTTGTAGCGTTTTTTGATTGTAGGGGAATATCAGGTTGACCGTCACCGGCTGGGCAGCCTCCTTTTTTAGCCAGTCGGGAAAGTACCGCGGCAAAAGCTCAATGAGCGCGTCAAGGTTGGAAAAGCCAAAAATCTCACGAAGTCCTCCTTTGTATGCTTCCAAAATATCCTCCCATAACGATTTTATTCCATCTCGTCCTTTCACTAAACGCATACTCGCGCCGTGCTTCGCGCTTGCGGAAAGATTTCGTATAAAGGGCAATGCCTGCGCGATAATCTCATCCTTTTCGCGCAGTTTCGTCTGCAATTTGTTAAGACTTTCAACGGTAAAGTAGGCAACTCCGTTTTTTCGTGACTTGCTCACAAAACCTTCCCGCTCGAGCGATTGCAAATCAAGATATACCGTTGCGCGTGCTATTCCTGTTTCCTTTACCAAATCGGTAACCGAAGCTTCCGATTGCCTCACAAGCGCCAAAAATATGCGAGATTTCCGTTCGCTCATTCCATACGAAATGAGCGCTTTTTTTACATCACTTTCATTCATACGTCAAGTCTTAACATAATTCCTGACAATTGCAATAGGCTTCTTTATGGCCAGAATAAAGGGTATTTCCGTATACGCAGGGAGATTCAACATTTTTTATGACTGAGGCACCACCTCTATGGTAAAAATAAGACCATGAAAAAGTACACATGGTCAATAGTTTGGATTGCATTACTTTTTATTTTAGTCATAACGGTTGCGGCGCAAACGGGGAAGCTCCCGCTTGGCTTGAGTTCCGCCGCGCGAGGGGTCGATGCCTCTTTCCGCACGGTGATTAAAATCGGTGGCGCGTTCGGCCAATCCGGCATTTGTGCCGAATTCGGCGAGGGGGAATTTCGCGGCGCCACGCTGGCGGTTGAAGAAGTAAACGCGTCCGGAGGCGTAAACGGGAAGAAGCTGGCACTCGTTGCTGAAGATACCCTGTGCGAGAACAAGGGTGTTGTAAACGCGACAAGGAAGCTCGTGAGCATAGAAAACGTGTCTGCCATTATCGGTCCGACATGGGGCGATACGTTTCAGAGCGGCTATCCGATTTCCCGCGCAGAGAATATTCTCTCCATCGGGCCGTCATCGGCTTTAGAGTCGCTTGATTTTACTGGCGCGTCGAAAGATCTCGTCTTCTCGGTATGGTTCCCGCAAAATCGCGAGATTGACGCTTTACAGCGACACATTGCCGCTCAAAACCTCAAGACGATATCAATTATTCACGACCAAGACCCATTCGGCGCGATGATGGGGGCGCTCTTCAATGACCAAGCAAGGCAAAACGGCCTCTCAATTGTCGGAAAGGAAGAAGTGAAGACGGAACTCACCGATTTTCGAACGTTCATCGCACGGATAAAGGCGCAGAAGCCCGAAGCGGTCTTTGCCTCTTTTGTCTCCCCCGACCACAAAGCAATTTTCTTCAAACAGGCGAAGGAGCTCGGGCTCAAGGCGCGCTTCTTCGCGTCTGCCGATACAGAAAATCCCGCTCTCCTAGAGTCGTTTGCGGCGGCTCTTGAAGGAGTCAATTACACATTCCCCAGAGGAGCCAAGGATTCGGAGGAGTTTGCAAGGAAGTATGAGGAGCGCTTTGGGGTAAAACCCCCGGTGTCCTCAAGTCATGCTTTCGATGCGGTGAAGGTTCTTGTTGCAGCAATGAAAAAAGCGGGGACAACTGAGGGCGACAAACTGCAGGATGCACTTCTCTCCATTGAGATTCCGGGCGTTACCTACGATGTGCTGAAGTTTTCCAAGGGCCACCAGATTTCAGGCGGGGAGTTCGTGGTAAAGACGGTACGGAATGGAGAATTTGCCACTGTTGAAAAGTAGCAGCGCTCGCGTGATATACCCCCACACCAACTTTGCGACAGAGTTGGTGTGGGGGTATACTGCTTTGCATGAAGCAGAAAATATCTGTGCTCGTTGGAGGGGTACTGCTACTCGTTGCGGTGAGCGTTTTTTCGGCGGTGTCGAGCGGGTCGCAGGACGGGCTCGTGGCCGGAGCCCGCCTTGCTGTGGAGCAATTCGGGCAAGTCGCGGGTTCGAAGGAATGTCCGCCGCAGCCGAAGAGAGAATTCGCGCACGCTTCGTACTACACTGGCCCGCTTTTTGACGCGCACCTCCATCTGCCATCTTCATCGTCTATTGTGAGCTCGGTCTCAACAAAGATGGGCCTCCCGACGCCTGCGTGGAATTCGGTTCTTTCGTATGAGTACATTGCCTGTCTGTTAAAAGCCGAGAACACGCGCGGAGCGTTCGGTTTCCATCTCCTGACGAAATACTCGCTCTCCAGCGAGGTGAGCGCAGCGAAGGCGCTTGATAAAAAGCAGAGCGGCATCAGCCACTTTCTGATGCCGGCCTTTGTAAATCCCGCTGTCAATCCGAGTGTGGAGTCGGTCCGTAAGCTTGTGGAGAAAAATCCCGCTCTCTTCACCGGCATCGGGGAACTGAAATTCTTTGACGGCACGAGTCCCGACAATCCACGGGTGCTTCCGTACTACCAGCTTGCGGAAAAGAATGGTCTTATCGTCATGATGCATCCGTTCGATCATCACAAGGATGCGGTTGTGGCCGTCGTCAAGCAGTATCCGAAAGTGCGGTTCTTGCTCCACAGCATTGACGGCGAAGGTCGTCACCCGGGGGATTCGGGGGAGCACAACAACATCGGTTGGGTCATGGAACTCCTGCGTACGTATCCGAATGTGTACTATTCCGTGGACGACGCGCCCATCTGGGGTTGGAAGAGGGAGCACTCGGGTGTAGAGAAACCGAGCAAAGAAGAGGTCATGGCGCACTTCCGCGAGACCTTCGACTCCGAGCTTGACCGGCTGACGGGGCGATGGAAGGACCCGATTGAGACCTATCCCGACCGGATTCTCTCCGGCACCGACCGTTGGTACGGCTGGCACTATGAACGCGATGCAAGCGCGCTTATCATCGAGTTCAAGCGCGCATTCATCGGTCGCCTCGCGCCGAGCGTACAGGAGAAGTATGCGTACAGGAATGCGGAGGGCCTCCTAAAGAAAGCCAATCCCTAATTCTTCATCATTAATCCCTAGCACTGGATTCCCGTTTCCGCGGGAACGACAAAGAATGATCATCGTCGACGTCGAATCAACCGGTGTGGACTCGCGGCTCTGCTCGCTCCTTTCCGTGGGAGCGGTGGAGTTCGAGCGGGCGGAGAACCAGTTTTACATGGAGTGCCGGGCATTTGAAGGGGCGCACGTGGAAAAGGAGGCGCTTGTGGTGGCGGGGTTCAACGAAACACAGATTCACGACTCCAAAAAGAAGACCGACAGGGAAGTCGTGGAGGCTTTTCTCACGTGGATGAAGACCTGCAAGGAATGGACACTGGCGGGACAAAACCCTTCCTTTGACCGCGATTTTCTGCAGGAAACGGCGCATCGCTACCATATCAACTGGCCGCTCGCACACCGAACGATTGATTTACACTCCGTCGCGTATTTCCGGATGCTCCGAGCGGGGGAGGAGATACCGCGTAAAAATAATCATTCCGCTCTCAATTTAGACGCTATCCTGACCCGCGTCGGGCTTCCGACACGCGCGGAAAGCCATAATGCCCTTGAGGATGCAAAGCTGGAAGCCGAAGCATTTTCACGATTACTCACTGGGAAGCCCCTTTTAGATGAATATCGGCAATTCCCGATACCAGCCGACCTATAGGACTGAAACTGTGGACTATGTTTAACGGTGTAGATACGGCCTCACAGGGCCGTCTTTTTGCATTGACGACATCTAAGATTTGTTGGATAGTATTGACAGGGAAGCCGTTTTGTGATAGGATTCTGGTTACAATCAGACGAAGGTCTGGTTGTTGTTTTTAACGAGAAATCAAGGAGCGAAGCGACTATGATTTTCGTTATCCAGTACCATTTTCGCCGAGCGTCAGAACAAGAGGATTTCGCGAGTTTTAAAAAAGATTTTCGCAGACTTCAAAAGTACGTTCCGTGAAAATGGTGCTGGATGATGATTTTTATGGTCGGTGACCTCCCTAGATTCATATCCGCCGGATGGCTCAAGATTACCTTGAGGACGGAGGATACGCAGTAATTCAACTCAAAAATCATGATGGAATTAACAACGACGGCGATTTTTCTGCTTTCCACATTTTATGGCAGCACTCCGGCGAGTATGAAAATCCCGGAACGTGCCGAACCTCCGGCTTCGCCGGTACAGGTACAGGTTGTGGACCAACCCCTCACGCTTGAGGAGTATGTCCGCGATTACTTTAAGGATACGCCGATAATGGCGGAAATCGCGAAATGCGAATCTCGCTTCCGGCACCTTGGCGCGAACGGCAAAGTACTCCGCGGCGAACTGACCGCGGACGATATGGGCGTTATGCAGATTAATTCGTTCTACCACGAGGACCGCGCGGAAAAGCTCGGATTTGACCTCCACACGCTGGACGGAAACCTCGCGTATGCCAAGTGGCTCTATAAGAAAGAAGGCGTGGCCCCGTGGTTCGCATCATCCAAATGCTGGCAGCGGTCGGATACCCTTGCTCTCTTAGGAACCAAGTCGACCTCAAATTAATACAAAAATCCTCCCCAAATCCGCAGAGCGGATCGGGCGAACAAAATCTCACTTAAAGGTGGGATTTTGTTTTAGCCGGGATGGTTTTTATTATGACTTAAGCTTTTTAAGCGGGTGGAACTCCTTGTGGGTGCTCTCGGCGTACTTGTCCGAGGCGTGCATGTAGCGGGTGGTCGTCTGGAGCGATTCATGGCCGAGAAGTATCTGAATGGCGGCCGGATTGGCGCCTTGTTCAGCTAAATACGTCGCAAAGCCGTGACGGAATGAGTGCGCAGAAGTGGGGACGATGATGCCAAGAAGCTCCTTGTAGCGTTTTATTTTCATCTGAAGGTAATTGGGCGAAATGCGTACCTTTGGCGTGCCGCTGTTTTTTCCGCTGTAGGGAATAAAGAGAGCAGGGTTATCATCATCCCGCGTCAGCAGGTAATCTTTGAGCAGTGCTTTAGCGCGGTCCGTGAGATATACGAAACGTTCTTTCTTGCCCTTACCGCGGATGAAGATTTTACCCGTGTCGTTAATCTGGTCACGGTTCAGGGACAAGAGCTCGGAAATACGCATACCGGTCGCGAACAGAACTTCAAGCATTATCCGATTGCGGAGCGCGATACGCGCATCTTTCTCAAACGTCTTTGGCGATTCAATCAGGGTTACCAGCGACTCAAACTCCGCCACGCGCCCATGCGTACGGGGCATTTTAAGGAGCTTAATCGCGGTGGGAGCCACAGGAACCTTATAGTCCATATCCACAAGGTACTTGAAGTAGCTCCGGAGGCTCGATAAGGCGCGGTTAACCGAGCCGGCGGACAGCTTTTCGAGCCCTCGAGCGCCACCCGCGGTTTTACGGTCTTCGGAAACCAAATAAGCCTTATACAGTTCAAGTGTGCGCTTCGCCATTCGCTGAAACGGCATTTTGACATCCTTTGCCAAAAAATTTTCAAACGTCAGCAAGTCACGCTCGTAGTTGAGCAGGGTGCGCGGCGAATAATTATTCGTCTTGATGCTTAGGAGAAAGTCATCTTCAAGTGGAAGCGCCATAGTCCGTTGAGTATAACAAAGGCTTGAGCCAGAGAGACCTTTCGATGTGGATAAGTATACGTATTAGGGATATTATACTCATACTCCTCTCCCTACAAAACGGGGGTTTCGGCCCCCGCTTCGGTGCCCCCTACTCAGCGGCTTGGGACGATAACGCGGTCTGAATCTTATCCCATATCCATGCCGCGGGTTCGGCGAGAATGTTATTCCAAAGTTTGACAATCAAATTCCACACATACACAAGGTTATCGTGCACCGTCGGCGAATTAATGATGTCTTTCAGGTTATACCCGAAATACCCGAGCACAATAAGCGCGATGACGATGAGGAGGACCACCTTTATGAACCCTGCCTGCACCGCGCGCGGCGCGGCAGGCAGGCCTCCCCTGCTCTCTTGAAATCTTTGCATAGCACCAGTATAACGCAGGAGCGCTCAAGAGTAATCCACAGTTCTTACGAAAAAGAACCCTTTCGCTGGTGCTTCCGCTCCGCAATAAGCCGTTCAGTATCCGGGTACCCATCGTGTTTTTCTGCCGCTTCCCTCTCCATAGAATCCGACAATTCGGACAGACTGATTCCGAGCTTCTCATGCATCTCTTTCGCAAGCGCTTTTAGAGCGCGCCGGCTGAAGTACGCGAGGAGGAAGGACTTCCATGGTACGTCTTGTATGAGCGCGCCAAGCAATCGCTGTTCTTCTAGGTACCCATCGTTCAATTTACGGAGAAAACCCCGTAATGCAGGTATCTTTGAGTTTTCAAAAAGAGGGGTGAGTATGTCCATCGTTATCTTTTGGGTGATGCCCTCATTGAGGGGGATGAGGCGGGAATACCCTCGGCTATTCTCGACGCTGACACCCACTCTCCGAGAGGCAAACCGGTGAAGCGGGTTCTGCACTTCCGGACGCATCCAAAAGTTATGAGATGAAATCGAGTGAAGCCACTCGTGCGTCAGTGCCCCATTGACTCGTTCAAATTCAAGTATAGTCGCCTCGAACTTTTTGGGGGAATTAACCTGGAACTCCTGCAAGTTCAGCAAAATTGAATTGGTTTTTGGGATGTACACGGCGCGATAGCTGTGAGCGGGAGGCAGTTCTCCCTTGGCAATATTCGCCCAGTAGTGATAGAGGTCAAGTGGAATGATGTGCGTCTTGGCGACTTCATTTAGGATGTCTCCCTCTGGAACCTCAATGTCATTCTGCTTGAGGTATGATGAGAGACCTTGTGCAAAGGCGGGCATGGCGAGCTCGGAAATTACCTTGCTCGTTTCGGCATTGGAACTTTCGAGTGTATCTATGTACCTTGCCACCTCCTTGCGGGCCTTCGTTCCGTGAGCGTTTTCCTCCTGCGTCTCCCGGAGCAAGCTGGCAGAAAGGAAGCTCTGCACGAATTCCTGCACGTCTCCATGTTGGGCCAGCAGGTCAACGACCTCCTCGCCTGGCATCGTGTAAAGCTTCCGCACCGATTCGGGATTGTAGCGGATTTTGCCGTCCAAAACGGCAAGCGTCGCATTCGCCGCAGGAGCGCCTTCTGACTTCGGCGTATCCAACGGCACGGTTGAGAGAGAAGACTCTTTCATGCGCTCCAGTATATACCAAAATTCGACTTTATAGATACGCCAACGGGTTCAGGTACGCCTTCAAGTCCGCGATAGGCATCGTGTAGGTGCCTTTACAGACTGCGCTTTTGCGGTCCATCACGCGCACACCTTGCGTCGCGTAGACAGTGAAGTGGAGATGCGGGCCGGTTGAGTAGCCTGTATCGCCGCTGTAGCCGAGGAGTTCTCCCGTAGCAACCGTCTGGCCTTCCGACACTTTGATAAGCGAAAAATGGGCGTACAGAGTTGAAAGTCCGTTCGCGTGCTCCACAAGCACCCACTTGCCATAGGACGCGCCCGGACAGACAGCATCGGTGTCTCCGGTCCCCTTCACTACCCCGCCAAGCGCCGATATAACCCGCGTGCCAATGGACGCGGCAAAGTCCACGCCGTTGTGCCCTTTGCCGTTATACGCGCCGCTTTTCGCGAACGCCGTGTCACCGAACTTTTGCGTGATGCGGATGTTGCCAAGCGGCCACTTCAAGACGCCGGAACCAGCCGCCGGGAGTTTGGATGGGTCTATGGCGAAACGAAGCTCGGATTCAAACTGTAAAAGCTCGCGTTCAAACGCGTCTCGCCTCGCCACTTTCTCCGCGAGAATTTTTCGGTATTCGGTCTCCTTACTTTTGGTCACCGTGAGCAAGGCATTTTTAGCCCTTCTATTCTGCGCCAGCAGAACATTTTGGTCCGCAAGGTCGCCGCGGAGCGAGACAAGTTTGGTGCGATTCCTTTTAGTTTCGTCCTGCACGCCCTCCAAATTGGCTTTAAGCGCTCGTGTCCTGCCGAGGTCCTCCTCCAGATTTTTCTGGAATCGCTGCAGGTCATCCACAATACCCCAAACGGTGGAGAGCGTCGCTCCTGAAAGCATCGTTTCAACGAGGGTTTGCCGTTCCGCTCCATTCATATTCCGTATTGTTTGACCAAGCGCGTCCGTACTCTCGCCGATTTTGATTTCTTTGTCGCCAATAGCGTCCGCGAGTTCCTGGAGGCGGAGGTTCACCGCGGAAATCTTGTTTTCCGTAAGCCTAATCTGCGCGGAGAGTTTCTTTTGCTCGAGGTCTATCCCCCTGATAGTACTTTGAAGCGTCTTGGCGTCTTTCCCCGTCGTCTCAATTTGCTGCTGATAATCGGCGATTTCCTTCTCAAGGTCGGCGATGGCAGTATTGCGCTCCGTAATTTTATTTTTGAGAGTGGATATCGTGTCGGCAACGGCAAAACCGCCGGACAAAAGAAGTGTCAGCAGAAAAAAGACAGTCAGAATGACGCGTCGCATACCTCTATCATAGCAGAAACCAAGCTATTTTCGTTTCAAATAGTGCCTATTGAGCCAGTTCAGTTTATTGGTATCAAACACCGCTCCACCCTTCTGCACTCGTTCCAGTTGAAATTGCTCCATAAGCTCGGAGAGCGAAAGCACTTCGCTCGCGTCCGAAGCCTTGGGGTGCCAACCAAGGAGCGCGAGAAAATTAAGCATCGCTTCGGGCGTGATTCCCGCCGAACGGTAGTGCGAGAGTGAGGCCATTTCCGCGTGTTTGCGTTTGGAAAGTTTGCTCCTGTCCGCGGCGAGCACAAGCGGCAAATGCGCGTAGAAAGGTGTCGGCGCGCCGAGCGCTTCCTGTATGAGCATTTGTCGAGACGTGTTGGAGATATGGTCTTCGCCCCGGATGATATGGGTCACCCCCATTTCAATGTCGTCCACGACAACGGCCAGGTGATAAAGAGGTTCATCCACTGACTTTGCAATGACAAAATCTTTAAGCTCGGTTGTATCAAACGAAACCTCTTTGCGCACCAAATCCACCCACGACACGCGCTTATTTTGATTTCGGAACCGCACGACATCTATCTCCCCCGTTCCGTCCTTTTTTTGCTCATGGGAAACATACGCCAGATTTTTCTCAATCAGCGTGTGCAGATATCGTTTGTAGATTTCCGTGCGGTCCGATTGGCGGTATTCCTCGTCTGGCTGGATGCCGAGCCACTCGAGTCCCTCGCGAATATCTTTCTCATATTCCGGCTTGGAACGCTCTTTATCGGTATCTTCAATCCGCAGGATAAACTTCCCGCCGTGCTGTCTGGCGTAGAGGTAGCTTATGAGCGCCGTCCGCGCACCGCCGACGTGGAGCGGTCCCGTGGGAGACGGTGCGAATCGGGTGACGACATTCATGGCCTTAATCCTAATCTACCTTCGTTCCTCGCGCAACGATATATGGCTTGTTTCTTGCAAGTCTTGACTTCCAACGCAAAAAAGCGACACAAAAGTGTCGCTGATGCAGTCGTCTGTGCTTAGCAGGCCTTAATTTCTTTACTCAGCCGTTCCCACAGGAGCGCGCTCATGCGCACTCCCTTTCGGAAGTGATCCAGTTCAAACTTTTCGTTTGGCGCATGGATGTTGTCGCTGGGAAGCCCCAGCCCAACAAGCAAGACATCAACACGAAACCGGTCACTAAACTCTCTGATGACGGGGATCGACCCGCCACCGCGAAGTAACAGCGGTTCTCTTCCAAACGATTCCCTTAAAACCGAAAGCGTCACGTCCCTCAATCTACTTTCAGGCGACAGAACAAAGGGTTTCGCACTCCCTCCAATTTGGATACTGCACTGAACGGTCTTCGGGCATAGCTTCGTGAGGTACTTAACAGCGAGTTGTGCGACTGCACGTGGATCCTGATTGCATACTACACGCATGGTAATGTACGCTTCCGCACGGCGTGGGATGATCGTTCTCTTCTCGTCGCCACTTGCCAGCAAGTTTACTTCAAACGTCGGCCGCGCTCCAATCTGCTCGAGGTAGGTAAAGCCTGCCTCTCCGAAAAGCAGTGGCGCCCCTGTTTCCGCGAGATGTTTGCCGTCGTCGCGGGTCTCGTTGAGAGCTTTTCGCTCGGACGAAGAGAGCATGACAACATCATCATAAAAGCCCGGAATAGTAATTTGCCCGTGTTCGTCGCGCACTTGCGCAAGCAATTTGCACAGTGCAAGTGCCGGATTTTCCACCGACCCTCCGTACGTTCCTGAGTGAAGGTTCCGCTTTGGTCCCCTAACCACTATTGAGAGCTCGACAATACCCCGAGCACTACACGTTAAGGCGGGAACACCGAGTTCTGCCGCTTCAGTGTCTGAGATAATCACGGCGTTGCAAGCGAGTCGCTTCTTTTGCCTTTCTAGGAAGGCCACAAGACTGCCGCTGCCAATCTCCTCCTCCCCTTCAATGAGAAATGTCACATCGCACGGCAGTTCCCTGCCGGTTCGGAGATATGCCTCCACTGCTTTCAGGTGGACGAAGTGTTGTCCCTTATTGTCGCTGGCACCTCTGCCAAAAATCTTTCCGCACTTCACCTCCGGACTGAACGGTTTCGTCTTCCAGTCCTTAGGCTCTCCGGGTGGCTGGACATCGTAGTGTCCGTAAACAACGAAATGCGGCTTATCGGAACTTCTCTTCCGGAAGGTCGTTGCGAGCACTATAGGATTACCCTTGGTCTTGTACAGTTTTGTGTGTAAGCCAATGTTCCTTGCGTGCTCTTCAAGCCACTTTGCACACGTATACACATCCGGCCTGTTTCTTGAAATACTTGGGAATGAAAGGTAGCGAAGCAGTTCTTTAACAAAACGTGACTCGTGTTGCTTCACGTAGTTCTGCACGGGATCGGTCGTCTTCATTGGTTCAGGATATTGAATGTTGAAAGGTCTGTTTGTTCCCCATAAAGAGTCTAGTATTGGATGACAAAAAGTCAACTATTTGTTTTTTGCCTATAAGCCTCTCTTTCACGGTAATAAGGCACCGTACAACACCGATTCCCCTTTTGAAGGCCAGTTCCCCCTCTGCTATGTCTCTACCGCCCGGTTCACAGAAACGGGAAAGTATGTTCCGTTGGTTTGACACTGCTGTGCATAGGAATAGAGTTCAGTTGAAACCGGTTCATTAAAAACATGTGCGCGTGGACGTACATATAACGTGGGCCGGATGTACTGTCCGAGATGCGACGCTCGCAATCGGAGCCGTGCTTTTTGCCGCGACGGCAGAGAAGCGTTCACGGCAGCAAACAGCTGAAAACAACATTCTGACGAGAAAGGGACGGTGCTCATGAATACGTCTCAAGTAAATACAGAAAAATGGTGGTGCAAGCCGCCGCTTACCGTAACAGGCCAGACCGCCTTTTGGAACGGTCAGGCGGAAATCTACGAGACGGCCGACATGACGGTTGACAACGCCGGGGAAATGGACGTGGTGCTTCGGCACTGCCGGTTCCCGTTTGAGAGCGTTGTAACCCTCGGTGGTGCCGTCGGGTGTAGAGATCCGAGAAAGATTCTCGAAGATCTCATCCAACGAGCCCCAGGCGCTCGCCCTCGTGTATTCTTCAACGACTTGGCGGAGCGGCTTGTCCTGCGAGCTAAGAGTGCGGTGCTTACACCCTTCGCAGAACAGGGGTTCTCCATTAAGTACCATGTTGGAGAAATTCGGCGCGTATGCGAGAAGATTCCACGAGCGCCTAGGCGAATCATTATCGGCGTGTACGAAGCACGAAGCTTTTTCCTCGCTCATCCGACTGGCGGGCATCCTCAATGCGGATTCTCCGAGTACGTCAAGAACTCAGCAATCCTCGGGAAGCACTTCTTGTTTGACTGGGTACGCCTAAACGATGCCCATGGCCTGGAGTCTGCGGGACTTCGCGGTGATATCTGTGTTGAGGACAGCAGCGAAACGCTTGTCAGAGTCAAGCGCCTCTTCGCGGAAATCGGACATAAAGTCTGGACGCAACGTTTAACCGACATTGCCGCACTTCAGGTTATCGGCCGGACAGACGGACGCAAAGGGTTCTTCATTTCGCACTGGTACACTCCGTCCGGGGTCCGCCAATTGCTTCTCTCGGCGTTTCCGAAAGCCCGGTTTTCCATCCGGCGATTTATCGTTTCAAAAGGGTCGGTCTTTGTGATTGACCCAAGAGGCACGAAACCCTGCGGAGTGGTGACCGTTCTCAACAATGTCATCGGGAACGTGTTACCGCACGACCAGTATCGAACGTTATGCGCCATTCGGGATACGAATGGACCGGACTATTGACTCGGTCGAAGCGGGGATGTAGGACAAAAGAGCAGTTTCGAAAGGGACCGATGTTTCCAGCATCGGCCCTAGTTTTTTTACAAGAAACTACGCGGCTTGCGACCGCGTAGAAAAGGATTTTATGGTGGCTAGTTTCCCCACCCCATTGAACGTTTCTTCGAGACCTTTTCCGCAAAGCGCGGAAGGTTCATTGGGCGCCAGCCGGCGAGGACGAAAAGCTCCGTTCCGCACTGAGGGCATTTCATGCCGCTCACTTCCTGGACGACAGGATGCGCTTGTTGCACGGCCGTGTCCGGAATTTGCCTTTGGCAACTTGGACAGTTCATATGCCTCCGTTCGGAAAAAGTATGGCGAGGGCGGCAGGATTTGAACCCGCGACACAAGGTTTTGGAGACCTCTGTTCTAACCGGACTGAACTACGCCCCCACCCAGTTGCAGTATTGCAGAGCAACTACTACCAGACAGGCTACCATGTGCTTGCTCACAGGAATATTGACACCTGGAACAAAGGTATGTTGTGCCACTTTGTCCCTAGGACTCCGACACTGTGGTTGCTTTATGTACGCACTCCAAGGAACAAAAATGCGTCTGTACTCGTTCCATCTTTTGCGGAAAGTGTCTCGTCGAACCATCGATTGACAGCTCCGTCGCGCGAGCGTGGCAAGGCTTGATACAGACACGATCCGTAAAATCCGCGAGAAACGAAGGTACTCTGGTCAAGCGTGTCGTTAGGACACAGCTTGGAAAACACTGCGTTTCCGATCGGGCGAATGTTACTTGGAATCCGAGGAGTCTCAGGTGTGGGAAAAATCAAGCGCGTTAATTTTCTCCCGAGAACAAACATACAGGGGTTTTGTGTAGTAAACGAAAGCCAGGCGGACGTCGTTTGCTTGAGAAGCGCATTCGCCAATGCAAGCCCTATTCCGAGCCCCTGTACTTCAGAGGCCATTACAATGCCATGAAGGTGAACTGTGTCTTCATGTGGAAGACAGATAAGTGAGGCAAAGCCAAGCAATTCACTCCCCCGATGTGCCAGCGAGAGGAAGTCATCCGAGACATGTCGTTTGACCCCTTCAAGGCTTTTGTGGTCCAGTGGCATCCCGAATCCCTCGGCGGCAACTTCGTGAAAGGGGGAAAGCACACGTGGGTCCGCGTTTCGAGCAAAAAACTCTCGCGGCGCCTGAAACAGAGAACAGGTTATTCCTGTCGCGTCAGTATGGGAATACTGTTCGCATCGTTGCAAAGTATCGGCAGTCAGGATTTTCATTTTCGTTTGCAGTCAAAGGTCGTCGTCCGTCTTACATTGACGTAAGTCATTGAAGGCTTTAACGGACTCTTTCACTATACAACTATGCCGCTTGAATCGCGTCAATATTTCTTGCTTGAAAGAGTTGTGGTGAGGGTAAACCGCCTCTATAATGCAAAAACCCGGCCACACGAGGCGGCCGGGTTGACATTAGTTCAGGTTACTCCTTCTGGCCACTCTTTGTAAGGAGCAACATGACACTTACCGTAATGACAAGGGCGCTGATGACTTTCCGAACGAGGAGAGGAGTGTCGGAGGGCAAAAGTCCGAACGCATCGGTTCCGAACACATACTGGATAATTCCCAAAGCGACAAGAACCCCGACGATGCGCAGATTTGAAACAAGAATGACCGCCGAAGCGCCCATGTCTCCCAGCTCCGCTTTCGCGCGGCTGCTCCAGCCGTTTGCAAGAAAGTTGAAAGTCATCAGGATAAGAATTGCCGGCATGGCGCGACGGAACCCCTCTAAGAGAAGATTGACGTAAGGAGTCATTTTCTCCGCGTTCCAAACGTAGAACGCTGATAAGAGCGTTCCGGAGGCACCAAGGTAGATAAAGCGCCACACGGTAGCCATCGTCGCGCCCGCCTCGCGTGCCGCCAGTTTGTCATGCACTTCCGATATGCCGCCGATACAACCGGATAAAACGAAAATCAGGAGGAAGACCTCAAGCGTTACGTTTGACAGTCCTTCGCCAATCCATACGCCCGCTACCATGAGGCAAGCCGGGAGGACAAACACTTTCGGAAAAACGCGGTCAGCACTTCTGACGTGTTCGTAGGCAATCGTCCACAGTATGCGGCTTGCGCTAAGCGCAACAAGCGTTGCCGCGCTGTGGCCTTGCTGAAATGCAAACAAGTAGATGCCGGTAACAATTGCCGACAGGCTTCCACTTAGCGCCGAATGCGCCTGAAAGCACGCGGACCCAAGTCCCAGTTTACGGTGCTTGGGATCCAGCACTCTCCCGAACGGAGTGCACGCAAGTGCGATGAAGATAATGGAACCAACAATTCCCCCTAGTGTAAGATATGCGCACGCGGCCGCCATTTTATCCGCGGGTTGCGGGGCCGTTATGATGTTGCGGGAAATGTATGCGTCGCTAAGCGCACCGCCGATTGCGAAGATTGATGAGAGAAAGGCGAAGAAATACGCAGCTCGTATCTTTGCGGCAGTTTGCGGTATAAGGGTGTTCACTGGAACTCCTTTTGTTGAGCAGTTTGCCGTCGCAAGCATAGCATGCCTGAAGGTCGGAAGCAAAGAGAATTGTTTTTGGAATTTGTCAATTTTACCAATAACTCGGCTTCAAATTGCACCACGACCAAAAATTGACACCTCGGCGACCTCGTGCTTGACTTTCATCGGGTTCTTTGACTGTGAAGACTATGAAAAATCATACAACCTATCGGCTTACCCCCGTCACTGACGCGGGGCAAATCGCAGAAGCGCTTGGGCATGGCCTTAACGCTTCGCTCACGTTCCACTGCGTCCGGTGCAAAGTGAATACTGCGGGAATCTACGAACAGGGCCCTGAAGCGCCCCGCACGTGCCCGTCATGTCATTCCACGCTCATATTCTGCCCGATTTGCCGGCAGTGCATTTCAACGAAGGAACGGTACAAAGTTCTCATCTGCGATGGGTGCGGGACGAATTTTGTAACCGAGTCTACCACGCGCTACCTTGTAGCGAAGGAACACGACTCGGCTGAAATCGTTCTCTCTGGCATTCGTGCCACTGGCAGCATGCACCTCGGTAACTTCTTCGGAGCAGTTGATCAGTTCGTTCAGTTTCAAGGTCAGCACAACTTTTGCATGTTCTTCGTCGCCGACCTGCATACGCTCACGACCTTTAGCGACGCTGGGAAGATTGAATTCAACACGGTGGGAATTGCCGCTGACTACATCGCCGCCGGCCTTGACCCGAATCAAAGCATCATCTATGCACAGTCAAGCGTACCGGAGATTCCGGAGCTCGCTCTCCTTCTTGCGATGTTTCAGCCTATGGGCGAACTAACGCGTATCCCTACGCTTAAACAGCTCATCAAGCCAGTTGCCGGCCGAGTGTCTGAAGATGTCAACAGCCCTGTTCCATTGTCCGTGGACGCAATGGACCAAATGAACACAGGAATGTTAGTCTATCCGATCCTCATGGCCGCGGATATACTCGGCCCCCAAGCAACGATGATTCCCGTCGGGAAAGACCAGGTTCCCAACGTTGAGCTCGCCATTGAGTTGGCGCGTCGGGTCAACAATGCCCTCGGACCGATTCTCACATCTCCGCGATATAGCACGAACCCGGTTGTTCCCGGTTTGGGCGGAGGGAAAATGGGTAAATCGAGTGCAGATAAGAGCGTCCTTCTTTCGGACAGCTATGACGAGATTCGCACGAAATACCAGAAATTCGGGGTCACTGACACGGCTAAGTTCCGAAAGTCCGACAAAGGCCGCGTTGCGAACTGTCCCTCGGTCTTTCCGATGTACCAAATTCTGGATGGACCAGGAAGGTTCGCTTTGCAGGATGAAATCCGAGCGGGGTGCGAATCAGGCAATCTCGGCTGCGCCGATTGCAAAAGTCAACTGGCCAAGCTTCTTGACGACCGGATCGGGGCATTTCGCGAAAAACGCGCTGAAGTTGGAAAGGACCTGGACCTTGTTCGGGATGTCCTTCACTTCGGAGGCTTGAAAGCTCGGGAGATCATTGGGCCAACGGTTGAGAAAATGCGAGAAAAACTCGGTATAGTCCGCGCCTGAGAACGGCGCCGCAGTCTTACGACACCCGCTACGCTTCACGTGGCGGGTTTAATTATGAACACACACTTGGACGACGCTACATACTAATTATCCAATCTGATTTTGACTTTTTGCAAGCTCCTTTATCCAGCGTTCGCAACGCGTGAGCTGGATGCCGAGCCACTCTAAACCGTCGCGAATATCTTTCTCATATTCCGGCTTGGAACGCTCTTTATCGGTATCTTCAATCCGCAGGATAAACTTCCCGCCGTGCTGTTTGGCGTAGAGGTAGCTTATGAGCGCCGTCCGCGCTCCGCCGACGTGGAGCGGTCCCGTGGGAGATGGTGCAAATCGGGTGATGACGTTCATAGCAGTCCGAACTTACGAACAGAATACGAAATTACGAACATGGCTTAATCCTAATCTACGTTTGATATTGGTGCAACGAAATCCAGATCCTCTTTATGGAAGTTGACATTGTACGGTGTGAATGTCATCATATTAGCGGATGAAGATGATATCTCGCTCTCTTTTTAGGTTTGTCTGCTCGATCCTTAACTGGGTGCTCAACAGACAACTCATTCGCCAATAGGCTTTCCTGTTTACGGAAGAAATTCTTGCCAAAACGGCCAGAGATATGCGTAGCGCAAATAAAAAACTGGCTGCGGTGGCAATCGCCTGTTGGATTTACCAACAACTGACCAAACTGTATTTTGGTGGAGGAGTCCCTTTTGAGGGACTTCACATTGAAGAGCGGCTCCGTGCTGGATTGGTTGTGTGTCTCACCATTCAACGGCAGGACCCCGTTGTGGCAGTGTCGTGGGCGTATGTTCCGGGCAATGAACAGATAATCAAAGATGCTGAACAGCTTTTGCAACGGATGTTCAAAGTCGCCAAGATCTCACACAAGTTTGAGCCGATAGACCGAACTTGAATTATCCCCAGAAAGCTGTCGTCCGACCCGACAGCCTTTTGTTTTTTTGTGAATCCTAGTCAGTTTATGACGCGAAGACCCTAACGTCCCAGCCCATTTCATCTTGCAATAGGCGACACGTGTGCGCTCTTGCTAAACGGACATCACGATATTTCATGATGAGGAGAGCGATAGAAATTATTTCTCGTGCTTCAGCGCAATCTCAAGAATCTCGCGGGCGATAACCTCCGCGGCATCGGTTTTGGCGAAGTGGTGGGCGCGCTCCGACATCACGTTGTAACGGGTCTTATCCGCGAAAATCTTGTCAATCTGGTTTTGAAAGAGCGTTGGCGTGAGATTCGCTTCTTCCAGAACGTCCGCCGCCCCGTTTTCGGCATACGCGTACGCGTTTTCGCGCTGATGGTCGCCGTTTGAATCGGTGATGGGAATCAAGAGTGACGGCTTTCCCCACGCGGCGATTTCAAAAATAGTTGAACCCGCGCGCGAAATAATAAGGTCGGCAAGTTTCCCCGCTCCGGCCACCTGTCGCGTGGAAAGGTACCCGAGTGGATGGTAGCGATGTTTAAAGGGGCTGTCCTGCAAAAGCACCTTTGCCCGAGCGGACATATCCGCGAGGTTCGCCTTTCCCGTTTGATGCAGTATCTCGTATTTTTGCACCAGCTCAGGCAGGCTTTGCAATGCCGCCTCATTGAGCGTTACGGAGCCGAGGGAGCCGCCAGTGATGAACACAATTTTACTGTCGGCTTCAAGGCTAAAGTCGCTCCGCTCCGGTACGTTATCGGAAAGAATCTCGCGCCGGAGCGGGTTGCCGGTGTAGGCCACCTTCTCCTTTTTAAACGCGATTGCCGCGTCCGCGAAGGAAACCGCCACGCGCGTGGCGAACTTCCCAGCCCATACATTCACCCTGCCGGGTACCGAATCCGATTCGTGAATAATCACAGGAATCTTCCAAAAGCGCGCGGCAAACAGGGCGGGGAAACTCCCAAATCCCCCTTTCCCTACCACGACATCTGGATACAAACGGAACATAATGACCGTCGCCTTAAGCACGGCCCACGCGGTTCTGAAGATATCGGCAATGTTCTTGAGTGAGGCGTACCGACGGAGCTTCCCCGTGGAAACGCGTATGAAAGCAATTTCGTGCTCAAACAGCGCCCCCTCGTCGTAGGGTTCCGGTGCCATGAAAAAGAGCTTCGGCGCGATAAGCCTCTCTTCCTTGGACAGTGCAAGCACTTCTTCCGCTATTGCGATAATCGGATAAAAGTGCCCGCCTGATCCGCCGCCGGTAAAAAGAATTCTCATAGTAAGTACTAATAAGTCAGTTACGAATCCTACGAATGCCTACTAATCGGAGAAGTCCTCTTCGTAAGCATTCGTAGTATTAGTTCATTCGTAGATTAGTACTTATGTTCTTTGGTAGCGCGATATATTCAGCAACAGTCCCACCTCCAGCAGTGTGATGACGAGCGAGGTGCCGCCATGGCTGACGAATGCGAGCGTCAATCCCGAAAGCGGTATAATCGCGAGCATTGAAGCGATATTCAAAAAGGCCGAAACACCTATGAGTATAACAATACCAACGGAGAGGAGTCCACTAAACAGGTCCGGAGCGCGAGACGCGATGCGCAGACCCCTAAGGAGAAGCGCGAGAAAGAGTAATATAAGTATCGTGGCACCGAGAAAGCCGAACTCTTCTCCCGCCACTGCGAAAATAGAGTCGCCGATGGCTTCCGGGAGATACTCAAACTTCTGCACGCTTTGGCCAAACCCCTTCCCCGTAAGGCCGCCCGAACCGATGGCGATAAGCGATTGCTGTACCTGGTATCCGGCTCCCTGCGGGTCGGCCGCCGGGTCAAAGAACGTCGTGACGCGATTCATAAGATACGGCTTCGTCGCGACAAGGAGGCCAAGCGCGAGCGCGCCGGCGAGCATCATAACGCCGATATGGCGGAGTCGGCCACCCGCCGTGAGAAACATCGCGAATAACGCCATAAACAGGACAAAAAACGTATCGGTGTCGGGCTGAAGCAAAAGCAGAAAACCGGCGATGCCAAGAAGCGCGAACAGCGGAAGGAGCCCGTAGGAAAACGTGCGCACTTTATCCTTGACCGTCGCGAAGAAGGCCGCGCCGTAAATCACAAAAGCGATTTTTAGAATTTCTGACGGTTGAAGCCAAAAGCCAAACAGAGAGATCCACCGGCTCGCTCCCCCGTGTTTTTGCCCGATCCCGGGAACAAAAACGAGCGCGGTAAGGAGTATGGACGCGAGCAGTATCGCGAGCGTGTAATGCCGGAGATGCTTGTAATGAATGACGGACGCGAGGTACGCGATTCCAGCTCCGAGTATCGTCGCGATAAGCCGCGTCGTGGCGATGTTGCCGAAACTCGCCCCATCGCGGGCGATGAGACCGAGTGAAGCGGAAAGAAAAATAAGCAGACCCGCGGCAACAAGGCAAATGATAATCCCAAGAAGCCACGCGTCGGGTTTATTGGAAGCGGTAAGATACGCCCGGAAATGCTTAAACGAGAAATGCTTCATGAACAAAGATTAGAGTTGAGATGATGTAAGATTAAAGTGAAGAGATAATTGTTTCGCAAAGCGAATTTTTCTCCTCCGCAAATCTTCAATCTTAAATCTTACATCGGTGTCAGCTGACGAGCGTGACGATAAGGCCAAGAAGCGCGAACATAACCGAAAGAACCCAATACCGCATAGTCACCTTGTACGACGGCCACCCGAGGGCTTCAAAGTGGTGGTGGAGAGGCGAAATAATCAGTAGTTTTCTTCCAAAGAACCGCCTCCACAGTTTCTGCAAAATAACCGATGCGCTGGTCGCAAACAGCGGAAGGGCGATGATCGGAAGCACGAACAGCCCTTCCCCTTCGCCGAGCGAATCGGTCATAAAGGCGACAATCGCAAGACAGAGCGTCAGCGCCATACTTCCCGTCTCCGACATATAAAAACGCGCCGGCGGGATATTGAACCAAAGGAACGCAAGAATGCCCCCGAGGAGAGCGGCGCAAAACGCGGCAAGGTCTATCTGGTTCTGGAAAAACGCGATGGCGCCATACGCGCCGAAAATAACCGCGAAAATGCCTCCGGCAAGACCGTCAATACCGTCAATGATGCCGCCGGAGTATACCGCGAGCATGACGAGCATGAAGAGTGGAATAATCAGCCACCCAAGCTCCAATGGGGCGAAATACGGAATGCCAACGCTCGTCACCTCAAGCTTATAGTGGAACCAAAGGCCCGCGAGAAGGCCGACAAAACCGACCAGCAGGAGGCGCTTCCCGAGCGAAAGGCCGCCCGCTTTGTAGTCCCCCGTTCCCCGTATCTCAAAGATATCGTCAATAAGTCCGATGCACGCGCCAATAAGCAACGCGAGAAGCGGAATCCATGTCTGACTCCGGCTTAAAAAATCCAGTTTCGTGAGAAGCGGCACATCCGAAAGACTCGCAAACGTGTAAATGCCCGCGATGGCGATCGCCGCGGAAATCCAGATAATCGCTCCCCCCATTCTCGGCGTGCCTGTTTCGCGGGCTTCGTGCAGTTTGTTAAAGACGGGCGTGGAATCTCCCTTTCCCGTCTTTTTCTTCCACATTCGGTGCGCGTACAAGTAATGGCTGACAATCGGAGTAATGCCAATGCCCAGCGCGAACGCGAGGAGAGCGGGGAGAAAGACTTTGATGAGATCGAGAAGCATGACTGAATTACTTATAACTCATAACTGAATAACTGAATAACGAAGGAGATTGCGAAGCAATTGGTCATTCAGTGATTCAGTTATAAGTCATTGGTTCTGGAGGAACTCCAGCGTGGCCCACACGAGCGCTTCCGCGTCCGTGAACCGCCCGTCAATCGTGGAGCCGAGAACGGAAACGATAATCGGATGATTAAACCCCGCTTCAAACGCAATCACGAGATTTCCGCCCGCAAGGTCAGTGTATCCCGTTTTTGAGGCAATAAGCAATGGGAAGTTTTCCGTCTCCTTGTTAGTGTTCTTTGCCTCGTACCTCGCCCTGTCGCCAGCGAGCGAGAGTTCACTCCATCGCGTCTCCGAAAATATGGAAGGAAATTTCTCAAGACCGTACGCGAGCAAATACGCGCCCTCTTTGGCGGTGCTGTAAGCTCCCGCATGTTGCGCATCAAGGTCAAGCCCGCTTTCGTTAAGAAAGCGCGTAGAGCGCAGGCCAAGTTTCCCGGCAACCGCGTTCATTTCGCCGACAAACAGCGAACGGAGCGTGTCGTCACTCTCCGTACTCGTTGCGAGTAGTTCGCCTCCTCCTGACGCGACGGCAGCCGCGCCGTCATTGGACGATTCAATAAGCGTAAACTTCAAGAGGTCTCGAAGGAGCCAACGCTCCCCCGCCGTAAGTTTGTTATCTCCCTCCGCCCGTATGGCCTCCGCGTCAATCGTAATGTACGTCGTTTCGGGGATGAATGAAAGCGCCGCGAACGCCGTCATAAGTTTCGTGATGGAAGCAAGCGGCAAGACATCATTCTCGTTTTTCGCGAAGAGTTCTTTCTTGGTCTTGACGTCGTATACATAGGCGGCCTTAGCCGAAAGTGAAACGGTATCAAACGGATTTTCTTTCGCCTCGGGAATCGCCGCAACAGCGGCGATTGAAGTACCGGAAAGCGCGGGTGAAGGAGCACTCAATGCAAAATAAAACGAGCAAAGCGCCGCCGCCCAGAAAAAATATTCGGGCCGGATTTCAGCCCATGCATTTCGGAGTATATTACGCATGTTCGGTTGACGCTTCGGATTCCTCGGACGGAAGAGGCGTCTCTCCGTCACTTTCAAGCAGAACCTCGCTTGCCGCGGCGGCGGCCTTTGCTGCGGCAAGCTCCGTCCGAATGTTCTGAAATTCCGGGAGTTCCTCGGTTGAGGCAATACCAAGAAGCGAGAGAAGGTCAACAGTCGGACGGTACAGAAACACCCGCTCATCCTCCTCGCTTTGACGCCGCTCTATAAGGCCTCGCATAAGCAAGTTTCGGAGGATGGCGGTGGAATTAACCCCGCGGATATACTCAATATCGCGTCGCGACACCTTCTCCTTATACAACACAATGGAGAGGGTCTCAAGAGCCGCCTTGCCAAGGTCCCGCGCGAGCTCTTCTTTGCGCAGACGCTCAATAAGCTCGTGCGCATCGGGCGCTGTCGCAAGCGCGTATTCGTCCTCGGTTTGAATGAGCGCGAGTCCTCGCCCGCGCAGTTTCTCCTTAAACGTTTGCAGTCCCTTCCTCACGTCGGCGGAGGGCAGTTTAAGCGCGCGGCAAAGCTCGGGGAGTGTCATTGGCTCTCCGCGCCAGAAAAGCATTGCCTCAAGTTGTTTGTCTAAATCCATGTCGGACGGAGTGTTAGTGTAGCACAATGCTCGGCGGGAATTTCGAATATCAAATACCAAATATCGAAAGATATTTAACTCTAACTAATATCCAATGTTGAGACTTCCGTCATTTTCGATATTCGAGATTTGGTATTCAATATCGGGGCACCTCGACATTACCGGTCTCCATAAAGATATCCCCATGCCGCTCCCCTTGCTCCACGGTGATGAGCCCCTGCTTCACAAGTTCAAGCATCGCGAGAAAACCGACAATGACATTGACTCGTTCTCCTTTGTGCGCCGAGGCAAATTCTTTAAAACTCATACGGAGCGCGGAGGTAATCCGCTCCTTCAGGTTTTCAATCATCTTTTCAAGGCTGATGACTTTCTTCACTGCCATTTTTGACAGCTGCTCAACTTTGGGAATAGCGGCGAGGACGGAGCGTATTCCCGTAAGGAGAGAGATGGTGGATACATCCCTCGGCGGAGCGAATATCGGCTCCACTCTTCGCTCAAGCGGCAAATACATCGCGGACTGTCCGAACCGCATCCTGACATGCCGTGAAAGCTCGCGAAAGCGCCGCAGTAGTGTAAGGCGATTCTGGAGGTCCTCCATGCTCTCCTCTTCCTCGCGTGAGAGTGAAAGCTGTGGCAGAAGCGCCTTGGATTTGATAAGGAGGAGCGTTGAAGCGACGTACGCGAATTGCGCGCTTTCGGCAATCGGGAAATCAATAAAATCTCTTGAATACGCCAAAAAGTCATCCGTGACCTTCGCAAGCGCGATGTCGCCGATGTGCATTTGCCGGCGCTCAATGAGTGTCAAAAGGAGGTCCAACGGCCCTTCGAATTTTTCTTGCTTAACGGCAAAAACCATGGCTCAAAGTATACCCCTTTTCCGGCCTTACTCCAAGCTAAGTGCCCCATGAGGAGATGCTTCAGCTTTGTCTTCCAACAATCTGTCCGAATTCGGCATCCACATTAAAGATAACCTCGCAATCGCAGAAGCCGCCCTGCTCTCGAAGCCAAGAAATAACTCGCGCCACGTCTAGACCTCGCTTTTGAAGGAATTCAGTCGTTTCTCTAAGCGTGTGATCACAAGGCGGTGGATTCTCACGATCTAGATAATCAAAAAGCGCTCGCAAATTCGTAATTGAAATTGGAACTGAAGCGATGAGTTTCTGGCGCTCCTGCTCTTTCCACGAGTCTTTCTTTTCCTTGTTTGCGTTCATGTTCACGGTGAGATCACTGTTCGCACGTCAAAACAAATCTACTTCTTTAGCTGAATCCCCAGCTCCTTGAGCTGTTCCGGTCGTGCTTCCGAGGGAGCGTCCATGACAGATGTATGGCCCCCTGCGTCCATAGGGAAGGCGATAATCTCACGGATATTCGGCTCGTTCGCAAGGAGCATGACAAGACGATCCAATCCCGGCGCCATACCGGCATGCGGAGGTGCGCCAAACTCGTACGCTTTGATGATGTGACCAAAACGTTCCTCGGTCTGCTCGGGGGTGAGTCCCATGAGCTCGAACACCTTGCGCTGCACCTTGGGGTCCGATATACGCACACCTCCTGAAGCAAGCTCATAGCCGTTGCAGACGAGGTCGTACTGCTGCGCGCCGAGCGCATCGAGTTCAGCGCTTCGCTTCCCCGCCGCTTCTTTGTTAATCTGCATGAGTCTTTCGACATGCTCCGGCCGTGGAGCAGAGAATGGATTGTGCGCGAAGGTATAGTGGTTCGTGTTGTCATCCCACTCGAGAAGGGGAAAGTCGACGACCCACGCGAAAGCCATAAGGCTCGGATCTTTCTTCTCTTCCTCGCTCCGAAGGTCGAATTTATCCGCGCCAAATTGCTTCATCGCCTCTTCGTGTGTAAAGACCGGAAACGGTTTCTTCCAAATTCTCTTCCCGACGGATTCACAGACATGTATCATGAGGCCCTCAACAAGATCGAGTACGTCCCGTTGCTTCACGAATGCCATCTCGAGGTCTATCTGGGTATGCTCGAACTGACGGTCGCCGCGAAGGTCCTCGTCGCGCATTGCGCGAGCGAGCTGGAAATAACGCTCAAAGCCCGAAAGCATCAAAAGCTGCTTGTACTGTTGGGGCGCCTGCGGGAGTGCGTAGAACTTCCCCGGCTGCATCCGGGAAGGCACCAAAAAGTCGCGCGCCCCTTCTGGCGAGGTCTTGGTGAGCATCGGCGTCTCTATCTCTATGAAATCATTCCGCTGCATGTATTCGCGGATGAGCGACGTCACCTTGTAGCGGAGCCTAAGGTTTTTCTGCATCCGCGGCCTACGAAGGTCAAGGTAGCGATACTTGAGGCGCGATTCTTCGCCAATGTCAGAGCCCTCGCTCCGCACGTCAATCGGCGGCGTCTCGGCTCTGTTGATAACCTCCACCGCTAAAACTTCCAGCTCTATGCTCCCCAGGGTTTCATTTTTGTTCGCCAACCTTTCCGGTCGCTCCTTCACCTTTCCGGTTACCGCAATCACCCATTCCGGACGGATCTCACTTGCAAGGGTGTGCGCCTCCTTTTTATCGGGCGTCACCACCATCTGCACCTTCCCGCTCTCGTCCCGCAGGTCAATGAAAATAAGCTTGCCGTGGTCGCGGCGGATATCAACAAATCCGGAGATGGTGACTTCCTGTCCGACCATTTCCTTTAGGTCACCGATTTTTGTTCTTCTGCGCATATGATTCTAGTTATCTTCGTATAATTCTATCGCTATACCGTCTGGGTCGCTCGTAAAGGAGAAAGATTTACAACTTGTTCCTTGCTCAACTCTATTGAATTCAAGACCAGCCTGCTTCAACTTTTCCACTTCTCTGTTGAGATCGTCTACCCTGAAGGCCAGATGCCGTAGTCCTATAATCCGCAAATCATTCCGATCATCGTTCGGTCGCTTACTGTCCTTACATTCGAACAATTCCAGCCGTATAGTGTCTCTTTTGATAAAGCAAAACTTCAGTCCCGAAGGTTTAGTGAACTGACCATCAGGCAAAAAACCGAAGTGCTGCCTGTAGAACGAGACGCTCCGCTGAAGGTCACTGACGCTGAGTGCTATGTGATTGAACTGCATATACAAGAAAATCGTCCTCACAAAGGTACCCATGAGGATACCCTCGTAAGGACGATTATTCCGCGCTCAGTCTACGTGAGGTCCGCATTCTGTCCGCGTCTACCGTGGTGCCACCTTACTTCCCCTTCTGTCATTCCCGCGCCTGCCCACCGAAGCCTCGGCGCAGGCGGAAAAGCGGAAATCCAGTCGGGCTTTCTTATTAGCTATAACGGGCATACCCGGGAGAGTCTAGTCGCCCAGAGGCTTTCTTTCTCCAGCTCAGCCGTGTCAGCGGCTTCATTGCGTTAATAACACTCTACCATAGCACCCACAATAGAGAAAGCCGGTCTTCCCCACCCTGGAGGAAGCCGGCTCCGGTTTGGGAAGCATCCCAAGACCATCCGTGTGCTGCCACCATTTGACGCTGGCTGTGCTGAACCTACATGCCGAAGCGAGAGAGGTATAGAGGTAGTACTTGTCGCATTGTCGCAGCATGCGAGTTCCTACTTGCCTTACTCCAGGCAGCGAGCGAGGTCAATTCTACTACAGTTCTTGCCGCACACATAGCGCTAAGCCAGCAGCGGTCTGCGGTCGAAGCTTTCTACGAAACGAAGTCAATAGAGCTTTACGCCAATCCTTTCTCGAACAACCTCCATCTTTTTTGACGAAACCGCTTTCGCGCGCTCCCCGCCCTCTTTGAGGACGCGCAGCACGGTGTTCCTGTCGTCGGCTATGGCTTGGCGCTTCTCCCGCAGTGGGGCTAACGCAGATTTGACGTCGGTTATGAGTGCTTCTTTGAGCTCTTTGTACTTGCCTTGACGTGCGCCGTAGAAGGGAGCTAAAACGCGCTCCGGCTGGAAGAGCTTGTGTATCTCATAGACGTTTTTCGGGATGCCGGCAGATGAATCGGTGACGATGCTCATCACGAGCTTTTCTATCTCGGCGTCCTCGGGAAAGAGCGGAATGGTGTTGCCATAGCTCTTGCTCATCTTGCGGCCGTCAATTCCCGGCACAACGGCAACTTCGGAAAGTATCTTTGCGTCGGGCAGCTTAAAGGTTTCTCCGTAGATATGGTTGAATTTCTGCGCGGTGTCGCGAGTTATCTCGACGTGCTGCTTCTGGTCGGCGCCCACCGGCACGACATCCGCATCGTAGAGGAGAATATCGGCCGCCATAAGCATCGGGTAGTTGAAGAGCCCCACGCTCGGCTCTCGCTTGTTGGCAACGGCATCTTTGTACGCGTGCGCCCGCTCCAAGAACGGCACGGTGGTAATCGTGTCAAATATCCATGCAAGTTCGGTATGCTCCGAGACATCGGATTGCTTGAAAATCACTGATTGCGTGGGGTCGAGACCGACGGCGAGGTAATCGATGGCGAGGTCTATGATGTTTTGCCGGAGGGTTTTCGCATCCTGAATAGTGTTGAGCGCGTGGTAGTCAACAATCATGAAGTAGCAATCGTGGGTCTCTTGGAGCTCCACGAACTGTTTCATCGCGCCGAAATAGTTGCCGATATGCGGCCTTCCCGACGGCTGTATACCTGATAGCAATATCTTCCTAGACATAATGGTACTTTAACATAAGCCACTGAAATATTGAATGTCAAGTCTCGCATATCGAAAATGAAGAAATTTCGAATATTGAATACTTTTCGACATTAGGTTTTCGGGGTTCGGCATTACATTTTCAAAGGCACCTCAACCGTGAACGTCGAGCCTTGCCCCTCCCCCTCCGACTCTGCCCAGATGTGGCCGCACTGGGCCCTCAGAAGCTCTTTTGCGACATAAAGCCCAAGTCCCGTACCGAGAATATTCGCCTTGCTCGCGTCTTCCTGCCGCGAAAATTTCTGAAAGAGGTTCGGAAGTGTCTGTGGCCTAATGCCGATGCCGGTGTCCTTAATAGTGAGACGAGCCATATGCTCCACGCGCGCGAGCCGCACCTCTATGTAGCCTTTCGGCGTATACTTCAGAGCGTTATCAATGAGGTTTTCTATCACCTGCTTTAGCTTACCCTTATCGGCGTACACCATCACTTTCGGTTCAACGGAAAGCACAAGCCGGAGGTGTTTTTTCTCTATATTCGGGCGGAGCTCAATCATAACGTCTTCAACGAGTTTGCCCAGATCAATGTTCGTGAACTCAAAATTCATCTTCCCCTGTTCAATACGGGAAACGTCCAAGAAATCCTGCACGACGACCGAAAGCGCGTTACTGGAGTCGAAAATCGTCTGTAGCACTTCTTTAAGCCTATCGGGAATAACTCCATAGTCTCTCTGCACTACCATAGAGGCGTATCCCTTGATGGCGGTAAGCGGCCCTCTTATTTGATGCGACGCGAGGGACACGAATTCGCTTTTCAGCTGGTCGAGTTCTGTGAGGTGCTCATTCGCGGCCTTTAATTCTCTCGCCAATTTTTCAATATACTCGCGTTGTCTGACTTCCCTCTTCACCCCGCGGATTAAAAAGTAGCCGAACACCAGCGAAAACACAAATGCAATACCGTTTAGGATTTTATTGGTCGGGTTTTGTATAAAGAAGAATTGTGTGCCGACAAGCGAAGCCAAGGTAAAGACAAGGGCCTGCGCTCCGAGCAGTCTGATGTTAAACAGCTGGTAGCGCACGATTAAGTAGGCGAGAAAGCCGATAAATACGGGCATGCCGAAGAGGCCATACTGGGCAAGCTCCCAATCGGTCGTAATGCTCCCGATAATATTTCCATACGAAAACGCGAGCAAAAACAGAATAATGCCGATGGTAATAAGGGCAATTTCCCGCTTTTTCCGAGCGCCCACCGCTTTCCTGTATTTGGCAAATGAAAAATGAACGATAAAAAGCGCAATAAGGACCTCAAAACTATAGGTGTAATATAATGGGACAAATGATTCAACCGCGAGACAGGTTGCAAGCTCAATGCCGGAAATATTGAATTGAGTCGGAAGCAGAGCGATGATTGGACAAAGAAGCAGAAATATCAACTGCTTCTTTCGTAGCGAGACATCGTGCCCCTCCACGAATACATGCAAAAAGTAAATTGAAAACGCGAACACGAGCACTTCAACCAAGATAATCGCCGACCACCAAAACATCACAAATGAGGGATTATTGGTCGCCCAAATGGCGAGGTCCAAAAACACCCACACGGAAAAGAGGGTTGCCAAACCGAGTAATATCTTATTCAAAAGCACCTTCGGTTCTTTAAGATAGACAAAAAAACCGAGCAGAAGCGCCGAAATAATGGCAACTCCGTGCGAATAGTAAAAAAGGTGCGGGACATTGTCCGAGAAAATCAAAAAAACCGGGGCGTTCCATGGACACAAAAGCTCGCTCATAATATAAGTATAGGGCGTTATCGCGCAAATGTTAATACGCGGGCGCTATACCCTTAATCTCGCATCTTCTCTTCAAGATACCATTGAAAATATCCGGCATATTTCTTCCGAAGGTCTGCACGTTTCCAATCGTCGTGGCGAGTGAAACCCCGGCAGGACTTCGTCCTGCACTCACAGGCAATATCACGGAGTAATGAAGAGCTCGTGCACATCGCGTAATCAATAGTTATTTCCTCGCCTGAACCGATGTCCCGCATGGCGACCACGAATGCCTGCCCCTTGAATCCGCAGTTCGGCTCACAGCTATGGTTCAAGTAATCGGCGGTTGATAGTTGATGCCCGGCAACCTGGCCGAAAAACAAATCGTCGGCAACTTGAAACGGGTGCTCCCGCAGGTGCGTAGGAAGCGTCTCAAAAGAATCGGGGGAAAGCATATAGCCGCCAAAAGCGATGACGAGGGAGTCTTTTCGTATTTCTTTCTTCGTAAAAATCCCCCTTCCATACGGAGTTTGCTTGGTATACACGTGAGGCACCGTCCATGAAAATGGCAAAGTGTTCATAGATTTTGATTATTTATAACGACATATACAGAAAATAGCTCCCGACCGTGATAATCGTAATGGAAATGAGCCGATGTGCCAAGAAACGAACACCGATTTCCTCTTTGGAGAAAGCTGGCAAAAACAGCGTTAGGACAATACCCCCGATGAAGACAAAAAGCGGTTGCAGTCCACTCACGACAAGGACAAGCGCGATTGGGGCAAGCAGCGTGGCAAAGCTGTGCAAAAGACTGCCGATGGTATAGATAACCTCATTTACCAAATTAAGTGAGAGGATCTTCCCTCCCATGTCTCTGCATATCTTGAAAAATGTGTCCCGCACCGAGACATTCACGACAAGCATCAGTCCGCCAAGTGACGCGAGCGCCGCAGCCTGCCAAAAAATTGATATCCAGAAATTCTCGGTGAGCGCGACCAGTTTAAACAGTGTGTCATATAAAGCGTACAAAAATGAAGAAGCGCTAATGAGAAGCAGTGCTCTCCCCTTGAGCGACAATCGCTTACCTTTCGTGATATCCACTGAAAGAATAACAACACCAAGTATAACGAGAAGAGATGAGAGAATTTGCGGTACACTAAGCGTTTCTTTGAGGACAAGGTAACCTAAAACATATCCAAACACGGGAATCAGTTGAAAAAGCGGTATAACCACTGAAGCCTCTTCTCTCTCAAGACATATGAGATACAGATACAAACCCACCGCCGAAGCAAGACCAACAAACAAAAGTGTGGCGAGATTTCCGCTTGAAACATTAAAAATCTCGCCACGATATATCCACGCGATAGGGGGAAGCACAATCGCGGAAGAAAGCGCAGAAAAGACAAGGAGTATGCCGGCGCCGCGCTCTGGTAGATATTTTGACAAGAGATATTTGTCAATGTGATTGGTCAAACTCCAGAGAATTGGAGCGGCGAGAGCGAGGAAAAACCAATAGGACATGCGGGGATTGTAACACACTAAACCCTTCACTTGAATGTTCACTCAATTTGTCTATACTTATTTGCATGCTCCGAAAACCAACGAAAAAGCAGCTCTTGGCCTCTCCGGTCAAACACATTGACATAACTAAATTTGATGCCACTCCGATTGTGGAGGCAATGGCGAATATGTCGTTCACCGCGCGCGATACGGCAAGCGCGTCGAAGATCTATACAGAGATGCTTGCGGACAAAGACTGCACCATTATCCTCACGCTCGCGGGAAGCACCAGCGCGGGTGGATGTATGGACCTCTACGCCGACCTTATAAAATACAATATGGTGGACGTCGTTGTCGCCACTGGCGCAAGCATCGTTGATATGGATTTCTTTGAGGCGCTCGGTTTCAAGCATTACCAGGGCACGTCGTGTGTTGACGACCGGCTGCTCCGGAGTATATATGTTGATCGTATTTACGATACCTATATTGACGAAAAAGAGTTGCAGAAATGCGATATGGCAATTGTGGAAATAGCGGATACTCTGGAACGGCGTCCGTATTCCTCCCGTGAATTTATCGCGGAAATGGGCAAGTTTTTGGTGAAAAGCAGTAAAAAAAAGAATTCGCTCGTACAAACCGCCTACGAGTGTGGTGTTCCGATTTTTTCTCCCGCTTTTTCCGACAGCAGTGCCGGATTCGGTCTCGTGTTTCATCAGATAAAACATCCAAAAAGCCATCTTTCCATCGATTCGGTGAGAGATTTTTACGAACTTACGAAAATCAAGATGGAAACAAAGGCAAGCGGGCTTTTTATCGTCGGCGGAGGAAGTCCGAAAAATTTCGCGCAAGATACGGTAGTGTGCGCGGAAGTGCTCGGGAAGAATGTGCCTATGCACAAATACGCGATTCAGATTACCGTCGCTGACGTGCGAGACGGCGCATGCTCCAGTTCCACGCTCAAAGAAGCGGGTTCATGGGGAAAAGTACATCACGAATATGAGCAGATGGTCTATGCCGAGGCGACGTCGGTGCTGCCGCTCCTTGTAAGCTATGTATACCACCAGGGCAATTGGAAAAAACGGCAGCGACGCGAATGGAGCAGACTGTTCGACTGAAAGAAGGTTTCGGCTAAAGGTCGTCTGCCTCGCCCTCAAAAGACTGCGGTTCGGAAATGATGAGCCCATACTCCCTGGAGACAAAGCTCCTATAGTATGTAAATAAAAGACTCGTCACGACAAGGACGATAAGCAAGATACCTAGTTTCTTGGAGCCGTTGTCCATATTTACCCCAAATCTTGCCCAGAGTAATGGGCGCCTCTTTTAATAAAGTTCTGCTCTATGTCCCGAAGGCTGAACTGCTTCTTGAAATAGTCAACAAAGAACATTGTATCCATTCCGTTTTTACAGGTATATACGTCTGCGGTGATGAATCTGCGTTTTGGGAAGGTATGAATGCTGATATGGCTCTCCGCGATGAGGACAATGCCGGTCACCCCGCCGGGGTCTTTTACATCATTGCCGGGAAAAACGACAATTTGGGGCTCGGCAATGATGCGCATGCCGAGCATCTTGGGTAGCTCTTTGAGGCACCCCAAGACGAGGTCTCGGTTCCCGAGCTTGCCGATATCTCCATTATACCCATCTATCATGAGATGCTCGCCGAAGTGCATGGCAACACAAACTTACAAAAACTACCAAGAAGCGGTACGAATATACGGACAAAGCGCAGAACAACTGCGAAATCAGTATATCCTGTGGCTTCACAACCACGTTTAAAACTAATTTAGCAAGAGTTCCTGAAAGAGTCAAATTCGCTCCGCCCAGCCGGCCGCCGCTCTTTTTTAACTTCGGCTTTTTCTACTTTAATGTTCTTGGAGTTTTAAAAATCTTGAGATTTCTCGATTCTAGGTATTCGTTAAATTCTTGCGATGCAGTTGCGCTTTCTTCCGCAAGATACGTGGTCTCAAATTTTTGCGGTATGTTCGGAATTTCTTGAAATTGCTTCGGTTGTCCGAGATACAATCCAAGCCGTGCAGGATTATGCGGTTCCAAAGTTTCAAGAAGTTTTTGCAAAGTTGCTCCGGTCCGCACGTCATCCTCTACAACCAGAACTTTTTTACCCTGTAATTCGGCCAGGTTATCAAATACCTTGATCGTGCGAGGTTCGTCTTTTCCGCTTTCTGGAATATTCACCGCTACAGTTTGTATTCCTAGATCGCGGAAATATGGCTCATATGCAAACCCTTCTGGTCCCACAATGAGAGCTACATCAAAACCTTCTTTTGCCGCTTTTCGCGCGGCATTAAAAGCGGCCAGCGGACTGCTTGGATGATGTGGATTTTCTACATTTCTTCGTTGAGCCGCTTCCTCTCCATGTCTTCTATAACGCGCTCTAATAATTTCTGATTCAAAACCAGGCCGAAGTAATTGCGTTGTTTCCAATAGTCGTCTGAAGCTATCCGCTACTCCAGACAAGCCATACATTTCATTTTTTAAAAAGTTTTTATGGTCTCGATATAAGTGATTTACTGTTGCAAGAATATTTTCGCGCACTTCCGCAATTCCAGCCAGATTGGGATTCAGTGAATCAAAAACACTAAATTGCTTTGACGCAAATGCTTTAAGCGATTCGGCAAGTTCTGGAAACTGTTGCCGCATTTTTTCAGCTTCTTCAATGAACTGACGTTCCGCTTTTCGCCGTCGCCCGTATAATGTCTCTAATTTTTCGTGTGCCTCTACATATGCATCGCCAGCATTTTTCATTGACGCATTTTTTGGAGAGAAAATTTCAAGTTCTTCTGGTAGACCCCTTGTTGTTGTCCCAATCCCGGCACTTCCCGACTCCAAAACCTCATGGGTGAAATATGCGCCTACACTTTTTGTTTGAAATTCTTTAAGCATACTAACTGCCTTGCGAACAGAGGCGCCGGTAACTGCATCTTTGTCAAAAAGCAATACGCGTTTTTCATTAAAATCTTCTGCCGAGACAGGATTTACCCATTTTCCTCTTGCCACTTTGCGTTTGTGAGCGGCAATATCTACAATGCGAGTCGGCATATCCCATAGACGCGCGATCGCTCCTTGCCTTAATCCACCACGAGCAATTGGTACTGCAACATTGTATTCTTGAGCCAAATTTCGGATAGCGACAAGGTCAATGCCCCGATTAATACTTCCGGTTGCTACTGGCGTTTTATTTTCTTCCAGAAACTTTTCGATGTAGTCGCGCAGTGGTCCGTCTAAGGATTCAAACGCTTCTTCGATGATACCCGCGTATGTGAATTTTTCAAATTCAATATCTTCCCTATTTAATAAACTGCGGATACCTTCGTGGTCTTCTAAACCAGTGAGCACGCGAGGCAAATAAAAATTAGTCGGTTGCTCACGAAGAAGATAATCGGCCACCTTACGTAACCCATCAAAATCTTGGATTGCTTCAAAAGTACGCATAGCTTCGTAAGCGTTATCCTCATCGTCCAAATAATGATGTCCAAATTCCACTAAACGCTCACGGTCTTGGCGTGACAATGTCTCACGCTCTGTCTAGCGCGCGATAGCAGAGTATCGTGTTCCTCATCGTTAAATTGTACATGCTCTGGATTTTGTCCAGGAGATTTTTCCGGCATAAAATTATTACATTAGACCAACCTAGACTCATTATAGCTCAAATCTCAACTGCGAATTCATCGCCGCAAAATCAATGGTCGGCTCGCAGAGCCGCCCGCCTGACTTGCTAATTTGTGCTCCTGGCTGGAATCGAACCAGCATCACCTCCTTCGGAGGGAGATATCCTATCCATTGAACGACAGGAGCGTCAGGCAAGTCGGGCAGGTATCCAATTAGACTACAGGGACACTTCACGGGGCAAGGAGGGAGTATATCCTACCGTGCCCCGTAGTGAATTTTGCTTCAGAATTTTACTACCGGGGTCCATTGAACAACAAGGGCGGATCAATGTGTGGCTATCATACATTGGAACTTGAGATCTGAGAATTTTTTGAAAATTGACAATTGAAAATTGAACATTGCTAAAAATGCACGGTTCCCCGCGCATTTCTTAGCTATATTCCCTGCTTCTTTAAGTCTTCCACGAGCTTCTTCTGCTCCCTTGAGAGTTTGCTCGGGAGGTCAATAACGATTTTGATGAGCAGGTCGCCTCGGCGGGCGCGGTCAATCGGCACGCCCTTTCCCTTGAGCCGGAGGAGTTCCCCGTGGCGAATACCCTCTGGAATCTTCACCGTAACATTACCGTCCAGTGTTTCAATGGTGTATTCGTCGCCGAGAAGCGCGCTGGAAAGCTTGATGGAAAGGTCTATAAGCAAATTACTTCCTTCACGCCTAAATAGCGGATGCCGCTCCACGTGGACCTTAACATACAGGTCTCCCGACGAACCGCCTTGCATCGCTTCGCCGGCCCCTCCGAGCCGAATGACTTCGCCATCTTCAATTCCCGCGGGTACTTTGACCGCGATTTCCTCCTGTTTCCGAATCACGCCAGCTCCACGGCACGTTGCGCATTTTTCAGAAGGCACCTGACCCTTTCCTTGACACCCGTCGCACACCCTCGCGGTTTGCACCGAACCGAAAATAGAACGGCGAGTTTCTCGTATCTTCCCCTTGCCATTGCAGGTTTTACAGGTTTCCATTTTTACCCCAGGCTTTGCCCCGCTTCCGTTGCAGACCTCACAGGCGCCGGTTTTGTTGAGAAGCATCCTGCGTTCGGTTCCAAACACTGACTCGGAGAATGAAAGCTCAATGTCCACGGAAATATCGCGTCCGCGTTTGACGCGTCCGCGCTGTCCGCCGAAGAAATCACTGAAGATATCGCCGAGGTCAAACTCCATTCCCGCGTTTCCACTCTTCGCCCACTCTGTTTGATAGAAGTCCTTCCAGGGGCCAGCCGCGTCGCCGAAGCCAAACCCTTCAAATCCCTGTCCTCCTCCGTTTGCTCCTCCCGAAAATACACGCCCATACGCGTCGTACTCGGCTCGTTTCTTTTCGTCGGAGAGGACGCTGTAGGCCTCGTTCACTTCCTTGAACTTGGCCTCGTCGCCGCCTTTCTTGTCGGGGTGATATTTGTGCGCAAGGGTGCGGAACGCCTTTTTAATGTCGTCCTGCGTGGCGGTTTTGGTCACACCAAGCAAATCGTAATAGTTTTTTGGCATGGGATTAGTCTAAAGAGTTATGCTTCAAGATGCAAGTATAGAGATTTGCAATCAAGCTGGCAAGGTGAATCGGGAGTGCTGTGCTGAAACGGAAGCAGTTTTCGTAACATCAACAGAAAGGGCGGTATTCGGTATGAGGCCTACAGTACAACAACCGGCACTACAGCAGGGAGCAACGAAAGAAAAATGGGCAAAGACACTTCGGAGGCAAGAGCGAAAACAACAGAGCATTGGCATAGAGACCCAGAAAATCGCTCGAATGCTTAGAAAATCCTTCCGGATGAAAGTCAGAGAAGAGCGATTGTCCAAAGGCTGGGCCTTTACGTCTTTGACAGCGAGAACTGATTGCCGTCGCCTTCACACGAAACCACGGACCTCTTTCACGGTCGCCAATAGGCACCGGCCACAGAGTTGAGGGTGCTTGTTATCTTCTCTGCGGCCATTCTCAATTACTATATATCGTTATTTGCAATACCCTCTTCGACTCGCGACTTCTTTCTATAAGCTAAAAGCTATCAGCTATAAGCCTATTTTGTCTCCGCGTCGCGGACGTTACCTTTCGGCGGTTTCTCGTCCTTCGGTGGTTGGTTGTCGGTTGCCTGTTGTGGATTTTGCTTATAGAGGGCTTGTCCAGCCTTCTGAAGCTCTTGCGAGAGCGCTTCGGTTGCGGTTTTGATGGCCGCCATATCAGAACCGTCTTTTACCCTTTTGAGCTCCGCAATGCCATTTTCCACAAGCTTGACCGAATCTGCCGGGACCTTATCCTTATTGTCTTTCAGCGTTTTTTCCGAAGTATAGATGAGCTGCTCTGCGAGATTTCTCACCTCAACCAATTCTCGCTTCTGCGCGTCCTCACCGGCGTGCGCCTCCGCGTCCTTCTTCATCTTCTCAATCTCATCCTTTGAAAGACTGGAACGCGCCTCAATCTTGATGCTCTGCTCCTTCCCTGTCGCCTTGTCCTTTGCCTTCACCGAAAGGATGCCGTTTGCGTCAATGTCGAAGGTTACCTCCACCTGTGGCACGCCGCGAGGGCTCGGCGGAATGCCCTCAAGGATAAAGCGGCCAAGCGATTTATTGTCGCCGACCATCGGGCGCTCACCCTGTACCACGTGAATCTCAACGCTTGTCTGATTGTCAGCCGCGGTTGAAAACACCTGCGAACGCGATGCCGGTATAGTCGTGTTCTTTTCAATCAGTTTCGTCGCGACTCCGCCAAGCGTCTCAATGCCGAAGGCTAGGGGGATAACATCCAGTAGAAGCACGTCTTTGACATCGCCCACGAGAATGCCGCCTTGTATCGCAGCGCCAACGGCAACCACCTCATCAGGGTTCACGCCCATATGCGGCTCACGCTTGAAAAAGTCCTTTACGACTTTCTGAAGCGCGGGCATTCTGGTCTGGCCTCCGACAAGAATAACTTCGTTAATTTGGTCCACTTTAAACGGCGAGGCCTCCATCGCGCGCTTGGTTATCGCAAGCGCTCGGTCAACGAATTCCTGCGCCAGCTCCTCCAATTTGGCGCGTGTCATCGTGACGAGAAGGTGCTTCGGCCCATCCGCGCCGGACGTAATGAACGGAATATTGATTTCTGACTGTACTGCCGTGGAAAGCTCAATCTTTGCCTTTTCTGCCGCTTCATCAAGACGCTGGAGCGCCAAAGGGTCGGTGCGAAGATCAATGCCGTTCTCTTTCTTGAAGTTGTCCGCGAGCCAATTCACAATTTTGTGGTCTATGTCGCGTCCGCCGAGATGAGAGTCTCCGTCGGTTGATTTCACCTCTATAACATCGTCGCCAACCTCAAGAATGGAGATGTCAAAGGTGCCGCCGCCGAAGTCAAAGACGGCGATCTTCTCTTCCTTTTTCTTGTTAAAGCCGTACGCGAGCGCGGCCGCCGTCGGCTCGTTGATAATGCGCTTCACCTCGAGACCGGCGATCTTCCCGGCGTCTTTAGTCGCCTGCCGTTGCGAGTCATTAAAGTAGGCGGGGACGGTAATAATCGCCTCCGTCACCTTCTCACCGAGCCGCGTTTCCGCGTCGGTCTTGAGCTTTTGCAGTATCATCGCCGAGATTTCCTCCGGCCGATACCACTTCTCCCCCATCTTCACTTCAATGCCTCCGTTTGACGCTTTTCGGGTTTCAAACGAGACGTTTTTGATATCACGCTGAACGCTTTCTTCGTCAAAGGTATGTCCCATAAACCGCTTAATCTGAAAGACGGTATTTTTGGGATTGGTGACGGCTTGGCGCTTCGCGAGCAGGCCCGCGAGGCGCTCCTTTGTTTTGGACTCTGCCACGATTGAAGGAGTCGTCCGTACTCCTTCCGCGTTTTCCAAGACCTTCGGGCTACCGCCTTCCATGACCGCTACCGCGGAGAAGGTGGTGCCGAGGTCGATACCGATAATCTTACTCATGGTTTTTTCAAGCAGTTATTTAATGGTTGGTAACATCTTTGAACCTGTCAATTTCTCATTCACCTAATTGACCTAATTTCTAATAAAATGCCCAATGCAAAATTCTAAACGATTGTCATTCCCGTGAAAACGGGAATCCAGAGCAGTTTCTGCTGAAGCTTGACACTACTGACTATATATGCTTTCCTGATTTTAGTCAACCTGTACAATTCGCTTATTCAGTACCGTCGCCTGTCGGCGCGGGAGGTTGGAGCAGAGAATGAGGAGAGTTATGCCCCGAAAAGCATATGGCTTCTTTGCAGAGGCTGTCCGGAAAGACGCTACATTCAAGAATGTGGTTCTTCAGAAACTTGCAAAGTGCAGAATCTGTATGAGAACAATTCCCCCTGGCCAAGAGCACCCTGCTCTTCTAACGCCGAAGGGAAAGTGTATTGCGAGATACTGCAGTCAAGACTGTCGGGAAACCGGCGAATTGCGGAAGTTCGGATTCTAGCACGTTCGCTACGCCACAGCACCCGCGCTACTCGTCAGGGAGGGAGCGCGGATTTTTATTGGGGTCAGGAGGTCGGAGATGTTGAAAAAGGGGGAGACGCGGATACTTTTGACCTTTGACCTTTCACCTTTGACTTGCTGTTGAGAACAGCTGGGTGGCAGACAGGATGTTCTCCTTTCGTATTTCGTACCTTTTCCGTACGTTCGTATTGTGTGGACTTCCTCACAGGAAATGACCTTACCGCGAAGTTGGCCACATCTCTCAATGATAACGAATCGTATGCGGAAAATCTTGCCGTCACGCTGGACGACTTTTTCAAAAATGTCGGATTGGTTTTGATAGATGACTTTCTTCATTGAAATAAGTACCAATCTACGAATGAACGAATACTGCGAATGCTTACGAATAAGAAAGAATCGGATTAGTAAGGATTTGTAGATTAGTAACTGACTGATTCGTACTTACTTATACTCGCCGATTTTCACCCGCGCGGGCTCCAGTATCTTACCATGGAGCGCGTACCCCTTCGCAACGACTTCCGCTACTGTGTGGTCCTTTTCTTTCTCCGCAACCGCAACCGTGGCGATACTCGCGTGACGCTTGGGGTCAAACGGCTCCCCCATTTTCGGGTCAATAAGTGTTACTCCATGCTTCTCCAAGACCGCTATAAGCTGCGAATAGATGTACTGCACGCCCATCCGCCAATTGAGGTCCACCTTTTCCCACGCCTCCTTGTTGCCGAAAGCCGTGTGGAAGGAATCAAGCGCGGGCAGAAGCTCTTTGATAAGCTCCCTACGCGAAAACTTCACGAACTCGCCGCGTTCCTCCTCCTCGCGCTTCTTCGCGTTCACCATATCCGCCTTACAGCGCTGCCAGCCGCGAAGATACTCCTCGCGCTCCTTACGCAAGGTCTTTATCTCTTCCTTGAGCTTTTTGACGGTTTCGGCGGGATCTTTGAGGTTCTCGGACTCTTCGGAAGCCTCAAAAGTCACGTCGTCCTGATTGTCAGCGTCATTGTGCATACGTTTGACCGAACGTAGAATATGTTATCAATTCTTCATCGGTCAGGCAAGAGCAAAAAGCCGCCCAACGGCGGCCTTTTTATCGTTTGCTCCACTTCGGAGACTTGCGCGCCTTGCCTTTCTTTCCGAACTTGCGGCGTTCCTTGGCCCTCGGGTCGCGCTTGAGAAAGCCGGCCTTTTTCAATTTTTTGCGAAGTTCTGCATCATGTTCCACCAATGCTCGGGAAATACCATGCCGAAGCGCCTCCGCTTGCGCGGAAAGACCTCCTCCGGCTATCAGCGCGGTGATTTTAAATTTCACCGAAAGTTTCGCCCTGGTAATCGCATCCAGAGCCATACGGCGCTGTTCGTCGGTTTTGAAATATGCTTCAACATCCATCTCGTTGACGGTTATGGACTGTTTAATCCCCGGGGTAATGCGAACCCGAGCGGCAGCGGTTTTTCTGCGTCCAATAGCCTCAATATAGCGGTCAGTTTTGATGTCAGTTTCCATGATGATAAGTGCCAATCTACGAATGGACGAATTCTACTAATGTCTGCTAATCAGAACTTCTTATTCGTACGCATTTGCAGTATGAGTAACTATCTTATTAGGACTTAGTTCTTTACGGTTAAATGCTTGATAAGCCGGGAACGTTGGCGGTTGCGCGGAAGCATTCCGAGTATCACCTTGCGGAGCAACTCCGCGTGCCCCTTCTTTGCGATAAAAGCGGCAAGCTGCATTTCTCGAAGGCCACCCGGATATCCAGAATAACGCCGATACACCGTTTGCACCCCCTTCTTTTCCGTAACGGAAAGCCCTGCCGCGTTTACAATCTCCACCTGCGCGTCTGGAAGTTCATTGGGTGTGTATGACGCCGAGCCTTTGCCACGCAAAAGACGCGCGGCTTCGCTCGCGACTCGTCCCAGTTTTTTGTTTTGTGCATCAATGGTGTATTTCATACGGAATCCAAAATCTAAAAATCAAAATGTAAAATTGTTGTGCCCGCCACAGGCGGACTCTTCAATTTTTATTTTTTCATTTTGCAGTTTGAATTTACACAAGCTCTATCACGGCCATCCTCGCTCCGTCCGAGAGCCGCTGCTCCATTTTCACGACTCGCGTATAGCCGCCGCTTCGGGAAGCATACTTTGGGGCGATTTCTTTGTAAAGCTTGCCGATGCCGAGCGCATTTCCAAGACGTGCCCGGACGAGACGTCGCGAAGCGAGAGTATTCGTTTTTGAGAGCGTAATAAGACGCTCCACAAAGGGACGAAGCGCCTTGGCTTTGCTTTCGGTCGTCTTAATTCTGCCTTCTTTCAGAAGTGACTCCGCGAGGGAGCGCATCAACGCGTGACGCTGATTTTTCTTTCGGCCGAATTTTTTGACTCTGTTATGATGCCTCATGAAAAGTTAAGTACCAATCTACGAATGAACTAATACTACCAATGCCTACTAATCTGAAACTCCCATTCGTAAGCATTCGTAGTATTAGTAACAATCTTATTAGTACTTACTTCAACGTTATTGCCATGCCCGCAAGAACCTTCTTAATCTCCTGCACGCCCTTGCTGCCGAGCCCATCAATATCCAGGATATCCCCCTCCTTTTTCCTCACCAACCCCCCAAGTGTACGGATATTCGCGTTGGTGAGCGCATTCACTGTTCGTTGAGACAAGCCAACGGTCTCAATGCGAGTTTTCAAGAGTTCAGTGTCGATTTCGCGTTTAGGCATCGCGAATTCCGCTTCCTTATCAGAGGCAACATCTTCCGCAGAAGGAGCCTCTTCTTCCTCGAATCCAACAATAGCCTTAAGCTGGGAAATCATAATGCCGATAGCCCGCTCTAGTGCTTCCCTTGCCGTAAGCGAGCCATCGGTCTCAATAAACATTCGCAGGCGATTAAAGTCGGTTCGGTTGCCTACGCGCATGTTCTCCACTTCGTAGTTGACGCGACGGATCGGAGAAAAAATAGCGTCAAGCGTTATTTGGCCGATTTCCACGCGGTCTTTTTGGAGGACCTCCTTCGGGATATAGCCGAGTCCTTTCTCAACTTTAAGCTCAACGATGAGCTCGGCGCTTTTCTCGGTCAGCGTCGCGATGTGTTGGTCGGGGTTAAGTATATCAATCTGCCCCGGGTGCATGAGATCTTTCGCCGTGACGTCCCGAACACCCTTTGCCGAAATAGAAAGGGTTTGCGGTTCCTCCGTATGCATCGCGAGGCGAATGCGCTTCAAGTTCAGAATAACCGTCACTACGTCTTCCTTCACGCCGGAAAGAGTTGAAAACTCGTGTTCGGCGCCGTCTATCTTGATCCCCGTTATGGCCGCCCCAGGAAGCGAAGAAAGAACAATCCTTCTAAGAGAATTGCCCAGCGTGTGTCCGTACCCAGGATACAGGCCGTCTATTTCATAGACTCCCGAAGAACCCTCTTCCTTAACAACACGGGGCTTGGAAGGAAGAATGATGTTAAAATCCGGCATAGTGGCGGCGATCCGGGACAAGAGTTACTCAATCGTTCCCGAACCGCTCAAATTATGAGTAATAAAAAACGCTAACAGTGCAAAAACATAATAACCTACTTTCCAAAATCTGGCAAATCCCAGGAAATAAACGACACAGCGAATGTATTCTTTGAAAACCCAGAACCATTTTCGCGAAACGATTGAACTGCAATTCTTCCCTCGGTCATGGTCCCTGATTATCTCGTTTACGCTACCTAATTTCTCACGCGGTGGTGCCTCATACTGCGTGGTAGCAATAGGCTGATACGCTCCGTCCTCAAATCTCTAGCCAATTCTTATTACCTCCGGTAAAACTCCAAAATCGCTGAGATATTGAAGGGGAGTTCGGTACGCACCAGCTTCGGTGTGCCGACAACCGTTCCTTCTCCTTTCTGTACGTCAAAACGGAGCCACGCTGGACTTTTCTGGTCGCGGACCGCGTCCTTCATACTGGCAAACAGAGGCTTCGCTTCACTCCCCTTTCTGAGACGTATCACATCCCCGATACGGACACGATAGGAGGGAATCGTCACCCGAACGCCGTTTACCGTAAAGTGGCCGTGCGACGCGTACTGACGCGAGGCCTGGCGCGAAGGCGCGAGACCAAGACGGTAGATAACATTGTCCAAGCGGGTCTCAAGCGCGGTGTAAAGGGCTTCGTCATTGCGCGCACTCTTTTTCGCAGTCGCGTTTGCCGCGTATTTCGCGAATTGACGCTCGCCGAGCCCGTAGAACATCCGGGCGCGCTGCTTCTCCTTGAGCTGTGCTCCGAACTCGCTGCGCCCGTATCCCTTCATCGCCGTCTTTCCCGAGCGAAGCGCATACTTGGCGGATTGCGTTTTCGGAAAGATATCCGCTCCGAGACGACGCGCTATTTTGTATCGTGGACCAATTTTCATAATTAGTTTATAGGTTATAGCTATTGGCTTATAGTTCTTGGAGACTTCACCTCTCCGAAAAGCTATACGCTATCAGCTAAAAGCTGTTTATACCCTTCTTGCGCGCGGCGGGCAGGGACCATTATGCGGCACCGGGGTCGCATCCTTTATCGCGGCAATGGAAAAGCCTTTGTTAACGAAGCCTCGGATTGATGACTCGCGTCCCGAGCCCACGCCCTTTACGACTACACTGACATCACGCACTCCCATCGTCTGCGCCTTCGCGGCAATAGCCTCCCCGACTTTCGCGGCCGCAAACGGCGTTCCTTTTTTCGCGCCTTGGAAGCCAAGCGCACCGCTGGAAGAAAAAGCAACGACGTTCCCCTTCTCATCCGTGAGTGTCAGTCGAGTGTTGTTGTAGGTTGAATCAACGTAGAGCACGGCACGGTCAAGTACGCGCTTTTTTGAGGCGAACGACCGCAACGCGCCTCCGACACTTTCAGTTTCTCCTTTTGCGACTATGCGTTTCTTGCCCATGTATGTGATGCTAATCTACGAATTAAACGAATACAACGAATGCTGACGAACAAGACATCTGATTGGTATACATTTGTAGATGAGTAATTGGCTGATTCGTACTTACTACTTCTTCTCCACTGCCCTTCGTCCGGTGCCCATCGTCTTTCTCACGTTTCCGCGGCGCGTTCGGGAGTTCGTTTTTGTCCGTTGCCCCCGAACAGGGAGACCTCGCAAATGACGAACGCCTCGATACGCTTTAATGTCCTTCAGCCGCTTTACGTTACCGGAGATATCACGCTTTAAGTCGCCTTCAATCGTGTATTTCTCAATTTCTCGGCGAATCGCATTTTCTTCATCGGAGGTCAATGCCTTCGACTCTTTCGTCGGGTCAACCTTCGCGTCCTTCAAAATCGTGAGCGCCAGCGAATGTCCGACTCCGAAAATAATTCGAAGGCCGTACTCAAGCCGCTTGTTGTCTGGTATGGTAATGCCGCTGATTCTCATAACTTATAGCGCATAGCCGTTGGCCTATAGTTCTTGGAAACCCCATCTTTCCTAAAAGCTATAAGCTATCAGCTAAAAGCTCGTTTACCCTTGTCGCTGCTTGTGCCGGGGGTTGCTCTTGCACAACACGAAGACGACCCCTCTTCGCCGGATCACCTTGCATTCTGCGCACACTTTTTTAACGGAAGCTTTGACTCTCATAGAATTAGGCTTTAGCAAGAAAGGCACTAGGCACTAGGAAAGAGTCTTTATTTCCTCTCACCTAGACCTCGAGCCTAGTGGCTAGAGCCTTTTAGTTATCCTGCCCTTACCTCCGTAAGGGTCCATTTCAACCATAACACTGTCCCCGATGAGTACTCTGATACGGTGCATCCGCATCTTCCCTGCGAGAAACGAAAGCAACTCACGCCCGTCTTCAAGCTTAACCTTAAAGAGGGTATCAGGAAGCGCCTCTGTCACCACGCCAGTGACCGCCTTCATTCCTTTTGGACTCATTGCGAACATCATTACGTAACGCGGCCAATCATAGCAATAAACACGGAATGCGTCAATCTGGCCACGGGGACCTAATTTGGCTTGGTGACCGGTGCAGTCCCCTCCGAGAAAATTGTTTCAATAACAATATGCTTTGGATTTTTGGGAAATTTCTTGCTCCAAAACGGTTTCAGGACGAGATCTGCCTTCGCAATCATCGGAAATGCCACAAGCGTCGCAGATAAATCATTTCTCGGCTTTCCAGCCAGAGCCTCCCGCAGCTTTTCCGCTTCAAAATGCCATACAATTCTTGCGTTGCCTGTCAACGTAAATCGAAGCGTCTTTAGCTCGGAGAGACTGCTTGCGGTCGGTCCAGTCATCTTGAAAACCAGTGAATCAAGGTTTGCGATTTCAACCGGGAGTTTGTCGTATGCTGGAATCAGTGCCTCCGCAATAGCTTTTGCTATATCCGATTTTTTAAATATATATGCGGCTCCGACTATTCGCTGTCTGACGGCGGCCTTGTTCTCCCCTTGCGATTCGGTGGAGAGCAGCTCTTCCCTTGTGGCGGACGCTCCCTGAAAGAGTACATAACCCGACGGCACGAGCGCCTGCTTTTCCTTTTCCACTCTTTGCCGAAGCGACTCTTGCAACGACGCGCGCGCCGTTTTAACCGCCCCCTCTGACGGCGTTTTCATTACTCCGAGTTTTCCGCCTTCAATCGGCGTTTTTGTTCGGGCGTAAAATCCGGCAAAACGTGGCGGGTCTGTCTTAAACCCCGGTATCGTAAAATCGGAAAGCGAGACATTATATTCCGCCCCGGGAGAATCTGCCGACACCACTGCCTCTACGCTCCCGGGAACGGATTTCCCGTCCCTGACAACTCTTCCCGGCACGATTACTGAGGTACCGATACGATAGATAAGTCCCGCAGGAGTCTCAAAGCGCGTATTTCTTATAAGCCGCTGGGGCTTATCGGAAAAAACGTTATAAATGACGATAGTCCCTGTCGCGCGCTCTGAAACTTTTTCCTGCGTGTCGGCGGGAATAACAAGTTGCGCGGTTTCGTTAATCGGAAGAGCCTGGAAACCAAGCCTTCCCGCTTCCTCGCGAGTCGCGGTGAACTCCGTACGTACAAAAACCTCCTGCACTTTCGGCATCACTCTAATTCGAGCGCCGGTAAAGCTGGAAGAAAGAGTGACAAGAAGCAAGATGATGAACACCGCGGCCGCTCCCCAAAGAAGAAGCCTGCTCCCAGAGCGAGGAGCGCCTGTTTCCTCCACTTCAATTTCTTCTCGCTCATACAAAATATCTTCCTCCGCGGGTGCCGCACCTCGCCTGCCGCCGGGAAGCGGAATGCGCCGGATAGAACGCTCCTCTCGTGTTTTAAAATCGTGCAAGATATTTTTAGGCATACTCGCGTCACTTAATGGTACTATCGGCGTGCCCGATTTGCAACGGAAGCAATAACGCTCATAAATGGATCGGGCGCGTGCGATGGGCTCCAACGCGCAAGACTGCCGAGCACGTCATTCTGAAGCGTCGTTATCTCAAAAGCGGGCGCAGATGCCGCGGTCCCCGTGACCCCCGCTTCCAAAATTGCATCTGCGAAGATTTGCGTAACATCGTCATCGGCCGTGAGAAAGACTCGCCGCGGCAAAAACGGCTCGGCCGAGAAATCAGAAAGTGCCTTAAAGAGTCTTTCAGCCCAGAGTTTCTTTTGTTCGCCACAAATGCGGGCGGCTCGCTCAGCCAGTGGTCCTACGCTGTGGTTCTTCGTGTACAATTTTACAAGCGTGGAGGTGCCGGAAGAGGGCGCTGAAACCGCATCCTCCAAGGCTCGCAAAAAACTGTTTCTGCCGAAAGGAATCGTGGCAGTTTCTGATAAAACACTCTTTTTCGCGACGGAGACCTCCGTCTGTTCCCCACTCACGTCCACGACGAGAAAGTTTTCCTCCTCCGGAAACAATTCGCGGAAAACGGCGAATGCAAGCAGTGAAAAAGAGTGAAGTGAGAAATGCTTCGAGTGGACAACGCGCGTAATCGTGTCGGTGATCGCTTCCGTAACGCGCGCGACGGAAAAACTTCGCCGTACCGCGAATTCAGCCTGCGATACTCTCCGTTCGTACGGCTCTGAAGTTTCGTAACCGTTAAGCATTGTTTTCATAAGCTTGCGCTCCACCTCTATGCTTCCTTTGATTCCTCGCCCCGAGATGGCATCATCGGAGTGCGCATGCGCCAGAAGCTCGTTAAAAATAGCCGGAGTGAGTACTTCCGGTTTCTCGTTGTGCAGAGATAAAAAAGAAGTTTTAGAAAGCACCCACGGAGCCGAAAGGGAAACGAAGATTTCGGAGACGCTCGGATGACTCGTCCCAAAACCCGCGGTGCGAAACCCCTCCGCACCGATTGCTGCAACGACCTCGCCGAGCGAGCGGAGCATATGTGAGAGAAGACGTCGTCCGGTTATTTCAGCCTGCAGGACGATATCGCTTCGAAAACTATAGAGAATGGAGGGAGCGCCTATCGCCGAGGTTAGCACAATCGCGCCACCGACGCTTCCGCTCCCGACGTCAAATATAAGCATACAGCCGCTCTCGTGTTTGGCGGAGAAAAGAGACATACCATAAGTATAACAAATTCCTAAATAACCAATAACTGAATAACCCAGGCGCCATCATTTTCCGTCTGCCACCCAGAGCCTTGGCGCAAGCGGGGAATCAAGTCTCGTCATTCAGTACGCCCTTTATTCTCCGAACTCCCGCGCCCACAGCCTCTTCCTTTTGAATTGCGAATGTCCCCAGTGCGCCTATATTCGTCACGTGTGGCCCGCCGCAAAACTCCTTTGAGTATGCCGTCTCAAGAAAGTCGCCGATGAAGTACACGCTCACCTCATCGGAGTATTTTTCGCCAAAAAAGTGCAGCGCACCCGATTTTTCCGCATCAGCTTTAGAGAGTACCACGCGATTCATTGGTAACTTCGCCCGTATCTTTTCGTTCACTATCGCCTCAACTTTCCTTTTTTCTTCGTCGGTCATCTTACGACCGAACGCAAAGTCAAAACGCAATCGTTCCGGCGTAATGTTGCTCCCCTTTTGCTGCACTTCATCTCCCAAAACATCGCGGAGCGCCTGATGCAAAAGATGTGTGGCGGTATGATATTTCACCGACATCTCGCTCGTATCCGCGAGACCGCCCTTGAACTTTTTCTCGACGCCAGCACGGGATATATCCTTATGTCTCCTGAATTCCTCGTCTACCCCCCTGACATCCACGGCTATTCCTTTTTCCGCGGCAAGTTCTACAACCATATCAATTGGCAGGCCATGTGAAGAAAAGAGACCAAAGGCTTCTTTGGGGCCGATCTCCTTTTTGGCCTCTGAAATTCGCTCGAATTCCTTCACACCCTCGGAAAGCGTCTTGCGAAATTTACCCTCCTCCTCTGCGATTTCCTCCTGAATCTTCTGTCGCTTTGACGTAAGCGAAGGGTACCATCCCCCGTGGACGGAAATAAGAGTGGCCGAGAGTTTGCCAAGTGTATCTCTCTTGATGCCAACCAGGTCAAGATGACGAACCGCGCGTCGAAGCAGTCTGCGTGTGAAATACCCCTGCTCGGTATTTGAGGGGCTGGCTCCGTCCGCGATAAGAAAAATAGCCGCGCGCAAATGTTCCGCCACAATCCGAAACGAACGCTGTACTCCCGGGTCTGCATAAAATCTTCCCGACACTGATTCAAGTTCACGCACAATCGGCTCGAATACGTCCAGTTTAAACACGTCGGGCTCGTTGTTCGCAGCCGCCGTAATTCGTTCAAGTCCACCTCCGAAATCTACGTTTTGCTGCGGAAGCTTTTCAAATCCTTTTTCAGTCTTGCGGTACTCCATGAAAACGGAATTCCCGATTTCCATAAAACGCCCGCAGTCGCAGTTAGGGTGGCACTTTTCACCAAACGCAAGTTCATGCTTCACTTGCTCAAATTTATAAAAAATCTCGGAGTCAGGCCCTCCAGGCTCGCCGATAGGCATATCCTTAGGAACTCCCGCGCGACTCCACCAGTTTTTCTTCGCGCCGTAGAAGCAAATGCGCTCCTTCGGAATGCCGATCTCTTCCCAAATTGCCGCAGACTCTGTATCCTTTGGAAGTCCAAGCTTTTCATCTCCTTCAAAACACGTTACCCAGATTTTTTCTGCCGGAAGCCCGACCTTCTTCGTGAGAAACTCAAACAAAGAGTGGAGTTGTTCCTTCTTCCAGTAGTCACCCAAGGACCAATTACCCAGCATTTCAAAAAAGGTAGTGTGGCGATTGTCGCCAACATCTCCGATGTCCTGCGCGCGAAAGCATTTTTGCGAGTCAGCAACGCGCTTTCCCGATGGATGTGGCGCGCCAAGAAGATACGGAAGCATCGGCTGCATGCCGCTTCCGGTGAACAGTGTCGTCGGGTCATTCTCCGGCACAAGTGATGCGCTCGGGATGATAGCGTGCCCCCGTGCCTTGAAGAATTCCAAGTACTTCGCGCGAATTTCAGCAACAGTCATCCAAAAAATATAGCATTAGAGCAGATAATAGAAAAGCACCACCTCTTTAGCACGAATCCACGGCCGTGGATTCGTGCTAAAGATGCTCTATGCCCTGCCTTCGGCAAGAAGAATCTCTCACTTTTTAAAATGACCGCCTCTTTTTTGCCAAGGAGGTATGGCAGCATCGGCTGCATACCGCTTCCCGTGAATAGAGTCGTAGAGTCGTTCTCGGGCATGAGCGGGCTCGAGGGCACGATAACGTGTCCTTTCTTTCGGAAGAATTCGAGGTATTTACGTCGGACTTCTGAAACAGTCATCCCGTTAGAGATAGGACGCGGACGGGTTAGTCTCCGTGGCATCCAGATTACTAATAGTCACTGCAAATCGGCGGATCTGTCTCAGATCCCCATTAGCGTCCGCTATCGCTAACGGGACTATGCCTGCTATCGTAGCCTATTCTTTGACAATACAAAAGGCGCATTCCGGGTCATCGAGTCGTCATCGATGGCCAAGCGCTCCTTCATCAGCAAGCTTTTTACGCTTTTGTTCGTTCCCGCGATTATGGCTCCCCAAGGTGCCATCGCTACGGATGACGCGGTGGCACGGAATGGCCGGATTAAAATTTGTTTTGAGTATTGACCCACTACCGCCGAAATTCAGGCCAGGTTTGGAGACCAAGCTTGGATTCGAGGATTTTCCCCATACGGTGAGGTTCGCGGCAGAAACATTCGGGTTGTTGATCGTAAACGGAAGTGTTGCGGTTGGAGTACCTGAGACAGTCACCTGACTTGAAATACCCGAAATTGAGAGCGGATTGACTGACACGCGAATGGTGCGGTTTCCGGCAGGGTCGTAGGTAAATGTTTGCGAAGCGCCTGTTGCGTAGGTGACATTGGTGAGACGGTTAAGCTTGTCATGGGTTTGTATCACCGAAGCGGCCTGCGCGGGCAAAGAAGCGAATACCCACAAGAGGACTATGTTTGCTGCGCAAATTAAATGGCGATGACCAGTTGGATTCATTCTTCAATTCCCGATCGTCATGGACCAATCATTCAAGTCAGCCATGAAGCGCACCATATTGAAATCTGACAACGAATACTTGCCCAGGACCTGTGGAACCTCATCAATCAAGCGTTCGGCAACAATTCTTTTTCTGAGTTTAGGATCAGATCTCTTCATCTGATCCAGATCCAGCATGATATCAAGGTAGAGTTTCTTGTCGTTCCTCGCGAAGCGTACTCTCCTCTTAAGTTTCAGATCTTGATCTTGACACATCAGAACCACAACAATGCCCAGCAATCCGATGCCGTAGTCCTTTGACAAGAAATATTGTCTCGTTGCGCCTGACATCTCGGTAATTATTGGTGCGAGTCCAGACTCAGACGCAACATCACCAGTTATACGAAAATGCATAAGCGTCTCGCGATTATCTAATAATCTTGTTGCCGGGTGGCAAGTGACCAGTCCCTTTCAAGAAATTCAGGATCTTATCCTTCTCTGCAGCAAGGCAGCAGTTAGAATAAACTTCCTGTTCCGCGAGGTTCGAGCGGCTTTCCCCTCTTTGATGTCGCAGGGTGTTTCGGAGCCGCTGCTTTTTTGACCACCACTGAGGACACTTCTGCAGCAGCTTTTCGATAATTGCAGTAGTCGCAGAGCGGGGCCGGAGCGGGAACGATGTCAGAATCAAGGCAGCTCTTGATATCGTGGAGGGTCGGCTCGACCCATTCAGTATCGCCGGTATACGGTATGAGCTTTACGTCGAATTCGAGCCTTGCATCAAACGCCTTCCTGTCTGTCTTCCCGTTTACATACACAAAGTAGCCCGTGCGCGATACGCTGAATCCGTTTTGGCGAAATAACCACTGATACACCTCCATTTGCCGCTTGTAGCCATTCTGCCATTCTGCGTCAAGGCCAACCTCTCCGTCCTTGCTTGTCGCCTTATAGTCAACGACAAGCAGTTCGCCCTTTGGGTTTGTCCATACGTCGTCAACGCCGCCGCGGACCAGAAATCCCGTTTCAGGGTGGCGAAAACTCACGCCCGCTCGCAGAGAATCGCGCCATTCCTCCATCTTGAGATGTTTAAGCGGTACTGCGTCAATGCCGTACTCTTTCATAAGCGGGTGCGCTGTGCCCTTTGCGCGATGTGCGTCAAATTCCCTTTTCAGCAATTTATCCACTGCGCTGTTCAGACTGAATGGAAAACCGGGCGGCCGCGCGACTCCAAGTTTATTATCAACATAAAAACAGCGCGGGCATTCCAAGAATAGGTCGATCTTTGAGCGCGAAAGCTTCCAGCTCTGACCACCGTAATTCCAGTCCGGTTTTCGGTGCGGTTTATAGTAATCACTCATAAATCTCCACTATCAAATTTGGAATTTCGAAAAAGAAGGAGTCGCTAAAGTTCTAAACATTTTTAATTTGATATTTCGCGATATTAGGTATTCGAATTTCGATATTTCTAGACAGGACATAACATTGCCGATTCCGCTTCAACCTGTTCAATAAGCCGCTCATCAAAGCCAAGGCTGCGAAGTTTGGCCTTCTCGTCTCTGACGCTTTCGCACAGGACAATTCCCTGATCCATCAGTAACTGTTTCTGGCTGTCAGAAAGCGTTGTCAGACAGGTAATCGGATGAACCCCTGTTGCCTCAATAAGGTCATGCAGGTTCATCTTTTCTGGATAATTCCAGCCGAGCAGCCGAACCCCACTGCACTCGGCATAGGAAATAGCTTTTTCGGTAAATTTGGTATTGGTAATAAGCCATCCTTCATCCAGCTTCCGCTCCGTTCCGTACCTAAAGGACGACGAGTAGAGGTCGTCAAAGCGGGCTTTGACATAGAGGACCACCTTTAAGTCCGATTTATACGCGAGTTCATGGTGATACTTCGCCTCGGCCATGATAAGTTTCTCCGCGTTCCAAGCGACGATATCCATTTCATGCTCCACGCATTTTCCTCGAACTATCTGGTCAATTTGCACTGAAAAACCCTTTCGCCGGTAAACTTCGCCGATAAGCCTTTCAAACGGAAACCCTGTTGGGCCGAGCGCCAGAAGACTGCGGCGAAGAGAATACTGAACCGCGGCTTTTTTCTCACGGGCACGAAGCACCGAAAAAGCGTGGCGGTAAATATCATCGGTCGTCATTCCGCTCACCAGCTCTCTCTCAACGTGCTCGGCCACGGAGTCCGCAACCTCCCGCGCGGCTCCTGAATTGCGGAGTGATCCACTTAACTTTGGCAGGTCAAACTGTTCTCTTGTGCCGTCCGCTTTAATAACTTCTATGATACGCGCTGACATAACAGTAGTATAACGCATAATTGAACTCCAAGTAACTGAATAACCAACCTCTTCAAAGTCAGGTCTTCGTTACTCAATCGTTCACTTACCACATTGAGCTATTCAATCACGCGATAATTCCCCCGCCGATAAGCGTGTCGCCCTCATAGAGAACGAGTGACTGCCCCGCGGCTACACTCTGCAGCGTCTTGAATGCTACCAGCCATTTTCCATTTCGATTTTTTACGCCAAAGGCGAAACCACCTCCAGCGGAAATTTCAGCACTTTGAAGCGCTTGTCGGTATCGGGTCCTGGCGTGATACGCTTTTCCGGGCCTTGGCGGAGTAAGCCAATTGCAATTTTTCAGGCGTATCTCCTGTACGGCGCCGGAAAGTCTTCTTTGAGATTTTTCTCCGACGATGAGAGTATTTCGCCGTATATCCTTCGCGACGACATAGAACGGTTGCTCTCTTGGAAGGGCGAACCTCTTCCCCGGTTCAGGGTTCGACCTTGTAAACTCGCCAAGGCGCTCGCCGATGGTATAGAAAACCGCGCCGTCATGCTCGCCAAGAACATCGCCACGCTCATTCAGCACCTTCCCTTTCCTTTGCTTTATATAATGCGAGAGGAACTCCTTCATATCCACCTTACCGACAAAGCACAGTCCCTGACTGTCCTTTTTGTCGGCTGTGATAAGCCCGAATTTCTTGGCGAGCTTTCGCACTTCCGGCTTTTTCATTGTCCCTATGGGAAACAAAATGTGGGGGAGCTGCTCTTTGCGGATTTGCCAGAGGAAGTAGGACTGGTCTTTCGACGCATCAAAACCAGTCTGCAGCGTATAGAGTGTAGGGTTAGCAAGAGTCTGACGCTTTGCGTTATACGATTTGCGCTTCACGATTCGCGCATAGTGCCCCGTTGCAACGTAATCCGCTCCATGCACGAGGGCGAACTTGTAAAACGCGCCAAACTTGATGAAACGGTTGCACATCACATCAGGATTCGGGGTCTTCCCCGCTTTATATTCGCGAATCATGTAATCCACGACCTCTTTCTTGTACCCTTTTTCAAGGTTGAGTTCTACAAAGGGAATACTGAGTTTCGCGCACACGCGCATTGCATCCAGCCGGTCATCAGCCATCGTGCAGTGCGGAAAGAAATCGGGCTTCCCTTCCGAAGCCTTGGCGAAGGAGGGCTGCCAAACGCGCATGAAAACTCCGGTAACGTCGTATCCGGCACGTTTGAGTAACAGTGCTGAAACAGAGGAGTCTACACCGCCCGACAGCCCTACGAATACTTTTTTCGCTGATGTTTGCCACATTGGACTGCATATGGTATCAAAGGCACCGAGAAATTCAATGAACCTCTTTTTCCCGAGGGCATCCGGAACATGGGGTGAAATGACCCGAAAAGACTCACAACCGGGTTGCAGTTGGCAAGACGGTTTTCTTTTTGTCCTGTCTGTCCGGTTACTCAGTGATTCAATTATCCGTCATCGGTTATTTCTGCAAATACTTCGCGCGATTGATGAGATGCTCCTGATGGGTAACCGCATAGTGCATCACGCCATTCTTATCCGAGAGGTAATAGAGATACGCTGACGGGATCGGCCGTATTACCGCGTCTATCGCGTCAAGGCTCGGATTGTTAATGGGGCCGGGCGGAAGGCCGGTGTTCGCGTATGTATTATACGGAGAATCAGTTTTCAAATCCTCGGAGGTAACTTCGTAGGTGTTTTTTCCGAGAATATACGGGAATACCGCGTCAACCTGAAGCGGCATCCCACGCTCCAGACGGCGCCAGAGTATGTCGGAAATCTGACGGCGTGTTTCGTTCGTTCTCGCCTCGCCTTCCACGAGCGAAGCCATGGTAAGCACACTGTGAAGGGGCTTGCCGCCGGCCTGCGCGGGCAGGAAATCCGCTATTGCCGCAGTGAAGGGCGCGAGACGCTCTTCAAAGTTCTTCGCCATTTCCGCAATCACTTCCTCCTCCGTTGTATTTTGGAAGAAGGTGTACGTATCGGGGAACAGATACCCCTCCTTCCTTTTGGCCAAAGCAAGGAAACGGTCGCGGTCAAACTCTTTGAGGTTTTTTGAGAGGATACCCGCGACCTGCGCGTTGCTCAAGCCTTCCGGTACTACAATGCGAACTACCGGCAAATGCTGCTCTCCAGACGTAAGTCTTTTCGCGAGAGCGAACACGGAAAGCGGCTCGGAGAAGTGATATTCTCCCGCCTTGACACCCTTTCCCCCGCCCAAAAGGACGCCCCACGCCTTAAACCAAAATGGTGAGCGAACGAAGTCTTGTTCCTTTAGGGAAAGTGCGATTTTCACAAGCGGCATTCCTCGCGTTATGGTTACAGACTCGCCGACGGGGAAATTCGGAGGGGCGCTCCATCTCGCGGCGAGGGCGAGTATACCGATGCAGCAAAGAAACAAAACCGCAATAACGCATTTCCACCCCCAAAAACGCCTCTGCCGAGAGCGTTCAAAAAAGAGAGAAGGTGGAATTGCGCTGGAATCGGAAGGCTCCATAAGCTACGTGGGAAGGTTCGCCGGCGGTTCCACTTTTTTGGAAGGGATTCGTTCAAAGGTCGGCGTCGTGAGGACCTGGCCGGGAATATGGAAAATGGTCGCGAGCTCTTCCGTCGTTAAAATAAAGGGGCGTGATTTCCAATTCCGGAATGGAGGGTAAAAGAATGAACGCCGCCGATACGCGTCAATAAACCACTTCGCGTATTTCGTGTTATATATTTCCATCATCTTTTTCTTCAGCCCAAATAGAAAGAGAAAGTCTTTGGTGGCGTCTTGCAGGTCGGTCCATGAGTGCGCGTCAAGCTTGAAGCCATTGAGCAGATTGGAGTTAAACGGCTTCCGAAAGGTCCCGAGAAGACCGGAAATGCTTGCAGCTTTCAAATGGGACGCCTCCCTCTCGCTATGGTAACACATCCGGATTGAGCATAGAAAAGCCCGCTTATCAAGGCTCCGCTCAATGGCTTCCACTTGCTTCTTTTCCCATTCGGTAAGTGTCGGAACGATCGGATAACCGATGTCTGTAAACTGGCGGGTGCTTTTGGTACTGGGGTGGCGCTTCATAATTTTGTTAACTTCAGCCTGCCCCTCTTTAATCCAGTCCCTATCCTTAAAAAGCTGGCCTTCCTTTAACCCGCGAATTTTGTACGCTTGTACCAAAATTTGAATCCAAACCTGCTCGCCTTTTTTCATTGTGCCAAGATATTCAATAAGCGTGGTAAGAGGGTCAACTTTGTATTCCTCTTCTGTCTCCTTGTCCAATCCATAATCAATGTAGGTCATAATCGGATACGGGTCAGGCTTTTGCAAAATAAAGTGGGTCCCCCACATAAAATTATTCGGCGGGTCATACACTTTTTTCTTGGTGTAGTCCTCCACCTGAACGATTTCCACAGTTGGGTATTGCGCGTAGAGTTGTGCCTCAAACGAGTTGCGGTATTTCTTCCACGTCCACACATAAAAGTGTATTTCTCCGCCTAAGGAAACAATTTCGTATGAAAACCACGGGCGTACCTTCCCGTCCCAATACGTTTCCACAAGGTCAACGCTGCCGGTCTCGTACATAGCCATAAAGAAGAGCTCCATTGCCTTGGGTGTCTTCTCGATGATCTTGGGAATGCGTATTTCCAAAAGCACTTCGCCTGCGTTACGAATGAAGGCGAGACGGATATATTTCAGCCACATTTCAAGGAAAATCTTCAGGAGCAAAATCGGGAGCCAAATTGGATACCAGAGATATACATAGCCAAAGACCTGTTTCCACAACGGGTCCAGTGGGATGGAAAGGTGTTTTGCGAACATGAATACTCCTATCAGAATGGTTGAAAGGATGGAACCGACAAGGAAAAACCATATCCCCCTACCGTGCCCGTGCGGCATGGCAAACATTTCAACAATAAGCTCCATCGCGATCTCCACGAGTTCCTCCACGTAGTGCTTAAGCCTCTGAAAGGGTCCGTGTTTGTTGGCAGACATGAATGAAGGGTAAGGAACGAAGCGGCATGCAAACCACTACCTCTCGCTTCACTCCGTTAGGTTCTACAAGTATACCAAGCTCCCGCGAAACAAAAAACTCCCCGTGGGGAGTTTTTTGCGTTACTGGGCGATTGAGTAGCGCCCGTCCCTCTCTTTCTTGAAGAATTTCGGATTCTGCAAGTTGACCAAAATTGTGTTTTCCTTGACGTACCGCTCCTTAAGCACTCTGCTCACGATTTCTTCCTTCGCAAGCGGGCCTATCTTTTCAAGCACCTTTCGGATGACATCCTTCACGACGCCTGACATGTATCCCCACTCAGCGAGAGCGTACAATCCCCGTCCGACAAGAATAAAGCGCGGGTCTTTGATAAGCTCATTGTGCGTTGTCGCGACGTGCGCCTTGCGCCCAAACAATTCTTCGATTGACCTGGCAACCTCGCGGAAGTGAATCGGCGAACCATGCTTTCGGAGGACCAGAAATGCGTAGTCGCGCATGCCCTTTGCTCGGATATTAGGCGATGTGTGAAGACCCCATTCACCCAGCGGGTTCTTCGCGATGGTTTTTGAGAGATTAAGCCAGCGACGCACGACACGTTCATTTTTCAGGTGGTCCGCGATATTTTCAACGTGCGTCAAGAACTGCGCAATGATATCCAGCTCGGAAACGAGATCGTTATCATTTAAATTTTTGTAGAGCTTCCGGAGCGCTCCGTGAACTTTGTCCGCCAGGGCTTGATCTATGTACCAGCGGTGTTTAAAATGCTCATCCTCTTTTTCTCTCTTGAACGACTCACCGACCACAAGCAGAAAATGAATATAATTTTGCGTGCTTTTGTCGGAAGAGGCCCGCTCCAAAAGCTCCTTCTCTGCGACAATTCCTCCAAGGTCGTGAATGACACTCTCCAGTTCGCTAAACACTGGCTTTTCCTTTTGGTAGCCGGCCGACTTACGAATGCTCATAAGCGCGTAATTCTCAATCTGGCGGACGCGTTCCCTTGTCACTCCGTATCTCTTCCCGATTGCCTCAAGCGTCAGCCGTTTCGGAGAATCGGTAAGGCCATAGCGGGACAGAATAACATCTCTCGCCCGTTCCGGTAGCACGCCAAGTAGACGCTTAACAACCTGCTTGGGCTTAAACGTAAGCGGACCGACGGTTTGCTCTGGTTCCTTGTTCATGGTGGTTGCGATCCTACTTTAGCAACAGGAGTCTTTTCTAGGGCCTGCGCGGAAGGCTTTTTAATAGTCCTTGAACATTATTTCTAACATATACATGGTGGCCGTCAAGTTCTGTCGATGCTTGCGCTCTAAAGGGGAGAGGCTTAGACCTAGGCCTTTCGAATGCCACCTGGGTAAAGATACTCACAGTCTGCTTTTTACAAATTCAATCCACTCTGCCCTAAGCGTGGATTTACACTCCGCGCAAAAATCAGTTTAATACTTCTCTCAAGAATTTGCAAAGTCAAGCATTCCTACTCGCGAACCACGATATTCACCAGCCGATCCATGACAATGATAACGCGCTCGGGCGCCTTTCCTCTCAGCCATTTTTCGATGGAAGGAAGCGTGAGAGCGGCCTTCTCCAGCGCCGGTTGCTCGGTTCCCCTGCCCGTCGTAAAACTTCCTCTCGTTTTACCGTTCACCTGCACGATAATTGTAACAGGAGCGCTTACGGCAACTTTTTCGTCGTAGTCCGGCCACCGCTCAAGATGAATGCTCTTTTTGTGGCCGAGATGTGACCAAAGTTCCTCGGCCAGGTGCGGAGCGAATGGCGCGAGTAATTTCAAAAAGGTTGTATACGCAGCCATTGAGATATACTCCTCCTTCTCCATTGTGTTCAGTAAAATCATTAGGCTACTTACCGCCGTGTTGAAGCGAAACGCTTCAATATCGTCCCCGACTTTTTTAATTGTCTGGTGAAGTAGTGTTTGAATACCCGCATTTTTGGATTTCGAATTTATTTGTAATTTGGGATTCGTAATTTGGATTTTTTCTTGGAGCCGCCACACTCTTTCCAGAAATCTTCTCGTTCCCACCAGTGAGTCCGTGCTCCAGCCAATCGCTCGGTCAAACGGTCCCATAAACATTTCATAGATGCGAAGCGAATCCGCGCCAAATCTGTCTACGATATCGTCGGGATTTACCACGTTGCAGAAACGCTTGCTCATTTTCCTACCGTCGGGAGCTAGAATGAGGCCGACGTTTTGAAGGCGTTTAAATGGTTCATCCGTGCTTACGACGCCGATATCGTAAAGAAACTTGTGCCAGAAGCGCGCATAGATCAGATGGCGCGTCGCATGTTCCGCTCCGCCGACATACATATCGACAGGAAGCCACTTGGCAAAAACCTTTCGGTATTTGGAGATTGGGAATTGAAAATTGGAAATTCCTCGCATTATGTATGCGAGGTAGTACCAACATGAACCTGCCCATTGGGGCATTGTGTTGGTTTCCCTTTTTGCGGGGCCGCCACATTTTGGACATTTGACATTCACCCACCTTTCAATCTTCGCAAGCGGCGACTCGCCTGTACCGGACGGTTCGTACGATTTGACGTTCGGAAGCTTTACGGGCAGGTTCTTCTCCAACACAGGAACAACTCCGCATTTCGTGCAGTGAATCAGCGGAATCGGTTCCCCCCAATAGCGCTGGCGAGAAAACACCCAATCGCGGAGTTTGTAATTAACCGCCCGTTCGGCCCACCCTCTCGTAACTAGGTAGGTGATAATGTCTTCACGGACTTCATCCCAGCGGCGGCCGGCAAACCCCGCGGGTTCGGCAAGAATACCTTCGGGTTCACGATAAAATATCTCGCACGCCTTCACTTTTGCAGCCAGATCCTCGTCTCTCGGGAAAAGTACCGGGTGAAGGGGGATGTTATATTTCTTCGCGAATGCGAAGTCACGGTCATCATGGGCGCTGCAGTTTACAATACCGGTTCCATAGTCCACAAGAGCAAAGGATGCCAGCCAAATCGGAAGCTCGCGCCCCGCGGGCGTATAGTCAAGATAACGGCCGGTGAAAATACCCTCCATTTCATTAATATGGTCAAAACCGCCTTTTGACTTTTTTTCTTTTATTCGCGCCACAAACTCAAGCACTTCTTTTTCCTTCGGTGTTCCCAAGACCAGTTTGTTAACCAGCGGGTGTTCCGGCGCGATAATCGTAAAGGTCTGCGCCATGTGCGTCTGTGGGATTGAATCGTACATTCCGAGCGTAAGGTCCATTCCTTTTACCTTAAACTTCAGGTTCACGCCCTCCGAACGTCCTATCCAGTTTCGTTGAGACTCTTTTATGTATTCCGGCCAGTCAAGCGTGTCCAGACCCGACAAAAGCCGGTCGGCGTACTTGGTAATGCGGAGGACCCATTGCGGAATCGCTTTCTTCTCCACAGCCGAACCGCATCGTTCGCACCTTCCGTCCTCCAAATCTTCGTTGGCAAGTCCGGTTTGGCAGGACGGACACCAGTTAATCGGTTCGCTCGATTCATACGCCAGCCCTGCTTTGTACATCTGTAAGAAAATCCACTGCGTCCATTTGTAGTAGGCGGGGTCAGTTGTGTTTATTTCTCGCTCCCAGTCGTAATCGAAACCTATTTTTTGGAGCTGGCTCTTGAAACGCTTGATGTTTTTCGTCACCGCAACAGACGGATGGACTTTGTTCTTCATTGCGTAATTCTCCGCAGGAAGCCCAAACGCGTCCCATCCCATCGGATGCAAGATGCTCTGACCGCGCATCCGTTTATGACGCGAAAAAACATCCGTCGCGATGTAACCTTTTGGATGCCCGACATGAAGACCGTCGCCGGAAGGATACGGGAACATATCCAGAACATACGATTTTTCCCCTTTGCCAAATCTCGTTTCGTAGAGTTTGCTGCCAGTCCACACCTTTCGCCATTTAGCTTCTATTTTTTTGTGGTCGTATCCTCGCATTCAGGAAATCATACAACGGCTTGCTCAATTTGCAAATTGAGCAGAAAAGGCTATTCTAGCATCGGAGTGCTTGTTGAGGCCGGAGTGGTCTGACCCGCATTAGGGCCCTGTATGCACTCCGGGGAGAGCTAACTCCCCTTCTCTGTACAGGACTCATCAGGCGACTGCGACGAGGAGTCGCAGTCTCTTTTATTGCTCAAATGCCATTAGGCCATATCGGGTTTAGGTTCCCACAGCCGCACTCTCTCTCAAACAAGTCGGTCTTAACCGATAAGACCGGACTATATGGTCGCGCCCGCGCCGCGTAAAGGAAGGAGTCTCTAGGCGCTGTGTTCGTTTCCTGTCTCGAAATCGGTCTCACTAGCATCTCATTGGCAGTCGATTCGGGAGTCCGTTGCGAAGGTTCTTCGCAGCGAATCTTCTGAAACAGTTTACCCTGAATATAGACACCCATCGCAACCTCATTCTTGTTGATCGGGGGAAAGACAAGGTACAATTGGCCGCTTTCTATCAGCATCGCAGACTCTGGCTCACCCAGAACTCGTCTATTGATTTCAATCTCTCCTTGAGTATTGCCGGAAACGTGTAAGTCCGTAGATGGAATATGATCCATATCCTTGGCCGAAACCGATAGTGGCTCCGCAAAAAACCAAGAGCAGGCTCCAAAAGCTGCTCTGGTATCTCGCTTCGTTCAACTGCTTGCCCTCCCTCTCCCCTATTTTCATTTACATAGCAGTATTGTTGTATACTCCCATTTCTTGCAACACCAATAGAAACAAGTGCGGCCCGCGCCTGGTGGCGCGGGCCGTCTCTCCTTCATTAAAACGACCGAATCGGTGAGGTTGTGGTGGTATCGGAGAAGTTGTTCTACCAGCTCATTTTCAGGGGCTGAACTGGATGCAATTCGGCGTCAATCGTCCGGTCAAAACAGTACCGCCCGCTTTCATGGTACCAATTCTCGTTTCCATAGGCAGACACGGATTCAACGCGGCCACGCGGCGCTTCGGCAGTGCCACCGCCTTGCGCCGGGTTGGTTCTCTCGAATGCCGCGCAGAGCGTAAACGCCTGTCCTTTACCCTTCACAAACTCATACGCCGAGCCGGTACGCGGATCAAGTGGCACAACAAACCCTGAAATCGGGTCGTGCAGGTCCTCGAGTGAAGCAGGAAGCGTCCCCTTCTGCTGCCAATAATTCACAATCTGCCACTGGATATTTTGCAGGTCCGAGACTCGCTGATTGTCAAATCGCAAACTCCGGATGGTGTTCGGAGAACCCATGACGGCAAAGCCGCATATGATTGCCGCGAGGACAAGAAACGGCGCGCCCCAGAGGAATTCCTTCCGAACGCGAACGGGCGCGTCGGCGCGGGTGCGAATTTCAACAAGACAAAACCAAAAAATAAGGCCGGCGACGACAATCACGCTGACTACTTTGAGAATAAAACGGGTGGTAAGCTCGCCCCCGAGGAAGCTGTTAAGAAGCGCAATACCATCGCCCGCTATCGCGACTGATGTTACAAAGATGGTGAAGGCGTATAGCCAGCGCCGAAGCGGGAGTAGTAATTTTTGCGGAGTTTGGACAGCATCTCTTTTAATCAGCCGAAAGAGAGCGACGGAAACCGGGAAGACAACGATAAGCGAGGCGATGGCAAAGCGGATGCCTCCCGAGTAGGGGTCAACATACACATTCAGCGAGTCCCTGAAGAAGGTATCAACAATGGCAAAAAGAAGGGTGATAAGCGCCACCGCGCTCCAGTAGAGCGTGACTACCGCGCCGGCGTACAAAAAGAAATCTTTAGGCGTTGTTTTATTAGATGTTTCCATCCCAGTAGAAGCGGGGTTCGGACACAGGGTATCGTACGTACTCACCACACTTTCGATTATCGATTAATTCTTTCGCCACCGTCTCACTTAAAAAACCCGTGTCCGCGATTTACCGCGGGACCATACACGGACATTTTACATAAAAGTGCGGCCCTAGGAAGGGCCACATAGGGCTGAACGATTCAGTTCTGCCTTTGCTCGACAAGAGCCGGGGGGGACAACGAACGTGTAATGTATGAGCGGCAGGCGCTCCAGACGACGACTACAAAAAGCAGAACAACGCCGATACGAAGCAGTCCACTCGCAACGTCGCTCAGCCAATCGTTTTGCCCCGCGATAACCAAAAGAAATCCAAGCACCACCAACACGGCGCCGCAAATGATAAGTGTTTGCATACGAAGAACCTCGACGGTATTTAAGCACAAAAACGTCAAAATCGCAATCTTTCGGGATAGGCTCTAGATTTTAAACTCTATGACATCTCCGTCCTTCACGACATACTCCTTCCCCTCTGTTCGAAGCCATCCCTTCTCTCGCGCCACGGCGTATGAGCCGGCCTCCAGGAGTGTATCCCAGGGAATAACCTCAGCCCGAACAAATTTATCCTTGAAGTCGGTATGAATCGCGGTTCCCGCGAGCGGCGCCGTCCAACCTTTTTGAATAACCCAACCTCGCGTCTCATCTTCGCCTGTCGTGAAGTAGGTAATAAGCCCAAGCACTTCGTACGATTTCACAATAAAAGAATCAATGCCCACTCCGAAAATCGGATCGATTTCCACGAATGTGCCGGGAACTCTCGCTTTGTAATCCCCCGTGGCTGTTTGGCTTGCCTCCGACGTGTTGAGCACGTATAAAATCGGCTTTCGTGTTAAAAGCTGTAACTGCCTCACGAATGGTTCCTCCGCCTCCGATACGGGCTCTCCGCGGGTGAGTCTGCCCGCTTCTAATATCTTACGCAGTCGCTCCAACGCGCCTTTTTCAATCAACGCCTCTTTCTTTCCTGCCTTTACGTCCTTTCCGAGGCTTGTGAGCCGTTTGCTGACGGTTTCAAGGTCGGCAAGCACCAGCTCAAGGTTGATGACCTCAATGTCGGAGAGTGGTTCAACCTTCCCTGCGACGTGGATGATATCTTTATCCTCAAATACGCGCACAACTTCCGCGATAGCGTCCACTTCGCGAATGTGTGAGAGAAATTTGTTTCCCAGCCCCTGCCCTTCCGCCGCGCCCTTCACCAATCCCGCGATATCCACAAATTCCACCGCCGCCGGAATTGTCTTTTTAGACTTGCTGAATGCGGACAACCTTTCCAGCCGCTGATCCGGAACGGCGACCACACCAACACTCGGGTCAATCGTGCAGAATGGATAGTTCTCCGCCGGCACACTCTGCCTTGTGAGCGCGTTGAAAAGCGTCGACTTTCCGACGTTTGGCAACCCTACAATGCCGATAGACAATGACATTCTCTACAGTATGCTGCACCGCACCCTCAAATGCAATTTGTGAAATAAGCAACGGTCGCTGCTTATTTCACAGAGCCTAGTATGCTCTTCCGCCCCAGCGATGGAAGCGGAGTTTCCATTTTTCTTTGCCTTTTTCCGTGATAAATTTAAGAGGACCAATCTTTTTTATACCGGGCCGAAAGCCTGAAAACCATAAAATTCCTTTCCGTATTTCATTGGTTGTGTCACCGAAGATAAGACGGGCGAAAACGGGCGGTGAGTCGGAAAGCACGAATACACGGGCAGTTTTTCCTTTCATAAGAGGTGTCCACAGAAGCCCCTTAAACAGACCGGTTTTGTAAAACTCGTAGGCGAATTTTGGAAGCCATATACGGTCAAACATCCCCTTAAGCAGCGCGGGCATCGTTGACCACCACGCGGGATAGATAACAACAAAGTGGTCGGCCCATTTGATATCCTCCTGTAGCTTTACCAGATCGGGTTCAAGCTCCTGCAGAATTTTGTAACCTTTATGTAAAATCGGGTCAAAAGAAAGCTCGCCGAGGTTGGTTCTGCGAACCTCATGACCCGCTTCTTCGGCACCGTAGGCGTACGTTGTTGCAAACTCGGAGCTCAAACTCTCCGAATCGGGGTGCCCAACAAGAACAAAAATCTTTTTCTTTTGCATTTTGGTCTAATTCTACACTTTGCTCTAAACTTTTTCAAAAACAAGGAATGACATCGCACGCTCCACGCGCGTGGTGTCGCTAACCAATATCTCACGCTCGGATTCCGTGCCAACTCCAACGAATTCCGCCAACGCCTCGGATTACCTCGGCGTTCCCGCCTCTCTCGCCAGCTTTGCTATTCCTTTTTTGAATGCGCGTGTTTTTTAAAATGGAAAAGCGGGCGACAGTGGCGGAATTTGTTCTTGAAGAAAGAGACGCGCGAGATTTAAAGACACAGAAAGAAAATGGTGCCTCGGACCTTTGGTTTGGAATCGGACGAGGAAGTTTCTCTCTGTGATGTCATTATATCATTCGCGCGAACCTATTTCCAAAGGAAACTGAATGAAGATTAGCGTTTCCCCGCGCGCTACGCGCCACCACGCAAGGCGTGGTGTTCTGCCAAGCAGAAGTGCGGGGAACGCAGAAACCAATGCGGACGGGGCAAAGCAAAGCAATTTTGCGGGAGGAGAGGATTTGCTTTGCCCCGGCTGATTTTTCAAACCGGCGGGATTCGGATTTCCGCCGCGCAGGAGGGTGCGGGAGGAATGCGCGGCGGGGTTTTTGAGGGGATGCGCTGGATAAAAAGAAATCACCCCGGCCACAAATTAGCAGGGGTGAAGATTATAACGAGTGCTTCCGCAATCACTCGCCGTTCAAAGTGGAACCAGTCGCGGCTGGCTCTTTAATTACGCCGGAGCGCAATCAGATGGAACAGAGGCGTGTTCAGCTCCTCCGGGGTGGGACAATGTGTATGCGACCTCGCCCTGGACATCGCCCGTCTGGCGGGTGATGACAGAGTGGCTATCATCCACAACCGCAATCACGCCTTGATTCCCGAAGCGGCCAGAACGCGCGCTGTTCGAGAAGTGGCAAGCCCACAATGCCTCGTCTGCATTGAGCGAGCAACCCCACTGGCGGCCATACCCTTTGATCGTGGTCTTCCGATTCACGCTCGCGAGCACAAGGGCTGCGGTGGGTTCGGTATCCTCCGGTAGTGGGTCGAGGGCAAGGTACTGGTGAGTGGGTTCGTACTGAACCTCCACCGTTACCTTCGGTTGGCCAGGATGATTTTCAGGAGCACCCGGGACCATTGCGCCCTCGTCATGCCGCCGCTCTTGCCGCACATTGCCCTTTTCGCGCGTAACTTCCATTACACGCACCCGAGCAACCTTCGGCAATTCGGAGGAGCCGTTCACGAAAATTTCCAGCCGACCATCCCATGATGCACCGACCCAGTTCGAGCCGATGTCCTTTCCTTTGATCGAGGCGCGGAGGATTTTCTTCCCTTTCTCCACGTGGGAGTCACTCGGCTCAAATACCGAAAAGTATTCTACCGGGATGGCAATCCTCACCGCAGGAAACTCCTGAAGGAGCTTCCGTGAAGCGACAGTCCGCTCCGGTGGACGTTGCTGTTGTCCATCTTTGCAATGAGGGCATGATTTAGGTAAGTCGGTGAGACCGAGTTTCCGGTGGGCGACAACGTCCACCACGAAGTCTGCGCTGCAACGAGCGCAGGTTAATTTGATTTGCATAAGAATTGCCCGTGCTCGTACAACGCGTCTCGACAGAGACATTCAACATTTGCAACCGCAAATGTGTTTGTTGCGTGAGCGTGGGCCCTTTCTGTTTCTTTCCACTTTTTGTTTTTTGCGGAAAGTATTTGAAGCACACGCAGTGCGCACCAAATGCTTTCCGCAACATTCTCAAGGAACTACATCCTGTGGATTCACGAGTGTTACACTCGCAAACCCAATGGGATGGGTGAGTAGATATTCTCCACTCACCCGATCAATTATCCTTTCTCTGTTTGCTCCGTGATTGCGTTTCGTGCTTTGTTCAATATTTTCTGGTCCATGTTGGGGTTGCGGCCTTTCGCCCACTCCCACATGGCAATCCATTCTTCGTCCGTTAAAAACATGCGGACGAGAGACCAAAACTGGCGGTTTTCCTTCGGTAGATATTTCGCACCCACCGATACCTTGGCTGTTTCGAGGCCAAGATATGGATCCGTCCAGTTGCGTTCGCGGCGCTTTGCTACAAGCCCGCCGTGTTTCCGACAAAGCGCTCCATAGCGCTCGTCGTTGTACACCTTGCGGGCGGTGCAACCCGGAACACCACAAGTGGGGTACACCTTTCTTTCCTGCACTTCGTCATCAGGACGAAGAGGTTTATCACCACGAAGCGCACACGCGATGTCCTTTTTCGTCCATCCACCGGAACATTCCCCCGTGCTATCCTTCCAGCGAGTAAAGCCATAATTCTTGAGTTGCTGGTAGAAATAGCTACGGAAGTAGCCGTGGAATTGGCCGTTGGTCTGATGTTCCAGACCGTCGCGCTCGGCCATGAGAGAGATTTCACAGACCATTTGCTTGAAATCCTCCCAATGATGACGAAGCAAGAGCGTGCCGCCTTGCCGTGAATCCGTCCCCGAATGTAATGCCGGGGCCGCGAACTGCATTTGATTGAAAATACAATCATAATCCGCCCGTGATAGGCGGAATCCGACAGAGTTGTAAAGAGCTTTCATAGCTTCTTACATATCAGCATATATAATGCTAAGAGTCAAGCAACCGCGAGGAAAGCCCTTAAAATACGACCTTTTTAAAGATCCCAGCGCATCCCCTCAAAAACCCCGCCGCGCATTCCTCCCGCACCCTCCTGCGCGGCGGAAATCCGAATCCCGCCGGTTTGAAAAATCAGCCGGGGCAAAGCAAATCCTCTCCTCCCG
>Ga0194132_10000318_pt1 | contig 100138 bp, 102 predicted proteins | sample TA2KigOf80mmetaG_FD_148612 | JGI IMG/M metagenome (GOLD analysis project Ga0194132, IMG submission 148612) | Freshwater microbial communities from Lake Tanganyika, Tanzania - TA2015054 Kigoma Offshore 80m | ecosystem: Environmental > Aquatic > Freshwater > Lake | place: Tanzania: Lake... | reverse complement strand
CCCCCCGCCCCCCCCCCGCCCGCCCCCCTCCCCCCCCCCCCCCCCCCCCCCCCCCCCCCCCCCCCCCCCTCCCCCCCCTCCCCCCCCTCGCCCCACCCGCCCCACTCGCCCCACCCGTCCCACTCGCCCCAACTCGCCCCTATCCGCTCTCCCTGTCCCGCGCCGGTCCCTGTTCCACCGGCCGTTCCGGGTAGGCCGACCACTCGGACCAGGAGCCGACGTACAGCTTCGCGCCCGCCAGTCCAGCGTGCTGCATCGCCAGCAGGTTCTGGCACGCGGTCACCCCCGACCCGCAGTACATGGTCACGCGGTCGGGTGAGGTGCCGGCGAGTGCGTCGTTCAGCTGGTTACGCAGTTCCTCCACGGGGAGGAACGTGCCGTCGGCATTGACGTTGCGCTGGTAGTGGTAGTTGACGGCGCCGGGGATGTGGCCGGGCGTGCGGTCGAGCGGTTCGTGCACCCCTTCGAAGCGCTCGGCTGATCGGGCGTCGACGAGGCGCGTCACGCCGTCGTCCAGGCTTGCCCGGACCTCATCGAGCGAGGCGACCATCCCGGCGTTGACGCGGGCGGTGAAGGCGGTGGCCGCTCTCCGTTCGTCGCCGGATCGCGTCGGTCGTCCTTCGCGGCCCCATTTCGCGAATCCCCCGTCCAGTACAGCGACGGAGTCGTGACCCATGTAGCGCAGCATCCACCAGAGGCGTGCGGCGAACATGCCCGAGTCCGCGTCGTAGCAGACGACTTGTGTTCCGGGACCGATCCCGAGACGTCCGAAGGTCGCGGCCAGTACAGAGGGCGCAGGAAGCGGGTGTCGTCCGTTCGTGCCTGTCCGCGGTCCAGCCAGGTCGTGGGACAGGCTGGCGTACACCGCACCAGGCACGTGAGACGTGCGGTACATCGCTGCGCCAGCCAGTTCGTCTTTCAGGACGTAACGCGTATCGACGACCACCCAGCGAGGATCGTCCAGGCGCACCGCCAGTGTTTCCGTCGAGACGAGCGTGGTGCAGCTATCCACAGGTACGCACCCGCTGCGTACCGGGGTCAGACCCGGGTCTGACCCGGGTCTGACCCCCGATGTGTGGTTCGAAGGGGAGACCCCAAGATGTGCGGGTCTCGGTTCATTTCGTGAGGGCGGCGATTCGCTGTTCGAGTGGGGGATGGGTGGAGAACAACGCCACCCAGCTTCGGGCGCCGCTGATCTTCAGCGTGGCGAGCGCCTGGTGCTGCGTGTCCACCAGCTCGTGCGTGCTCATCAGCCGGCGCAGCGCCGCGACCATGTTCTCGCGGCCAGCCAGGGCGGCACCGCCCGCGTCGGCGTGAAACTCGCGCCAGCGCGAGAACCCGGCGGTGACGAGGGAGCCGAGGATGCCGAACACGATCTGCAGGACCATGATCACCATGAACTCGACGAAGTAGCTGTTGCGCCGCTCGCCGTCGCCGCGGACGACCGCGTAGGCGATCACACGCGCCAGGAACATCACGAAGGCGTTGACCACACCCTGAATCAGCGTCATGGTCACCATGTCCCCGTTGGCGATGTGGGCCACCTCGTGCGCCAGCACCCCCTCGACCTCGTGCCGCTTCATCGCGCGGAGGAGGCCGGTTGACACGGCGACCAGGCTTCGCTTCCTGCTCGGGCCGGTGGCGAACGCGTTGACCTCGCCCGACTCGTACACCGCCACCTCGGGCATCGGCAGGTTGGCCTGCCGGGCCAGCCGGGCAACGGTGTCGTACACCCAGTCGAGCTCTTCATGGCCCGTCCGCCCGTCAACGACCCTGGCGCCGACGGCCCGCCTGGCGATGAAGCGGGACATCTGCAGCGAGATGAGCGCTCCGCCCATGCCCCAGAACAGGCAGAACACCAGCAGCGCGACCATGTTCAGCCCGCCCGGCCCGGCGTAGTTGCCGAGCCCCAGGAGGCTGATGATGACGCTGAGCGTGAGGATGACCGCGAGGTTGGTCAGCAGAAACAGAAAGACGCGTTTGCCCATGGTTGTGTCAGGAGAATAGCACGCATCTGTGCTGGTTCCCGGTTACGGCTGTGCTGCACAGGATAGGACGACAGTGGCACCCGCCTGGTTTGGAGCCGGAAGCCGGGGAGGGGATGGCGGGCGCCCGGCCGCCGGCCAGGTCACCCCCGCTGGTACAACGCCTCGGCGACGACGATGCCCAGGATGGCGCCCAGGCCGAGCGCCAGCCCCATGTTGCCGACGATGTCCCCGGCGAAGCCGCCGACGATGATGCCGGCGAACATGCCGATCCACATGTACCGGCCCCGCAGGATCTTGCGGGAATGCAGTTCCTTCTCTTCGCGTCGCACTTGCCGCCCTTTCCGCCGCTACGACCGTCGGCTCCGGTACGCCCCGGGGCTAAGGGCCCTGGCCGGAATAAGGTTGCCATCTCGGCCGACGATGCATCCCGCCTCGCGGCGTTGCTCGTCGGTCACAGGCACCCGCCCTGCTCCCTCCTCGCGCCTAGCGATCCGGGCGCCTCGCCGCCCGGGAGTCGGCAACCTTATTCCGGCCAGGGCCCTAGGCTGGCTGGTCCAGCTTTCTGGCGAGATGATGCAGGAAAAGGCCTACGTCTGTCACCACTCCCACTGTCTGCATCGACCCCCGGTCCCCGAGCTTGGTCACGACCGCCGGGTTGATGTCCACGCACACGACGCGGACCCACGAAGGCAGCATGTTGCCGACCCCGATGCTGTGCAGCATGGAGGAGAGCATGAGGACCATCTGGACGCCCTGGAGGGCCTCGGCGTAGCGGTCCTGCGCTTCAACGAGGTCCATGAGCGTGTCGGGGAGCGGGCCGTCGTCGCGGATGCTGCCGGCCAGCACGAAGTCCACGCCGTGCGTGACGCACTCGTACATCACGCCCGACGTGAGCACGCCCCGTTCCACGGCCTGCCGGATGCCGCCCGCGCGGTTGATGCTGTTGATCGCCGCCATGTGGTTCCGGTGACCCTGGTCGGCCGGCGCCCCGGTTCGGAGGTCGATCCCGAGCGACGTGCCGGACAGGGCGTACTCGATGTCGTGAACGGCCAGGGCGTTGCCGGCCAGCACGGCCTGCACGTACCCGTTGCGGATCAAAGTGGAGAACGCCTCGACCCCTCCGGTGTGCACGACGACCGGCCCGGCCACAACGGCGATCCGCCCGCCCGCCTTCCGGACCTCCTGCATCATGGCCGCGACGCGGCCGACGGTCGCCTCGACGCGGCGTTCCGAGGACACGTCGTTGCTCATGAACGCGAAGCCGAGCCGATCGCGTTCGCGCGACTCGGGCAGGACGCGGATCCCCTCGTGGCCGCAGACGACCATCTCGCCGCCCCGGACGTCCCGGAGCTTGCGGCAGGCAGCGGCGCCGTCCGACACCAGGATCACGGCGTCCATCCGCTGCGCGCCCACGTCGAGCCAGCGGCCCTCGACGCGCACCTGCGTGCGGTGGTTGGTGGTCGAGTAGAAGTCGTCCGGGACGCAGCGGTCCTTCTCGGCCGGCCGCAGCACGGCGTCGCGCTCCACCAGCAGGTGGCACCCGTACGTCGTGAGCTGCTTCAGCAGGTCGGCCAGCTCCTCGGCCGTGCGGCACGTCAGCCGGAGGTGGATCCGCGACTCGTCGTCGTTGGTACGGCCGATGTCGAAGCGCAGCACCTCGTACGAAGCGTCGAGCTCGATCACCTTGTCGAAGATGGCGCTCAGGTGACCCGAGTCGATGAGATGGCCGGTGGCTTCGACGACGTCGCTGACAGGCATGGTGGGATGCGGGGCGCGCCTCAATTATGGCGTGTCTCCCGCCGATTCGTACGCGAGGGCGCGATGCGCCCGGGACGGTGCGTCAGCGTTCCGCCGGCAGCGCCAGCGTGTAGCCCACGCCGCGCACGGTCAGCAGGAAGCGTGGAGACGACGGGTCGTCTTCGAGGTAGCGGCGCAGCCGGACCATGAAGTTGTCGATCGCCCGGGTGTCGGTGTCCTCGTGCACGCCCCACACCTCTTCGAGGATCGCCCGGCGTGACACCGCCTTCCCGGCGTTGCTGACGAGGTACCGCAACAGCTCGCACTCCATCCGGGTGAGGCGGTGCGCCTGCTCGCCGGAGGTCACCTGCATGGCCTCGAAGTCGATGCGGCGGCCCCCGAACTCGATCGTGTCCTGGGCGTTCACGTCGCCACCCGCCGCGGCCGCCGCGTCCCGATGCCACCGCCCGCGCCGCAACAGGCCGTTGAGCCGCGCCACGAGGATGGCCAGCTCGAACGGCTTCGGGACGTAGTCGTCGGCGCCCGCTTCGAAACCGCGCAGCACGTCTTCCGGCCGGCTCCGCGCGGTCAGCATGAGGATGGGGACGTAGCGTCCGGCCGCCCGCAGCTCGGACGCGATCGCGAACCCGTCTTTCCCGGGCAGCATCACGTCGAGCACGACCGCATCGAACCGGGTCGAATCGCGGAGGAGCGCTTCGAGCGCCCGGCCTCCGTGTCCGAGGATCTCCACCTCGTAGCCCTCCGCTTCCAGGTTGAAGCGGAGCCCTTCGGCCAGGTGCTGTTCGTCTTCGACGACGAGCAGGCGGCTCATGCGCGGGCGGCGCGAGGCAGCTCCACCGTGAAGGTGGCGCCACGCCCCTCGCCCTCGCTGTGGGCGAACACGCGACCGCCGTGGGCGCGCGCGATCGACCGCACGATGTAGAGGCCCAGCCCCGTTCCCGTGACGCGTGCGGCGCCCAGCGCCGGCACGCGATAGAAGCGCCGGAAGATCCGGCGCAGTTGCCGTCGCGGAATGCCCACGCCCCGGTCCTGGACGCGTACCCAGACGGTGTCCGGGGTGGGTGCCGCCAGCACCACGGTGACCCGCACGGCATCGCCGGAGTACTTCACGGCGTTGTCCAGCAGGTTGGCGATGGCCGTCTGCAGATCCTCCGGTGCGCCGCGGACGACCAGCGGCTGCTCTCCTTCCACGTCGAGGTGGATCGCACCCGGCGGCAGGTGGTGCCGCAGGACCGCCACGTCCACGCACTCGCGCACCAGCGCCGCCATGTCCACGTCCGTTCCGTGCACGCTCCGGCGCTCGCGCACCGCGCCCGCCTTCAGCACGTTGTCCACCGTCCGGTGGAGCCGCTCGGCGTCGGCGAGCATCACCTCGTAGAAGTGCCGGCGCTGGTCATCGGTCAGCGAACGCGACTGCAGCGTCTCCAGGTAGAGGCGGATCGACGCGATCGGGGTCTTCAGCTCGTGGGTGACCGCGTTGAGGAAGGTGTTGTGATCCTCGTTCCGCTTGATCTCGAGCACCAGCACCACGGTGTACACGATGATCCCGGCGATGATGATGGCGAAGGACACGACGCCCCATATCAGGGGCGTGATGCGCCGGGCGTTGATGACGATCCAGCCGATGTTCAGCGCCACGGCCGCGGCCAGCAGCAGGACCGACAGCGTCACCGACAGCGCAATCGCCTTCTGGCGGCGGGTCACCCGGTGATTGTATGGCGGGTCAGAGGCCCCGGCTACGCGACCGCTTCGTCCACCTCGAGCCGGTCGTTCTCCTCGTAGGGCACCGCCTGGGCGATGCGCGCCACCTTGATGTCCCAGGCGAGACCGAGCCGCCGGAGCGTCTGGATGCCGATCCAGTTCAGGTCGAATTCGTACCAGACCAGCCCGTGGCGGGCAGATGTCGGGTGGGCGTGATGGTTGTTGTGCCAGCCTTCGCCGAAGCTGAGCATCGCCACCCACCAGTTGTTCGTCGAGTCGTCACGGGTGGCGAACCGCCGCCGTCCCCAGAGATGGGTGGCCGAGTTCACCAGCCACGTGCAGTGCAGGCCGAACGTCGTGCGGAACGCGATCCCCCAGAGGACGTAAGCGACGCCGCCGAACGCCAGCAGGGCCAGGCCGACGACCACCTGCGGCACCCAGTGCCAGCGGGTCAGCAGGACGTGGAAGCGGTCGCGGGCGAGATCCGGGACGTAGCGCGCGAGCGCATCGGGGTTGTGGTGCAGCCCCTGTCCCTTGATGATCCAGCCCATGTGCGCCCAGTAGGTGCCTTCCCGGGGTGTGTGCGGATCACCCTCGCGATCCGACTTCTGATGATGGATGCGGTGGGTCGCCACCCAGAAGATCGGACCGCCCTCGAGCGCCAGCGTCCCGCAGATCGTCAGGAAGTACTCGACCCACGGGTGCGTCCGGTAGCTCCGATGGGTCAGCAGGCGGTGATACCCCATCCCGATTCCGAGCATGCCGGCCACCGCGTACAGCACGACCGCGGACAGAATGGCCCCGGCGTCGATGAAGAACAACGCCGCGACCGCGCCCACGTGAAAGGCCGTCATGACGACGGTCGTGAGCACGTTGACACCCTGCTGGTACTTGCGCCCGAACATGAGGCTGGGCTGCGACATGACGACGAGAATTCCCTCCGGAAAACGTGATCCCCCGGCGCGATGACGCCGGAACGCCAGACGATAGCAGCGGAGCCGGCCGGTCGTGTGTAATACTTCTGTACTCGCTGTAACCTGTTGAAACGAAAGGCTGTGTACTGACAGACGACCCGGTGGGCCACCCCGTCTACTGCCTGTCGATCCACGCGGACTACGCCTGCCGCCACTCCGGCGCCTGCTGCTCGACATCGTGGGACGTGCCGGTCGAGCCGGCATCGTTGGCGGCCATCGAGCGCGGAATCACTGGTGGGCGCCTCCATCGGGAGGCGCCGATCGTGGCGCGCGGGGCCCCGCCCGGCGGCGCCGCGGGCGTGCTGCTCCGCGACCGGGGTGGCGCCTGCGTGCTCTTCGAGCGGAGTTCCCGCCTCTGTGCGGTCCATCGCGATCTGGGCGAAGAGGCGCTGCCGGTCGCCTGCCGGCAGTTCCCGCGCATCACCCGCGACGACGGCCGATCGACGGCGCTGACGCTCTCGCACTACTGCCCGTCGGCGGCCGATCTGCTGTTGCGCGAGGACGTGGCGCTGGCCGTAACCGAGTTGCCTGCGGCCGCCGCACCGCGCGGAGGGTACGACGGTCTCCGCCGGGACGCCTGGCCGCCGCTGCTCCACCCGCGGATGTTGATGGACGCGGACGCGTACGACCGCTGGGAGCGCCATGCCGTCGCCGTCTTCGCGTCTGCGCCGACGCCGGAGTCCGGACTGGCGACGCTGGCCGGGCACGCCGAGCGCCTGCGCGTCTGGCGGCCGGGCCGGGGCCCCCTGGCCGGACTGATCGACCACCTCGACCCGGCTGCCTGCGGGGTGGTCGAGCCCGCGGCCGACCTGGCGCATGCCGTCACGCGCCATGCCGATGTCGTGGCGTGCACGCCCGGCCGGTGGCATCCCGAAACCCCTGCGATGCCGCTTGCCGCGGTCTGGACGCGTCACGTGTGCGGCGAGTGGGGCGCGTTCGCCGGCCCGCTGAACCGGTGGCTTGCCGCCCACGCCTTCGGAAACTGGTGCGCGTATCAGGGTCGCGGGCTGCGCACGTTCGTGGCCAGCCTGGAGACGGCGCTGGCTGTCATCGCGGTCGAATCGGCTCGCGCCTGCGCGGCGGCCGGGCGGACACTCGATCGCGCGCTGCTCCACGACGCCATCCGGCAATCCGACTTCCTCCTGCGCCATGCCGCCTCGCGCGAAGCGTTGACGGCCGTCTGGTCGAGGGCGGAGGCGTGACGATGGCGCGATGGATGCCGGCGTCGAGCCGCCTATCTCTCGGCGGGCGTGACCGTCGGGTTCGTGGCGCTGCCGCTGGCGATGGCCTTCGAGATCTCGTCCGGCATGACGCCTCAGGCCGGCATCCATTGCGCCGTCGTACGGGGTTCCTGATCTCCGCGCTGGGTGGCCCCCGCGTGCAGATTGCGAGCACGCCCGGGGGACATCGCCCGCGGCGGCTGCGCTCGCGACCGCGTGTCTCGCGCTCATCCGCGTGTGGTCCCGATTCGTGCCCAGGAGGTGCACGAGGCGACTGCCCCGGTGGCGTCAGGCGGCGAGTGGGCGGCCGGCGAATCCCCTCCCGCAGGGTGAGCGCCTGACGCGTCACTCTCCCCGGAACGTCTCGGCGGAGCCGGCTGCCCGGAAGTCGAGCGTGCGATCCCCGATTCGGCCGCTGACCGTGTAGTCGCCCCGCATCTGGAGGAAGCTGAGCGAGCTGGCCATGGGGCCGGGCAGCCGCGTGCGCTCGAGCCCCCGGACGTCGAACGCCAGCTCCACGTCCACGACCGAGCTCCTGCCGCGGATGGTGATCCGCGCGGGATCGGTGGACCCCGCTAGGTTGGTTTCCTCGATGACGAGGCGGGTCGCGTATCCGAGCGGGCCGTCCGGTCCCAGCACGCCGAGGAACCCCGGGATCCGCGTGACATCGGCAGCGTCCGGCGGCGGGAAGACCCGGCCGAACACGATCGACACGTCCTCGTGGCGGACCTGCCCCCACTGCCACGACACGCCCTCCCAGAAGCCCCAGTTGTGATCGTGGTACCCCGATCCGCCGCCGAACGACACGCGCTCGGGGCCGACGGTGAGCTCGCCGTCGAGTCGCCCCGACATGACCGGCACGACGTACCCGGTCTTCCAGCCACGGGCGCCCAGAAGTTCGATGGGCGGCATGTGGCGTCCCGGATCCGCTTCGATCACGAGGGTGCCCTTCGCGCGGCGCCCGTCGTCGCCCTCGAGATCCAGCTCGATGGTGTACTCGAGTCCGGAGAGACGGACGTGGTTCCCGCCGATCGACAGATCCGGCGCGCGTGCCACCTGGTCGTCGGTCAGCGGGGCGGAGCCGCTGAACGCCTCGATGCGGCCGTTCCGCTCGAGCTGCAGGCGCACGCCGGCGGCTCGCCGGCCGTCGTCGAGCCGCGCGCCGACGAGGAACGTGAGGTAGAAGCGCGCGCCGGCGGCCTGCCCGTTGAAGTACAGCCACTCGGCCCACGACGCCGCGCGTGCCGGCACGTGCGGGATCGGGTGGAACGCGTCGATGGCCCGCAGCAGATCGCCAGGCTCGCGTGTCGTCCAGGCCAGATCCGCCGGCGTGTCCGTCCACTCGGCGGTGCCGCCGACTTCCGGGTCGCCGAGCGCCCGTTCCTGGCTCGGCACGCCGCCCTGCGCGGCGACCGGGACCGTGCCGTCGGGGGTGACGAGGTAGAGCAGGCGGCTGCTGTTCGGCGAGACCGCGCGCGTCTGCGGGGCGAGCGGGGGCGTGGCCAGGGCCCCGATCAGCAGCAGCCGGGCGCCTTCGAGCGGACGCCGGCCCATGCCCGTGACGATCACGTCGCCGCCGCCGGACAGGAGCGGCGAACGCGCCTGCTGCAGGACGACCTGTCCGACGCCGAGCAGGATGGCCATGACCGACACGCCGGTCCCGAACCCCGCGGCGAGGACCGCCGTGCGCACCGGGTGGGCGGCGAGCGTGCGGAGCGCCAGGCGCGTGATCACCGGTGCCGCTCCTCGGCGGCAATGGTGCCGTCCCGCATCGTCAACACGCGCCCGGCGCGCCGCGCGAACGCCGGATCGTGGGTCACGATGACGAGCGCCGTCCCGTCCGCGTTGACCCGGCCGAGCAGCTCGGCGATCTGCTCGCCGGTGGCCTGGTCCAGTTCCCCCGTCGGCTCGTCGGCCAGAAGCAGGCGAGGGCGGTTGGCCAGGGCGCGGGCGATCGCCACGCGCTGCATCTCGCCGCCCGACAGCTGCGACGGACGATGGTCCGCGCGCGCGGACAGCCCGACGTAGCGCAGGAGCTCGGATGTCCGGGCGTCGCGCTCCGGTTTCGGCACGCCTGCTTCCGCCAGCGGGAGCGCGACGTTCTCGGCCGCGCTCAGCATCGGCAACAGGAAGAACCGCTGGAACACGAAGCCGATCCGGCGCAGCCGGATGCCGCTGCGCTCGCGATCACCCAGGGTGGCCACGTCGTGCTCCTCGAAGAACAGCGTGCCGCTGGTCGGCCCGTCGACACATCCGAGCAGGTGCAGGAGCGTGGACTTGCCGCACCCGGAGGGGCCGCAGAGCGCGACGTAGTCGCCCGCGTCCACCCGGAGCGACACGTCGCGCACGGCGACCACCGGCCCGGCAGGCATGGGGAAGACGCGCGACACGCCGCGGGCTTCGACGACCGTCACGACACCACCTCGCGCCGGAGCGTGGCCGCGATCGGCAGCCGCGCGACCATCAGCATCGGCCAGGCGGCGGCCACGACCGCCGTCAAGGCGAAGAGCGCGAAGTGGATGGCCACCGCTCTGGGCTGGTAGACGAAGAAGTGGATCGGCTCCGGGATGCCCGGAATCGACTTGAGGATGCGATCGAGCACGCGCGCGAGGCCGAGTCCGAGGGGCAGCGCCAGGAGGCAGCCGGTGCCGACCAGCAGCACCGACTCGCTGAGCACGTCGGCCACGACCCGGCGCCGCGAGAAGCCGAGTGCGCGCAGGGCCGCGATCTCGCCCGTGCGCTGGTTCACGGACACCGTCAGCAGCACGGTGACGAGGAGGAAGGCGAAGCCGATCGTGACCGTGATCAGCACGAGCGAGATCTGCCGGAAGTACGAGAGCCCTCCCTGGAGCTGGCCGACGATCTCCTCGTTCGCGGCGACCGTGAAGCCGGGTTGTGCCTCCTCGATCGCCGAGCGCGCGGCCGCCGTGCCGGCCGCGGCGGCGCTCACCACGAGGAACTGATCCGCGATGTCCTCGCCGTTGCCGCCGCAGGCCACGTCCAGGTCGCGCAGCGACGTTCCCACCGTCAGCCCGCCTTCGTCTTCGAAGGGGAACTCGGCGATGCCGACGACGCGGAGAGAAACCGGCGGGGTCACGGAGTTCCCGCTCGTGCAGTACGCCCGGAACGACACCTCGTCTCCCGGCTCCCATCCTTCGCCCCGTGCCAGGTTCGGGTTGATGACGATTTCGGCGGCACCGTTGGAGGCAATCGACCGGCCCGCGTGCAGCATCCAGGCGGGGTGCCGGGAGGGGGTCGTGGCCACGACGCGCACCGCGAGATCGCCCCCCGCGCCGCTCGCCACCGCGCCGTCGCCAAAGCGGATCGGCACGGCTTCCTCCACCTCCGGCAGTGCCGTCAGGGCGCCGGCCCTGTTCGTGGCGTCCGGGATGATCCACCCGGACCCCGGCATGCCCGGGCCGCGGCCGACGCGGAGGTCGAATCCCGTGCCGGCCAGCACCTGCTCCATCGAGAGCACCAGGCCGTTGGACAGCAGCAGCATGTCGAACAGCAGCGCACCCACCGAGGCCACGCCGAGCACGCCGAGCAGGGCCCGGGCGGGCTGACGACGGAGGCTGCGCCAGGCGAACGCGAACGCGCTCATCGCCGGGCCAGGAAGAGGACCTGCCGCCGCAACAGCGTCCAGGACGCCGCCACGCTGGCGAGGACGCCGAGCGGCACGGCGATGAGCAGGCACTGCACCGCCACGGCCGGCGTGACCTCCACGAAGATCAGCGCCGTGTCGTAGTGCCACTGGAAATAGCGGTTGATCAGCGACTCCGACGCGAGCGCGAGCACCAGGCCGAACAGCGATCCGGACACCGCGATCAGCAGGCCCTCCGTGAAGACCTGGGCCAGCACGCGGCGGGAGGTGAGCCCGATCAGCCGCAGCACCCCGACCGTCTCGCGGCGCTCGTCCACCAGCATGACCGACAGGGCGAGGAGGAATACCGTGCTCGCGAAGATCGTCACGATGGCGATGGCCAGGTGGAACTGTTCCAGCACGACGAAGACGCTTCCGCGGTTGGACGAGGACGCCGCCCGGGCCTGCACGCCCGGGACCCGGGTGGTGATGTGGCGCGCGAACTCGATGGCGCCAGCGGGATCGTGCAGCGCCACGTTGATCTGATCCACGGTCTCAGCGGCGAGCAGGTCGTCCGGCGATGCGGTCATGGCCAGCAGATCCGGCAGGTGCAGCCGCGCCTCGAACTTGGAGGCGTTGATCTGCATCGGATCGGGGGTGGGCTCGTAGATGCCGATCACCGTGAACGCCACGGCGCCGGCGCCCGAGTCGGCGGTGGAGAAGCGCACCACGTCGCCCGCGGACAGGCCCTGCGCGTCGGCCAGCTGCCTCGACAGCAGGACGCCCGGGTGCCCGTCGCCCGGGGCCGCCGCCGGCGCCAGCGCCAGCGTGCACCAGAGCGCGACCGCCGACAGGAGCACCGGGCAGGAGACGCGGGGCGGCGGTGCCCTCATGCGATCCCCTCGAACCGCGCGACGATCGGCCCGTGGTCGCTGGTGCCGGTCTCGCGCTCGACGACACAGGACGTGGCGTGTGCGGCCAGCGCCCGGCTCGCCAGCACGTAGTCGATCCGCCAGCCGATGTTGCGCTGGCGCAGGTTGCGCCAGGGTGCCCACCAGGTGAACAGCTCCGCGTTGTCGGGATCCAGCGCGCGGTGCACGTCCACCAGTCCGCGATCGAGGATGCCGGCGAGCAGCGCCCGTTCCTCCGGAAGCTGGCCGATGGCCGTCGGCTTGCGCTCCTTCGGGTGGACGTCCATGTCGGCCCGCGCCACGTTGATGTCGCCGCAGAGGACGAGCGGCCGGCCCGCGGCCGCGTACTCGGCGGCGAACGCGTCCATCGCCTCGAGGAACCGGAGCTTGGCCTGGAAGTCCTTGCCGCCGTTCGGCACGTAAACCGACGCGATCGTGAACGGCGGCAGCGCGGCGGTGACGATCCGGTGCTCGTGGTCGAACGGCGGGTGCTCGAATCGTGGCTGGCCGGCGAAGGTGCTCCGCCGCAGGAGCAGGCCGACGCCCGAGTAGCCCCTGTCCCCGTGCCAGCAGCACCAGTAGTCCTCGAGATCCAGGAGCCAGACGGGAAGCTGGTCGGGTGCGGCCTTCAGCTCCTGCAGGCACAGGACGTCAGGGGCGACACGGTCGAGCAGCTCCTGGAGCTGCGCCTGCCGTGCCCGCACGCCGTTGACGTTCCAGGTGGCGATGATCATGCGTGGTGCTCGCGAAACGGCTTCCTTCATTCCAACCCTGAAGCCGTGCAGCGTCAAATCGGCCCCTGAGCCCTGAGCCCTGAGCCCTGAGCCCCGAGCCGTGAGCCGTGAGCCGTATTACCATCTCCCCATGCACAACCCGTTCGTACCCGAGACGCTCGAGGGCTGGAGCGTCCTCCACCTGATGTACCGGATCCGCTGGAGCGCCGTCCGCGGGTTGTCGGACGCCGACCGTGCGGCCGTGGCGGACGAAGCGGCCCGGGCGCTGGCCGTGCCCGACGCCGGCTCGACCGCGTTCGTGCAGATGCTCGGCCACAAGGCCGACCTGATGTTCGTGTGTTTCCGGCGGGGCATGGAGGACCTGGCGCAGGCCCAGCTTGCGCTGGGGCAGTCGCGGCTCGGCGAACTCCTGGAGCCGACGACCTCGTACGTGTCGGTCGTCGAGCTGGGCATGTACGAGATGACGGCCAAGCTCCACGAGCAGGTGGGGCAGAAGTTCACACCCGGGAGCGACGAGTTCGAGCGCGCCTTCGACGCGGAGATGGAGTCGCAGCGGCAGCGCGTCATGTCGCGCCTCTTCCTCGACCTGCCGAAGGCGCGCTACGTCTGCTTCTACCCGATGAACAAGCGGCGGGGTGAAACGCTGAACTGGTACTCGGAGCCGTTCGAGCGCCGCGCCGCGATGATGCGCGAGCATGGCGTCATCGGCCGTCAGTACGCCGGGCGGGTCACGCAGGTCATCTCCGGCTCGATCGGCTACGACGACTGGGAGTGGGGCGTGGACCTCTTCGCCCAGGATCCGCTCGTCTTCAAGAAGCTGATCTACGAGATGCGGTTCGACGAGGCGAGCGCGAAGTTCGCCGAGTTCGGCCCCTTCTACGTCGGTCTGCAGTTCGGCTCCGGCGAGCTGGGTGCCCTGTTGTCCGGACGGGTGCCCGCCCTGTAGCCTGCCGGCAGCGCCGAACGATCGTCGTTCCTGTCTCTTCCTGTCTGCTTCCGGACGTTGACGCACCCGTCACACGTCCGCCACGCTAGCCTCCCTGAGGAGGTCGTGTTGAGGAATGGGGTGTGGGCGGCCGTCGTGCTTGCCGTGATGTGCGGCGGTACGGCGCGGGCGCAGGTGGCGGGAGGCGTCGTCAGCGGGTCGATCGTCGATGAGCAGGGTCTGCCCCTGCCGGACGCGGTGATCACGCTGAGCGGCGCGGATTGGACCACGGACACGGTCAGCGATCAGGCCGGCCGGTTCCGGTTTCCGAACGTGGCGCCGGGAGCCTATGAGGTCACGGCGGCGCGAGACGGCTTCTCGGCGAGGACGATCGACGACCTGCCCGTGCACGTCGGTCGCACGTCGGACCTGGCGATCACGCTCCGGGTGGCGGCCGTGGAGGCCGCGATCGACGTCACGGCGGAGCGGCCGGTGGTCGACCCTCGCGCGCACGGCACGGCCACCAACTTCACTCGGGCGGAACTGGAGACGATCCCCACCTCGCGGGACATCTTCGCGCTCCTGCGGACCGTGCCGGGCGTGCTGCTGGACCGCGTCAACGTGGCCGGGAACGAGACCGGGCAGCAGTCCGGGCTGGTGTCCAAGGCGACGCGCGGCCTCGACACGGTGTGGACGCTCGACGGCGTGACCGTGACCGACATGGTCTCGACCGGCTCGGCGCCCATCTACTTCAACCTCGACAATTTCGACGAAGTGCAGGTCAGCACGGCCGGGCACGACATCCGGCAGCAGACCGGGGGGCTGGGCCTCAACCTCGTGGTCCGGCGCGGCACCAACGAGTTCCGGGGCCAGGTGCGGGGCCACTTCTCGAGCGAGGGGCTCGAGTCGGCCAACGTGCCGGACGAGCTGCGCAGACTCGGCGTGACGGCGGACACGGCTGACCGCGTGCGTCAGATCGCCGACTACGGGATCGATCTGGGCGGACCGCTGGTCCGGGATCGGGCGTGGTTCTACGGCTCGTGGTCGGAACAGGACGTGCGCCTGGTCCGGAACGGCCTGGTCGATCGCACCCGGATCCGCAACCCGTACGTGAAGGTCAACTGGCAGGCCACCAGCCGGGATCTCGTGAGCGTGCTCTACTTCGACGGCGACAAGCTGAAGGAAGGCCGGACCCCCTCGGGCGCCGGCAACATCCTGTTTCCCGCCGCGACGGCGCTCCAGAACCAGCACAACGCGTACGCCGCCAACCCGTTTCGCGGCCTGTGGAAGGTCGAGGACAACCACACCTTCGGTGCGGGCCTGTTTGCCACCGCCCGGTTCGCGTACTTCAACACCGGGTTCGAGCTGGATCCCGCCGGGGGCATGGAGATGGGTGCCGGGCGCAGCACGCGGCTCAGCCGGTCTTTCGGGTCGGTCTTCCTGGCGGAGAACGTGCGGCCGCAGCGGGATGCGAGCGTGGAGGCGACGGCCGCGGCGTCCACGGGGTCGCTGGCGCACGAGTTCCAGCTGGGCACCGAATGGCAGCGGGTGGATGCGCACACGCGGACCGTCTGGCCGGGCCACGGCCTGCTCGCGCTGGACAACTCCCTGACCGACCGCCGCGTGCGCGTGTACCGCGAGGGACTGGGCGTGAATCGCGTCGAGTCGCTGGCCCTGTACGTGGCCGACACCGTGCGGGTCTCGCGCGTCACGCTCGACGCGGGCATCCGGTTCGATCGGCAGGCCGGCGCGGCGCTGCCGAGCCGCGCGGACGGCAACCCCGCTTTCCCGGACATCGTGCCCGGCGTCGTCTTCGACGGGTTCGACCTGCCCTTCGTCTGGAACACCCTCTCGCCGCGTGCAGGGGCGAGCTGGGCGGTGGACGAGGCGCGACGCTGGATCGTGCGCGGCAGCATCAGCCGCGCGGCCGGCCAGTTGCCGACGGCGCTGACCTCGGCGTTCAACCCGAGCAGCAGCGTCGGGTTCCGCGAGTTCCGGTGGGTGGACGCCAACGGCGATCAGCTGGCCTCGCCCGACGAAGTGCAGCTCGGCCAGCAGATCCAGGTCGGTGGTGGTTTCGATCCGGCGGCTCCTTCGATGGTCTCGACGCGCACGCCGAACCGGCTCGGGGAGGTGCGGCCGCCGCGGACGACCAGCGTGGTGGGCGGGCTGGACGTGGATCTGGCCCCGCGGGTGGGGGTGCAGGTGGCCTACACCTACACGAGAACCGTCAACCACTTCGGGAACACGCTGCGGCGCGTGGGCGTCTCCGACGACGACTACTCGCGAGGGCCGAACCTGACCGGCACGCTGCCGGATGGCTTGACCTACGACATCCCGACCTGGATTCCGGACATGGCGGCGGTGATCGCCGGAGGCGGGGGGTTCCGCTTCGAAACGTGGCCCGGGTACTACACCGACTACCACGGCATCGAAGCCACGCTCGTCCGGCAGGCGGGGCCGCGCTGGAACGGCCGGGTCACGGTGGCCTGGAACCACGCCCGCGAGCACTACGCTCCCGAGGGGCTCTACGACCGGTTCGGGAATCCGACCCGGACCGACACCGAGCCGCTCGTCGACGGGGGGCCGTACGCGCCGCTGGCTGGAGAAACGGGGCAGGTCTTCCTGAACGCCCGGTGGCAGGTCAGCGCCAGCGGGACGTGGCACCTGCCCTGGGAGCTCGACGCGGCCGCGAGTGTGTTCGGGCGGGAGGGGTACCCGTTTCCGCCCTTCGTGTTTGCGGCCCTGGGCGTGGACCCGCTGACGATCCTGGTGACACCCCAGGTGGATACGTACCGGCTGCCGAACCTGTGGACGACCGACCTGCGGCTGGCGCGCCGGGTGCGCGTCGCGCGCGCGGCACTCGACGTCTACGCCGATCTGTTCAACGTCTTCAACGCGAACACCGCGCTCGTGCGCGCCCGCAATGCCGCGGCGGCCAACTACCGCCAGATCGCCCAGTGCCAGAGCCCACGCATCCTGCGCCTCGGTGTCAGGGTCGGGTTCTGACGCCAGCTCCTCCGCGTCCGCGTGCTACAGTGACCCACCGACCGGCTGAAGCCGGCGACTCGGAAGCGACCCAACCACCCTCGGGGAGACGAACGCCATGTATCGAATCGCGTTGTGTCTGGCACTCGTCGGCGCTCTTGCCGCACCCGCGCAGGCGGGCCAGCAGGATCAGCTGCGCACGCCGGACGTCATCTTCGTGCCCACGCCGCAGGAAGTGGTCGATGCCATGCTGAAGCTGGCGAAGGTGACCGGCAAGGACGTGTTGTACGACCTCGGCTCCGGTGACGGTCGCATTCCGATCACGGCGGCCAAGACCTACGGGACCCGGGCGATCGGCATCGACATCGACCCGGTCCGCATCCAGGAGGCCAACGCCAACGCCAAGACCGCCGGTGTGACCGACAAGGTGAAGTTCCTGAACCAGGACCTGTTCACGACCGATCTCAGCGACGCCACCGTCATCACGCTGTACCTGCTGCCGTCGCTGAATCTGAAGCTGATGCCCACGCTCAAGGCGCTCAGGCCTGGAACCCGCATCGTGTCGCACGCCTTCGACATGGGCGACTGGGAGCCGGAGGAGACGCAGAGCGTCGAGGGGCGCACGATCTACCTCTGGACCATCCCCACGCGATAGCGCCACGCGACCGGCGACGCGGGCAGCCCCCCTGCCCGCCCGGGTGGCTCCGGCAGGGCCAGCCGCGGCCGGGCTGTCCGTCTAAGTCGTTCCAGACACGCTCTTTAGGAAGCGCCATCGGTCACGGTTCCGGGGAAAGCATCGAAAACAGGCCAAAAAACGGTTGAGATCCCGGGGGAACGGTCGATACAATCCGCGTCTTCATGATCAACGTCGCCGCCATCCGCATGCAGCAGTTCGGGGTGCAGTTCTACCAGGCCTCCCTCACCGCGAACGACATCGACAAGCTGGTCCGTTTCGAGGTGCTCAGCTACGGGGACTCGGGGCAGCAGCCGGTTCGCGGCGGCAAGAAGCTGACGCCGAAGGTGAACTGGGATCTGCTCGAGCGGCGCATCGCGTCGAGCGACAGGGCGTACCAGCGCCAGATCATCCGCCGGAAGATCGACGAGCTCGTCCAGTACTACGAACAGTGCCGTCAGGCGCGCGACCTCCCGTCGATTCCCGGCGCGGTCATCATCTCGTGCGACCAGCCGCTGGCCTTCGAGCCGGTGGATACGGGGTCCTCGCTCGGGCGGCTGAAGGTCCCCGAGCGTGAAGGGATCCTGCGGGCCATCGATGGCCAGCACCGCCTGCTGGCGCTGCACGCCGACATCGAGCGCTTCGGCGACGAGCCGTTCTCCGTCCCCGCGGTGATCTTCGACCGGCTTCCCGAAGATCACGTCGTCCAGATGTTCGTCACGATCAACGCGAAGCACACCAGGCTGAACCCGTCGCACCTCGTCAGCCTGTCCGGCCGGCAGCTCTATCGGGACGAGTCGCTGGCGGCGGCCCACGACGTCGTGCGCGCGCTGAACGATCGCGAGGACTCGGCCCTCCACGGCGAGATCAAGCTGCTCGGCGTGGGCAGGGGACGCGTGGCCCAGGCGCCGCTCGCCCAGGAGCTCAAGAAGCTGTTCGCGGGTGACGCGTTCGGCAGCACCCGGAAGGCGGCGGAGTTCCGCGACGAGTCACGCCGCTTCTTCGTGAACTACTTCAGGCAGGTGTCGGTGGTGTTCGGCGCGGCATGGGGCGGCCGGAAGTACAGCATCAAGTCGGCGACGGCGCTCCGGGCGTTCCTGCGCGTCTCGCCCGACGTGGTCCGGAAGCTCGATCAGGAGCACGTGGAACGGACGGACTTCCGCGCGATCGGTCGCGTCATCGCGCCGTGGGGCCGTCGCATCGGCGACCAGCGCTTCGAGACCGACGGCGCCTGGAAGCGGAGCGGCACGACGGTCGAGACGCTGTCGCGAGAGCTGAAGCTGGCACTCGAATACCCCGAAGGCGCCGGCATCTGACGCCAGCCCGGAGCGGGGCCTGATGCCGCGCCGCTCGATCGATCTGAACGCAGACCTCGGCGAGTTCCCGCTGGGCGTGGACCCGGGGCTGCTGCCCCACGTCACGTCCGTGAGCATCGCCTGCGGCGTCCACGCAGGCAGCCCCGCCCTGATGCGCGGCACCGTCGCACTGGCCCTCCGGCACGGCGCAGCCATCGGCGCGCACCCGGGCCTGCCCGATCCCGCCGGCTTCGGCCGGGCGGACCGGCCGGTCACACCCCGCGACGTGGAGGATCTCGTGGCGTCCCAGGTGGGCGCTCTTGCGGGCGTGGCCGCGCTCGAGGGCGCGCGGCTCCGCCACGTGAAGCCGCACGGAGCGCTGTACACCATGGCGGCCGACAACCCGGCCCTGGCGCAGGCGATCGCGAAGGCCGTGGCCGCGGTCGATCCCGCGCTGATCCTGGTGGCACTGGCCGGTTCCGTGCTCGTCGAGGCGGGCCGGCGGGTGGGCCTGCGGACGGCCAGGGAGGCGTTCGTCGATCGCGCCTACGACGCGCGGGGACGCCTGGTGGCTCGTTCCGCAGTGGGCGCCGTGCTCGGCGATCCGGACGTGGCGGCCGCCAGGGCCGTGCGACTGGTCACCAGCGGGGTTGTGACCGACGCGAACGGCAGCGACCTGCGCATCGAGGCCGACACCCTGTGCCTGCACGGCGATACCCCGGGTGCCGTACTCATGGCCGCCCGGGTCCGCCGGACGCTGGAGGAGGCGGGTGTGGAGGTCCGGCCGCTATGACCCGGTGTGTTCGCTGGTGAGGGCGCGGCGCAGGACCTTCCCGACGATCGTCTTCGGCAGCGACGAGCGGAACTCGAACTCCGCGGGCACCTTGTAGGGCGCGAGCCGCTCGAGGCACCAGGCGCGCAGTTCCTCGGCCGTCGCGGTGTGTCCGTCCCGCAGCACGACCCACGCCCGGGCCGCTTCGCCCTTCGTCGCGTGCGGTACGCCGGCCACGCCGACTTCCATCACGGCCGGATGCGCCGCCACCACCTCCTCGATCTCCCGGGGCCACACCTGGAAGCCGCTCGTCTTGATCATGTCCTTCGTCCGGTCCACGATGAACACGAAGCCGTCCTCGTCCTGGTAGGCCAGGTCACCGGTGTGCAGCCATGGGCCGCCGTTCCCGTGTACGCGCAGCGCGGTGGCGGTCTCGCCGGGGTTGTTCCAGTACCCCTGCATCAGCTGCGGCGCCCGGAGCAGCAGCTCACCCGGATCGCCTGCGGGCAGCTCCCGGTCTCCCGTATCGGTATCCACCACGAGGACCTCGACGTCGGGCAGGGGCACGCCGATCGACCCCACCTTCTGCGTGCCGCGCACCGGGTTCACCAGGCACGCCATCATCGCCTCGGTCAAGGAGTAGCCCTCGACGATGCGGGCGCCGGTGGCTTCCTCGAACCGGCGCTTCGTCTCCGCCATCAGCGGAGCCGACCCGCAGACGCACAGCTTGATCGAGCTGAGGTCGATCTCGCCCTTCTGCACCCGTGGATGGTTGAGGATGGCGGTGTACAGGGCGGGCACGCCGTTGAAGCAGCCGGGCCGCACTTTCGCGATCGTGTCCAGCAGGTCCGGGATGTCGCGCGGGTTCGGCACCAGCGACAGCGGATTGCGGCCGATGAAGGCGAGCCCCTGGACGCCGACGTTCGCGTAGACGTGGAAGAGGGGCAGCGGCAGCATCACCGTATCGAGCCAGTCCATGCGCGCCGACCGGGTCCACGCGTGCAGCTGGATGCCGGCGATCACGTAGTCGCGGTGCCTCCCGAGCACCCCCTTGGGCGTCCCCGTGGTGCCACCGCTCGACAGGACGACCGCCGGGTCGTCCGGGCCGACCGGGCGATTCGGCGCCGGGGCGTCCTGGTACCGGCGGAGCAGGTCGCGCAGCCAGACGTCACCCGTCTGGAGGCGGATGTGGTGGCCGTCCTTGCGCTCCTTGAAGAGCACGAACAGCACCCGCAGCATCGGCGGGAGGTACTCCTTGATGGACGTGGCGATGACGAGCCGCACGGCGGTTCGCGCCTGCACGGCCTTCACGCGGGTGTAGAAGGGGGTCAGCGTCACCACCGCCGTGGCGCCGGTGGCCGTCAGCGCCTCCTGCAGCTCGCGTTCGGAGTACAGCGGGTTCAGCGGGACGGCGATCGCGCCCGCTTTCCAGATGCCGAACTGTGCGATCAGGAACTGCGGCGTGTTGGGGAGCAGCAGTGCCACTCGCGCGCCAGGCTCCACACCGGCCTCGACGAGCGCGGCGGCCATCGCCTGGCTGCGCTGCTGGAGCCCTTCCGCCGTGAGGGTTGCCCCCTTGAACAGCACCAGCGGATGCCGGGGCTGCTTGTTGACGATCTCGTCCAGGCAGTCGAGCAGCGTGCGGTCCGGATAGGGCGCCAGCGTGGGCGGGACGTCCGGGTCGTAGTGATCGAGCCAGCGGGGCTGCACCCGGGAATTCTAACGGCAGATGGGGGCGAGCGGGGCGGATGGGGTCATGTGAGCAGCATCAGCAGCAGCGCCTTCTGCGTGTGGAGCCGGTTCTCGGCCTGATCGAAGACGACCGACGCGGCCGACTCGAGGACCTCTGCCGTCACTTCTTCGTCGCGGTGGGCGGGCAGGCAGTGCATGAAGAGAGCGCCCGGCGCGGCCCGCTGCATCAGCTCCCGGTTCACCTGGTAGGGCCGGAACGCTCGCCGCCGCCGGTCGGCTTCCGCCTCCTGGCCCATCGAGGCCCAGACATCGGTGTACACCGCGTGGGCCCCCGACACCGCCTCCTCCGGATCGTGGGTGCAGCGGATGTCCGCGTTGTCGGACGCGGTGCGGGCTGTTGCGATCACCCGGGCCGGCAGCTCGTAGCCTTCGGGCGTGGCCAGGCGGATCGACACGCCGAGCAGCGCGGCCGCGTGCGTCAGCGATGCTGCGACGTTGTTGCCGTCGCCCACGTAGGCGAGCGCGCGACCCTGCCAGCCCCCCCACCGTTCGCGCAGGGTGAGGAAGTCGGCGAGCGCCTGGCAGGGATGCTCCTCGTCGGTCAGGGCGTTGACCACGTGCAGCCGCGCCGCCACGGCGGCGACCGCCGCCGCCTTGTCCTGCGCGAACGTCCGCAGAATGAGCGCGTGCACCCACCGCTCGAGGTTCCGCGCCACGTCCGCCAGGGGCTCGCGCGCGCCGTCGAACGATTCCGGCGGCACCTGCAGCACGTCGCCGCCCAGCTCGCGGACAGCGATCTCGAACGTGGAGCGGGTGCGCAGCGACGGCTTCTGGAAGCACGTGGCCACGTGCCGGCCGGCGAGCGCGGTCGAGGCGGGGCCGCGCACGCTGCGAGCCCGTTCGGACTTCAGGCGCGACGCGACGTCGAGCAGCCGGACCAGCCCGTCTGCCGAGAGATCGAGCACCGACAGGAAGTCCTTCCGCCGCAGGCCGGTGCCGCCGACGGTGTCGATCATGGGGCCTCCACCTTGCCGCGCCGGATCAGGTGCGGTACTCCGCGTTGATCCGGACGTAGTCGGCGCTGAGATCGCACGTCCAGATCGTCGCCTCGGCGCCGTCCGGCTCGCCCAGGTCGACCTCGATGTCCACGTCCGTGTTGCGGAGGTGTACCGCGGCAAGCGGCGCGGCGTCGTCGTGCGGCCGGCCGCGCTCGAACAGCAGGACGTCGCCGACCCGCACGCTGGCCCGCGCCGGATCGAACGCGACGCCGGCGCGCCCGGCCGCCGCGAGAATCCGGCCCCAGTTCGGGTCCCCCCCGTGCACGGCGGTCTTGACCAGCAGCGACCCGGCGACCGTGCGCGCGATCGCGCGGGCGTCCTCCTGCTGTGCGGCGCCCCGCACGCGCACGGCGACGACCTTGGTGGCCCCCTCGCCGTCGCGCACGATCGCCAGCGCCAGGTCCCGCGCCACGTCGGTCAGCGCCCGCACGAACAGCGGGTAGCGGCTCTCGTCGATGACCACGCCGCTCGCAGCAGACGCCAGCGCGAACAGCGAGTCGTTCGTGGACGTGTCCCCGTCGATGGTGATGGCGTTGAAGGACTCCGAGGCCGCCTCGACGAGCGCCCGCCGGAGCAGCGGCGCAGCGATCCCGGCGTCCGTCGTCAGCACGCCCAGCATCGTCGCCATGTGCGGCTCGATCATCCCGGCGCCCTTGGCCATGCCCCCCACGGTGAACGATCCGGACCCGGCATCCACCGTCACCGCCGCCTGCTTCGGCACCGTGTCGGTGGTCATGATGGCGCCCGCCGCCTCGTCGCCCCGGTCGCGTGCGAGCTGCCGCACGGCGGTCGGGATGCCTGACAGCAGCGCCGGCATCTTCAGCGCCACGCCGATCACGCCGGTCGAGGCCAGCAGCACCGCCTCGGCCCGGCAGCCGAGCGCTTCGGCGACGGCCGCAGCGGACTGCCGCGCGTCGCGCATCCCGTCCTCGCCCGTGCAGGCGTTGGCGCAGCCGCTGTTGATGAGCAGCGCCCTGGCCTGGCCGGCCGTGGCGGCGAGGTGTTCGCCGGATACGAGCACGGGTGCGGCGCGAACCAGGTTCGTCGTGAAGATCGCCGCCGCGGTCAGCGGCCCGTCGCCGGCGAGCAGCATCAGATCCGGCGCCGCGACCTTGATGCCGCAGTGGAGCGCCGCGGAGCGGAACCCCGCTGGCGCCGTCACGCCTCCCGGCACCGGGCGCAGCTCCGGACCATCCATGGCGGGCGTGCGCGGCGACGCGCTCATCGGGTCACCTCGACGGCCACGGCGGCCAGCACCTCGTCGAGGATGTCGACCGCCCGATCCAGATCCGCCTCGGTCACGGTCAACGGCGGCAGCATGCGGACGACCGTGCGGTCGGTGCGGTTCACCAGCAGTCCCCGCTCGCGGGCCAGATCCACAACCGGCCCGGCGTCGATCGTCAGCTCGATGCCGCGCATGAGCCCGGCACCCCGGATCTCCACGATCGCCGGATGAGCCAGCGCCAGCGTCCGGAGCCGGCGTTCCAGGTGTACCCCCGCCGCGCGGATGTGTTCCAGGAGGCGCCCGGAGGCGAGCTGCTCCAGGACGACGATCGCCGCCCGGCACGCGAGCAGGTTCCCGCCGTAGGTCGTGCCGTGGTCGCCGGGCGCGATCGCCTGCGCCACGCGCTCGGAGACCAGCGTCGCGCCGATCGGCACGCCGCCGCCGAGCGCCTTGCCGACCGACACCAGGTCCGGTTCGAGACCGAGCGCCTGGAAGTAGAAGGGGTATCCCGTCCGCCCGAGCCCCGACTGCACTTCGTCGGCGATGTACAGCGTGCCGGTGCTGCGACAGGCGTCCCGGATCGCGTCGGCCGACGCCTGCGGGAGCGGGCGGACGCCGCCTTCACCCTGGATCGGCTCGGCGATGATCGCGGCCGTCCGGTCCGTGATCGCGGCGGCGATCGCGGCGGGGTCGCGCGGGTTGACGAAGGTGACGCCGGGCACCAGCGGCTCGAACGGCTCGCGGTAGTGCTCGTTGTGCGTCACCGACAACGCGCCCATCGTGCGGCCCGAGAAGCCCCCTTCGAGCGCCACGAAGCCGGTCCGCTCCCGCTCCCCCGTGGTGTGCCAGTAGCGTCTGGCGAACTTGAGGCAGGCCTCGACCGCCTCCGCACCGCTGTTGCAGAAGAAGACGCGCGGCAGCCCCGACAGCGCCGCGAGACGGCTCGCCGCCTCGGCCTGCAGCGGGTGGAAGTACAGGTTCGACACGTGCATCAGCGTCGCCGCCTGCTCCGCGATGGCGCGCGTCAGATCAGGATCCGCGTGCCCACGGGCGGCGACGCCGATGCCGGAGAGCATGTCGAGATAGGCCCTGCCTTCCGAGTCGTAGAGATACACGCCGTCGCCGCGCACGAACATGACCGGCTGCCGGGCGTAGGTCGGCACGATGTGCTGCGCTTCGAGCGCGCGGATGTCGTCGAGTCTGGTCATGGCGTGATCTCGGTGCCGGTGTCGGCGCTCAACCGGCTCGCCAGCGCGGCGAGCGCGTTCCCCTTCCCGCTGACGATGGCGACACGCCGCACCCCGCCACTGACAGCGGCACGGCAGGCCTGCAGCTTGGCGATCATGCCGGCGCTGGCGGTACCCCGCCGGATCAGCCGGAGGGCCTCCGCCGCCTGCAACCGGTCGATGGTCCGTCCCTCGTCGTCCAGCACGCCGGCCGTGCCGCCGGCGATGACGAGCTGGTCGACCCTGGCGCTGACGGCCACGTGGGCGGCGAGCGTGTCGGCGTTCACGTTGAGCAGGCGGCCGTCGCGTGTGGCGCCGATGCAGGCGACGACCGGCAGGTAGCCGCGGCTGACGAGGGCGCTCAACAGAAGCGGGCGGCCGCTCGGCTCCGGCGTGCCCACCAGCCCGAGGCTCACGCGTTTCCCGGTGGTGGACGTCATCGGGCCGGCGGTCTTCACCACTGCCACGTCGGCGTCCGCCCCCGTAAGCCCGACCGGTCTGGCGCCCGCCTGCCGGAGTGCGCCAACCAGACGGGTGTTGACCGTTCCGGCCAGCACGGCGACGACGACGTCGAGCGTTCGCGCATCGGTCACCCGGATCCCGTCCACCTGCACCTTCTCGACACCCGCCTGGGCGAGGCCCGCGTCGATGTCTCGACCGCCACCGTGGACGACGATCAGCCGGACCCGTCTGGCCAGCGCGGCGATCCCGGCGGCGACGCGCTTGATCTCCTCCGGACGCTCCAGCAGCTCGCCTCCGAGCTTGAGGAGCCAGAGCGGCCGCCTGACGGCGGCGCGCCGCGTCCCGCCCGCGGGCGTCACAACAGGCCGGCGCGCTCGTCGAAGCCGAACGCGATGTTGAGGTTCTGAATCGCCTGTCCTGCCGCGCCCTTGATCAGGTTGTCGAGGCAGGCCACGAGCACGAGACGGCCGCGCGGCTCGTCCAGCTTCCACCCGATGTCGCAGAAGTTGGTGTGCGCCACGTGCTTGATCTCGGGCAGCGCGGCACCGGTCAGGCGCACGAACGGCGCGTCCGCGTAGGCACGCGTGAGCGTCTCGGCGACCTGCGCGTCGGTGACACCCGGAGCGACCGACGCGTAGATGGTCTCGAGGATGCCGCGGTCGAGCGGGACGAGGTGCGGGACGAACGTCACCGTCATCCCGAGCTCCTGTTCCATCTCCGGGCCGTGCCGATGCGAGAAGAGACCGTACGCCGCCACGCTGCCGTGGTTCTCCGAGAAGTGCGTGCGGTCGGACGGCGTCTTGCCGGCGCCGGAGATGCCGGACTTCGCGTCCACGGCGACGGCGCCCGTCAGGAGCCCGGCCTCGGCGAGCGGCGCGAGAGCGAGCAGCGCCGCCGTCGGATAGCAACCGGGGCAGGAGATGAGCCGGCCGGTGCGGATGGCGTCGCGATGCCGCTCGGTCAGGCCGTACACGACCCCCTCGGGGAGGGTTTTCGTGGCGGGATACCAGCGCTCCCGATCCGCGTCGGCCCGCAGCCGGAAGGCGCCCGACAGGTCGATGACGCGCAGCCCGCGGCCGAGCAGGACCGGCGCGACCTCGGCCGAGGCCGTCTCGGGCAGCGCCAGGAAGACGACGTCCGCCTCCGCGCCCAGCCGATCGAGGTCGAGCGGCGTGACCGGGTCGTCCCAGATGCGCGCCAGCGCCGGCAGCGTGCGGACCGGGCTGCCCGCGCCGGACGACATCGCCGCCGTGAGCGTGACGTGCGGGTGACGCGCCAGCAGGCGGACCAGCTCCTGGCCGGCGTAGCCGGTCGCGCCGGCGATGGCGGCGCGCGGCGCGTCCGGACTCGCCGGGCGCGGGGCGGTGGCCGTGTGTTCCTGTGATCGGGTCATGACGACGTATGCAGGAAAAGACTACTTATACAGGAGCCGTCGGGCGGCGTCAACGCGGGCGTGTGGCACTTGCAGCCCGCGATCGGGTATGCTGGCCCGTCCGCCTGCATATTTATGAAGCCCCGACGCCAGGCCGCCGTGCTCGAGATCGTACAGCGGGAACCCATCCGCAGCCAGGAGCAGTTGCGGCGCCGCCTCCGGAGCCGGGGATTCGACGTGACGCAGGCCACCTTGTCGCGCGACATCCGGGAGCTGGGGCTGCTCAAGGGCGGCGCCGATCGCGCGTACCGCCCGGCCGCCCCGGTGGCGGTCTCTCCCTCGGCGGTCGTGCTGTTCGAGCGGGCGATGTCCGAGTATCTGTCCCGCGTCGACCGTGTGCAGCAGCTCGTGATGCTCCGGACGGGGCCCGGGCAGGCCCCGCTCCTGGGCGTGGCGCTGGACCGGGCGCAGCTGCCCGAGGTCGTCGGCACGGTCGCAGGGGACGATACGATCCTCGTCGTCGCTCCCGACGTGCGCCGGGCGCGGACGCTGGAACGGCGGCTGCGGGAGCTGTCCAGTCAGTGAGCGCCCGCGGACGCATCCTGCTGGCAATCGGCTTCGAGAACGGGGTACCCGTGTCGGTCAACGGAGTGGGCATGAAGCTGGTGGAGCTGATGGAAAGCCTCGCGACCATCACCGGGCGCGAGCCGGCGGCGGCCGTCGACGCGGCCTGCGAGGCGTTCGACCGGTGCGGTGGGACGATGACGGGCGTGGTGGACCTCGATGGGCTGGACGAGCCGCGGATGCGGGGGACGGTGCGATGACCGCGCCGAAGGATCCGCACGCGTCGGCTCCGGGATCGTCGGGTGCAGCCCTCTGGTCCGGACGCTTCGATTCCGCGCCCGACCCGGCGGCGTTCGACTTCGGCCGCTCCTTTCCGTTCGACCGCCGCCTGTTCGAAGACGACGTGGCGGGCAGCCTCGCGTGGGCGCAGGCGCTGGCCGACGCGGGCGTGCTGGGGCCGGACGACCATCGTGCGATCGCGGGAGGGCTGCAGGCGATCCTCGACGAGGGCCGCCGCAACCCGGCGTTCGTGGACGGCCCGGACGAAGACGTGCACAGTTTCGTCGAGCGGTCGCTGGTCGAGCGCGCCGGTGATGCCGGCCGCCGGCTGCACACCGGGCGCTCGCGGAACGAGCAGGTGTCGCTGGACCTGCGGCTGTACGTGCGGCGGACGATCCCGGGGCTCCAGGCGGCGCTCGAAGAGCTGATTCGCGCCTGCGCCAGCCAGGCGGCTGGGGCCGGCGAAGCCCTGATGCCGTCCTACACGCACCTGCGCCGCGCGCAGCCGGTCCTGGTCGCGCACTTCTTCCTGGCGCACGCGGCGGCGCTCCGCAGAGACCACCAGCGGTTCGCGCAGGCGTCGGGCGAGGCGGATGCGCTGCCGCTCGGCAGCGGCGCGATCGCCGGCACCAGCTACGCCGTGGACACGGCGGCCCTCGCGCGGCGGCTCGGGTTCAGCCGCGTCGTGCTGAACAGCATCGACGCCTCCTCGGATCGCGACTTCGTCGCCGCGTTCCTGCACGCCGCGGCGCTGACGATGGTGCACGTCAGCCGCCTGGCCGAGGACCTGGTGATCTTCACGGGGGAAGAGCACGGCTTCTTCGAGCTGGCGGACGAGTCGGCCACCGGGAGCAGCATGATGCCGCAGAAGAAGAACCCCGATCCGCTGGAGCTGGTGCGGGGGAAGAGCGGGAGGGTCGTCGGCCGCCTGACCGGCTGGCTGACGACCATGAAGGGGCTGCCCAGCGGATACAACAAGGACCTGCAGGAGGACAAGGAGGCGGTCTTCGACGCGGAAGACACCGTCCGGGTGTCGCTGGCCGCGACGACGGCCGTCGTCGCGAAGCTCGCGCTGGTCGAGTCGCGCGCGGCCGCCGCCGCCTCGGGTCTGCTGCTCGCCACCGACGTGGCCGACTACCTGGTGTCGCGCGGGGTGCCCTTCAGACGGGCGCACGAGATCGTCGGGACCCTCGTGCGGCGGCTGCTGGCCGATGGGCGCGAGTTCGGCGACCTGACCCGGGACGAGTGGCGGGCGGCGAGCGAGCACTTCGGCGACGACGCCGCCGCGGCGGCCACACCGATCGCGTCGGTGCGGGCGAAGCGGACGCCGCAGTCGACCGCCCCCGCCGCGGTGCGGGCCGCGCTCGACGAGTGCCGGCAGTGGCTCGCTCGTCAGGAGGCGCGGAACGGCTGAGCCGTGCGCGGTGCGGCGCCAGGGTGTTTTCTGTTACACTTCCAGTCGCCCGCGCGGCCGCGCGACCGGATTCCGACATCCCACCTGTAAGGAAGAAAGGACCGTAATTCCGGGGGAGTGCATGCAGCAACGCCGGCTTCGGCTCGGTGACATTCTGGACGACTACTGTCCACGAGAGCGGCGTATCACCAATCACGCGGTCGTCGCCATGGTCGAGGACGAGGTGAAGCACACGCGCTGCACCACGTGCGACGCCGATCACGAGTACAAACACGCCCGTGTGCCCCCGCAACGGCGGAAGCGCGAGGAGGCGCTCTCCGTTGCCGAGGGCGTCGAGGCGCCGCCCGGGCGGATCGTCGCCTCCGAAGAAGGCGAGCCGTCCCCCGAGAGCCTCGTTGCTGCTCCACCGGATGGCTTCGCGCCCGGCGACGGGGTGGCGGACGCCGATCGCGACGACACGGTCCCCGACGCCCCGGACGGCGAGACGCCGCGTGACGAGGACGAAGGCCCCGTCCATCGGCGGCTCATACGCGCCACGTTGCCCCGTCCGGAAGGACAACTGCCGGAACGGAAGCCGACCGAGTTCACGGTCTGGCAGCCGGGTGGGCGGGGGCCGCGCGATCAGCGCGACCAGCGCGGCCAGCACGCTGCGGGCAACGCCAACGGCAACACCGACGGCCGTCGCCGCGGACGCCGGCGCCCGCAGGGCCAGCCGGGCGGCCTGCCGCGCTTCGGCAATCAACGACAAGGCGGCCACTCACAGGGCCAGCCGGGGAATCAGCGTCAGGGCCGCCGCAAGCGGCGGCGCTAGTGACCGGCCCGAGGGCCGTCCCTGCCCGTCCTGCTCCGACCCCGGGTTGATGTGTCCATGACCGATTTCAGCGGCAAGCGCGGCCTCGTCGTGGGCGTGGCCAACAAACGATCGATTGCGTGGGCGATCGCCCGGGCGACGGCCAGCCGCGGCGCCCGGCTGGCGCTCACCTACCAGGGACGCTTCGAGGAACACGTGGGCGAGCTGGCCGCGAGCCTCGATCACCAGCCGCTCGTGCTCCCGTGCGACGTGGCCGTGGACGCCGACATCGACGCCGTCTTCGCGAAGATCGATCAGGAGTTCGGCGGCCTCGACTTCCTGGTACACGGCGCCGCGTTCGCGCCGCGCGAGGAGCTGTCCTCGCCCTTCACCGAGACGTCCAGGGACGGCTTCCGCACGGCGCTCGACATCTCCGCCTATTCGCTCATCGCACTCGCTCGCGGGGCTGCCCCGCTGATGGAGCGAAGCGGCGGTGGCAGCATCCTGACGCTCACCTATCTGGGCAGCGAGCGCGTCTTCCCGAACTACAACGTGATGGGCGTGGCCAAGGCCGCACTCGAAGCGTCGATGCGGTACCTGGCCGCCGACCTCGGGCCGCGGGGGATCCGGGTCAACGCGATCTCCGCCGGGCCGGTGAAGACGCTGGCCGCTGCGGGGATCTCGGGGTTCTCGGGCGTCCTGGGGGTGTACCGCGATCGCGCGCCGCTTCGCCGGAACATCGAAACCAGCGAGGTCGGGGAGGCCGGCGCGTTCCTGCTCGGCCCGGCTGCCAGCGGGATCACCGGCGAGGTGCTGATGGTGGACGCCGGCTACCACGCCGTCGGCATGTAGGCGGAGCCGGTCCGGGTCAGCGCCGCCGCCACTCCGTCCGGATCGCGTCGTCGGGGACACCCAGCCGGGCCAGGGCGTCCACACCTTCCTCCACCATCGCGGCCGGTCCGCACACGAAACACAGCGTCCCCTCGGGCTCGCGCAAGGCGGCGCGCAACTGGTCTCGATCGATCCGGCCCGTCCGGCCCGGCCATCCGGCCGACTCCCGCGTGACCGTCTGGTGCAGTTCCAGGTGCCCGGCGTGCTCGTGCGCCCGGAGTTCGTCGATGAAGGCGAACTCGTCGGGCTGCCGGGCGCTGTAGAAGAGCACGAGCCGGCGGGCAGCCCCTTCGGCGACCGCATGGTCGATCATGGCGCGCAGCGGCGCGATGCCCGTGCCGCCGCCCACGAACAGCAGGTCGGAGGTAGCCACCTGCTCCGGCAGCGTGAAGGCGCCCATCGGGCCTTCGATGTCGATCGCGGCGCCCGGAGTCAGGGGTGTGAGGTGTGGCCCCGCCGATCCCGACGCGTTCACGCCCACCAGCAGCTCGAGTGCGGAACGGGCCGCGGCCCGACCGGGCGAGCACGCAATCGAATACGGGCGCCGCACCGCCTGCCCGTGCAGGCCGGCCATCACCGCCTGCCCGGGGCGATAGGCCAGCGACGAGCCGCCGAGATCGAGCGTGAGCAGGCGCGCGCGTGGCGTCACCGGCTCGACGCGCAGGAGGGGCAGGGTCAGCAGGGGGGACACCCGCGGAGTCTATCGCAGCCGATCGCGGGCGATAATGCGGCCCGTGATGCCCGTGCGACGCGCGCGCGGCCGCCTGCTGCGCCTCGTGCTCAATCGGCCGCTGGCGCTGGCCGTCGGCGTGCTGCTGATGATCCCGGCGGTCTGGCTGCTGCTCGACGACTTCGCGTGGGAGTCGGGCGTGACCGACGGCGTGGCGTTGTTGCTGCTCGCGACCGGCGCCGCCGTGGCGTGGACGGGCCTGACCGGCCGGCGTGGCGACTGGGTGGATTCGGACGGAGGCGCGGGATGAGCGGTGCGCCAGACTACAGCACCGCGCGGGTTGACGGCGTGCCCGGTGTTCCGGGGCGCTGCCGGTTCGTCGCGGCTTCGCGGCGCTGCGCCTTGTCGTGGTACATGCGGACGTCGGCGCGCGCCAGCAGGCTCTCGTGCGTGGCGCCGTCGTGCGGGAAGACCGACGCGCCGGCGCTGATCCGCAGCGGCACCTGCGCCCCTGTTTCCAGCGTCACCGAGGCCCGGTTCACCGCCTGCTGCAGATCGGTCCGCTTGCGTTCGGCCTCGTCGCGCCCGCAGCCGGCGAGCACGATGATGAACTCGTCGCCGGCGTAGCGGACGCAGATGTCGTACGGGCGGATGGAGGAGCGCAGGACCGTGGCCGTCTGCCGCAGCGCCTGGTCGCCCACGTGGTGGCCGTGCGTGTCGTTGATCTCCTTGAAGTCGTCGAGGTCGAGCACGATCATCGCCACGTCCGAGCGGAGGCGCTCCGCCCGCGCCAGCTCGCGGGCCACGTGGATCAGGAGGAACCGTGTGTTGGGAAGCCCGGTCAGCGGGTCGGTGAGAGCGTCTTCGCGCGTCCGCTCGAAGACGATCGAGTTGTGCAGGACCGCGGCGGCCTGTTCCGCGATGCGGTCGAAGATGCGGCGGTGGTCGTCGGTGTAGAAGCCGGGCTGCTCGTGACAAAGGTTCAGCGTCCCGATGAAGCGGTCGCCGTGTTCGAGCGGCCAGACCAGCGCCGACTGCAGCGCGGTACCGGCGGCGGCACCCACGGCTTCCAGGTCGGCGGCCGGCCTGGCGTTCACCAGCGGCCGGCGATTGCGCGCCACCCAGCCGGTCAGTCCCTGACCGGGCCTGAGCGTCAGGCCGCCGAGGAGCCCGGCATCGACGCCGGTGGCGAAGACGCAGCGCAGCGCATCGCCGTCCGGTTCGGTCAGGAAGAGCGCGCAGGAGGAGAACGGGACGAGCGGCACGAGCTTGGCCGCGATCAGCGACATCGTGTCGGAGACCCCGAGGGTCGTGCCGATCGACTGGGCGATCTCGTACAGCGCGTAGATTTCGCGATGGGCGAGCGCGATGTCGCTGTAGACCGTCGGTTCGGCCGATGCGGCGCCGGCAGACCCCGCGAGGGCGCGATCCACATCCTGCCGGAACTCGGGCAGCAGCCGCAGGAACAGATCGACGATGGCGGGATCGAGCGCGCGGCCCGCCTCCTGCTGCAGCAGCAGGCGCGCGGCATCGCTGCTCATCGCCCGGTGATACGGACGCTCCGACGTCAGCACGTCGTAGCAGTCCACGACCGCGAGGATGCGCGCGCCGACCGGAATCCCGTTGCCGCGCAGGCCGTCCGGATACCCGCGGCCGTCCCAGCGCTCGTGGTGACTGAGCACGAGCGGGGCCACCGGCTGCGGGAACGGCACCTCGCCGAGGATCTCGGCGCCCGCGCGGGCGTGCGTGCGGACCTTCTGGAACTCCTCGCGTGTCAGCGGGCCCGGCTTGGACAGGATGTGTTCGGGCACCGCGAGCTTCCCCACGTCGTGCAGCAGGGCCGCCGCCCCGATCGCGCGCACCTCGGCGGCGGGCAGTCCCATCGCCCTGGCCAGTCCCGTCGCGAAAATCACGACGCGACGGATGTGGTTGACGCTGCTCTGATCCTTGGCGTCGATCGCCAGGGCGAGGGCTTCGACGGTGGCCTGGTGCGCCTGGGCCGCGGCCTCGGCCTCCCGGCGCGCAGCCAGGAGCGGGCGCACGTAGAAGTAGCACAGCAGGGCGACTAAAAGCGCGGAGGAGGCCGCGGCGGCGATCGCGCCGGCGAGCGCACCGTTCATATGCGTGTCGATTCTTCTGCCGGGGCTGAAGTGAATGCAAGCGCCGGACCGGCGGCCCGAACCGGTCTCACGGTAAGCTACCTGACCGGAGGTACTCGTGCCCTACCGCGCACCGGGCTCGCCGGGGGTGTCCCGCCCTCCCCTGCTGTCGGGCCGCCCGATCCACTACTACCGTCCCCGCGGCAGCGCCGACGTCCGGCACCTGATCGACGAGGGGTTCCAGGCCTTCAACGCGGCACGCCTGGGTGAAGCCTGCCGGAACTTCACCGACAGGATGCTCGATCCGGAGCACGACACGACCATCGGGCTCACAATGGCTGGTGCGCTGACGCCTGCCGGGCTGGGCGGGTGCGTCGTGGAGCTGATGTCGCGCGGGCTGGTGGACTTCGTGATCAGCACGGGCGCGAACCTCTACCACGACCTGCACTACGCCCTCAACTTCACCCTCCACCGCGGCTCGCCGTTCGTGGACGACGTGCAGTTGTACGACGAGGGCATCATCCGGATCTACGACGTGCTGTTTCCGGCGCAGGTGCTGCTGGAGACCGACGCCTACGTGCGCGACTTCCTCGTGCGCTCGGGCCTGAACGAACCGGTCTCGACCGCGGAGCTGCACTACCGCATGGGCCGCGACCTGCTGGAACGGCATCCCGGATGCGAGGAGCACTCCGTGCTGGCGGCGGCCGCGGCGGCCGGCGTGCCGATCTACACCTCGTCGCCGGGCGACAGCTCGATCGGGATGAACCTGGCGTACCACGAGCTCATGAACGACAGCCGGCTGATGGTCGATCCCAACCGTGACGTGAACGAGATCTGCGCGTTTATCCTCGCCGGGCGGAAGAACGGCTGCGTCATCCTCGGTGGCGGCTCGCCCAAGAACTTCTACCTCCAGGGCCAGCCCACGCTCTGGGAGGTGTACGGCATCCCGAAGGGCGGAAACGACTTCTTCATCCAGATCACGACGGATCAGGTCGTGTGGGGCGGCCTGTCCGGCGCGACGCCGGCCGAAGCCGTGAGCTGGGGCAAGGTCAACCCCGGGGTGCTGCCGGACACGGTCGTGGCGTACTGCGACTCGACGATCGCGTTCCCGCTGTTCTGCGAGTACGTCGTCGCGTCGGAGCGGAACCGGCGCCCGCGCAGGGAGCTGGTCCACCGCCGCGCCGACCTGGTGCGCGCCCTGAAGGAGGAGGCCTCACGCGTGCAGCAGGCGACCGCGTCCGGAGCGACCGGGGCCGAGTGATGGGCACGCTGGCGTCCGAGCTCGGCGAGCGTGCAGGGCGGTTCTCGGAGCAGCCGCGGGTGTACGTGGACGCCAACGTGCCGGCAGGGCTCGTGACCTTCATGCGGACGGCACTCGGGTGGGACGCGCTCTTCGTCGTGGAACACGACGACCTGCGGCGCGCCAGCGACATCGAGCACTACCGTCTGGCACGCCAGCTTCGGCGCACGCTCATCACGCTGGACCGGGACTACCTGGACGACCGGCGCTTCCCGCCCGAGCGGAGCGGCGGCGTGCTGGTGCTGGCGGCGCCAGGGGAGCGCGGGTTCATCCAGCTGCTGCGTCGGCTCCACTCCGATGTGTTCCAGGGCGACACGTCCGCCTCCGACGTCGTGCCGCTGCCGTTGGAAGGGCGCAAGCTCCACGTCCACGCGGACTGGTCCGGCGTGATCGGTGCGGCGGTCGAGGCGTGATCCGCCTCGCCGGCGGGCGCCTCGTCCTGTCCGATCGGCAGCTCGAGGCCTCGCTCCTGTTTGGCGCCGGCCGGATCGTCGCGATTGAACCGGTGGGTGACGCGGGCCCTCCGGCTCCGGCGATCGATGTGTCCGGACTGCTCGTCGTGCCGGGCTTCGTGGACGGGCACGTCCACGGCGTGGCGGGCACCGACGTCCTCGACGGCTCCGATGCGGTGTCGGTCATGGCATCGCTCCTGCCGCGGTACGGCGTCACCGCCTTCTGTCCCACCACCATGGCGTGCGAGCCGGAGGGGCTCGATCGCGCCCTGCAGAGCGTGCGGGCGGCGCGCGCGGCCCCTCGTCCGGGGTCGGCCCTCGTGCTGGCGGCGCACCTCGAGAGCAACTTCATCAGCGGCGAGTTCAGGGGGGCGCAGCCGGCAGCGTGCCTGCGCCAGGTTCCGTTCGGGTTCACGTACGGGCACGTGGTCCGCGACCGGCCGGTCCGCTCGTACTACGACGGCGACCAGATCCTCGACGTCATCAGCGCCCGCCGTGAAGACGCGGGCATCGTGACGCTCGCACCGGAGCTCGAAGGGGCCCTCGAACTGATTGCGGGCCTCGTCGATCTCGGCATCCGGGTGTCGCTTGGTCACTCCGGGGCCACGTTCGAGCAGGCGATGGCGGCGTTCGATCGGGGCGCAACCCGCGCGACGCACCTGTTCAACTGCATGCCGCCTGTTCACCATCGCGCCCCGGGGCTGGCGGGCGCCGTGCTGGCGCGCCGGGACGTGGCCGCCGAGTTGATCTGCGACGGGTACCACGTGCACCCGGCGCTGTGTCGCGCCGTGGTGGCGGCGAAAGGGCTCGACGGGGTGATGGCGATCACCGACGGGACCGCCCTGTCCGGGTTGCCGCAGGGCTCGACGGCCACGCTCGGCCTGCAGCGGATCACCGCCGGAGCGCGCGCGGCTCACCTGGACGACGGCACGCTGGCCGGGAGCGTGGCGACGATGGATCGCGCGTTCCGGATGCTGGTGCGGGAAGCGGGGCTCGACGTCGTGGAGGCGGCCCGGCTATGCGCCACGACGCCCGCGGAACGGCTGGGCCTGGGGGACATGGGTGTGCTCGCACCCGGCGCGCGCGCGGACATCGTCGTGCTGGACGCCGCGCTCGAGGTCGTGCGGACGTTCGTGGGCGGGCTCGAGGCGTACTGCCGGCCCTCTGGTTAAGCGGTTCTGCTGTGGGGGCCGGCTTCAGCTGGCCCGTCAACGAGCCGTCTACCGGAGCGGCGGCGAGACGTAGCGGGTCGGGTCGGCGGCCTTCGCTTCGCGGAACGCGTCCCGCCGCTCGCGGCACTTGCTGCAGCGCCCGCAGTGCTGCCCCTGCTCCGGGCTCATGCACGACAGCGTGTGGGCGAACGGCACCTGGAGCGTTTCGCCCAGCTTGACCACGGCGGGCTTGTGCAGAGTCGCCAGCGGCGTGGCGATCTCGATCTCGTGAGCCAGGCCGATCGACAGTGCCCGCGCCATCGCGGAGAAGAACTGCGCCGTGGCGTCCGGGAACGGATTGCCGGCGAGCGACCCGAGCGCCAGGCGTGGGATGCCGTGCCGGGCGCAGTGGACCGCGGCCTTGCCGAGCAGGAGCACGTTGCGCCCCGCGAGGTACACGTCTTCGTCCGGTGTGTCGAACGCCGGTGCGTCACCGGCGAGAGCCCAGTGATCGGAGGGATACACGTCGGCGACCGGCAGCGTCAACTCGACCAGCGGCGCCGAGCCGGCGTACACCGGGGAGGCCAGCAGCCGCTTGAGCGCGCGGCGCTCGGCGGCCTCCCACGCCAGGCCGGAGGCCACGTAGATCGGGTGGATCACGGCCGAGCGTGCCTCGAGCGCGGCCAGCACGGCGCTGTCGAGGCCGGCGGACAGGAGGACCGCGCTCGTCGTCGGCCGCATTTCGGTCTATTCTACCGGGACGCGGAACGGACGCGGGCGTGCGGTGTGGCGTTCGCCGTGACCGCGCGAAGGCCACCTGTGTATTCCGTCACCAAGCGCATCGACTTCTGCTACGGCCACCGCCTCCTGGAGTACGACGGGGTCTGCAAGCACCCGCACGGGCACAACGCGGTGGCCGAGATCGAAGTCCGGACCGACACCCTCGACAGCCGCAACATGGTCGTGGACTTCAGCGACATCAAGACGCTCGTCAAGGGGTGGATCGATCGCGAGCTCGATCACAAGATGATCCTGCGGAGGGACGATCCGATGGTCGCGCCCCTCCAGGCCCTGGGCGAGCCGATCTACCTGCTCGAGAGCAATCCGACCGTCGAGCGGATCGCGCGGCTGATCTTCGAGACGGCACGCGACCTCGGCCTGGGCGTCATGCGCGTGACCGTGTGGGAGACGCCCACCTCGTGGGCCACCTACACCGGCTGATCGCGTTCGATCTCGACGGCACGCTCGTCGACTCCCAGCGGGATCTCGCCAACGCGGTCAACCAGCTGATCGAGGAGCTCGGCGGGAGGCCGCTCCCGCACCCCGACATCGCCGGGATGATCGGTGAAGGCGCGCGACTGCTGGTGGGCCGCGCGCTCACGGCCGCGGGCCTCGAACAGCCCGACCGGGCTCTCGAACGGTTCCTGGACATCTACGACCGGCGGCTCTTGGAGCACACCGTGCCGTATGAAGGGATCGCGGAGGTTCTCGGGGCCGCGCGCGAACGCGCGTACGTCGCCGTGTTGACCAACAAGCCGCGGGCGGCCGCGCTGCGCATCCTGGACGGACTCGGGCTGGCGCCGCTCGTCGAGCAGGTCGTCGGCGGCGACGGCCCCTGTCCGCGGAAGCCCCATCCGGCCGCGCTGGCAGCCCTGATGCGAGCCGCCGTGGCGCCCCGCGCCCACACGCTGCTGATCGGCGACTCCGCGATCGACCTCGAGACCGCCCGGCGAGCGGACGTGGCGTGCTGTCTCGCGCTGTACGGCTTCGGGCGGGTCACGCTCGAGCCGGCGGCGGTCGCGACCGCGCGGTGGACAGCGGACACCCCGCGCGGGTTGCTGCGCGTGCTCGACGAGTTCGGGCGGATCCCACATGGCCCTTGACAGACAAGCGGTTTTGCCTATTCAATGCTGCTAGTTTGACTCATCAAAACAACCCATTCTGTCGCCAGAACTCGCGAGTCCTGCTGTCCGGCTGCCTCCTCGTGCTGCTGGGCGCGACCGCCGCGGCCCAGACCGGCTCTCCGCCGGCGCCCGAGCCTCGGACGGGCATCTCAGGCTACATGGAGGCGCACTACAACAAGCCGGAGTTCGAGGACGGCCGGCTCGACTTCCACCGGTTCGTTCTGCTGGTGACGCACTCGTTCTCCGACCGTCTCCGCTTCGTCGGGGAGCTGGAGCTCGAGCACGCCTTCGTCGAAGGCCTGGAGGAAGCGGGCGAGCTGGAACTGGAGCAGGCCTACGTCGACTTCCTGCTCGACCGCTCGTTCAACGTCCGCGCCGGCATGATGCTCATGCCGGTCGGCATCATCAACGAGCGCCACGAGCCGCCGGTGTTCTACGGCGTGGAGCGGCCGTTCGTGGACACGGTCATCGTGCCCACCACGTGGTTCGAGGTCGGCGCCGGCGTACACGGCGAAGTGGGTCGCGGTCTGCGCTACCGCGCGTTTCTCACCGCGCCGCTGAACGCCGCCGAGTTCAGCGCTGAGGAGGGTTTGCGCGATGGCCGCCAGAAGGGGGCGGAAGCGAACGCCGGCCGGCTGGCCGCCACCGGGCGCGTGGAGCTCGTGAGCATCCCGGGCCTGACGCTCGGCGCGAGCCTCTGGTCCGGCAAGTCCGGCTTCGAGTTCCGGCCGCGCTTCGACGTCAACGTGCACGTGGCGGAAGCCGACGCCCGCTACGCCCGCGATCGCCTGGAACTCCGGGGCCAGTTCGCCCAGGTATGGATCGACAACGCAGCGACGCTCAACCAGGCGCTGGCGTTCCGGATCGGCGTGGATCCGAACCTGCCGAGCGCCATGCGCGGCTTCTACGCCGAGGGTGGCTATCGGTTCATCTCGGGCGCGCGCATTGGCGACGTGGGTGCGTTCGCGCGGTACGAGAACTTCGACACCCAGTTCCGCATGCCGGATGGGTACCTGCCGCTCCGGGCGTTCGACCGCGACGCGCTCGTCGTGGGCGCCACCTACTGGCCGGAGCCCGACATCGCGATCAAGGCCGACGTGTCGTGGGTGCGGAACCGGAGCAGCGTGATCGAGGCGCCCAACTCGTGGAACCTCGGGATCGGATGGTGGTTCTGATGGTGGTGCTGAGGCGCGCGCGTCTTCGGTTCACGGCCGTGGCTCTCGTGACCCTGGTCGCCTCCCTGGCGGCGCCGACCGCCCAGGATGCCGACGACGCGGTCCGCACGGTGAGGGTGAGCGCCGAGCGTTTCACGTTCACGCCCTCCGAGATCCGCGTTCCAGCCGATGTGCCCGTGCGCATCGAGCTGAAGAGTGAAGACACCGACCACGGCTTCCGGATCGTCGGCACCGATGTCGACGTGGTGATTCCGAAGCGATCGCGGGGCGCGGCGGTGGTCACCGTGACGCTGGCGGAAGGCGAGTACACGTTCGAGTGTTCCCAGATCTGCGGCGCCGGCCACGCCTTCATGCGGGGCGTGATCATCGCATCGGCGGAGGATGGGGAATGACCGTCCTTCAGCGGGGCGTTGCAGCGGCGCTCGCCGCGGCGTCGGCGTTCGCCGGCGTCGTGACGGGGCAGCGCCCCCTGAGGCCGGGCGACCCGCTGCCAGGTATCACGCCGGTCGAGTTCGAGGAGTTCCGTCTCGGTCTCGACGACTTCCTCGAGGTGGAGACAGCCGGCGAGGGGCTCGGACCCGCCTTCAACGGCACGAGCTGCGCCGGGTGCCACAACGTGCCGGCGATCGGTGGTGTGAGCCCCGTTGCCGAGGTGCGGGCGGCCATTCGCCGCGCCGACGGGACGTCGGTGCCCGCCGTCGAGTCGGGCGAGACACTCTTCCACCTCTTCTCGGTGCCGAACCACTCCTGCCAGCCGGTCATCCCACCACAGGCTACCGTCGTGGCGCGGAGGGTTCCGATCCCGCTCTTCGGTGGCGGGCTGGTCGAGGCCATCCCCGACGAGGCGATTCGCGCGCTGGAGGACCCGCTGGATCTCGACCGCGACGGCATCAGCGGTCGCGCCGCGATCGTCGCCGACCTGGCCACCGGCGAGGCGCGCGTGGGCCGGTTCGGCTGGAAGGCGCAGCACCCGACGCTGCTCGCGTTCGGCGCCGACGCCTACCGGAACGAGATGGGGATCACGAACGAGCTGTTTCCGAAGGAGCTGGCCGTCGGCATTGCCGCGGAGCAGATGCGGGTGTGCGATCCGATCCCCGATCCCGAGGACGTGCGTGAACCGGGCACCGGCCGACGCGGCATCGACAACTTCGAGAGCTTCATGCGTTTTCTCGCGCCGCTCGATCGCGCGCCGATGGACGAGACGGCGCGCACGGGCGAGCGGTTGTTCACCGCCATCGGCTGTGCCGCGTGCCACGTCCCGGTGATGACCACCGGCCCCGGCAGCAACCCGCTCTTCAACCGGCGTCCCGTGCCGCTCTTCTCCGACCTCCTGCTGCACGACGTGGGTACGGGGGACGGGATTCCGCAGGCCGCCGCCGAGCCGGGCGAGATCCGCACGCCCGCGCTCTGGGGGCTGCGCTTCCGCCGCCCGCTCCTGCACGACGGCTCCGCGTCAACGGTGGAGGAGGCGATCCTCCGTCATGCCGGGGAGGCCGCGCGGTCGCGCCGCGACTTCGGGCGCCTGGACGATCCGGGCAGGGCCGCCCTGCTCGCGTTCCTGGGGAGACTGTGAGGACGCGGCTGCCGGCCCGAGGAACTCAGAGCACCGGTTCCTCCTGGCGTCGCCACTGCTCCGGACCTCACGTGTGTCGATCGCAGGAGCCGGCTTCAGCCGGTCCTTCGGCCGGCCAGAGCTGGCCGCTGCGAGTGGAAACATTCGTGAACTCCGGGTCCGAGCACGTCGTCGAGCGCCTGCGTGGCCGACGCCGCCCAGACTGCCCGGCGTGTCCGGGCAGCCAGCGCGCCGGCCGGCTGGTCGATGCGCTGCGACGGCCGCGCGGTCTAGCCGCTGGCGACGAGCAGCTTCGAGGCGGCGCGGGTGCCGATCGTCATGACCTGGCTCTCGCTCGCGCGGAGCCGCACGCTGTCCGAGGCGGCGTCGCGCGCTTCCACGACGATGGCCGTGCCCGGCATGAGCTGGTTCGTCTCGATGAACTGCAGGAAGGCCTTGTCCTGATCGACGACCCGGGTCACCGTGACCGGGCGATCGAGCGGGCAGGTGAGCAGCGTGTCGTACTCCTGGCGCGTGACGGACCCGTCCGGGTTCGGGATCGGATCGCCGTGCGGGTCGGTGGCCGGGTGGCCCAGCATCTCGTCGATCCGCTCGACCAGCCGATCGGACACGACGTGCTCGAGCTGCTCCGCTTCTTCGTGCACTTCGTCCCACCCCAGCCCCAGCACGCGCACCAGGAACAGCTCGATCAGCCGATGGCGACGCAGCACCAGGGCCGCCAGCCGCTCACCCGCCTTCGTGAGCCGGACGCCCACGTACGGCTCGTATTCGACGAGGCCCGATTCGGCCAGGGTCTTGACCATCGTCGTGGCCGTGCCGGGCGTGACGCGCAGCGCCCCCGCCAGCTGCCCCATGGGCAGCAGCCGCTGGTCGGGCTGCAGGCTCTGGACGCCCGCGTAGATGGCCTTGAGGTAGTTTTCAACCGTGCTCGAGGCGAGCATCGGCTGAGTCTAGCCGGTTTGGAGGACAGACAGGTTGGCAGCAGGCTCTCCACGGCGCGCGAATCCAGGCTCGGGTGCTGCGACACCCGGCAACCTCGGGTCGGCATTCGACACGGCGGACGGGAAACGCCGGCACGTCGCGCGGCTGTTCGCGACGATCGCGAATCGGTACGATCTCATCACGCGCGTGCTGTCGTACGGGCAGGACCGGCGCTGGAAACGCCGGCTCATCGACCTGGCGGCCGTGTCCGCGACCGACCGCGTGCTGGACGTGGCGTGCGGGACCGGCGATCTGGCGTTCGCCGCTGCGGACAGGGGCGCGCGGGTGGTGGGCCTGGACCTGACGCCTCGGATGCTGGAGCTGGCGCGGCAGCGACGCGCGGGGGATGCCGCGGTGACGTTCGTGGCGGGCGACATGGCCCACCTGCCCTTTCCGCCAGCCTCGTTCACGCTGCTCACCACCGGCTACGGCCTGCGCAACGCCCCGGACCTGCCCGCGGCGATCGCCGAGCTGCACCGCGTGCTCGCGCCAGGCGGCCGCCTGTGTTCGCTCGACTTCAATCGGCCTGAGGCTCCCGCGATCCGCTGGCTGTACTTGTCGTACCTCACGGTCGTCGGCAGCGCTCTCGGATGGCTGCTGCACCGCGATCCCGACACGTACCGCTACATCCCCGCGTCGATCCGCCGCTATCCCGGGGCGGGCGGCGTCGCGCGACTGCTGGAGGCCGCAGGTTTCACTCGTGTCCGCGTCGTCGCCGTGCTCGGCGGACTGATGACCATTCACACGGCCGAGCGCGCGGTATAGTGCCGGGGCGTGGAGTACGAATCGAACCAGTGGTCGGGCGAAGGCACCTTCACGGCGGCGCTCCTCGAGACGCTCCAGGCGATGTCGTCGATCACGTACCTGCGTGTGGAAGACGCGCCGGCCTCGCGTGCGGATGAAGGCTTCAACTTCATCAGCAACGAGATCTACGTCCGGTTCCGCGCCGACGAGGCGTCCGAGCCGTCCCGCCTGTTCGGCATCGTGCCCGTGCGCAGAACCGTACTCCGCCCGGCGATGACGCTGGTCGACCTCGAGGCGCACCTCACCGGGATCGACACCATCGGCGCACCGGACTACGCCGACGAGGGGATGCTGCAGTTCCTGCGTACGGAGCGGATCACTCCGCCGTACCAGACCCGGGGGTACAAGGTCGTGGAGCTGGTGCGGGTCTACGTCATCGCTCCAGCCACGGCTGGAGCGAGCTGAGCAGCACGTCGAGCAGCTCCTGCTCGGTGATCGTGTCGGGCGACGCGTCCGGCTTGATCGCGCGCTCGTCGGTCAGCAGGCGCGAACCGCGGCTGCGGCTCACGCGCAGCGCCGCGTGCGGCGGGTCGGAATCGGTGTCCAGGAAGATCTCCAGTGAATCGTCGCGCGCGTTGTCGGACGCGAGGCGCACGCCGCCTGCGGGCGTGGAGGCGCGGAACGGCAGTCGCTCGGCCACCAGCACGGTCGCCAGGGATCGCACGAGCGGCACCGCCACCTGCCTGAGGAAGCGGTCGTAGGCGTCGCGGGCCTCGATCGCGCGTTCGCGCCGCGCCTGCGTCTCGCGCCGGGCCGCCTCGAAGGCCGCGAGCAATTGTCTTCTGACCTGGGACACTTCCACGATGACCTCGACGGACAGTACCGCCCGGCGCATCTGGCGGCAGCTTGGGCCGGCCCTTCGAGCGTTCTGGACGTCGTAAGGGCAACCTATACTCTTCCCGAGATTATGTCCCGCATCCTCCTGACCGTTCTCGTGGTTGCATGCGCCGCTACTCCGGTGGCTGCCCAGGCGCCCGATCCCACCGTCGTCGTCACAGCCGGTGAGGGCGTCGTGACGGCCGTTCCCGACCGCGCCGTCTTCACCGTGTCGGCCGAGAGCCGCGGGTCCAGCCCGACGGATGTCCAGCGCCGGAACGCCGAGGTGATGACACGCGTGCAGGATCGCCTGCGCGCGCTGCAGGTGCCGTCGGATGCGGTGCGGACCACGGCGATCGACCTCCGGATGGAATACGACTACGTGGACGGCCGGCAGGTGCCGCGGGGATACGTGGCCGCGAACAGCATCGAGGTGCGCGTGGACAGCCTCGATCGGCTGGGCGAGCTGATCGACGCGGCGGTCACCGCCGGCGGGACGTCGATTGCGGACGTCCGGTTCGACGTGAAGGACCGCGCTTCGCTGGAGCGCCAGGCGATCCGGCTGGCGGTCGAGGACGCGCGCGCCCGCGCCGAAGCGGCCGCGGCCGGTGCCGGCGGCGCGATCGGCCGCGTGCTCCGCATCCAGGAAGACGCCGTGGTCGCGCCACCGGAGCCCGCGATGCGCCTCATGGCTGCGCAGGACGCGGCGACGGCGACTCCGGTGGCACCCGGCCGCATCGAGCTTCGCGCGCGGGTCACGCTCACCGCCGCGATCGAGACGCGGTGACGCCCGCCGACTACGCGAAGGCGGGGCGCCTGCTCCGTCGCCGCGACCCGGTCATCGGCGACCTGATCCGCCGGCATGGTGCATGCGGCCTCGCCATCACCCGCCGCGGCGAGCCGTTCCAGGCGCTGGTTCGCGCCATCGTCTCCCAGCAGCTCTCCGTCAAGGCCGCGGCCACGATCCTCGGGCGCTTCGAGGCCCTGTTCGTGCCAGACCTGCCCTCGGACGGTGCGGCCGCCCGCCGGTCCGGCCGCCGCCCGTTTCCCCGGCCGGCGGAGGTATCGGCGATGGCGGCCGATCGGCTCCGCGGCGCCGGATTGAGCCGGATGAAGGTCGCGTTCCTGCACGATCTCAGCGCTCGCGTCGTGGACGGGTCCCTCAACCTGCGGGCGCTGCGGGCGATGCCCGACGACGCCGTCATCGACACGCTGACAGCCGTGAAGGGCGTGGGCCGCTGGACGGCGGAGATGTTCCTGATGTTTCAACTGCAGCGTCCGGACGTGCTGCCGCTCGGCGACCTTGGCATCGCCAGGGCGATCCGGCAGGCGTATCGCCTGCGGACCAGGCCCACGCCTGAGCGGATGACGCGGCTGGCCGAGCCCTGGCGGCCGTACCGCTCGGTGGCCTGCTGGTATCTCTGGGCGAGTCTGGACAACCTACCGCCCGCGGCCTGACAATCGGACGATGACGAACAGGCACGTGCGGTGGATCCTGCTCGGCGCGCTGCTTCTGGTCAGCGGACGCCCGGGCGCCGCGGTCGCGCAGAAGATCTGCCTGGTGCTGACGGTGCCGCAGGAAGCGCCCGCCAGCACGACGCCGCCGGCCGGCCCCGCCTCAGCGCTTGCCGATGTTGTGCCGGTGGTGCCAGGCCTTGAGTGACGCGCGGTAGTCGCCGTCCGCACCGCACCACTCCCAGAACCTGGGCCAGTCCTCGGCGTGCTGCTCCACCCGGAACGGGATCCAGTCCTTGTCTCGCAGGAACAGCCGGATGTTGGCTGTGATGACCGCCACCATGTCGGCCATCATCGGCTCCACCTCCGCCTCCATGGTCTCCTTCTCGGCGCCCATGATGTAACGCATCCAGCCGGGCGCCAGCCGCCCCGCGTGGCGGCCGGCATAGCTGGCGGCGACGCGGGCGGGATCGCGCGTCAGGTGCACATAGGCGGCGTTCCTGCCGTACGCCTCGTCGAGACGCCCCAGCCACCAGCTCAGGCGGTTGTCCACTTCGATGTGGTCCGCTGGATACGCCAGCCGCTCCGACACGTACGTCTGGCGGTTCCGCTCGTGCGACGATGTGTAGTTGCGGATGTGCGAACAGGCGGCGGCAAAGGTCGCGGACCCGCAGCGCCCCGTGCACAGCACGAAGATGTTGCGGAGGTGCCTGCCGTCGTGTGTGATCACGGCAGACGAGTATAGCGAGCGCCCGGAACGGCCCGCCGGGAGTGCGGGGCAGCGTTGACCGGGTCCGTGCAAACGCGCTAATAATCGGACCGTCCTTGTCGGATATGCCATCCATCGTGTCGGGCGAGCGCCGGAGCGTCTCCTCGGTCGTCGAGCTGATCGGCAACACGCCGCTGGTGCGCCTGCGCAGCTTCGAGGCGGGTCTCCCGGACGTGGAGCTGTACGCCAAGCTCGAAGGGAAGAACCCGGGCGGGTCGGTGAAGGATCGGCCCGCGGCCCGGATGATCGCCGAGGGCGTGAGGTCTGGCGCCCTCCGTCCGGGCAAGACGATCCTCGACGCCACGTCCGGCAACACCGGCATCGCGTACGCGATGATCGCGGCCGCCGAGCGGATCCCGGTCCGCCTGTGCATCCCCGACAACGTCACGCCCGAGCGCAAGCGCATCCTGCGCGCCTACGGCGCCGATCTCGTGTTCACGAACCCGCTCGAAGGATCCGACGGCGCCATCCGGCGCGCGCGCGAGATCTACGCGGCCGATCCCGATCGCTTCTTCTACCCGGATCAGTACAACAACGCGGCGAACTGGATGGCCCACTTCGAGACCACGGGTCCGGAGATCATCGAGCAGACGGGCGGCCGCATCACGCACTTCGTGACCGGTCTCGGCACGAGCGGCACCTTCATGGGCGTGGGCCGCCGGCTTCGGCAGTTCAGCCCCGCGGTGCGGCTGGTGTCGATGCAGCCGGCCGAGGCGCTGCACGGCCTCGAAGGGCTGAAGCACATGGAGTCGGCCATCGTGCCCGGCATCTACGATCCCGGCCTGGCCGACGACGACATCCGTACTGGAACGGAGGACGCCTACGAGATGGTGCGGCAGCTCGCCCGGCGGGAGGGGCTGCTGGTCGGTATCTCGAGCGGGGCGAACCTGGCAGCGGCGCTCGCCGTGGCGGCCGGCGCGCCGAACGCCGTGGTGGTCACCATCTTCTGCGACGGCGGCGAGAAGTACCTCTCGGAGCACTTCTGGGACGCCGCGGCCGAAGGGGGCCGCTGATGGCGCTCGTGCTCGGTCCCGGGGTGTCGGAAGCGATCCGCGCGCACGGCCAGGAGACCTACCCGCACGAGTGCTGCGGGGCGATGTACGGCCGGGACGGCGTGGTGTCCGAGGTGCTGGGCCTGCCGAACACGACGGAGGAGGGGCCGCGGCGCCGGTTCCTGGTGCGGCCCCAGGACTACCGGCAGGCGGAGTCGCGGGCATCCGAGCGGGGTCTTGAACTGCTGGGCTTCTACCATTCGCACCCGGATCACCCGGCCCGCCCGTCGCAGTACGATCTGGACCACGCATGGCCCTTCTTTGCGTATGTGATCGTGTCGGTCGGAAACGGCGTCTCACAGGACATGACGTCCTGGCGGCTCAAGGACGACCGCTCGGCCTTTCTCGAGGAACCGCTTGCACATGGCGAACAGAGTTCTGATTCCAACCCCGCTTCGGCCGTTCACGGATAAGCAGGAGTCGGTCGAAGTCGGCGGAAGCACGGTCGGCGAAGCGCTGGCGCAGCTCACGACGCAGTTCGAGGGGCTGAAGAGGCACCTCTACGCGGACGACGGCCGGCTGCGCAGCTTCGTCAACGTCTACCTGAACGACGAGGACATCCGCTACCTGCAGCGCGAGCAGACGCCGATCAAGGCGGGCGACACCATCAGCATCGTGCCGTCGGTGGCGGGCGGGGCGCCCACGGCGGCGCCCCCGCACCCGGCTCGTGCCGGCAGCCTGCCCGAGCTGGATGCCGACGAGTTCAAGCGGTACAGCCGGCACCTGATCATGCCGGAGGTCGGCGTGGACGGGCAGCGCCGCCTCAAGGCCGGCAGCGTCCTCTGCATCGGTGCCGGCGGCCTCGGGTCGCCCGCGGCCATGTACCTGGCCGCCGCAGGCGTCGGCCGCATCGGCGTGGTGGACTTCGACGTGGTGGACTTCAGCAACCTGCAGCGGCAGATCATCCACGGCACGCCGGACGTGGGCCGCTCCAAGCTCGCATCGGCGCAAGACCGGATCCGCGCGATCAACCCGCACGTCGAGGTGGAGACCTTCGAGACCGCGCTGTCGTCCGAGAACGCGTTGAAGCTGTTCGAGCCGTACGACGTGATTCTCGACGGCACCGACAACTTCCCGACGCGGTATCTGACCAACGACGCGTGCGTGCTGCTGGGCAAGCCGAACGCCTACGGGAGCATCTTCCGGTTCGAGGGGCAGGCATCGGTGTTCGCGGCCAAGGACGGACCGTGCTACCGGTGCCTGTATCCCGAGCCGCCCCCGCCCGGGCTGGTGCCGAGCTGCGCCGAGGGCGGCGTGCTGGGCGTGCTGCCAGGGGTCATCGGCGTGATTCAGGCGACCGAAGCGATCAAGCTGCTTACGGGGATTGGCGAGCCGCTCATCGGGCGGTTCCTGATCTACGACGCGCTGAAGATGCGCTTCCGCGAGCTGAAGCTGAAGAAGGATCCGGCCTGCCCGGTGTGCGGCACGAATCCCACGGTGACGAAGCTGATCGACTACGAGGAGTTCTGCGGACTGCGGCCCGAGCCCGTCGTGGCGGCCGGGCCGGCGGCGTCGAACGAGCTGGAGATCACGGCCACCGAGCTGAAGCGCCGGCTCGATGCGGGCGACCGGCTGGTCGTCCTCGACGTGCGGGAGCCGCAGGAGTACCGGATCAACCGGATTCCCGGGTCGGTGCTGATCCCGCTCGGGGAGGTGCCGCGCCGCTACGCGGAGCTGGACGAGGACGTCGAGATCATCGCCCAGTGCAAGGTCGGGCAGCGCAGCGCCAAAGCTGCGGATTTCCTACGTACCAAAGGGTTTCGGGTGAAGAACCTGAAGGGCGGAATCCTCGCCTGGATCGACCAGGTGGACCCGTCACAGCCGAAATACTGAGGGCTCGGGAAGACTCGGGGTCAGACCCGGGTCTGACCCCATACCCGACCAAACTTGACGGGTATCGTTCCGGGATCCTAAACTACGACTGTTGAAGTCGGGCATATGTTGAGGCTCTCGAAGAAAGCGGACTACGCGCTGATTGCGATGAAGCACCTCGCCCAGAGGCGGGATGCGGTCTCGGCCAGCGCTCGCGAGATTGCCGAGACCTACGCCATTCCGGTCGAGCTGATGGCCAAGGTGCTGCAGCGGCTCACGCGCACCGGGCTCCTGGACTCGCACCAGGGCACCCGGGGCGGTTACACGCTGAGCCGGTCGGCTGCGGCCATCAGTGTCGCCGACGTGATTCAGGCGATCGACGGGCCGTTCACGATCACGGCCTGCTCGTCCGAGAAGAACGACTGCGACCAGTACGCAACGTGCAGCATCCGCGACCCGCTGTGGCGCATCAAGGAGCGGATCGTGCACACGCTGGGGACGGTTTCGCTGGCTGAAATGGCGGCGGACGGCGACGCGCCGCCGCTGCCGGTCGCCGCGCGCGCCGCGGTGCTGAGAACACATCTATGAAGCTGCCGATCTACATGGACTACCACGCCACCACACCCGTGGACCCGCGGGTCGTGGAGGCGATGCTGCCGTACTTCACCGACAAGTTCGGCAACGCCGCGAGCCGCAACCACGAGTTCGGCTGGGTGGCGGAGGAAGCGGTGGAGACCGCCCGGAAGCAGGTGGCGGAGCTCATCGGCGCGAGCCCGAAGGAGATCATCTTCACCAGCGGCGCGACCGAGTCGAACAACCTCGCGATCAAGGGCGCGGTCGAGATGTACCGCGAGAAGGGCAACCACGTCATCACGTGCGTGACCGAGCACAAGGCGGTCATCGACACGTGCAAGCGGCTCGAGAAGCAGGGCTGCCGGGTGACGTACCTGCCGGTCGCCAAGGACGGTCGCATCGATCTCGACGAGCTGCGGGACGCGATCACGGACAAGACGGTCCTGATCTCGATCATGGCGGCCAACAACGAGATCGGTGTGCTCCAGCCGATCGCGGAGGTTGGCGCGCTGGCGAAGGAGAAGGGCGTGCTCCTCCACACCGACGCCGTGCAGGCCGCCGGCAAGGTGCCGTTCAACGTGGCCGAGCAGAAGGTCGATCTGGTGTCGCTCAGCGCGCACAAGATGTACGGACCCAAGGGCGTGGGCGCGCTCTACGTGCGGCGGCGCAATCCGCGGGTCCTGCTGTCGGAGCAGGTCAACGGCGGCGGACACGAGCGCGGGATGCGGTCGGGCACGCTGAACGTGCCGGGCATCGTCGGGTTCGGCGCCGCGGCGGCGCTGTGCAGGGCGGAGATGGCGACCGAGAGCGAGCGGCTGCGCGGGCTCCGGGACCGGCTGAACGAGGTGCTGCACCGCAACCTCGACGAGATCTTCATCAACGGGTCGATGGAGCACCGGCTGCCGCACAACCTGAACATCAGCTTCGCCTACGTCGAAGGCGAGTCGCTGCTGATGGGGATCAACGACGTGGCCGTGTCCTCGGGCTCGGCCTGCACGTCGGCCAGCCTGGAGCCGTCGTACGTGCTGAAGGCGCTGGGCGCCGGGGACGACCTGGCCCATTCGTCGATCCGCTTCGGTCTGGGCCGCTGGACCACCGAAGCAGAAGTGGAATACGTGGCGGAGAAGCTGACGAGCGTGGTGCGGCGCCTGCGAGAGATGTCGCCGCTGTACGAGATGGTGAAGGAAGGCGTCGACCTGTCGAAGATGCAGTGGGTGACGCACTGAGCCCCGGTTGCGCCCGTGCCTGCACTCGCAGCCCCTGCGACGACAGACGGACGCCCGGGATCACAGCCGTAGTCATTCTGGAGATACCGAGTCATGGCGTATTCAAACAAGGTCATCGATCACTACGAGAACCCGCGCAACGTCGGGGCGCTGCCGAAAGACGACGCGAACGTGGGCACGGGGCTCGTCGGCGCGCCGGAGTGCGGCGACGTGATGAAGCTGCAGGTCAAGGTGAACCCCGAGACGGGCGTGATCGACGACGCCAAGTTCAAGACGTTCGGGTGCGGATCGGCGATCGCCAGCTCCAGCCTGGCCACCGAGTGGCTGAAGGGCAAGACGGTGGAGGAGGCGCTCGCGATCAAGAACACCGACATCGTCGAGGAGCTGTCGCTCCCGCCGGTGAAGATCCACTGTTCGGTGCTCGCCGAAGACGCGATCAAGGCGGCGATCGCCGACTACCGGAAGAAGCGGGAGTCGGAGGGCGCCGAGGCGCCGGCACTGGCCGGGGCACAGCCCACGGCCTGAGCGTCGCGAGGGCACGATGATCCAGATCTCGGAGATCGCTGCCAGGAAGATCCGCTCGCTGATGGCCAAGCAGGGCATCGCCGATGGCGGGCTCCGCGTAGGTGTGAAGGGTGGCGGCTGCTCCGGTCTGAGCTACACGTTCGCCTGGGAGAAGGAAGCGCGGCTGGGCGACCAGGTGTTCGAAGGGCCCGAGGGCGCAAAGATCTTCGTGGACAAGAAGAGCCTGCTCTTCCTGGACGGGACGCTGCTGGACTACGACACGGCCCTGCTCGGCAAGGGGTTCGTGTTCAACAACCCGAACGCCAAGGCGACTTGCGGCTGCGGAAGCTCGTTCGGCGCCTGACGCCGTCGCGGCCCGGTCCGCCGCGGCCCCGGCCAGCTACCCGATCATGACACCCGAGCCGTCTGCACCGACCGCCGTCGAATGCCGCAACTGCGGCGCCGGGGCACCGATGCGCGCGCACTTCTGCCCGGAGTGCGACCACATCCTCTCCCTGACGCGCCACGGCGACTACTTCGCGTTCTTCGGCCTGCCGCGGCGGCTGGTGCTCGATCCGGCGGATCTCGAGCAGCGGTTTCGCCGGATGAGCCGCCAGTTCCACCCGGATTTCTTTCACAACGCGGCGGCCGCGGAGCGGCTGGCCAGCCTGGAGCGCTCGTCGTACCTCAACGACGCGTGGCGCGTGCTGAAAGACCCCGCGACGCGCGTGGAGTACCTGCTGGGGCTCGAGGGGCTGGCGCCGGCGAAGGAATCCGAAGGCGGGGCGGCCCGCGGTGGTGTGCCGGCGGCGCTCCTCGAAGAAGTGTTCGCGTTCAACGAGGAGCTCGACGAGATTCGCGCCGCGCGGGAAGCCGGCGGGGATCCCCACGGCCTGCGGGCCAGGCTGGAGCGGGCACGCGAGCCGATCGAGCGGAAGCAGCGTCAGTACGAAGCACGGCTGGCGGAGTTGTCCGCGGCCTGGGACGCGTCGCACCGGCGGGGCACGCTGGAGGAGCTGCGCGAGCTTTTCCTCGAGCGGAAGTACCTGCGGAACCTGATGGAGACGATCGAGCGGGAGCTCCAGGCCCTGCCGGCCTGAACTGGCCATGTCCAACGTCGTCGGCATCGACCTCGGCACCACGAACAGTCTCGTCGCCTGCGTGCGCGACGGCGTCCCGGTCGTGATCCGCGACAGCCGCGGCGACGCGCTGGTGCCGTCGGTCGTGTCGTTTGCCGAAGACGGCACGGTGTACGTGGGGCGGGAGGCGCAACGTCGGCTCCTGACCGAGACGGGACGCACGGTGTACTCCGTGAAGCGGTTCATGGGCCGCGGCGTGGACGACGTGGTGGACGAGGCGCGGCGGCTGCCGTTCCGGGTGAGCGGCGAGCCGGGCGGCGTGATCCGGATCGGCGTGGGCGATCGGGAGATGACCCCGCCGGAGATCTCGGCGCTCGTGTTGCGGGAGCTGAAGCACCGGGCGGAGGCGTTCTTCCGGGAGGCGGGCGAGTTCGACTTCGAAGTGGACCGCGCGGTGATCACCGTCCCGGCCTACTTCAACGATGCGCAGCGCACGGCGACACGAGACGCCGGCCGCCTGGCCGGCCTCGAGGTGCTCCGCATCATCAACGAGCCGACCGCGGCATCCCTGGCGTACGGGCTCGAGGCCAGCAACCGCGGGACGATCGCGGTCTACGATCTCGGCGGCGGGACCTTCGACATCTCGATCCTCAAGGTGGAGGACGGCGTGTTCCAGGTCCTGGCGACGAACGGCGATACGCGCCTGGGTGGCGACGATCTGGACGCCGTCCTGATCGAACAGGTCATCGGCGAGGCGTGCGGCGGATCGGCGCCGCCGCCGGACGCGGTCCAGGCGATCCGGAAGGCCGTCATCCAGGCGAAGCAGGACCTCTCCGAGCAGGACCGGACCGAGATCGTCGTCGAGCCGACCCCCGGCATGCCGGGCGGGTACCGCGCGACCCTGACGCGCGAGCGGTTCGAGGGGCTCATTCGCCCGCTGGTCGAACGCACGCTCGGGCCCTGCCGGCAGGCGCTGGCCGACGCCGGCGTGGCCGCGAGGGAGATCGACGAGGTCGTGCTGGTCGGCGGATCGACGCGTGTGCCGCTCGTGCGCCGCGCGGTCGAGGACCTCTTCGGACGCAGGCCACACGCCGAGCTGAACCCGGACGAGGTCGTGGCGATCGGCGCCGCCGTTCAAGCGGACATCCTGGTGAGCGGCCGCCGCGAGATGCTGCTGCTCGACGTGACGCCCCTGTCGCTCGGCATCGAGACGATGGGCGGGGTCGTGTCGAAGCTCGTGCTGCGGAACTCGACGATACCGGCGACCGGCCGCGAGATGTTCACCACCGGCGTCGACAACCAGACGGCCGTGGACGTGCACGTGCTGCAGGGTGAGCGCGAGCTGGCTGCCGACTGCCGCTCGCTGGCCCGGTTCCGCCTGCGCGGCATTCCGCCCATGCCCGCCGGCCTGCCGCGCATCGAGGTCGCGTTCCAGATCGACGCCAACGGCATCCTCAGCGCCAGCGCGCGGGAGCTGCGCACCGGCGTCGAGCAGACCATCGACGTGAAGCCGTCCTACGGCATGACCGACGAGCAGGTGGAGCAGATGCTCCTCGATTCGTTCGAGCACGCGGAGGCCGACTTCGACGCGCGCATGCTGATCGACGCCAGGAACGACGCGGAAACGGTGGCGCAGGCCACCGAGAAGGCGCTGCGGCGGCCGGACTTCGACGACGTCGTGGCCGGTGAGCTGGCCGCGGGCGAGCTCGAGCGCATCCGTGAGGCGCTGAAGGCGCTGAAGGCCGTGCTGCGTGGCAGCGACCGCGACGAGATCCTGAAGCAGACCAGCGCGCTCAACGACGCGACGCAGCACCTTGCGGAGGTCGTGATGAACCGGACCGTCAGGGCCGCCCTCGCCGGCAGGAACGTTGCCGAGGTCTAATCCGTATGCCCAAAGTCACGTTCATCATCGACGGCCAGGAACGGACGGTCGAGTTCGAGCACGGGAAGCTGGAGTACAGCCATCACGGGCTTCCCGAGTCGTTCCTCGACGTGGCGATGAACCTCGACATCCCGCTCGAACACGCGTGCGGTGGAAGCTGCGCCTGCACGACGTGTCACGTGATCGTGCGCAAGGGAATGCAGAACCTGAGCGGGATGGAGGATGACGAAGCCGACCGGCTGGACACGGCCTGGGATCTGACGACGGAGTCGCGTCTCGGGTGCCAGGCGATCATCCGCGGCGACGTGGTCGTCGAGATACCGATGTACACGCGGAACTACGTGCAGGAGGGCGGCGGAATTCAGCTCGGCAAGTCGTCCAGGCCGGGCGCGGCCGCCGCGTCGAAGTCCCCGGAGGTGTCATCGTGAAGTGGACCGACTCGGAGCAGATCGGCTTCGCCCTCTACGAAAAGTTTCCGGACGAGGATCCCCTGACGATCCGGTTCACGGATCTCCGGGAACGCGTCCTGGCGCTGGGCGGGTTCGACGACGACCCGAAGGCGTCGAACGAGCCGAAGCTCGAAGCCATCCAGATGGCGTGGTACGAGGAATGGCAGGACAATCAATAGCCTTTCAATTGGTGATTGGCGATTGGTGATTGATGATTGCGTTGACGATTGACGATTGACGATTGCATGATTGGCGGGCGGCTCGTCCTCCTCGCGTGCGTGATCGCCGGGCTCGCGGCGCCCGTGTCGGGGCAGTCTCGATCGGTGGACGCGGAGCGGTTGCCGCTCGATCTCGATCGGATGCGGCAGCAGCTCCAGTCCGATACGAGTGAGGAGCGCGACGGCCTGAACCTGAGCTACTTCGTCAGGATCTACGCGCTGTCGCCGCCCATTCCACTGTTTGCGCCCGGTGAGAACATCACCACGGGCCCGGTGCCCTACGGGGCGCCCACCCACCAGGAGTTCATCGACTTCCGCACGCCGCAGCAGTTCAGGTCTCCGGTCATGGACTTCCGGGCCGTCCAGCAGTGGCTGACCGACTGGCTCTCGCGGCGCCGGGCGAAGCCCGCCGAGTGAGGCGTCAGCCCCCGTCCTTCGGCGTGTCCCCGGGCACGTAGTGGACGTAGGCGTTGAGCAGGTCGATCGCCTCGCTCTGCTCCCGCATCTCCACCTGGATGAGGTCGCGCACCGACAAGATCCCGACGAGCCTGCCCTGATCCAGCACGAGCAGGTGCCGGACGTGCGCCTGCTGCATCCGCGACATGCACGCGCTGTGCGTGTCGCTCACGTCGGCGACGACCAGGCTGGTCGTCATGACCGCCCCGACGCGCGCAGCCGACGGGTTCAGGCCTGCCGCGAGCACGCGGGACAGCGCATCGCGCTCCGTGAAGATGCCGGCGACCCTGGCGCCGTCCACGACGGGCAGCGCGCCGATCCGCCTGTCGCTCATGAGCCTCGCCGCTTCGGTGACGGTCATCTCGGGTGTGGCGACCACCACTTCGCGACCCTCGACGAGCGGCCTGATGGGCTTCATGTGCGGCCTCCTTGCCGCGATCATACGCCCGCTGTGTGCGCGGCGGCAGGCCGTATAGACTCGTTCCATGCGCCACCCGATGCGCGCGTACTACGTCCCACTGGGGGCCGGCACGCTGCTGGCGGCCAGCGCCTTCCTCCCACGGGTGCGTCTCGGTGTCGGGGCGGCCGGCGCGCTCCCTGCCGCTTCGGCGCTCTGGACGCTGGCCCTGGGCTTCGCGGCGGTGCTGCTGGCCGTGCTCAGCCTGATCACCCGGAAGAACTCGCGACATCCGCTGTTCCTCGTCGGGCTCCTCGCCCTCGGCATCGAGCTGCTCGGCTGGCGCTTCTTCGAGCGCGCGCTGTCGGAACAGGCGTGGACGACCGCGCAGGCAACGGCCATCGTCAGCGGAATGCCGGCTGCCACGCCAGAGGTCGCGACGCTCGCTGGAGGCCTCTACCTGGGCATCGCGGCGGCGGCCGTCATCATCCTCTTCGGCCTCACCATCGTCGTGAAGCAGGCCCCGCGGGCGTATGCGGAGCCTGAAGACGATGTTTGATGCGCGTGGATCCCAAAGAGAGCGGACCACGCCCTGCAGTCGGCAATCGTCAACGCAATCGCCAATCCTGAATCGTCAATGAACTCGTCAATCCCCAATCCCCAGCCGTCAAGGCTCACCGTCGCCCACAGCCCCGATTCCGACGATGCCTTCATGTTCTACGGCCTCGCGAGCGGGCACGTGGATTCGGGCGGCCTGGAGGTCACGCACGTCCTGAAGGACATCGAGACGCTCAACCGCGAGGCGTTCAACGGCACGTACGAGGTCACCGCGGTCTCGTTCCACGCCTACGCGCACCTGACCGATCGCTACCTGCTGCTGCCGCACGGCTCCAGCATGGGCGACCGCTACGGCCCGATCGTCGTCGCCAGAGCTGATGGCCCCGACTCCACCGACGGCATCACGGTGGCGGTGCCGGGCACGCTGACGACGTCGTTCCTGGCGCTCAGGATGTACGACCCGGACGTGACGACGGTCGTGATGCCGTTCGACGCGATCCAGGAGGCCGTGCGGGCGGGTGAGGTGGATGCGGGCCTGCTCATCCACGAAGGGCAGCTTACCTACGGCGACGAGGGGCTGAAGAAAATCGTGGATCTGGGCGAATGGTGGGCGGACCGGACCGGCGGGTTGCCGCTGCCGCTGGGCGGCAACCTGATCCGGCGCGACCTTGGGCCGGACCTGATCGCGCGGGTATCGCGCATGCTGCACGACAGCATCGCCTACGCGCTGGCCAATCGAGCCGAAGCGCTGGACTACGCGATGCAGTTCGGCCGCGGGCTGGATCGGTCCAAGGCCGACCGCTTCGTCGGGATGTACGTCAACGAGCTCACGCTCGACTACGGCGAGCGGGGCCGGGAGGCGGTGCGCCGCCTCCTCGGCGAGGCGTGGGAGATGAAGCTGATTCCCGCGCCGGTGGACGTCGTCTTCAGCGCCTGAGCCCGGGGGGCCGTCCTGTCAGCGGCGGAATCCGCGCAGGCCTTCCGGCTTGCCGATGCCGCCCCGCAGCACGCCGTCGTCGCCCTCGACCGCCGTGCGGTTGAGCACGAGGTCGAACTTCGCGTTCAGCTCGCCATGGCTCGATCCGGGGACGGGCGCGAAGTCGGCGACGAGCGTGTTCATGTCCGCGGACGACAGCGGCTTGAACACGATGTCGCCCGCGTTCTGGTGGTGACCGCGGATGGCGATCTGTGTCGTGAACAGCCGCTTCCCGTTCCGGCTGACCGCGATGTGGATGTGCGGCGCCCGGGTCACGCCGCCGAGCGTATACGGCACCGGCTTGACGGTGCGGAACAGGTACTCGCCGCTCGAGCTGGTCAGACACCGCCCGTAGCCCTGGAAGTTGGCGTCCCGCTGCGGCGTCCGCCCCTTCGTGTGCAGGTACGTCGCCTTGGCGTCCACCTGCCAGATCTCGATGAAGGCGTTTCGGACGGGCGCGCCGGTCTCGGTCACGACCTTCCCGGTGAGCCAGGTCACCTCGCCCACGGCCGGCGTGATCGAATCGTTGATCACGAGCAGGTCGTTGTCCGTGTCGAGCGGCATCGTGTCGGGGTAGAACGGCCCCTCAGTGGTGGGCTTCGTCGGCGTGAGGGTCTCGGCGAAGAGTCCGCGCGTGGTGAAGAACGGCGCCAGGCCGAGCGCCCCGAGGAACGCCCGGCGGCCGGGGACGATGATTGCACTCATCTGTGACCTCCAGCGAGAGTCGGGTCATTATAGGCCGCATGCGCAGAACGACGAAGATGCTTCTGATCGCAACAGGCGTGCTTGTCGCCATTCAGCTGATTCCGGTTCCTCGCACCAACCCGGACGATCGGCGGGGGCCCGGGGCGCCCCCGGAGGTGGAGGCGGTGCTCCGCCGGGCCTGCTACGACTGCCATTCGCACGAGACCGTCTGGCCCTGGTACAGCCGGGTGGCGCCGGCATCGTGGCTCGTCGCCTGGGATGTGCACGAGGCGCGCGAGCACCTCAACCTGTCCACGCTGCAGGACATCTCCCCGGATACGCAGGCGAAGATCAGGGCCGCTGTGATCGAGGAGGTCGAGGAGGGCGCGATGCCGCTCTGGTACTACCTGCTCGCGCACCCGGAGGCGCGCATCAGCGAGGAGGACCTCGGGATCCTCAGGTCGTGGAGATGACAGACGCCGGGATCAAGACGAGCGCCGGAGACGGACCCCTTGGCTAGCGGGTCCGCGCTCATCGGCGTACCTGCAGAGGCGCGATCGGGGCTCGAGCCCTGGACGCGCGCGGATCTCCCCCTTCCTCCGAACCCCCGGGGCCTCGGATGGGTCACCGCCGTCGGACCCGGCGTCATCGTGCTCGGCGTCTCGATCGGCAGCGGCGAGTTCCTGCTCGGCCCCGCCGCGTTCGTCCAGCACGGGTTGTCCCTGCTGTGGGTCGTCGGCCTCGCCGTCTACTTCCAGACGATCTTCAACACCGAGCTCATGCGGTACACCCTCGCGACGGGAGAGCCGGTGTTCACCGGCTTCATGCGCACGCGTCCGTCGTCCACGCTGTGGGCCTGGGTGTACGCCATCTTGTACTTCCTGCAGATCGGATGGCCCGGATGGGCCGGCGCGGCGGCGGGTGCGGTGTTCTTCCTCCACACGAAACGGCTTGCCGCCGGTGCCGACGCGGACGCGATCTACGCCATCGGGGTCGGGACGTTCCTCTTGTGCGCAGCGATCCTGACGGTCGGCCGCAGGATCGAGCGGACGCTCGAGTTCCTCAACTGGGTGCTCGTGATCGCCATCCTCTCCAGCTTTCTCGTGCTGGCGCTCCTGTTCGTGCCCGGCGACGTGTGGGCGGCTGGCGCGGCCGGGCTCGTGGGTTTCGACCTGCCTCGGGGCAGGTTCGACCTGATCCCGGAAGGGACGGATCTGTTTCTGCTCGGGGCGCTCGTCGCGTATTCGGGCGCCGGCGGTGTCTCCAACATCGTCCTGTCGAACTGGGCGCGTGATCGTGGCTACGGCATGGGTCAGCGCGCCGGATACATTCCCTGCGCGGTTGGCGGCCAGAAGGTGCATCTGGCCCACAGCGGGTTCATGTTCGAGGACGGCCCGGACGCGAGGCGCCGCTGGCAGGGGTGGTGGTTGATCGTCCGGGCGGACCAGTGGGGCGTCTTCTTCATGGGCGCAATCATCGGGATGATGCTGCCGGCCATGCTGTACGTCACGTTCCTCCCGCGTGGCACCAACATCCAGGGTCTCGGCATCGCGGCGGCGCTCGCCGAAGCGATGACGGGGACCGGCGGCGCGCTGCTGGGCGGCGCGATCGCCTTCCTCGGTGCGTGGGTGCTGTTCAAGACACAGCTCGATCAGCTCGAGGGGATGGTGCGCGCGATGACCGACCTGCTCTGGACCGGGAGCGGCCGCCTGCGCGCCTGGCGCGGCGGCGACGTCCGTGTGGTGTATTACAGCGTCCTGGCCATCGTCGTCGCATGGGGCATCGTGGCGCTCAGGCTCGCCCAGCCGATCATCCTTCTGCAGATCAGCGCCAACATGGCAGGCTTGGTGCTCGTCATCGGCGCGCTGCATCTGCTGTGGATCAATACCCGCCTGCTGCCCGCTCACGTGCGCCCGCCGCTGTGGCGCCGGTGGGCGCTGGTGGCGATGGCGATCTTCTACGGTTTCTTCGTCGCCCGGTCCTTCGGCACCCTGCTCGCCTGAGCCTGGCGGCTCCCGCCACGGGTGGCGACATCGGTCCGTCCGAGGACAGGCAGGCACGGGCGACCCGCCGACCGGGCCGTCCGGATGGTTCGCCGGCCACGAAGCGCGCCGCCGTTGCTACCATGGTGTGTCCATGAATGCGGGAGCAGACGCGATCAGGCAGGAAGCGCTCGAGCGGCGCGCGGTGAAGAAGACGACCGTCGCCGCGCGGCGCGCGTACACCGGCGCGCGGGGAGCGGCACTTCGCGAACGCGACGAGCCGCGGCTGCGTCTGGCACAGGCGGCCGCGGCGCCCGGAGGCCTCGGTATTCCCGGGGACCGGGGGCTCCTGCGCGTCGGACCCGCCGAGCTTGCCGACCTCACCACCGGGTTGCTGGCGGACGCCAATGCGCTGATCGACGGGATCGGGCACGAGGGCCTGCGTTCGAAGAGCGGCGAGAAGAGCTTCATCGCTCGCGGCTTCCTGCCGCCTTCGGCGTTCGAGCGCCAGTCGCCCTACATGCGGTTCGCGCTCGATCCACGCATCGTGCACCCGATCGCGGCGTATCTGGGCGTCGTGCCCGTCTTGACCGAGATCGACATCTGGTACTCGGCCCACCATCCCAAGGCGCCGAAGAGCTCGCAGCTCTGGCACCTGGACAACGCCGACACGTCGCAGGTCAAGGTGTGGGTGCACCTGGGCGATGTGGACGAGCGCTCGGGACCGCTGACGCTGCTGGACGCCACCACGTCGGATGTCCTCGCCGAGGCGGCCGGGTACGACTTCGCCGAGGGCTACCGTGTGCCGGACGACCGCGTCGCGGAGCTCGTCGGCGCGGGCCGGGCCGTGGCCCTGGTGGGACCGGCAGGGACGGTGGACTTCACCGACACCAGCCGGTGTTTTCACTTCGGCAGCCGTGTGGCCGAAGACGGCCGGCCCCGCCGGCTGCTGATGCTCCAGTACCTCACGCCCTACGCGTTCGACTTCGCCGATCACCGGAAGGAGGCCGCGTATCGCGCGCTTGCGACCGCAGACGCGCCGGAGATCGAACGCCTCGTGCTCGGCGCCGACTGAGCGGTGTCGGTGCCGCCCGCCCACCCACCCACGCTCACCGGGTTCCTGCTGCGGCACGCCGACGAGCGGCCGGACACGGTGTTCTGGCGACATCTGCCTGGTGGCGCGTCACCGACACAGGAGCCCGCAGCGCTGACGTTCGGCGCCCTGGCCGTGCGCGCCCGGCAGTTCGCGCACGCGTACCGCGAGGCCGGCGCACGGGCCGGTGACGTCGTCCTCCTCTTCCTGCCGCATCACGTCGATGCGACGCCAGCCTTCTTCGGCGCCATGCTGGCCGGTGCGGTGCCATCGTTCATGCCCTGCCCATCTCCGAAACAGCACCCGTCGGTGTACTGGCCCGCGCACCGTGCGCTGCTGCAACGGGTCGGCGCGCGCCTGCTGATCTCGACCCGAGAGCATGAAGCCGCGATGCGTGTGCACGGTCTCGTCGGTTCCGCGATGCGGACCGTCGTCATGGACGACGTCGGCGGCGACCACCGCCTTCTCGACCCTGTGGCCGTGGACGGGGATGCGGTGGCGCTGCTGCAGCACAGTTCCGGCACGACCGCGCTCAAGAAGGGCGTCGCGCTGTCGCATCGAGCCATCCTCGCGCAGGTCCGCACCTATGCGGACGTGCTCCGGATGGGCGCGGAGGATCCCGTCGTGTCGTGGCTGCCGCTGTACCACGACATGGGGCTGATCGCGTGTGCCGTGTCGCCGCTCGTGCTGGGGCAGACCGTCACCAGCCTCGATCCGTTCCACTGGGCCGCGCGACCCCGGTCGCTCTTCGACGCGATCGACCGCTACGACGGGCACTTCGTCTGGCTGCCGAACTTCGCGTTCGAGCACCTGGTACGGGCGGTACCGGCGGAGTGCGCCGCGGATCTGTCGCGCGTGCGGGGGTTCATCAACTGCTCGGAGCCGTGCCGGTCGGAAACGTTCCGCCGCTTCCGCAAGCGGTTCGCGCCACTGGGGGTTCGGGAGGAGCAGCTGCAGGTCTGCTACGCGATGGCCGAGACCGTCTTCGCCGTGAGCCAGACCGAGGTCGGAGCGAAGACGCGCGAGCTCAAGGTCGACACCGAACGGCTGCAGCAGGATGGTGTCGCGGTGAGGCCGGACGAGGGACGCGAGTCGAGGCGCCTGCTCAGCACCGGCCGCCCGCTGGCTGGGCTCGAGGTGCGCATCCTGAGGGATGGCCGCGGCGTGCCGGACGGCGAGGTGGGAGAGATCGCCCTCAGGGGGGCCTTTCTGTTCAACGGCTACTTCAACGACGCGCAGACGACGAGCGAGCGGGTCAGGGACGGGTGGTACCACACCCGCGATCGCGCGTTCCTGGAGGACGGACAGCTGTACGTGCTCGGACGGCAGGACGACCTGCTGATTGTCGGCGGCCGCAACCTGCACGCACACGAGGTGGAGGACATCGTTGGCGCGGTCGCAGGGGTGCGGCCCGGCCGGGTCGTGGCGTTCGGTGTCTTCGACGAGCGGTTCGCCTCGGAGACGCTTGTCGTCGTCGCGGAGCGGAGCGGAGACGCCGGCGACCGGGCAGACGGGGACCTGGCCCGTGAAATACGCGAGGCGGTGTACGACCGGACGAACATCGAGGTGAGCCGTTGCCTGGTCGTCGAGCCCGGCTGGCTCGTGAAGACCACGAGCGGCAAGGTCAGCCGAGACGGCAACAAGACGAAGTATCTGGCGGCGGACGTACACGATTCCGGACCAGGCCCTGGTGCGTCGTCCGGTGGCACGATGTCACGGCTGGCCGCCATCGTTGCCCGGCAGTTCGATCTGCCCGCCGGGGCCGTTCACCGAGAGACTGTGGCAGCCGACGTGGAGGGGTGGGACTCGCTGGCGCAGGGCACGCTGATGTTGTCCGTCGAGCAGGCGTTCGGCGTGCGGTTCGGCGATGCGGAGATGTTCGCTTTCGCGAACGTCGGCACGATCGCGGACCGTGTCGATGCGCTGAAGGCGAAGGGCAGATCGGGTGGCGCCGACCGGACCGTGTACGAGAGTCCGGCCGCCTCGATCGTTCGTTTCGGCCAGGCAGGGGGACCCGGGCCCGAGATCGTGGCGTTTGCGGGACGCGCGAAGAAGTTCGGCAAGCTGAGCCTGATGGACTTCGCGTCGTCCTTCCTGGGGACGAGCGCGCGCGACACACCGAAGTTCTTCGTGACCGATCGGTGCCGGGACTGGTACACGACCGCCTTCGACGAGCTCGTGCCCCGGATCAACGGGCTGTCGGACCGGCCGAAGGTGCTCGTGGGCAACAGCATGGGCGGGTACGGCGCGCTGAGGTTCGCCGCCGCGATCGATCAGGTGGCAGGGGTGCTGGCGATCGCCCCGCAGAGCCTGCCGAAGCAGAAGCTCGTGCCGGGACACCTGCGCCAGCGCGCGGCCCGGGACCTGACGCTGCGTGCCGACGTGCCGTACTGCATCCTGTTCGGGGAGTTCGAGGACGAGGACCACAAGGCGCGGCTGGGTCGGCAGCTCGGTCTGTTGCACCGCATCGTCATCGTGCCGAACTGCGGCCACAGCGTGGTGCAGTACCTGAACAGCCTGGGCCTGCTGCCGAGCGTGCTCGACTGCTGCCTGCGCCCGGCGACGATGGCGGACGAGATTCAGGCCATCGTCTCCACCATCGCGCGCGACCCTGGCGGCGCGGCGTTCCGGAGCGCCGGCGACGACGACTAGAGCGCGTGGCGAGCCGTTCAATGTCGACTGCGGCTCCTTCTGCTGTCGATCCGGGAGCGCCACCACGCGATGACCGGACCTGGCCTGCTCTTCCCGAGCTCGACGACAGAGTTCTCGAACGTCACCACCGGCCGCAGCCCACAGCGACGCACGTGTCGCTCGAACTTCGGCCACGCAGGACATCGAAGCCCGGCTCAGAAGGAGATCGGAGAGGCGCTGGAGATCGCGTTGCGGGAGCAGCTCGCCGCGACGTTGGTCTCCTGCCATCGGGTGGCGTTTCGCTCAGGAAACACCACCGACGCCGCACGTCGGCTTCAACAGAATCGAATCGGGTCAGTCGATTCGGTTCGTGGTTTCGTCGGCCCAACGCCGCCAATGTTAGGCAGATGGCTCTAGCGCCGGCCTCTCACCTCGTTGATGAGTTCCATCTGAATCTCTTGGATCTCCACCAGCCGTTCCCATTGATGGGAAAGGAGATGGTCTATTTTCTGGTGCAGCTGCCGAATCTCCAGCTCGGCCTTGAGGTTGACTTGGTAGTCATGCATCGCGCGTAACCGATCCCGCGCCTCCTGGCGGTTCTGACTCATCATGATCACCGGCGCCTGTAGGGCCGCCAGTGTTGAGAGCACCAGGTTCAAGAGGATGTACGGATACGGGTCGAACGGGCGCACGACCAGCACATACGAGTTGACAGACATCCAGCCAAACAACACCACCGCGAATACGACAATGAAGTGCCAACTGCCCCCGAAGGTCGCAATCCGGTCTGCCAACCGCTGACCGAAGGTGAGTGCAGCCTCAAGATGCACCTCTGGGTTCCTGGCCAGGATCTCGTGTTCTCGCAAGCCCTTGAGGACTTCGAGTTCGAGTTCGGTCAGTTCGCCCTTTTCGGTTTCGAGGAGCGATTGCACATACTGATGCTGGTATTTCTGGAGGTCATCAAGGCAGATCCAGCCGTTCTCGTCCCAGTGTTCAACCGCCCGCTGAATCAGTTGCACCACCGCAGGACGAACAATGATGGCCCTCCGCAGCACAGCGCGACGTGTTGTCCCGCAGGCTTGGCAGTGTGCCTCTTTGTGAGATGCGCTTCGAGTCATGGTTACGAACTCGCAATCACGAGGAATTGCTTTCTGCCTGGGAGCCGATCCATGCCTGCTGCCAGGCGATGAGTGCGCATCAGAGATGCACGAAGGCGAGGTGATTCTCGCCCTTGTGTTCCCAACGAATCAGCAAGCCCCGGAACCGGTCGTGCCACGGGTTGGTCCGTTCCACAACCCAGCGGCGAGGCTCGCCGCGGGCGCAGCCCGCGGGCGGGGGCTCGCCTTGCCGGCGAGTGTACGGCGTGATGCCTCGGGCGCGGAGGGCGGCTTCAGCGTCCGCGTAGTCGTACCCCTTGTCGAGACAGAGATGGGTTGGGCGTCGTGGCCCGCGGGGCGCCCGGACCACCACGTGGTCGAGCACCTCGCCGACCAACCACTTGTCGTGGACGTTCGCGCCGGTCATACACGCAGCGACGGGCACGCCCCGGCCATCGGTCAGAATGTGCCGTGTGACACCGGATTTCGCCCGATCGGTCGGATTGGGACCGGTCTGGTCCCCCCGTGTGGCGCCTTCACGATGGCGCTAGCCAACGCCGTCCACGTCCATGGGATGCCGCGCCGCGCATCGTAGAACTGGACCCACTGCGCGAGGATCCGCTCGAACACGCCGGCCCGGACCCATTGCTGAAAGCGTACGTCACACGTCGAGCCCGACTCGAACTGCGCAGGCAACGCCTTCCACTGGGCAGCCCGTGCGGAGGCGATACACGATGGCCGCGAGCACCACGCGGTCGGGCACGCGGGGCCGCCCACCCCAGGGCCGTGGCGGAGGCACCGGCAGCATCGGCTCAATCCGGCACCACAACTTGTCAGGCGCGTCAGCGAATTTCGCTTCCATGCCCCAGCATCAGATCACGATCGATCTGTAGAGGCAAGAGGTTCCAGGATCGGCTCTCAGTAGTTGGTGCCTGCACCCGATAGGAGGAGGCGCCAATCGCGGCGCCGCCGCGGGGCCTGGGGACGATCCCTTTCTCCCCTGGTGACAGGCTCTCGGAGGGTACGCAGGTCGCCGCGTGGAGGCATTGCGCAAGGCCGACGCGGGGCGAAGCCGGAACGCGACCGGAGCGATTCAGCGCACCGATTTCCGTCCTCGCGTTCTCGTAGCTGGAGGCACTACTGGCGTCTTGTGCCGTGCGTCGGATGTCGCAACGAGCCAGCTCCTGGTGGATGCGGCAGCGGCAGGGTACGAGAGGCTGCGTTCCCGGCCGAAGCGCCGGACTCCGCCTGGGGGCCTGCGGGCCGTCCGAGAGCGCGGTGACAGGTCATACCGTCCAAGCCGGGAGTGGTCACAGACCGCCGGCCGGGATCACGATGGCGACGCCGGCACGATGTCGCGGAAGACGAACGGCGGCTGGTCTCTCCGCCCGCCAATGTCGACGGCAATCGATGCCCTGAACACCGGTCCGGCCGTGACGCAGGTGTGGAACTCGCCCTGCTCCCCACACCAGTCCACGCCCTCGGGCAGGTCCGCCAGCAGTGTCCGGTCGAACGCACGGCCGGCGAACGAGGCATCGAGCACGCGCGTGTCCACGACAGACAGACGAGCCTCGAGGCCGCCGTCGATCATCTGTTCGGCCAGCGCACGCGTCGGCTTCAGCCAGAGCGGGAACAGCGGCGTCAGGCCCGTGCCTGCGAGCTGCTTCTCGCGGTAGGCGCGGATGTCTTCCAGGAACAGGTCGCCGAACGCCACGTGCGTGATGCCCTCGGCGACGGCTCTGGTACAGACGTCACGCATGCGCGCTTCGTACGTCTCGTTCGTGCACTGGTCCGGAATCGGCACCTGCCACAGGGGCAGGCCGGTGCGCTCGGCCTGAGCCTCCAGGATCTGCGCGCGTACGCCGTGCATGGCGACCCTGTCGTACGCCTCGTTGATCGTCGTCAGCAGCGCCGCCACGGCGCCCGGGTGCGTCCGGTTCAGCTCGTGCAGCGCCCAGGCGCTGTCCTTGCCGCTGCTCCACGAGAGGAGGATCTTCACGGGAAGGCCTCGGGATGGATCGCGCGTGCCATCGCCTCGGCGGCGTCGGCAATGCGGGGACCCGGCACGACGAACTGGTCGCCGTGCAGGTCGTACACGCGCCCCTGCTTCACGGCCGGTATCGAGCTCACCGCCGTCCACGCGTCGCGATCCGGCGTCTGCGCGTTGCCGTAGCGCAGGTCGATGATGACTTCGGGTGCGCGCGACAACAGCATCTCGTTCGATACCGTGACCGCCTGTCGGGGCACGTCGGCGAAGAGGTTCGTGGCGCCTGCCAGCTCCAGGACGTCGTGCAGGAAGCCCACGCCGCCGCTGGCGTTGAGGTTGCGCAGCGTCCCCGGCTCGCGGCCCATGACTAGCAGTGTCCGCGGGCGCGCGCGTCCTCGTGTACGGGAGCGCACGGCGTCGAGGCGCTGTTCCAGTCCGGTAGCGACCCGCTCGGCGTCCGCCGTCCTTCCCGCGGCTGCTCCCAGTCTGCGCATCTCGCGGGTGATGTCCGCCAGACCGCCGTGCCGGTAGTCGAACACGGAGATCCCCGCGCGCGCGAGCTGTGCCTGTAGCGCGTCCTGGGACCCGTACGTGAGTACCAGGTCGGGACGCAGGGCCAGGATGCGCTCCGTGTTCGGATCGAGCAGCGCCCCGACCCGTGGCAGGCCGAGCACCTCCGGCGGGTAGTCGTCGTAGCTGCTCACGGCGACCACCTGGGACCCGGCGCCGATCGCGAACAGTATTTCCGTCAGCGCGGGCACGAGCGAGATGATGCGGGTGGGCGCCTGGGCCGAGCCCGCCGTCCGGAGCACGGCGAGCGCCGCCAGGATCGCCAGGGACAGGACGAAGGAGCGGAGGGGCCGGCGAAGGATCAACGTCATCGCTTTCGGACCAGGAGCCAGAGGAAGAACGGGCCGCCGAGGATGGCCGTCACGATGCCGACCGGCAGTTCCACCGGGTTGAGCAGCGTCCGGGCCACGAGATCGCAGAGCACCAGGAAGGTGGCCCCGAAGAGCGCCGCCGCCGGGAGCACGACGCGGTGGTCGACGCCGACGACCAGCCGGACGAGGTGCGGCACGATGATGCCGACAAACGCCACCGGGCCGGACAGGGACACCGCGGCCGCGGTGGCCAGCGAGGCGCCCACGAACGCCATGCGTTGGACCCGGATCACGTGAACCCCACGCGCCGCAGCGGCATCGGCGTCCACGCTGAGCAGGTTCAATGCGGACGGCAGCCACAGGATGAGCAGCGCGGCGCTGAGCAGGACCGGCAGCGACGCGACGATGGGGCCCATCGCGCCCACGTCGAGATCGCCGATGAGCCAGCGGACCGCGCGGTAGGTCTGCGTGAAGTCCGCCAGGTACTGCACGAAGAGGATCATCGCGGAGATGAAGGCGTTGAGCGCTACGCCGGCCAGGAGCAGCACCGACGTCGAGAGCGGCCGTCGCGTCGATCGGGCCAGCAGGTACACGACCGTCATTGCGGACAGGGCACCCACCAGGCTGGCGAGCGGTACCGGGGCCAGCGGTCCGAAGCGCGCCTCGGACGCGAAGGTGATCGCGAGAATGGCCCCCAGCGCCGCTCCGGCCGAGACGCCGAGCGTCTCCGGCGCCGCCAGCGGGTTCCTGAACAGCGCCTGGAGGACGGCGCCCGCCGTTGCGAGCGCGGCGCCGACCAGCGCGCCCGCGACGACGCGCGGCAGGCGCGCCACGAAGAAGATCTGGGCGTCCACGTTGTCGGCGTACGGGATCGACCGGTCGAATGCCCGAGCCAGGCTGATGGGCGTGCTGCCAACGAGCGGCGCCACGAGACAGACCACCAGCAGCAGACCTCCGAAGCCCGCGACCGTCGCCGCCACCCGCCCGCGCACGCTGTAGTTCCCCACAGAAATGCAGTTTCTGCGTACCGGGGTCAGACCCGGGTCTGACCCGGGTCAGACCCGGGTCTGACCCCCGTTGTGGTGGCGACAGGGGTGACCACTAGATGGCCGGCACCGGGGTGGAACCGGACGTCGGCGTCCACGCCGTAGAGGTCGCAGACGGCGGCGGAGGTCAGGACGGTGTCGGTCGGGCCCTCGGCCAGCACACGCCCCCCGCGCAGCAGCACAAGGCGGTCGCAGAGGCGGGCCGCGAGGTTCAAGTCGTGCGTGGCCAGCACGAGCGTCGTGCCGCGTTCGCGGTTCAGCCGCCGGAGCAGCGAGGCGACCTCGAGCTGGTAGCCAAGGTCGAGCGACGCGGTCGGTTCGTCGAGCAGCAGCAGGCCGGCTGACTGCGCCAGCGCCCCCGCGATGATCACGCGCTGCTTCTCCCCGCCGCTGAGCGTCATGTAGGCCCGCCCCGCCAGGTGCGCGGTGCCGGTGGCCTCCAGCGCCTCCTCGGCGATCGCGAGATCGGCAGGGCCCTCCATCGCGAAGGGCCCGAGGTGCGGGTAGCGTCCCATCAGGACCATCTCGATCACGGTGTAGTCGAACGCCGGGTGCGTCTCCTGCGGCACCATCGCAATCCGCTGCGCAATCCGTCGGCGCGGGAGCGAGGCCAGCGGCTCGCCGTCCAGGCTGACCGTGCCGGTGGCCGGTGTGACGACGCCCGCCATCAGCCTGAGCAGCGTCGTCTTGCCGCAGCCGTTGGGTCCGATCAGGCCGACGAACGCGCCACGCGACACCTCCACCGACACGCTCCGGAGATCGAACGTCGCGTAGGCAAACGAGACATCAGCAAGACGCAGCACGGTACGGTTCCCTGGCGGGTATGACGCGCCCGGCGCCCGGCGGACACCTCGCCCGATCCGTATGGAGACGTGTGAGGTGGCGTGAAGCCCTGCGGGGCATGCCGTCCTCCCGGCGTCCGACGCGCCAGCGAAACGGACAAGGCACCGGTGCAGGTAGCCTGACTCGCGGATTGCTCCGCTCACAGTGGCGGGACCGTGTGGGCTTCGCACCCACTTCCCCTGCGCCCGGGCAGTGTCGATTGTGAGCGTGAGTATACCACTATAGAATTCAGAGCTTGTGCGCATGACCGAGCGGCTGGCCGACGCAGGGCTGAGGGCGATCGACGAGAAGCGGCGGGCTGGGGAGCGACTTTCGCTCGAAGACGGCATCCGGCTCTTCGCGTGTCGCGATCTGCTCGCGCTCGGCGCGCTGGCCAACCGCGAGCGCGAGGCGCGCCACGGCGCCCGCGCCTTCTTCAACTACAACCTGCGGCTCGAGGCCACCAACGTCTGCGTGGCCAGCTGCCTGTTCTGCTCCTTCGCGCGCCTGCGGCCCGGCGATCCCGGCGCCTACACGCTGTCGCTCGAGGAGGCGTGGGACAAGCTCCGCGCGCGCGCGCACCAGCCGCTGACCGAGGTGCACATCGTGAACGGCCTGCACCCCGACCTGCCGTTCAGCTACTACACGGACCTGCTGCGCGGGTTCAAGCGCATCCGGCCCGACATCCACCTGAAGTGCTTCACGGCGGTGGAGATCGCGTTCTTCGCCGATCTGTACGACATGTCGGACGAGCAGGTCCTCCGCGAGCTGATCGCCGCGGGGCTCGATTCACTCCCCGGCGGCGGCGCCGAGATCTTCGCAGAGCGCGTGCGGCGCAAGATCTGCCACGACAAGTGCGGGACGGATCGGTACCTCGACATCCATCGCGCCGCGCACCGGCTCGGCCTCCGCACGAACGTGACCATGCTCTACGGCCACATCGAAACGATGGAAGAGCGCGTGGACCACATGCTGCGGTGCCGCGCGCTGCAGGACGAGACGGGCGGCTTCCAGGCGTTCATCCCGCTGGCGTTTCATCCCGACAACAACCAGATGCGGAAGCTGCCGGCGCCGACGGCCGCGGACACGCTGCGCGTCCACGCAGTCGCCCGGCTCATGCTCGACAACATCCCGCACGTGAAGGCGTTCTGGATCGCCACCGGTGTGGACGTGGCGCAGATGGCGCTCTGGTTCGGCGCCGACGACCTGGACGGCACCGTGCAGGAGGAGAAGATCTACCACATGGCCGGATCGGACACGCCGCAGGCGATGACGACGGCCGAGATCTCACGTCTGGTCCGGCAGGCGGGGCGCGAGCCGCTCGAGCGCGACACGCTCTATCGCGTCGTGGACGCGACACCAGCCGCGGCGCCCGCGGCCCTCTGACGCGGACGCTATAATTCCCCTACGCGGTTGTGGCACAGGATGGCTGCCTCCTTTCTCACGGTACTGACGGACTTCGAGAAGCAGAGCCTCGGCGAGCGCCAGCCGCTCCCCGAGCGCTATCTCGGTCTGCCCGACGAGGAGATGGCCGAGCGGATCGCGCTGGCCCGGGCCACGCTCGGTGCCCGGCTCGTCATCCTGGGGCACCACTACCAGCGGGACGAGGTCATCCGCTTCGCGGACTACACCGGCGACTCCTTCAGGCTGGCCCGCCAGATCTCGCAGCATCCGGAAGCGGGCGTCATCGTCTTCTGCGGCGTGCACTTCATGGCGGAGAGCGCCGACGTGCTCGCCGCGGACCACCAGCAGGTGATCCTCCCGGATCTGGCGGCAGGCTGCTCGATGGCCGACATGGCCGCTCCGGATCAGCTCGAGACCTGCTGGGAAGAGCTGCAGCAGATGGGCGTCCGCGACGTGGTGCCGGTGACGTACATCAACTCGGCCGCCTCCATCAAGGCGTTCGTCGGCGAGCAGGGCGGCACGGTGTGCACCTCGTCGAACGCGGCGGCTTCCCTGCGGTGGGCGTTCGAGCGGGGCGGGAAGATCCTGTTCCTGCCGGATCAGCACCTCGGCCGCAACACCGCCTACAAGATGGGGATTCCGCTCGACGAGATGGTCGTCTGGGATCCGGACGCGATCTTCGGCGGGCTCGATCCCGACGAGGTGCAGCGAGCGCGCATGATCCTCTGGAAGGGGCACTGCTCGGTCCACACGCGCTTCACCGCGGCCCAGATCGAGGCGCTGCGCCGCGCGCACCCCGGCATCCGCGTCATCGTGCACCCGGAGGTGCCCTGGGACGTCGTGCAGGCCGCCGACGACAGCGGCAGCACGGAGTACATCATCCGGCAGGTGAAGCAGAGTCCCGCCGGGTCCGCCTGGGCCGTCGGCACCGAGATCCACCTCGTCAACCGGCTGGCGCACGAGCTTCGGGAGACGCACACGGTGCTGTCGCTCGATCAGATGGGCTGCCTCTGCTCCACGATGTTCCGCGTGTCGCCGAACCACCTGCTGTGGATCCTGGAAGAGCTCGTGGAAGGCCGCGTCCACAACCGGATCCAGGTGCCTGCCGAACAGAAGCACTGGAACCGGGTAGCGCTCGACCGGATGCTCTCGATTCGATAGCCGCGCCGCAGCGGGAACGCGCGGAGGCGGCGCCGATTTGTCTTTGACCGCCGGTTCTGAGTACGATCCCCGGCTGCACTGTTTCTATCGCACTCAGGAGGACGCATGGCCCACGAACTCCCCAGGCTCCCCTATGACGCCGCGGCGCTGGAGCCGCACATCGACGCCCAGACGATGCAGATCCATCACGGGAAGCATCATCAGGCGTACGTGAACAACCTGAACGCCGCGCTCGAGAAGGCGCCCGAGCTCCAGCCGAAGAGCGTCGAGGACCTCTGCCGCGGCATCAACACCGTGCCCGAGGCGATCCGCACGGCTGTCCGCAACAACGGCGGCGGCCACTGGAACCACAGCATGTTCTGGACCTGGATGGCCCCCAACGCCGGTGGCGCACCCACGGGCGCGCTGGCCAGGGCGATCGACACGGCGTTCGGCAGCTTCGATGCGTTCAAGGAGCAGTGGGGCAAGGCCGGCGCGGGCCGCTTCGGCAGCGGCTGGGTGTGGCTGGTCAACGACGGCGGGATGCTCTCGATCACCAGCACGCCGAACCAGGACAACCCCCTGATGGAGGGGAAGACGGCGATCCTCGGACTGGACGTCTGGGAGCACGCCTACTACCTGAAGTACCAGAACCGCCGGCCCGACTACATCACTGCGTGGTGGAACGTGGTCAACTGGGCCGCCGTGGCCAGGGCGTACGGCGGATAGGCACGGGTTCGCCTGGCCGGGCCAGTTGCAACCGGCCCCCACAAGTGTCGATGTCGCCGTCAGTCGCCGGGTTCTCCTCCGCCGCGTCGAGGTGGAGTTGCAGGCTCTCCGTGAGCAGGGGCCAGCTGTAGCTGGCTGTATCCGTCGCTTCGATCTCCGTGTCTGCCGTCGCCTATCTCTTCCTCGCGCACCTCGGCGTCGGCATCGCCTTCACCCTGCTGCTCGTCTCGAAGGAAGCGGGCCTCAAGTTCTTCCGCTTCAACGCCGGCACGGCGGCGCTGCTGCTGGCCGGCGCGCTGGCGCTCAGGCCCGTCGGCTCGGCCGTCGTCACCTCGGCCAGCACCGCCACGCTCGGTGTGGCGCTGGCTGCGCTCACCGCCTACTGGGTGACGGCCGGCCGCGTCTTCACCCGGTTGCGGCGTCCGCTGGCGATGCTCGCCACGCTGGCCGGCGCAGCGGCCGCCGCCCTGCACGGCCTCAGCGCGGTATCGGTCGCCGGGAGCGGTGTGGCGGCGCTCAGCGCGCTCAGTTCCGTTGCGCTCCTCGGCGGCGCGTGTACGGCGATGGTGCTGGGCCACTGGTACCTCGTGATTCCGTCCATGGAGGTCCGCCACCTCCAGCGCGCCGTCGCCGTGCACATGGCCACGCTGGTCGTGCGGATCGTCGTCGTGGGCCTGGCGCTGCTGCTGGCGCTTCCCGAACTGCTGCCCGGCGGGCGGACGGTGGGCGGGTACATCCGGTCGATCGACGGCGTGTTCTTCTGGCAGCGCGTGCTCTTCGGGCTCGCGGCGCCTGCCGTGCTGGGCTACCTCACCTGGGAGACGGCCAAGATCCGGTCGACCCAGTCTGCCACCGGCATCCTGTATGTGGACTTCTTCACCGTGATCGTGGGCGAAGTGCTGGCCGGCTACCTGCTGCTCTCGACGGGCCTGGCCGTCTGAGCCAGGCGACCGTGTCCTGAGCGAGCGAGAGGCATCGTGTCCCGGCCGATCGAACGTCCCCCGAGCGAGTCGAAGGAGGGGGTCCGCGTCACCGTGCGGTGCCCGGAGTGCGACGCCTCGCTGCCGTTCGAATCTGCCGAGGCGCCAGGCGCGATCCGCTGTGGCAAGTGCGGCCGCGGCATTCCGTTGAAGGTCAGCGCCGCGCTGCAGGCGGATACCGCCGTGGACGTCTGTCCGGTGTGCGACGGGCCAGACTTCTACGTGCGGCGCGATTTCGACCCGCGCATGGGCCTCGCGTTCGTCGTGACAGGGGCACTGGTCAGCGGGGTCTTCTACTTCTTCAACCTGGATCTCATCGCCTACAGCGTGCTGGCCGCGGCCGTGCTGATCGACCTGGTGATCTACACCCGGCTGAAGGACATCACCGTGTGCTACCGCTGCCACGCCGAGTTCCGCGGGAGCTACCCCAGGGCGGCCGGCGCCTTCGATCTGCACACCGCCGACGTCCTGGAGCCGGAGTGGCAGCGGCGGATTGGCAGACGCTGACGACGACGCTGGTCAGGGCAGGGCGGCGAGCCCGTCGGTCAGCTCGATGTACGTCCCCCAGGGGTCACTGACGAAAGCGACGCCGATGCCCACGGCCGGCACGCGGCGGTACGGCACGTCGAGCGTGATGCCCTTCGTCTCCATCTCCCTGGAGAATGCCTCGAGCCCCTTCACCTCGAACCCGATGTGATCGACCACGCTCCCGCGCGTCCCGGCGGGGACCGGCGGACTGCTGTTGGGACCGGGGCTGCCGGTCAGCTCGAACGCGGCCCGTTCCAGGCGCGAGAACTGCAGGACGGAGGGCAGGCCGGGCAGGTCGAGGCTCTTGTACAGATACGTCTGATTGCCGATCGTGGCGCCGGTCGCATTCATGTACCACTGCTTCATGGCCGTGAAGTCCTGCGCCGTGAAGTGCACGTGGTCGAGCCCCATCTGGTGCGCGGGCGCCACGGGCTCCCGCGCGGCGTTCCGCCGCTCGATCAGCTCCACTTTCACGCCGTCCGGACCGGTGACGAACGCGACACTCATCCGTTCTCCCGTCACGTCGGCGATGTCGTCCTCGACCCGGTACATCCGGTTGACGTCCGCCCGTGTCGTGAGTGCATAGCCGCCGGCCCTGAGGCGCTGGACGATGGCCGGCAGCCCGGACACCTGGAACGCGATGTGGTCAACCGTGGTGGTCTTCTGCTCCGGAGGGCCCTGCTGCAGCAGCACGAAGACGTTGGGGAATGCGATCCCCTGAGACGGCCCGAGCGTCATCGCCCGTCCCCCGAGCGCTCCGCCCCAGAACTTCTGGTGCGCATCGGTGCTCGTGACGCGCAGGTGGTAGTGGCCGAAGACGACCGGCCCTTCCTTGGCAGCGACGAGCTGCGCCGCGGCAGGGGAAGCCAGACCGAAGAAAGCGAGGGCCAGCGCGGCGATCATGCTCATGGCCGCGCACCGTACTACAGCTCAGAGGCGGCGCCAAGCCCTCGCCGTAGCCTTGTTGAAGGCGGGGGTCGGTCCTGCGGCCTGTGGGGCCGGCTCTTCCGGCCTGAGCGGAGCCGGAGGCAGCCGGCCCGGGCTCCGTTCCGGCGTAGTCCCTCGAGAACCCCGTCCGGCTGTTGACGATGCGGAAGCTGCCGTCCTCCCGGGCCGTCAGCCGCAGCCACCACGCGGACGAGCCGTCATCCACGTTGGCGATGAAATCGTCCGGCGCGTTGACGACGCCCTCGTTGCGAGAGAAGTGGAGCTGCCACAGGTCTTCCACGGCTGACTGGCGCACGGTCGCGAACGCCTCCGGTGCTCCACCCTTCCGGACGCCGTTGTTCATGATGGCCACGCGCGGCCGAACGGCGTCGTACAGCGCGGGCAGGTTGGAGTCGTAGTCGCCGTGGTGCGCGATCAGGTACACGGAAGCCGTGCCGAGCAGGTTCGACGGACACACCAGGCTGGCCAGCGTGTTCCCGCTCAGGTCGCCCAGGTTCAGGAAACGGAACGATCCCAGGGTCAGCATCACGCCGATCGAGCGGTAGTTCTCGGTGCCGTCAGGCGGGGTGTCTTCGACGGCATCACAGCCTGCCGGTGTGTTGCCGCCGCCCGGGAGCGGTTCGGTCAGCACCGCGCCTCCGCTGCTCACGACGCGCGCTTCGACGCCGGCCAGGGGCAGGCGGTCTCCGGGCGCGGGCACAAGGTGCCGCCCGCGAAGCCGGACCGGCTCGTAGCTCCGGAACGTCCCGATGGCCATCCGGTCCTCGCCAAGCGGCGTGCCGTAGTCGATGAAGGTGTCGATCGGGATGCGGCCGTCGAGCTGGGCCACACCACCCGCGTGGTCGGGGTGGAAGTGTGTGACGAGGAGGTAGTCGATCCGCGTGACGCCGGCAGCGGCTGCGGCGGCCAGGATCCGGTCGGCGTCGCGGCTGCCGACGCGTCCGCCGTACCCGGCGTCGGCCAGGAGCGTCTCGCCGGCCGGCGTGATGACGAGCGTGGCCTGGCCGCCCTCGACGTCGATGAAGTAGATCTCGAGCGCCGCGCGCGCTGTTGCCGCGACCGTCAGCCAGACACCGAGTCCGAGTGCCAGCGCCGCCCGCGTCATTCCCACCCCCCCGACGTCTCGCCGCAGCCGCGAAGCGGCGAAGGCGGATCAGAACAGCGTGACCTCCACGACGGTCCCTGCGTCCAGCACCTCGACGTCCATCGGGATCTCGATGTAGCCGTCCGCCTGCGACATGCTCGTGATGTCGCCCGATGCCTTGAACGCGGGCATCGCGGCGCCGTCCACGAGCGCCACCGTGTAGATCTGATGGCGTCCCGCCGGGGAAACGAGGCGTGCGCCAAGCGGCGCACGAACGGTGGCCGCGCGCTGGGGAGGCAGGCGAGCCATCGCACGGATCGCCGGTGCCAGCAGGATGTAGCCGTTCGACAGGCACGACGTCGGGTAGCCGGGCATGCCGAAGAACGGCTTCCCTCCGACCAGGCCGAACGCCGTCGGCTTGCCCGGCTTCAGGGCGAGGCCGTGGAACAGCACCCGGCCGCGCCGCGCGAGCGCGTCCAGCATCAGGTCCCGTTCACCCACCGAGCTGCCGCCCGAAAACACGAGCATGTCGGCGTCGAGGCACGCGTCGATCGCTTCCGCCAGCGCGTCGATGTCGTCGCCGACGGTGTGGTGCGGCTCGGGCCTGCCGCCGTGTGTCCAGGCGATGGCGGTCAGCGTGAAGCGATTGACGTCGTAGATCTGACCCGGCTCCAGCGGGGCCCCCGGGCTGGCGACTTCGTTGCCGGTCGAGAGGATCGCCACGCGCGGCCGGACATACACCCGCACCTCGGCAGCGCCGGTGGCAGCGAGCACCCCGACCCGGGCGGGCGCGAGGTGCGTGCCGTCGCGCAGCACGACCTGGCTGGCGGCGATGTCCGCACCCTGGCGACCGACGTGCTGCGCCGGCTGGACCGCCGCAAACACCTGCACCGGTCCCGTGCCGTCGCGCGACGTGTCTTCCACCATCACCACCGCGTCCGCCCCCGTCGGCAGCGGCGCACCGGTCGCGATCTCGACGCACTCGCCGTGACCGACCGCGCGGCCCGGCATCTGTCCGGTGAAGACCTGATCCACGCAGGCCAGCAGCACCGGGCGGTCGCGCGCGGCGCCCGCGGTGTCCTCGGCGCGAACGGCGTAGCCGTCCATCGCCGCCCGGGAGAAGGGCGGCACGTCTGCGGCGGCGACGACGTCGCCCGCCAGCACGCGACCGGTGGCTTCGTGGAGGGGGACGATCTCGTGCCGGTCGATCGGACGGATCTGCGCGGCGATGATCGACCGAGCCTCGTCGAGCGGGATGACGTTGCCGAATGGACGCATGCACCAACCGTCGCCTGAAGTGTGTCCAGGCCCCGCAGGGGCCAGCTCCAGCCGGCCCGGGGCCGCCGGCGCCTTCTATCGTGCCAGTTGCTGCGCCACGTGCCCCAGCTCGGGGAGCATCAGCTCCGTCATCGCCAGCCGCACCGCCTGCTCGGACCCTGGCAGTGCGAATACCGCCGTGCGGCCGATCGTCCCGGCCACCGCCCGGCTCATCATGGCGGCCGGGCCGATGTCGCGGTAGCTCAGCATCCGGAACAGCTCGCCGAACCCGTCCAGCCGCTTGTCGAGCAGCCCGCTGACCGCCTCGTACGTGCCGTCGCGCGCGGTGATGCCAGTGCCGCCGGTCGTGATGACGATCTGCACCTCCGGGTCCGACGCCGCCTGTCGAACACACCCCGCCACGGCGGCGGGATCGTCGCGCACGATCCGGTGCCCCGTGACCACGTGCCCGGCGGTGCCCAGCAGTTCGCGGATGGCGCGTCCGGCGGTGTCGGTCGCTTGGGTACGCGTGTCGCTGATCGTCAGGACGAAGCAGCCGACCCGGGCCGGGGCATCCGCCTTGTGGGCGTCGACGCTCACGGGACGATTATCCATCGCTGGCCGGCCGGGAGGGGCTCGCTGGACTATACTCCAGCAGTCATGGCCGCCTCCGACGATCTGAAGCACCTCGACGCCGCCCGCTGGCGCATGGCCGTCGGGCTCACCGCCACGATGATGGCGCTGTACTTCGGCTTCATCCTGCTCGTCGCCTTCGGCAAGCCGCTGCTCGGCACGCTGCTCGGCCCTGGGCTCAGCCTCGGCATGCTGCTCGGCGCGCTGGTGATCGTGGCTGCGTGGGTGCTGATCTGGATCTACGTTCGCTGGGCCAACACGCATTACGACCGTGCGGTCGCCGCCCTCCGGGGGCGGTCGTGACCGGGGGCGTGACGAGCAGCCTGGGCGAGCCCAACCCGATCGCCATCGCCGGCTTCTTCGTCTTCATCGCGCTGTCGCTCGGCATCACGTACCTGGCCGCGCGGCGGACGCGCGACGCCGAGCACTTCTACGCCGCCGGGCGCAGCGTCACCGGGTTCCAGAACGGCCTGGCGCTGGCCGGCGACTACATGAGCGCGGCGAGCTTCCTCGGCATCGCCGGCCTGGTGGCCCTCTCCGGCTTCGACGGGCTCATCTACTCGATCGGGTTTCTGGTCGGCTGGCCCGTCGTGATGTTCCTGATCGCCGAGCCGCTGCGCAACCTGGGGCGCTACACGTTCGCCGACGTCGTGGCGTTCCGGCTGCGCCAGAAGCCGGTGCGCGTCGCCGGGGCGATGGGGTCGCTGGCCGTTGTGGCGTTCTACCTGATCGCGCAGATGGTGGGCGCCGGAAACCTGATCCGGCTCCTCTTCGGGCTTTCCTACGACTTCGCCGTGGCGGTCGTCGGCGTGGTGATGCTGACCTACGTGCTGTTCGGCGGGATGATCGCGACCACGTGGGTCCAGATCGTCAAGGCGGTGCTCCTGCTGCTCGGCGCGTTCCTGCTCGCGGTGCTGGCGCTCGTGCCGTTCGACTTCAACCCGCTGATGCTGTTCGAAGCGGCGGCCGAGCGGTACGGCGGCGGCGTCCTGGCGCCGGGCGGGCTGGTGTCCGATCCCGTGGACGCCGTGTCGCTCGGGCTCGCGCTGATGCTCGGCACCGCCGGGCTGCCGCACATCCTCATGCGGTTCTACACCGTGCCCGACGCCCGCACCGCCCGGTCGTCGGTCTCCTACGCGACCGCGTTCATCGGGATCTTCTACCTGCTGACGTTCGTCCTCGGCTTCGGCGCGATGGTGATCGTGGGCCAGGACGCGATCCGCGGCGTGGACGCCGGCGGCAACATGGCGGCGCTGCTCCTGGCCGAAGCGTCCGGTGGCGCCGGGTTCCTGGGCTTCATCTCGGCGGTGGCCTTCGCCACCATCCTCGCCGTCGTGGCGGGGCTGACGCTGGCCGGCGCCGCCACGCTCTCGCACGATCTCTGGGTGAACGTGGCGCGGAGCGGCGAGGTGTCTCAGCGGGAACAGCTGCAGGTCGCGCGGGTCTCCTCGGCCCTCCTCGGCGTGCTGGCCATCGTGCTCGGGATCCTGTTCGAGGGCCAGAACGTGGCTTACATGGTGGGCCTGGCGTTCGCGATCGCGGCCAGCGCCAACTTCCCGGCGCTGCTGCTGTCGGTCTTCTGGCGCGCGTTCACCACGCGCGCGGCGTACCTGAGCATGCTGACCGGCACCGGGACGAGCCTGCTGCTGATCTATCTGTCTCCGGCGATCCAGGTGGACATCCTGGGGAACGCCGCCGCGGTGTTCCCGCTCCGCAATCCCGGCATCGTGTCGATTCCCCTCGCGTTCCTCGTCGCGATCGTGGCGGCGCTGGCCTGGCCGGAACCCGGCGCGGCCAGGGGGTTCGATGAAGTCGAGCGGCGCGTCCACCTGGGCGCCGCAGACCCCGTGTAGCTCAGCCGCGCTCCCGTTTCGCCGGCAGGGCGGCTTCCAGGGCCGGCAACTGCGCGAGGTCCTTGGGCCGGTTCGTCGCGCGCCTGGCGGCGATGATCCGGTCGGGCGGCAGCACGCGGAGCTCGACGCCGTCGGCCCGGTGCACGACTGACCGCTCGTGCTCGGCCGCGAAGGGGTCGAGTCCGCGCGCGGTCAGCACGACGTCGATGCGGTCGGGACCGTCGCCGCCGAACGCCGGCGGTCGTCATGAGCCCAGTACCCTGCGCGACCACTGAGCGCCCGGGTTCCGCACACCGGCGCGGATCGCGTGTCGAACGCCGGCCGGCGCGGGAAGAGATCCGGTGCGCTCGGGTCGCCCGTGCGCGCGAAGTTCGTCCACGCGGCCGTGCGGCAGATGCCGGCGGTTCCGGCGCGCAGGACGTGAACGGGCCGTCCTTGTCGTCGACGCCCTCAGGGGCTGACGGTGACGGTCACCGTGGAAGAGGCGGTCAGCCCGGCGCTGTTGGTGGCGGTGAGCGTGATGACGTGCTGGCCGGCCGGCAGGTCGTACACCACGAGCACCTCGCCGGTGCCGAGCGCTCCGGAGACGTTCGAGGTCCAGACCAGCGCCGCGTCCGGCAGCAGGTCGTCCTGCAGATCCCAGGCGTCCGCCTCGAGCAGCAGTTCTTCGCCCGCCGGAATCGTCGTCTGCGCGAGCGGCTCGATGGCCACCACGGGCGGCTTGAACGGCACCTGGAACTCGGCGCTTTCCGCGTACGTCGTGTTGAAGCCGTCGCTGGCGCCGATGCGGATCTTCGCGCGCGCGCCGCCGGGGATGTCGGCGAAGTCGTCCACGAGGTTCGGCGTCCGGAGGTCCGTCGCCAGGATCTCGTAGTCGAACGCCGGGTTCGTCACGTCCGGGTTGTACTCGACCGAATACCACAGCGCGTCGCCGTCGGCATCGGTCGCCGTCCAGGAGATCGAGGTGACGCCGTTGAAGACCGTGCCGACGCCGAGCGAGACGCCGCTCACCGACGGTGCGTTCGCGCTGATCTGCGCTTCGCGAAGCACCTGATCGTTCCGGATGATCCGGAAGGCCGTCGTGCCTTCCGGGAAGCGGATGGCGCCCTCGAACGGCGCGAGGTCGAGGTGCGTCGCCGGCTCGCCCTTGCCGCCGGGGAAGTCGAACACCGGCGTGAAGGCCGAGGACGCGAGGCGCTGGCCCGCGCCGTTCACGGCGGCGACCATGAACGGCCCCGTGGTGTCCGGCACGACGTCGTCGTCCATGAAGGACTGCCACGGCGCCAGCGTCACGTCGGCTGTCGAGAGGGCGTTGCGGCGGATGTAGCCTTCGAACTCGATCGTGCGGTGCAGTGGACCCGTCATCAGCGGCTGTGCGGCCGCCGGGGCGGGAGCTGCCGGAGGCAGCAGACGATCGAAGATCCAGTCCCACGTGTCCTGCGAGGCCCAGAACTGTGCCTGGAGCCCGCCAGACCCCATGAATTCGGCGACGTTGCCGAGCGCGCCCCGGCCGCCGACTTCGTACGGATGGTGGGTCGCCGGCACCAGCGTGCCGCTGACGCCTTCGAGCGCGACGCGACCGGCCGTGCACTGCACCGGCTGCTGCGTGTCGAAGTCCGAGCCGGAGAATGCGTCGGGCGTGGGGTTGGCCCGGCAGGCGAAGCTGCCGCCGTTGTAGGCGTCGCCGATGCCGAAGTTGTGCGCGATCTCGTGGGCCACCGTGGCCGCGGCGTCCTCGTCGCTCGCGACGGCGATGTTGGCCGGCGACCCGAACGTGTAGCCCTGACCCGTGCCGGTCGGGTAGGTCCCGTACCGCGCCGGGATGAAGCCGATGATCTTGTCGAAGCAGCCTTCTTCCGTCTTGTCGGCGGCGCACCGCGGCGGGTTCAGGTTGGCGAGCGCCTCCCACACGCCGCGCTTGCCCTCATCGGTCTCGACGTCGAACGCCGACGCGTCGAGCTCCTGACGGGTCGTCCACTTGAACTTGTCGGGAGCGATCGGGTAGACGTTGCGCGTGAACTCCCAGAGCGACTTCCACGCGTCGCCCTGGACCGAGAGGATCGTGCCCGCGTAGTTGGTCCTGACCGGCAGGGCGAGGACGCGCAGCTGTCCCCGTTCGTGGAAGACGTAGGCCGTGCCGGCGGTCGAGCGGTTGGCGCCGTTGACCGTGACGTCGAACTCGTAGCTGCCGGCCGCCCAGTTGCCGCACGCGCTCCGGGTCGGGCAGAGAAAGTCGACGATCGAGCCGGCGGCAGCCGTGCTCCTCGGCGCGAGCGTGGCGATCGGCTCGCCGTTGCGAATGATTCGGGCGCTGGACGCGGACGGGTCGACGGTGACCGGCGCGTCCATGATGGCGCGGACGACCGTGTCCTTGCCGGCGACGAACTTCAGGTTCCCGTCCTTCTGGGCGCCGATGGCCTGGTTGATTTCGATGCCCTGGATGGACTGCGCGGCGGCGGTGGCGGCCGCGCCGACGATCGCCAGCGCGCCCAGCGTCGCGATGGCCGCAGAATGAATGATGGCGCGCACCCGTTCCCCCCTTCGAACCGAGCGATCCGGATCGTAGCACCAGTGGTTGCGCTTGGATCGGCCGTCCGGCCGAACCGTGCAGATCCGTGAAGGGGACGTCTCGGGACCGGCCGTGCCCGGATCAGCGGAGGGCCGCCACCAGGAGGCAGGCCCAGCCGGCGAGGAAGGCGACGCCGCCGATCGGCGTGACCGTCCCGAGTGCGGTGATGCCCGACAGCGTGAGCACGTAGAGGCTGCCGGAGAAGAGGACGATGCCCGTGGTGAAGAGCCAGCCGGCCACGCGAACGAGCGTGCCGTTCATCCGCGCCGCTGCGACCGCCACGAGGAGGACGGCGAGCGCGTGGTACATCTGGTAGCGGACGCCGACTTCGAAGGTGGCCAGCATGTCCGGGGACAGGCGGCCTTCGAGGCCGTGGGCGCCGAAGGCGCCGAAGCCGACGCCGATGAACGCCGCGAGGGCGCCGACGAGGAGGAAGGTGGAGTCCATCGGCCGATTCTAGCGGGTGTCCCGCTCCCGGCGGGCGCGCTCGTCCGTTGAGACGCCGACTGATGTCCTGGAGGAGTATGGGTGGACCGCCTGGGCCCCGCACGCCTGGAGGCGCTGGACCGGGCGCTCGTCGCCGCCCTGGACATCGACGCGCTGCGGTTTGGGTAGTGTCTGAATCATGCGTTGGCCAACGCATGATTCAGACACTACCGCGGGTTGCAACGATGCCTGGGCACGAGCTCGGCTGAGGTATAGTGAGTGTTTCCGCGCGGGCGTCGGAGCCCCGACCGTGCGCGGACCCAACCCGATACGCGCCCTTAGCTCAGCTGGATAGAGCGTCTGGCTACGAACCAGGAGGCCGCAGGTTCGAGTCCTGCAGGGCGCACCACCTTTGCCTGCAAGTTTGCATCGAGTTTGCAAAGGGACGGAAGACGAACAAAAAGGGCTGCCGGCAACGGCAGCCCCTTTCTTGCGGTCTTCGCCGATTCGAGTACCGCGATTCGAGCCCCTGGTGCACAGGCAGTTGCGTGGATCGGGCACATGCGGCCAATCGCGTTCCCGCCCATTGCGAGGCCGATTCCCTGGCAATGCAGATCGAGCGTTGTACGAGGATCCCCTCCCCCGCTGGTTCGCCGAGGCAGCGCTGAAACCACCTCCGCGGTGCTCACGCAGTGGTAGATCGAGCTGCGGGAGAAGTTCGACCTGAACGGGCCCCTCAACGACGGCGGACGGCTGCAGTGGTACGACTGCCGGGCGCTCGACGGTCAGACGGCTCGGCCGGTGCCGCGCAGCGAACCGAACGGAGCCGTAGAACGAGGAGCGTGGCGGGGTTTCGCGAAGCCTTGCCCGTGCGACTGCCCGGGTGTACGCTAGCGCGTTCCAATGTCGGGCGCCGCCTGAACTCGGCCTGCCCGGTGGTTCGTCCTTCGGAGGTCGAGCAGATGCGAAGAGAGGCTCGCCTCGGCGTCATGGCGGCCCTTGCGGCTGCGGCATCGCTTCTCGTGCCGCCCTCTCCTCACGCCTCCGGGGCTGACGCTCCCGCGCTGTGCGGCGTAGCCGCCGCCCAGGGGGAGGGAAGGCTCGAGGGCGTCCTGGTGACGGCGCGTCGGAAGGAGGCGTCCTTCTCCGTCACCGTTTCCACCAACGAGCAGGGGCGGTACTGCTTTCCACGATCGCACCTCCAGCCCGGCGAGTACGCCCTGCGGATCCGCGCCACCGGGTACGACCTCGAAGGATCGCCGCGCGCGGACGTGAAGGCGGATCGGCAGGCGACGGTGGACCTGAAGCTCGGGAAGACCCGTGATCTGGCGGCCCAGTTGACCAGCCAGGAATGGATCATCAGCGCCACCGGTACCCGCGAGCAGAAGAAGGCGATGCAGCGGCAGGTCATCAACTGCAACTTCTGTCACACGCTGGAGCGCGTTCTGCGGACGCGCTACACGGCCGAGCAATGGATGCCTGTGATCGCGCGGATGAACAGCTATCATCCGGATTACTCGGGATCGGTCCTGGTGCAGAAGTGGCGGGGCATGACCGGGGCCGACACGTGGTGGACCAATCCAGCCGGCGATCTGGCGAGCTACCTGGCGAGCATCAACCTGAGCCAGGGCGGGACATGGGCCTACCCACTTCGCCCGTTGCCGCGGCCCACGGGACGCGCCACGCGCGCCATCATCACGGTGTACGACATCCCGAAGCAGCCTAATGTCATTCACGACCTGGACGTGGATGCCAGCGGCATCGTCTGGTACGGCCATTCCGGCTACGACCTTCTGGGCAGGCTCGATCCGAAAACGGCGACGTTCACGGACTATCCGGCGCCGAACTACTCCACACAGCAAGGCGGCGTCGTCGGCCTGATGGACGTCCAGGCAGACCGTGACGGTGGTGTCTGGGCCAACGTCCAGGGACCGAAGCTGGCGCGGTTCGATACGCGCAGCCTCACCTGGCGGTCCTTCGATCTGCCGCGGTCGGCCGGTGCGTTCCTGGCGCCCTTCCGTGCCCCGAACACGACGACGGTCTGGACGCACTCCGCTTTGAGGCTTGACGTCGCGACCGGCAGGGTCGATGAATTCGACTGGCGCACGCAGCTGACCGGTCCCCACACTCTCTACATGGTCGACCGGGATTCGCAGGACAACGCGTACTTCCCCGACTACGGGCGGTTCGGCTACGGAAACTCCGGGATCACGCGGATCGACGGGAAGACGGGCGTGGCGACGTTCTATCCGACGCCGACGCCGGACGCATTCCCGCGCCGAGGCTACATCGATGCCCAGGACCGCTTCTGGTTCGGCGAGTTCTTCGGCGACAAGATCGGGATGTTCGACACCAGGGCAGAACGGTTTCAGGAGTTCCCGACGCAGCATCCGTTCAGCTCCCCGTACAACGCGCGCCCCGACAAGCACGGCAACGTCTGGGCGTCGAGCCACGGGACCGACCGCCTGCTGCGTCTGGACCCGAAGACGGGGCAGATCCTCGAGTACCTGATGCCGGTCTACTACGATGCCCGGAAGATCGTGACCGACAACGCGACCGAGCGCGCCACCATCTGGCTGCCCAACAAGAACACTGCCCAGCTCATTCGGATCGAACCGCTCGATTGACGTGGACCAACAGAGGGTGCCGGCCAAGGAGGAGAGGAGTGCGGTTATGAGGAAACAGTGGTGTGCGTCGCTGCTTGCAGTTGCCGTTCTTGCCCTGCCATCGAGTACCGCCTCGGCCCAGCTTGCGGCAGGGAACATCGCGGGGGTCGTCAGGGACACGACCGGCGCTGTGCTCCCGGGCGTGACGGTCGAAGCCTCGAGCCCGGCGCTGATCGAGCGGGTTCGCACGGTGGTGACCGATGGTGAAGGGCAGTACAAGATCCTCGACCTCCGGCCTGGCACCTACTCGGTGACCTTCACCCTGGTGGGCTTCGGGACGGTCAAGCGGGAAGGGATCGAGTTGAGCGCTGCGTTCACCGCTCCGGTGAACGCCGAGCTCAAGGTCGGCACGCTGGAGGAGACGGTGACCGTCGCCGGGTCGAGTCCGATCGTCGACGTGCAGAACGTCCGGACGCAGGCGGTCCTTTCGAACGAGAAGCTGGCCACGCTCCCGACTGGAAAGACGATCGGGGGCTACGTGGCGATGACGGTCGGCATGACGCAGGCGAGCGTCGGTGTGGGGCAGGACGTGGGCGGCAACCAGGGCGAGGTGGCCTCGGCCATGATGATCCATGGCAACCGCCAGCAGGACCAGCGCATGATGGTCGACGGCATGATCTACCAGCAGGCCTGGGGCTATCAGGGCGGGTACTACCGCAACTGGATGGTGAGCCAGGCGCTCGTACAGGAGATCGTCCTGACGACCGGCGGGCTGACGGCAGAAAGCGAGACCGGCGGTGTTCAGATGTCCGTGGTGCCGAAGGACGGCGGCAACAACTTTGCCTACAACTTCACGACGAGCGGCACCACCGGCGATCTCCAAAGCAACAACCTGAGCGATGCGCTCAGGGCACGGGGGCTGCGGTTCGGTTCGTCGACCCGCCGGATCTATGACATCGGCGGCAGCGTCGGTGGTCCGATCCAGCAGGACAAGGTATGGTTCTTCGGCACGACTCGCTACTGGGGCGCCTCGACGTTCGCCACGGGGAACTACTACAACGCGACTCCCGAATCGCTGTTCTACACGCCCGATCTCAACAGGCCCGCCTACAAGCCCTATTGGAACAGAGACTGGACCGGGCGGATCACCTGGCAGGTTGCATCCAAGCACAAGTTCACCTTCATGCAGAGCACCCAGTACAACTGCAACTGCATCCTGAGCGTCGATGCCAACCGCGCACCCGAGGCGACGGTGGACGTGATCAACTGGCCCACGTCGCTGACACAGGGCACGTGGACCTACGCGCCGACCAATCGTCTGCTCCTGCAGGGCGGGGCGACGTACTCCTACAACGTGCTGGACTGCCGCCCGTCAACGGGCGCGCCGAAGGGGGCGATCAGCGTCCGGAACCAGTCCACGGGGTATGTGTACGGGGCACGTGAAGGGATGGGGTTGTGTCTTGGAATCAGCTACATGGAAGGGCCTCAGTTCAACGATCGCGCGGTGCTCTCGTACGTCACCGGCTCTCACGCGTTCAAGGTCGGCCTCACCACGTACCACGGCCGCTCCTCGCAGTACTACACGATGGACCCGGCCTATCAGTACGTGTTCATCCAGCCCAACCCGGCGATCGCGCCGGTGCCGCAGTCGATCACCTACTATGCGGCGCCGATCAACGCGAATCAGAAGGTCACCAGAATCGGCGCGTTCGTGCAGGATCAGTGGACGCTCGATCGGTTGACGCTCAATCTGGGTCTCCGCTTCGACTACCTGCACGAATGGAACCCTGCGCAGAGCAAGCCGGCGGGCCCGTATACGCCGGCCATCGACTTCGCGGCCATCGACGACGTGCCCAACTACAAGGACGTCTCGCCACGGATGGGTGCGTCGTACGACCTTTTCGGGGACGGCAGGACGGCGTTGAAGGTGTCGCTCGGGCATTTCGTCCAGGGCGACTCGACGTCGATCGCCATGGCCAACAATCCGCAGCTCACGATTTCGACGAACGCGAGCCGGACATGGGCAGACGCCAACCGCGACTTCGTTCCTCAGGCGTCGGAGCTCGGGCCGCTGTCCAACGCCGCCTTCGGTACCGTCGTTCGCACCACCACGTGGTCCGACGCGTCGCTGAACGGTTGGAAGACGCGAGGCTACAACTGGCAGGGTGCCGTCTCGATGTCGCACGAACTGTGGCCCGGCGTCGGGCTGGCCGCCGGCTACTATCGAACCTGGTACGGCAACTTCACCACCACCGACAACGTGCTGGTGACGGCCGCTGATACCAGCCCCTTCTGCGTGACGGCGCCGGCCGATGCGCGCCTGCCGGGCGGAGGGGGCAACCAGGTCTGCGGCCTCGCCGACATCTCGCCGACCAAGTTCGGGCAGATCTCGAACCTGGTGGTGTTGGCATCGGATTTCGGCGATCGAACCGAGGTGTTCCAGGGAATCGACGTCGAGATGAACGCTCGCTTCGGCAGCGGAGGGTTCGTCGGCGGTGGAATCAGCACCGCCGTTACGGTCACCGACAGCTGCGACACGATCGTCGACACGCTCCAGACCAGGTTCTGCGAGGTGACGAACCCCTGGGAGGGCCAGACGCAGTTCAAACTCAATGGCGCCTACCCGCTGCCGCTCTGGGGCCTGCAGGCGAGCGCCGTGCTGCAGAACCTGGCGGGCGTTCCGATTCAAGCGAACGCGACCTTCGTCAACGCCCAGGTCGCCCCGTCACTCGGGCGGAACCTCGGACAGTGCCGGGGCGCCGCCGTGTGCAACGGCACGGTCAGCGTTCCTCTGCTGGTTCCCAATACCCTGTTCGAGAAGCGCCTGACCCAACTCGACGTTCGCCTGACCAAGAACCTCCGCTTCGGCCGGGGACGCGTGCAGGTGAACTTCGACGCGTACAACATCTTCAACGCCAACACCGTGTTGGCCCGGAACAACACCTACGGTGGCACGTGGGGTCAGCCGACGGCGATTCTGGCCGGACGGCTCTTCAAGTTCGGCGGGCAGTTCGACTGGTAGATCCGGCGCGGTGCAACCGCGACGGGGGACGAAGGGGAGCGAGGGGCCTTCATCCGACGACAAGGATGGGGGCCCCGACCCCACGGCCGGCCATCAGGGGAGGAGCAACGGAGCCACGAGTGCAAGAACGTGCCTGGCCGTCCTTCCACTCGGATCGTGAGTGCCAAGCCGTGTCAGCGCCTCTTGTTGCCTCGCCTGAGGCCATATGACCCGTACGCGCGCGACGCTGCTCGGTGTCCTCGTGGGCGCGGGCGTCGCGTCCGGCGCGGCGGGCAGGGGCAGCATCCCATACTCCGAGGTGGAGCCGATTCTGACGTCGTTGCGTCAGGAACTGCTGCCCGATGAGATTCGGGTGTGGTCGCCGGCGCAGCGGGAGCAGCGCTGGCCCGGCTGGGCCGCGCGTCGCGACGCTGAGGTACGCTCCCGCCTGGCCCGTGGCGACGAGGACTCCATCGTCAACGTCTTCTGGTTCGGAACCTCGTTCACGAAGCAGCCTCGCCTGACACAGGACCGCCTGAAGGTGCTGGACCGCGCCGCGGCCGACGCCGTGTTCGCCGCGCGCCTCAGCGACCTGGTGAACGGGATTCTGGCGCCAGGTGCGAACGAGCGTCTGCAGTTTGCGAGGAGCGTGCTGGAGCGGTCGGGAGTGGCCGTGAGCGGCTCGGCGGCGGGCGCGGAGATCAGGACGCATCTCGAGAAGCTCATCGCGCGTGGCCTCGAGGAGCTGGCGGCGTATCAGGCCGCTTCGGCCGACCGGCAGTCGACGCTGTTCCGCGATCGAGGACTCGCGTCCGACAGCTCCACGTTCAGCCACTTTGCGATCGAGGCGGCGCTCGATGCCACGCTGGCCGAGAAGGTGCTCGCGCCCGGCAGTGTCCGCCGCGTAGCCATCGTCGGGCCGGGTCTCGACTTCACCGACAAGGATAGCGGGTATGACTTCTATCCACCCCAGACCATTCAGCCGTTCGCGGTGATCGACTCGTTGCTGCGCCTGGGCCTCTCCCTGGAGACTCCGCGTGTGACAACCTTCGACGTGAGCCCGAGGATTCATCAGCACGTGATGGGCGCCAGGGCGCGTGCCAGTGCCGGGGACGGTTACGTCCTGCAGATGCCCAGGGCGGGGAATCTGCCTTGGAACCCCCGCCTCGTGGCGTACTGGAAACGGTTCGGCGAGAGGATCGGTCGCGAGGTGCCTTCGGTCACTCCGCCGCCGGAGGCTGGGGCTGTCGAGACCCAGGCCGTGGAGGTGCGGCCGGCCGTGGTGTCGGCAGTGACGCCGGAGGACCTGAATATCGTCTTTGAGCGGCTCGAGCTGCCGGCACGGGAACGCTTCGACCTCATCGTGGCCACCAACGTCCTGGTGTACTACGGCGTCTTCGAGCAGTCGCTCGCGCTCGCGAACATCGCGAAGATGCTTCGGCCCGGCGGCATCCTCCTGTCGAGCGACTTCGTGTTCCCGCTTCCCTCGATCCCGATGACGATCGTGGGCGACACGAAGGTCAGCTACCTCGGCGACAGCACCGGGGACATCATCCTTCGCTATCAGCGCCAGTGACGGCGCGTGGTGCCGGGAGTGCTCGAGGCCCGCTGCCTGCGTTCGGGGTCCTCTCGGGAGCCGCGGACAGCTCACCTCTCGCGCCCTCAGGGCCCCAGCAGAGCCTTGCGGGCCAGCCCAGCCTGGAATCCGCGAGTTCGGGCGCCTGGGGTGGGTGGGGACTCGGCGGCTCCGAGCCGGCCGACGGGCAGGGCGCCGCCACCGTGCGGCGCCCGGGCGGCCAGCGTACAATCGGGCGTGAGGCCACGAGGATCGGTGTCGTCACGGCCGACTCTTGCAGCGGGTGTCCTGGCCATCGGGCTGCTGGCGACGGCCCTTGCCGGTCAGGCACCTGCCGGCGACCCCCCGTGGCAGCTGTTCCTGGTAGCCGCCGGCTCGGATCGCCGGGCCGCCCGCGAGGCGTTCGATGCCATCGCCGCCCGGTGGCGCGATGGGTACGCCGCGATGTTCCTCGACGTCGCGAGGCTGCTTCCGCCGCCGCGTCCTGACGCGTTGCGCGATGAACAACCGACACCCGGTCGGGACGCCGACCCGGATTCAGGGTCCGCTCCCTTCGCCGGCCGGTTCGACTTCGCCCCCGCGAACCTCCAACCACGAGGGGCGGATACCCGCCGCCGGATCATTGCGTTTCTGGAACAGCAGACCGGCCGGCGATTCGGCGACGACCTCCTCGCCGGGCAGCAATGGCTGTGGGCGCGCCCGTATGCGCCTCATCCCGACTACGCGGCGTTCAAGGCGGCCCTCTACGGCCAGATCGACCCGGCGTTCGAGACGTTCTTCCCCGAGCGCGTCAAGAGCGCGATTCGGCTCGACGAGATCGACTGGGGTGGCGTTCGCGTCAACGGCATTCCTCCCCTCCGCTCGCCCCGAACGATCACCGCCACGGCCGCGAAGTGGCTCCGCGACGGTCACGTCGTGTTCGGCGTCGAAGTGAACGGCGAAGCGCGTGCCTACCCGAAGCGGATCCTGGCCTGGCACGAGATGGCCACCGATCGACTGGGAGGACTCGATCTCACCATCGTCTATTGCACGCTCTGCGGGACGGTGATTCCGTATCTCAGCGACGTGAACGGACGACGCTTCACGTTCGGCACCAGCGGGCTGCTGTATCGCTCGAACAAGTTGATGTTCGACGAGGAGACGCGGAGCCTGTGGTCTTCGCTGGAAGGCAGGCCCGTCGTCGGCCCGCTGGTCGACAGCGGTCTGCAGCTCGCCTTCACCTCCGCGGTGACCACGACCTGGGGCGAGTGGAGGCGCGAGCACCCGGCGACCACGGTCCTTTCGCTGGACACGGGCTTCGACCGCGACTACGCCGAGGGCGCAGCCTATCGCGACTACTTCGGGACCGATCGGCTGATGTTCGAGGTGCCTGGCATCGACGCTCGCCTCAAGAACAAAGCCGAGGTCCTGGTGCTGCGCCGGGAGCTCATCGGCCCGGGCGCGCGAGCCGTCGCGGTGTTCGTCGATCGCCTGAAGCGCGAGCCCGTCTTCAACCTCGACGCCGGCGGACGCGCGTTCGTCGTGGTGACGTCCAAGGATGGCGCGAATCGGGTGTACGAGCGTGGCACGCACTCGTTCGCCAGGCGCGATCCGGATGGGCACGTTCGCGACTCAAGCGGACACCGGTGGCGCGTCACTGCAGAGGCCCTCGTGAGCGATGCGGACGAGCGGCTGCCGCGCGTCCCGGCACACCGCGCATTCTGGTTCGGCTGGAGGGCCCAGTACCCCGATACGGAACTGCTCAAGTGACGCGATCGACCCGGGCAACGGAGCCCGGGCAGGACGCAGCGCCGGCGCGCTGTGAACCAGCAGCCCTGCTGCTGCACGGCGTCGTGCGGCCACACGACACCGACAGGGGCCACACGAACAGCGGCAGCGGCGCCCCGACCGCGATGACGGGCAGCTGGAGCGCCGTTCGGGCGCTGTTGATGCCGTCGGATTCGGGCCCGAATCGCGACCGGTGACGCCAGTGTCATCCCGTGCACGCTGGAACGCTCGCTTTGATAAGCTTCCCGCTGGCGCCCGGTGCTAGGCTCGCTGGGCTGGACGTCGGCCGGCGAGCCGGGATCTGCCGCCGGAGACGAGGGCACCCGGTCGGACCGCAACGGCCCGCCGATCGACCGCAATGTTCAACCGAGACGGAGGCACTATGACTCGTTCAGCCTGGATATCGTTGATCGTCGCCGCGCTCGTCGTCGGTGCAAGCACGGGGTGGAACATCAGTCAGGCGGCGGAGCGCGGAAAGTTCTCGGCCGACGACTACGTCGAGATCCTGCAGGTCTACTCGGAGTACGTGCAGGGGATCGACGGCATCGCGGGTGACTGCAAGGGCGAGCACTACGCCGATGCGTTCACGGAGGACGGGGTGATGCAGGCTGGTCCGGCGCGGCTGACGGACCCGCTCGGCGGCCGCGAGAACATCATCAGGATGGGCACCAAGAAGCCGCCCTGCACGGCGTCGTCGCGCCACATCGTCGTCAACCCGGTGGTGCACGACAACGGCGACGGCACGGCGCGCGTGTCGGCGTACATCCTGCTCTTCAACCAGGCGGTCAACCCGCCCACCCTCATCAGCCACCGCGCCACGAACGACCTGTGGGTGAAGACGCCGAAGGGGTGGCGGATCAAGCAGCGCGTGAACAGCACGATCAAGAGCAACACGCCGTTCGACAGCAACGCGAAGTGGGTCAACGGCGCCTGGGAGTGCGCCGAGGGCTGCGGGTACTGATCGCCCAGGCTTGTCCCTGACGTGCGTGCGGTGCCGCGCAGGCCTGGCGGCGCTCGCGCTGCTGGTGTGCCCACAGGCTGTCGGCGATCAGCAGCCGGCGCCACCCGGCCTCGTCGAGCGGCCGCGCGAGCGCGCGTTCACGCGCCACCACCGATCGGAGCCCAAGCGCGAGCGTCAGCACGTGAACGGCGGACAGGAGCGAGCTGACCGCGAGTGCCATGGGGTTCGGCGGATCGCATATCGCCGACGTAGGATTGCCGGGTGTCGCGGATCGACCGCCTGATCGGACTGGCCCGCTCGCTGGCCATCTACCACGGGATCGCGGGCCGCCAGCGGCGCTTCCGGCAGTTCTACGCCTCCCTCGTCGAGCCGGGTGATCTGGTGTTCGACATCGGCGCGCACGCCGGCAACCGGACCCGCGCGCTCGCGACGCTGGGGTGCCGGGTGCTGGCCGTCGAGCCGCAACCCGACTTCACGCGGCTGCTCCATTGGCTGTTCCGCGGTCACGCGAACGTCACCGTCCTCGACTGCGCGGTGGCCGATCGGCCCGGACGCGCCACGCTCGCCATCAGCCAGCGGACGCCGACGGTCACCACGCTGGCACCGGCGTGGCTGGCCGCACGGGCGGCCGAACCGGGCTTCAGCGGCGTGCGATGGAACGAACGGGTGGACGTGGAGACCACCACCCTCGACCGCCTCATCGCGCAGCACGGCGTGCCGCGCCTCGTCAAGATCGACGCGGAAGGCAGCGACCCCGCCATCCTCGCGGGGCTTTCGCACCCGGTCGAGTACGTGTCGTTCGAGTTCCTGCCCCCGGCGGTCGATGCCGCCGAGCAGTGCGTCCGCCGTCTCAACGAGATCGGTCGCTACCGCTTCAACTGCCTCATGGGAGAGGGCACGTCGTTCGTTTCGGAGCGCTGGCAGGGGGAGGCGGAGGTGCTGGAGACGCTGCGGTCCCTCAACCGCCAGTTCCGCGCGGTGGATGTGTACGCCCGGTGCGAGCCTGCCGCGCGCGGGGACGTCGGCCAGACTGCACCATGATGACGCCTGCGCCGGACTGGCTTCCCGTGTGTTGTGCACTCGAACGCCACGGCGAGGTGTTCATCTCCCACACGCGCCCGCGGGGCGCGGTCGCGCTGCGGCTGGCCGTGGGCCACCTCCAGACGGACAGGCGCCACGTGGCCAGGGCCTGGGCGCTGGCGCGCGAGCACGCAGCCCGGCTGTAGCGGCTTCTATCGGTCGGACGCACGCCCGCAGCGAACTGGTGGCTCCGCGGAATCGGGCGGGCCCCGCCGCCGGGTGATTCCGCCGGTGATTCGGCGGATCGCCGCGCCCGGAAAGGCGTACAATCCGGGTCCGGAGGAGAACGCCATGATGCTGAAGCGAGCCGCATCGCTCGTCGCAGGGGGATTGATGCTGGCGGCGCCCTCGACGGTGGCCGCCCAGCTGGCCCCGGCGGCGGACTGGGCCGCCCGCGCCCAGAGCGCGTACCAGGTCGCACCCAACGTCACCTACCTCACGGCCTCGGGGCAGCCGCTGAAGCTCGATGTCTACCGGCGGCGCGACGCGACGACACCACGGCCGACGCTCGTCTTCTTCCACGGCGGCGGCTGGATCGTGGGGGCCAAGGAATCGGCCCTCTTCTCCCTGCTGCCCTGGCTCGAGATGGGCTGGAACGTGGTGAACGTCGAGTATCGCCTCGCCCCGGTGGCGCTGGCACCGGCGGCCGTGGAGGATGCGCTGTGCGCCCTCAGGTTCGTCGTGGCGCAGGCCAAGACCTACGCCGTCGACACCCGCCGGATCGTCGTCGCGGGCGAATCGGCGGGCGGCCACCTCGCGCTGGCCGCCGGGATGACGCCCGCGAGCGCCGGCCTGACCAACGTCTGCGCGGCCGGAGGCTTCAGCGGTTCGGAGAACGGCGTCGCACGCGTGGCTGCCGTCATCAACTGGTACGGCATCGCCGACGTGAGCGAGATGCTGCAGGGACCGAACGCCCGGTCGTACGCCGTGCAGTGGCTTGGCGGCCTGGCCAATCGCGAGGAGGTGGCCCGGAGCGTGTCGCCGCTGACCCACGTGCGGACCGGCCTGCCGCCCGTCCTGAGCATCCACGGCGATCAGGATCCCATCGTGCCGTACTCGCAGAACGTGCGGCTTGGCGACGCGCTCACGAAGGCCGGGGTCCCGAACGAACTCGTGACCGTTCCCGGGGGCGGCCACGGGAACTTCACGCCAGAGGAGAGGGCCCGGATCTACGTGCACATCCGGGCGTTCCTGGCGAAGCACGGGCTGCTGGACGCCGAGGCGCACTGAAACGCCCGGGCCGGTCCGGGCCCGTGGAATTGCTTGGACTTGCCGGCGGTCCTTCGCGATAATGACCCCTCGACAGGGTCGCTCCCAGGTTCCCCGGCGACCCGCCGGCCCTGTCGATCAGCCGGGAACCGGAGGCACGAGATGAAGCAACGAGTTCTCGAGTCACTGGCAACCGCGGCGGTGCTGCTGACCGTCGTGGCACTCCTTCGGATGTCGGCCTCCGGCCAGACGCCAGAAAGCCCCGCCGCCGCGCCGGGGCCCGCGCCGACGACGCCGTGGGGCCACCCGGACCTGCAGGGCATCTGGCTCGACGAGTTCGACACGCCGTTCGAACGACCCGCCGAATATGCGGACCAGGAGTTCTTTGCCGACGAGGACCGGACGGCGCGGGACGATGCCCGCACGAGCGATCCGGGCCGCAACCGGCGTTCCCAGACGGGGACCCGGAACGACGTGGCCGGCGCATACAACGCCGTGTTCACCTCGGCCAAGCCGACGGGCCGGCGAACCTCGCTCGTCGTGGATCCGCCCGACGGGCGGATCCCGCCGCTGACGAGGGACGCGCAGGAACGGCAGCGCATCGAGCGGGAGTTCCGGCTCGCGCTCCTGCAGAACACCGACACCTGCAAGAACAAGCAGCTGACCTGTGCTGGAGGGCAGTACGGACCGCCCTCCCGGCGGCGCAACGAGGTGCCGCCGTTCTACAACATCGGACGCATGAACCGCCATGACGGGCCCGAGGACCAGAGCCTGGGCGATCGATGCATGCTGGGCGTCACGCCCGATTTCAACGGCTTCAGGCGCATCGTGCAGAGCCCGGGGCAGATTGCGATCGGCATCGATACCGGCCAGGGCCAGGGATACCAGCGCGTGGTGTACCTGGGCGGCGTCCATCCGCCGGCCCACGCGCGTCTGCGCCACGGCGACTCGCGCGGGCGGTGGGAGGGCGGCACGCTCGTCGTCGAGACGACGAACTTCTCGCCCAAGTTCCCGTTCCGGGGCGCGGCCGAGAACCTGACGATCGTGGAGCGGTTCACGCGCCTCGACGCGGACACCCTGGAGTACGCGGTGACGATCACCGACCCCACGGTGTGGACGAAGCCCTGGACGGTGAAGCAGGAGCTCACCCGGCAGCGCGACGATCAGAACCGGATCTACTACGAGCCGCGGTGTCACGAGGGCAACTACGGGCTGCCGGCGCTCCTGATCGGCGCGCGCGTGGATGAGAAGGCCTTCGCCGAGGGACGCGGTCCGGATCCGGCGTCCCAGGACACGGCGAGCTGCGTGCTCGACGAGCAGTAGGCGGCCCCTCGGACGGTTCAGCCAGGCCGCCGGACGCGCGGGTCAGCCTGGTCGTGCGTGGGACGCGACCCGGCGCTTCAGGGAGACGTGATGCGAATCAGCGGCTCGATGATTGCCACCGCGCTCGTCGCTGCGACTGCGGGCGCCCTGCTTTCCTTTTCGGTGACCCGAACGGCCGGACAGGGACTGCCCGGCACACGCACCTCCGACGGCAAGCCGAACTTCAGTGGCGTCTGGCAGGCCTTGAACGAGGCCCACTGGGACCTGCAGGCGCATGAAGCGCGCGCGGCCATGGTCACGCAGCAGGGAGTCTACGACTACGAATACGCCAGGGTGCCCGCAGCGCCCGTGCTGGCGCTGGGTGCCGCCGCGGGCGTACCGGGATCCATCGGCGTCGTGCAGGGCGACGGCCAGATTCCGTACACGCCGGAGGCCGCCCGGATCAAGCAGCAGAACGCCGAGCACTGGATCGACCGCGATCCCGAGCTGAAGTGCTACCTGCCCGGGATCCCGCGCGCGATGTACATGCCGTACCCGTTCGCGATCACGCACGGCACCAACAAGATCCACATGACGTACGCCTTCTCCAACGCGGGGCGCGTGATTCACGTGGACACGGTCGAGCCGCCCCCCGACGACACCTACATGGGCCACTCCGTCGGCCGCTGGGAAGGCGACACGCTGGTCGTGAACGTGTCGGGGTTCAACGGCAAGAACTGGTTCGATCGCGCGGGCAACTTCCACAGCGAAGCGCTGCGGCTGGTGGAGCGCTTCACCCCGATCAGCGCCGATGCGATCCGCTACGAGGTGACGATCGAGGATCCGAACGTGTTCACGCGCGCATGGACCATCGCGATGCCCCTCTACCGGCGCCTCGAGCCGAATGCGACCGTCATGGACTACCCGTGCATCGAGTTCGCGGAGGAGTTCATGTACGGACACCTCAGGAAGAACCAGCTGGTCAAGCGATGGGAGGGCGAGACCCTGATCGTGGACATCACCCGCAAGGTTCCGCCCGGCGACAAGCTCCACGAGTGGTACCGGCGGTAGGCGGCAGCGGGGTTCCGTCCTGGCGGGAACATCAACAGCAGGAGGTGGACGATGACAGGGAAGCTGGCCGTGCAGATCGCAGCGCTCACCGCGTGTCTGGCCGCGACCGCCGCGTCACTGGGGGCGCACCACGCCTTCTCCGCTGAATTCGACGCCAACAGGCCGGTCGAGTTCACCGGGACGGTGGTGAAGATGGAGTGGATCAACCCGCACGTCTGGATCCACCTCGATGTCGACAAGCCGGACGGCACCAAGGAGACATGGGCGTTCGAGGGCGGGACGCCGAACGTGCTCTTCCGCCGCGGGTTCACGAAGGCATCCCTGACAGCCGGCACGCGCATCAAGGTGGACGGCTATCAGGCCAAGGACGGGACGCGCCGCGCGAACGGGCGCGACCTGACGTTCGCCGACGGCCGCAAGCTGTTCCTGGGCTCGTCGGGCACTGGCGCGCCGTACGAACTGGCGCGCCCGGGCGTCGACACGCAGGACAAACGGTAGCTCCGCCCGGCTGGCAGTCCCGACCCTGCCGGCCGCACCGCCGCCTCCCGGCAGGCCCGTCCTCGGCCTCCCGGCGCCGGGAACGGCAGGCGCAGCAGAGACCGGATCCGGCGGGCTGGGCTACACGGCTCCGTTCGGTCGTCACGCGGTCGATGTCGCCGACGTGCGCCGCCGCGGCGAGCGCGTCGCTCGTCATCGGCACCCGGGTCGGGGTCGAAGGTCGGCGGCGTGAACACGTCGCCCATCACGTTCTGGTCCACGATCGCGAACTCCACGCTGGCCTGCCGCGCCGCGTCGTCGTGCGAGGTCCCCGCACGTCCAGTGCGTGTGACGGTGCGGTCATGGCGTTGACGACACGTCTCGTGCCGGCACCCGCCGTCACCGCGTCACCGCGATGCGGCGTCTGTGGCGTACTCGTCGGACAGCGCATGGGACAGAAGCATCGTCTCCTTGTTCACATCGATCGCGACAGGCTTCGGGGCGGCGGTCTTGATGTACACCGTGACGACGGCGCTCTGGGTGGTCGAGTCGATCACCTCGATTTCGGAGCCGGCCGCGGTGTGCCGGCCGCCCGGTCCCCAATCGGCGAGAAAACGCTCGAATCCGTACTCTCCGTCCCACATGGCGTGGGCCTGCCGATACTCCCCTGACCTCACGGCGCCGAGGAAACGCTCGACCTGATGCTCTTCGCGGTAGTTGGCCCATGTGTACATCGCCCACCCGGCGCAGCCGACGGCCACGAGCGCGACCCACCTGGCGCGCGCCGGTCCGAGGGGCCACGCCCACTGGCGCGGCGCGCGCGTGGACGTGGGCGCCACGGACCGCCTGACCCTGCGCGTCCACCACATGCCGACCCCGGTCACGACCAGCACCGCCGGCAACAAACCGACCACGAGCCACACGATCTGCACGGCGGCGCTGAAGCGGCCGAAGTGGAGGTACGTCAGCCAGGTCAGCGCCTGGTATCCGATTCCCGTCAGATCGTCGCCCGAGACGACCGAGGCGGCCACGTTGAACGGTTCGGGAAACGCGAAATAGATCCCGGAGACGACCCACACGAGCATCAACCCCAGACCCCAAATGCCGAGCAGACGGTGGAGAGCCGTGTTCGTCGATCGCGTTTCGGGCGAACGTGCTCGGTCGCCGCGGCGACGGTTCGCCCACGTCGGCCACCAGGTGATCACTCCAGTAACGACGAGCAGCCCGACGAGCGCGCTCCCGATCCCGTTGAGCATGCGGCCGGTCTCGCCAAGCAGCAGGTCGGCGTGCAGACGTGCCAGCCACGTCAACGCACGCATAACCATCGACATCGCGTTGCCGAGGTCGGCGCCCGTGTAAGGATCGAACAGACGGTCGAGGCGGTCGTCACCCTTTGCGAGTCGGACCTCGACGACTGGCCCGTTCCGGTTGATGCGGGTTCCCGCCACCACGGTCACGTCGTAGCCTGGATAGGCACGTTGCGCCGCCGCGGCGAGCGCGTCGCTCGCCATCGGCACCCGGTCGGGGTCGAAGGTCGGCGCCGGCGCCTGGAACAACCGATTCAGCTCGAGCCGATAGACGAGCGCGCTCCCGGTGACACCGAGCATGGCGAGGTAGAGACCGAGCACGAGCCCGGTCCAGAGGTGGAGCTGGTAGATCGCGCGGCGGAGTCGTGGCTGCGCAGGGAGGGCCGGCCCCGGAAGCCCGACGAGCCGCTCACGATCGTGGCTCATCGTCGAGCTCGGTGAACTGCATCGTCTGCTCGTCCTCAATGGCGCCGCCCGTGCCGTCGCCGTCTGGAGCGGCCACCGGTCGTAATCGGTCGGTCTCGGAGGGGCGTCGCCTCGCTGACAGGGCCTCGGCCACCAGCATCCCGAGATCCCGCCCGAGCTGCAGGTCGTCATAGGCACCGAACACCTGCTGCCGGAGGCGACCGGCCGCGTCGATCAAGGCGACCGTTGGCGTGCCGCGCATGCCATACGCCCGCATCGTCAGAGGCCGGGGGTCACCGGCCGGACCCGGATGATCGACGGCGACGGGGAACCGTACGCGGTATTCGTGGAGAAACACCTCCAGCGCGAGCGGTCCCATCACGTCGTGGTGCTCGAAGACAGTGTGGAGGCCCACGACGATCACCGGCGAGTCGGCGAACTGGCTGGCCACCCGCTGCGCCTGAGGAATACCGTGCGACACGCAACCCGGACACAGCATCTGGAACGCATGGAGCATCACGACGCGCCCACGCAGCGCATCGAGCGTGAGGGGCTCGAGTGTGTTGAACCAGCGCGACGTCGACCACGGGGGCGCGGCGTACGGTGTCATTGGCCTAGAAGTCCCCATCCTTCACGTACGGATGGCTCCAGAGTGTCAGCTGGAGCAGGCACGATTTCACCCAGGCGGCGTGCATCGCCTCCACCTCGGCCGCGCTGTGGCCCTGCTTCGCGAGGAACGGCTTCAGCGTCGTCGTCACCGGGACGACGAGCAGGAA
>Ga0194132_10000317_pt1 | contig 100348 bp, 98 predicted proteins | sample TA2KigOf80mmetaG_FD_148612 | JGI IMG/M metagenome (GOLD analysis project Ga0194132, IMG submission 148612) | Freshwater microbial communities from Lake Tanganyika, Tanzania - TA2015054 Kigoma Offshore 80m | ecosystem: Environmental > Aquatic > Freshwater > Lake | place: Tanzania: Lake... | reverse complement strand
ACGCAAATGAATCGTCGGTCTCGAAGAGCCAGTTCATTGGAAGAGTCCTTTCAGGAAGTAACGGGTGATCGGCGCGATACTAGCCGGTGCACTTTCAAGCTGTCAAATGAATTGTGCGCGAACGATGCGGTGCACGAGGTGTCGCCGCTGACAGCTACGCCGCCGACGAACTCGCCACTCCTGTTGTAAAGGGCCAAGCCGCCACCGAAAACATTGACTCCGCCGACTCTTTCACCGACGAGTGGATCGTTGGGTTGGTCAAAAGGGCGATGCGACTTTTTGTACCAATTCCTACCTTTGACATAAGCCGCAAAGGTCAATTATAGTCCCAAGGTAAGTCTTCGGATCGTCTAACATAGGAGGATAATGAGATGATTGTTCTCAGTCCGGAAGGGAAGGCGCAGGTTTCGGCGGCGAAAATCACTTCCGTGCCGCGCCTCACGAGCCTAAAAGGCAAAACCATCGGCATACTCGATAACAGCAAACCCAACGCCGACAAGTTGGCAGAGCGGCTGGCTGAGCTGCTCAAAGAACGCTATGGCGCGGCCAACGTGATTACGCGGCGCAAGCTGACGGCGCAGCAAGGGGCGCCGAAGAATTATATCGAGGAGCTGGCGGGCGAGGCGGACTTTGTCCTCGCCGGCCTGGGAGATTGAGGGTCGTGCACGTCGTGGAGTGTCCACGACTCACTCGAAATCCAAAAGCGCGGCAAGTTTGCCGTGACTTTCATCACCGACGCGTTCACCGCGTTGGCGAAGTCCGAGAAAGAAGCCTTCGGCGCGCCCGATCATCCGGTGCTCGTGGTCAAACATCCCATCGGCACAGTCAAGATCGAAGAAGTGAAGCAAAAAGCCGAAGCGGCGCTCGACCAGTTGGTCGATATTCTGCTTGAGCCCACCGCCAAACAGAAGGTGGCTTGAGTAATCGTTTTGAGTCTCGGGTTTCGGATCGCGTGTTAATGCGCGAGATTCGGAGCCCGAGATGCTTTTATACCGCCAATTTATTTATGGTTGACTCTCGGAACTGACTCGACTTAGCTCTCACTCGTTACAATCAGTTTGAGGAACAAACCCATGGCCACAGCAGCACTCCAGGCAGAACGCGTCGAAATTCCTGACGATATTTGGGAAGCGCAAGAATATTTCATCGAAAAGGGCTGGTCCGACGGCATGCCTGTCATTCCCCCGACCGAAGAGCGGGTGGCCAAGATGCTCGCCGGCACCAAGCGCAAGCCCGACGAAGTGATCGGTTCGGTGCCGCCGCGTTGGGCGCCCGCCACCGTCGAGAAGACCGCGATCAATGGTGTGCTCTCCGGCTGCAAGCCCGAGTACATGCCGGTGTTGATCGCGGTTGTCGAAGGTCTCTGCGATCCCAAGCTGAATCTCTACGCGCTCCAGGCAACCACCGGCGGACCGGCGGTGATGGCGATCATCAACGGCCCGGTGCGCAAGAAGATCAACGTCAACGGCGGGTCTAACGCGCTTGGCGAAGGCTGGCGCGCCAACGCGACCATTGGCCGCTTCGTGCAGATGGTCAAGCGCAACCTCGGCGGTTCCCTGCCCGGCACGACTTGCAAGGCAACGCTCGGCTGGCCGGGAAAATTTTCCATCTGCATCGGCGAGAACGAAGAAGTCAGCCCGTGGGAGCCGCTGCACGTCGAGCGCGGCTTCGACAAATATCAAAGCACCGTGACGGTGATCAGCGCCGACGCGTCGATCCGCGCCTCTGATTTGGACAGCACCAAAGCCGAAGGTATTCTGACCAACTTTGCGCAGCGCATGGAAGGACCGTCAGGTCCGGAAGCGATCATGGTTGTTTGTCCGGAGCACGCCAAGATCATTGCCGGCGACGGCTTTAGCAAAAAAGACGTGCAGAAGTTTGTTTGGGAGCGCGCCGCGTACCGCATGAAAGATCTGCCCGATGAAACCTTCGCGCAGCGCGTCAAACGGCGCAGCGATCTGAAGCTGACGCGCGACAGCATCATCCGTGTTACTGACAAGCCAGAGGATATCCTCGTCGTCGTCGCCGGCGGCGACGGCTCGCAGTCGCAGTATGTTCACGTCTGGGGGCAGAGCACGCCGGAAGGCGGCTCGACGCGGAGTGTGACGAAGGTGGTTAAAGACTAAGAGAAGAATAGCCGCAAAAAACGCAAAGGACGCAAAAGGGATTCGGATCTAGGGGCGCGATTTATCGCGCCCTCTTTGCGTCAGGGGAAGCATTTGGGAAGAAAATATCGCATGAAATTTGTTTCACTGTTTTTAGTTGGTTCTTTGATGTTTACCGCGCAAATGACTTTTGCCGCGGACAAAATCCGCATCGGCTACTCCGGCGCGACGATTACTAACTCGATGCTCTGGGTGACGCACGAAGCGAAGCTGTTCGAGAAGAACGGCATCGATGCCGAAATTCTCTACTTACAAACGACGCTTGGCCAGACGGCGATGATCGCCGGCGAGATCCAGATGTGCGTTTATTCCGCGAGTCTCTTAACGCCGGCGCGCTTGCAAGGCGCGGACGTCGTCATGCTGCTAAGTTTTCTGCACAAGCCGACCTATCGGCTGGTAGTTAAACCGGAGATTCGCTCAGTGGCTGATTTGAAGGGCAAGCGTTTCGGTGTCACCCGCTTTGGCACCGTGAGCGATTGGACGACGCGCTTGTTGTTGGCGAAACTCGGGCTTGACGCCGAGAAGGATGTGACGCTGATCCAGACGGGCGATGTGCCGATCATGGTGAATGCGCTGGCCACAGGAAAGACGATCGACGCGGCGATCATGCAGCCGCCCTACGACAAGAAACTCACCGCGCAGGGGTTGCGCGTGCTCTTGAACATGCAGGAGATGGATGTTGTTCTTCAGCAGACGGGCTTGAACACAACGCAGAAGTTTATTTCTCGGCATACCGACGTCGTGCGCCGAGCGGTCAAGTCGATGATCGACGGCATTCATTTCATGCGTGGCAATCCCGCTGTGGCGAAGCGCGCGATCAGCAAGCACATGCAGATTAAAGATGAGCGGGAGCTGGAAGAGTCCTACCAGCTTTTGCGCAGCTTCATTCAGCCAAAGCCCTATCCGAATCTCGATGGCTTCAAGCCCATCTTCGAAGAAGCGGGCAAACGACTGCCAGCGGCGAAAACCGCCAATGCGAGAGATTTCGTTGATACGCGCTTTTTGGAGGAGTTCGATAAATCTGGCTACATTGATGGACTCTACCGCTAATTCAGTCTGTCATACCGGCGCAGGCCGGTATCCCCGCTAATCGATATTTTCGCGATGGCTATTTCTTCTGTTCAATCCGAACGCATCGAGGGCGCCGACGACCTTATCGACGAGCTCGCCAAGAAACTCCCGGCGGCGCGCACGGTGAATCCGCGCGACTTTATGGACACGCGCTTTATTCAAGAATTGGACAAGTCGGGCTACATCGACGGCTTGTACAAGTAGCGCGGCCAAGGAATCGTTTCCACAAAGCTTCATCTCCGCAAAGCCGTGAATGACTATATCTATTTGATTGCGGGCATCGTTTGCGCCGGATTGGGCGGCGAATTGTTTGTCCGCGGTTCGGTCGGTTTGGCGCGCAGCCTCAGGATCCCGCCTGGCATCGTCGGCGCCACCGTGGCCGCCTTTGCGACCTCCAGCCCGGAGCTCGCGGTTTCGGTGAGCTCTGCCTTGGCGCACGTGCCGCAGATCGCCCTGGGCGACGCGCTCGGCAGCAATGTCGTCAATGTTGCGTTGATCCTTGCGTTGGCGCTGACGATTGCGGCGATTCGCTGCCCGCGCGACAGCGTCAAGCGCGACTATACTGTTGCTTTGCTGCTCCCGGTGATCACCGGTGTTTTGATATTGGACGGTCAGATCTCGCGCCTCGACGGCGCTGTTCTGATCTGTATCTTTGTCGCCTGGCTCATCGCGGTGATCATCGCAGCACAACGCCAGCGCAGCGCCACCGGCAATGTCTTGGGCGAGCGCAAGCTCGGCAAGGCGATTGCCGAATGCGTCGTTGGCTTGGCGCTGCTGGTTTCCGCGGGCTATTTGATCGTCAACGGCGCCCGGGGTATTGCGGTCGCCCTCGGCATCGGCGAATTTGTCATCGGCGCAACGGTGGTGGCGGTCGGCACTTCGGTGCCAGAGTTGGCGACCGCGATCATCGCCAAGATGCGCGGCCACGACGAAGTCGGGCTCGGCACCGTGCTCGGCAGCAATATCTTCAACGGCGTTTTCATCATCGGCGTTGCGGCGCTGATTTATCCGATCACCGTGGCCTGGCGCGATGTCACCGTCGCGCTAGTGTTCGGCTTTTTGGCAGTGGCATTCACGTTTCCGCTGCGCGGTGGGATGATTGAAAGACGGCGCGGGTTTTTGCTCTTGGTCCTTTACGCGGTTTATCTCGGCGTGATACTGCAACGCTGACGGTCAACTTGCATTCGGGAAGGCCCATGAAGGCTACGGCAATCGGCGCAAGGCCGCGACCGCAGTGGACATCATTCTCGCTGCGACCAATGCCAGCGTGCCGGTGTTCGATGGCCGATGGCTAGAGCCGGGGTGCATATCACGTCGATTGTGTCGAGCAACATCGGTTTTGTGAAGGGCGGATTTAGCGCCAAGAAGCGCCGCGAGTTGGACAATGAAACGATTCGCCGCGCCGACGCGCGAAAATCCTTGGGAGTTGCAAAACCGATCGACCAAGAGGAGGTTGTGGATTACAGCTTTCTTCGGGCCGGCCTGGGAAAATGAACAGGATGCTGCAACCATCGCCGCGACCGGTGCTGCTGCGCGACAATCGGCGCCTTTGCGCTGCCCAATTGGCGCGTGCCAAAGCGATCTGCGACGAGGCGCTGGAATGGGTACGCGATCGTGAGGCCTACATCGAGCGCCATGCGGTGGACCGCCGCTTTGCGCTTCCCGATGCCAATTGGTCGCACGATGCGCCCAACGAATTTGTCCGTCTGTTTCAACGCGTGGCGCAAGCCGATGCCCAGACACTCGCTCACTTCCGCGGGCTTGCCCAGGTTTTTAGTGGCTACAGTCTGTACCGGGTTTGTAACGGCTACGGATTCTCTGCCGCCACAATGGAATTGTCGGCGACCTTGGACCAAGAGATTGCCGAGCGCTTGGCTCAACAGAACCGGATCCACATCGAAGACTGGCGGCGGATGACAAACGGCTTGCCGCGGCGATTTCTGTTCACACCTCCAGCGCTCTTAGGTGAAGTGGGGCATGAGGTCGACGGTGTGATCGTCAACAGCGATACTTGCACGTACCAGGAGCGGATCAATCTTGTTTATGCGTCGGGTCTGGCGGACTGGCTGGACGAGAAGTTGAAGACGAGTGGCGCAGTTCGCGTGGCAGAGATTGGCGGCGGCTACGGCGCCTTGTGTCACTGGTTCATGCAAGCTTATCCGGGCGCATCGTACACGATCATCGATTTACCGGAATCGCTGTTGTTCTCGCGGCTCTACGTTTCGTTAAGCTGGCCCAACCTCGCCACCACTGTGGGACTCGAACGGGCACATCAAGGAGTGCGTTTCGTGCCGAACTACATGGCCGAGCAGCTTCCCGAACGATTCGACCTGGTGATTAACACGCTCTCGATGAGCGAGATGAGTGACTATCAGATCAGGCGATACGCCGATCTGATCAAGCGGGCTTGGCTCAAAGATGGCGGGTTTTTTTTTCGAACAAAACCAGGACAACCGCAAGGCCGGCCTGCCATGCGCCGAGCGAGTGTTACGGCGGGAGTTTCCGTTTAGAATGAAAATTCGATCGAGCCGACAGCGCCCGAGAAACGGCTCGCCGAACATCTGGGGGCTGAGCCCAATTCAGCTCAAGCCCAAACCGTTTGGCAGCGTACGGCCGAGTTTGACTTCTGCATCGGCTAGGCCGCTGCCGGCGCGCGTGCTCTCAAAGATTCGAGCGGCGCTCCGGACTGGAAGGTGAAGAGTTAGCGGGTTGGCGCTTTACGATGTCTCTCGTTTCCCTAAAATTTTTCCGTCCACGGCCTCAATTCAATGTGCGATGCCCACGAGCTTCGGTGCTGGCGATGCAGCTGTAGATAGGTTTGCGCGATCGCGTCCGGGTCGAGGGTGCCGTCGGGGCCGGCGCTGGCCATGCGCTCGGGGCGCGCCGGGTTAGCGATGCCGCCATCGATGACGACTTGAGCGACATGGATATTTTTTGGTTGCAGCTCGCGCGCCATGCTTTGCACCAGTCCTGTCAATCCCATTTTCCCCATGGCGAAAGCGGCGGAGTTGGCGTAGCCCTTGACGCTGGCCGACGCGCCGGTAAATAAAATTGTCCCGCCGCCGGCTTTGAGCATGCGTCTGGCGGCCGCCTGGCCGACGAGAAATCCGCCGTAGCATGTAACGAGTATTGTCTGGCGCACCTCTTCTGGATCGAACTCGGCGAAGGGCCCGCGCACGCGGCCGCTGGCGTTGTAAACCACGACGGTGGGATCGCCGATGTCTTGGCCCACCGCTTGAAACAAATTCTCAACACTTTTGGGATCGCTCGCGTCGCAGGCGTAGGCGCGGCCATCGATCTCTTTGACTAAACCAGCGAGCTTGTCGGTGCTGCGCGAGGCGAGCGCGACTTTCATGCCTTCGCGCTTGAACAGTCGCGCCAGCGAGGCGCTCAGGCCTGGGCCAGTGCCGACGATGAGTGCGATTTCGTTTTGTGCCATGACCATCCCTCCTGCAGTGTAAGGCGAATCTACGACGGCGTTTCGTAAAGCTCAAACGGGCAGCTCCGTTAGGCCTTCGGCGTATTGGCGCTCTTGAGTCAATTGGTGTACAAAGCTGTGACAACGATCTGCGCTGGAGGGGAGTTATGATCAAACAATTATTGGCTGCATGGGCGATGGCGCTTTGCTTGACGCAGGCCGCGTTGGCGGGTCAGGCGCAGCCGGTGCAGTTGCCGGACGGCGAAGCCAAACCGATGGTGCAGGGTCTGTGCTCGACCTGTCATGACTTGAATTTGATTACGCGCAGCTCCGGCTACACGCGCGAGCATTGGAAAGAATTGATCGGCACCATGATCAAGATCGACGGCACGCCGGCCGGCGACAAGGTCACCGAATACCTGGCGGCGAACTTTCCGCCCCATACCGAGCGCAAGCCTAACTTAGTCTCCGGCTCGTTTCAGATCAGCATGAAAGAATGGCATGTGCCGCAGCTAGGTCAGCGCGCGCGCGACCCAGTGCAGGCGCCGGACGGGTCGATCTGGTATTGCGGGCAATACGGCAACGTTGTCGGTCGCATCAAGCCGGACACCGGAGAGGTCTGGGAATACACCTTGCCGGACAAAGCTCTGCCGCACAGCGTGACGCCGGATCGCGACGGCAACATCTGGTACACCGGCAATGGCAACGGCACCATTGGCAAGCTCGAACCGAAGACGGGTAAAATCACCGAGTACAAAATGCCCGACCCCAACGCCAAAGACCCGCACACGGCGGAGTTCGATTCGAAAGGCAGACTCTTTTTCACCCTGCAAGTGAGCAACATGATCGGCCGCCTGATTCCCTCCACCGGCGAGATCAAGTTGGTGCCGGTGCCGCGCAAAAACGCCCGGCCCTACGGCATCAAAGTCGCATCTGACGGCAATCTTTGGGTGTCCTGCAATGGCAGCAACTGCGTCTTGAAAATCGATCCGGAGACCTTGGCGATTCAGCAGTTCGAACTGCCCGAGGGAACCACGGTGCGCCGTCTCGATCTCGCGGCCGATGGCACCGTTTGGTACGTCAACTCGGGCCTGGGGCGGCTCGGTAAGATGGACCCGAAAACCGGCCAATACAAAGAATGGGCCTCGCCGAGTGGGCCGAAGTCGCACCCCTATGCGATCGCCGTGGTCGATGGCATCGTCTGGTACAACGAATCGGCGCAGCGCCCGGACGCGCTGGTGCGCTTCGATCCGGCGACGGAAAAATTTCAGAGCTGGCCGATTCCCTCAGGCAACGTTTATTCCGGCATCCTGCGCCACATGCGACCAACGCGCGATGGTAATCTGTTGATCCACCAGAGCGGGACCAATCGAATTATTCAGGTCAATACCAAACCGAAGGCGGCCAACCGCGCCGCGGCGATTGGCGGGAAAGTCGTGGGCGGGTAAACCAACAAAGCCACGAGTAGGGACAGGTCGCGACCTGTCCCTAGCCCGGATTCTTCATCGCTGCGGCGCGATCGAAGTGAAACTCTTCCGGAGCGAAGGCAACAGATATCCGCTTCGACGCCGCCTCGTAGGGGCGACCAGCGGTCGCCCTGCTCTGCGAATCGCAGTGGAAAGGTCGAGAAATCCCCAGCATCGGCAAATCAAACCGAACGATTTGCCTGATGCCTTCGCTTCTCCAGAGTTCCACTTCGATCGACACAGTGTCATGGGTTTTCCCCGTCGCATGAATAATTCGGGCTAGTTGTCATTCGCTTTCGCTCGGATGACCCGATCGCGGAGCCAATCAGTTTCCTAAGAGATTCTTCAGCCGCTCGATCACATCCTTGGGCTGAGTCGTCACTTCCTTCGCCATCTGTTCAAGCGTTTCGCCGCTCACCGGGTCGTACTCCCACTCGCGTCTTTTCACATCGGCTTGAAACTGCGGGTCGTTCACCATTTGCATGAACGACGCGCGCAGCATCCTGAGCGTTTCGCGCGGCATATTCGGCGGGCCGAAGACCGGGCGGCCCATGTCGCCGGCGGCGAGCAGCACGCGCGAGAGCCTGCGTCCGGAGTCGGGGGTTTTGTATTGGTCCATTAATTCGCTGACCGTCGGTGTGTCGGGCAGCTTGGGGTCGCGCTTGGCGCCGGTCTGAAACAGATTGCGGACGAAGCCCTTCTTACGCCAGCCGGTGTAGGGCTCGCGGCCGAAAAAAGCCTCGATCGTGAACGCGCGGCAGTGCACTTCGCCGCGTTCCACGGCGAGGTCGATGTCGGTGCCGCCCGGGTAGCCGGTAATGATGCTGAACTTGGCGCCGACCACTTCCTGCAAGAGTTTTGGCAAGTAGGAGTCCGGTCCCGTGGTTCCGGTGGCGCCGCATTTGGGCGGCTCTTTGGCGTTGCGCACTTCTTCAATCGATTTGTAGGGCGTGTCGGCGCGCATGTACATCTGCGACGGACCGACGGCCGGTGAGCCGATCCAGCCGAACTTGGCCCAGTCGAATTGGATTTCTTTGCGGCCCACTAACTGATTCAAATAGAGCGAGGGGATCACCGAGCCGATCAACGTGAGACCGTCGGGTTTGACGTTTGTGGCGAGATGGTTGACGGCCACGACGTGGCCCGCTCCAGGCATGTTTTGCACGATGAAGTTTGGATTGCCGGGAATGTGGCGGCCCCAGTGCAGCACCAAAAGACGCGCCCAAAGATCGTAGAGATTTCCCGGCGGCGTGCCGACGATCACCTTGACGGTCTTGCCTTGGTAGAAGGGCGTCTGCGCCTGTGCGGATGCAAACCAAGCGAAAAGAAAGATTAACGTCCAGATCGATTTTCTCATGAGATGTTCCCTCAAACCCTGACGAACGATTCGCGCAAAGGTAAACGAATTCGCCAGGGCGATCAAGCCGTGGTTTCGGGGCAATACTTGTCAGCTGCCGCCACAGTTTAGTAAGAGACTCATAGTGGAAATACAGATGCACGGTGAGGGTCTTTCCTGGAGGCCGCATGGCTCAACCTATCGGTAATGAAGACGGCAGCGGCGCGGTGCCGCGCGTCGACATCGCCATCACCAACGATAAGTCGGTCGGGGTGGAGATTTTCCGTATCGATCCCGTCACTTTCGAAGAAGAGAGCCGCGCGGCGCTGGCGCCGGGTCAAACGAAGAGCGTATCAGTTTGGCTCGACGATTGTTTGGTGGCCAAGGCAGGCGACGAGGTGATGGGTGAATTTGGCGTGTCCGGTGAATTGTCAGAATGGCGTCTGCGCGACACTGACAGTGAAAACGGCCCGCAGTGCACAGTGGTCGTGGAAAACCAGCGCGCCGAACGGGTGATGCTGTTTCGCACGCCTGGAGACAACGCCGAGCCGGTCCGGATCCGCGCCCTCGATGCCGGAGAGCTGGCGATTCTGGAGTCTTTTAGCGGCGACTATTGGGAGGCCAAGATCGGCGATCGAGTAGTCGCCGCGTATCAGCCGAGCGCCCGGCTGCCCGTGTGGGAAATCATCGAGGTCGATTGCGAGTTTGTCCCGGAATTGCCGGACAACGGCAATACCAATCTCAACGAGACCAACGATCCCCGCCCCGAAGATCTGACTGGTGTTGGCGTGGTCAAAGCGGTCATGGTGTTTGTCGATTTTCCGGACGTGGTCGGAAGTGGTTCCCTCGACGACGTCAAGAAGCTCGTCAAGCTCATTGTCGGCGATAGCGAAGATTGGTTTTGGCGCGAATCCTACGGCAGATTGGAATTTGTTATCGAGACGCCGGTTCTGCAATGGCGCCGCATGCCAGGGCCCGCCGCCGATTACGCGGCGATCAAGCACGACTGGCAGGCCCATCAGTCCTACATCGCCACGGCGTTGAAACTATTTTCCACGGACGAGATCCGATTCGATCAATATCAGGTGGCCTATGTCGTCGCGGCGGCAACACCGGAAAACGATCCGGCCTATCAGGAGGTGCTGCACAATTCGCCGACACTGAGCGCCGGCATTCCCGTCGCGACTCACAGCGGCACGATTCATCACGCAGTTACTTTCGGTCGCGACGCCTACACGCGAGGTTGCCGTGTGCTGATCCACGAGACCGGTCATTTGCTCGGCTTGCCCGATCTCTATCTGTTCAATCCCGAGGCGAGTGGCGAATTTCGCGGCCCGGTGGGCTGCTGGGACATCATGTGCGACCTCGATCAGGGCCGTCATCTCTTGGGTTGGCACAAGTACAAGCTCAACTGGCTCGACGAATCGCAGTTGGTTTATTTTACCTCTGGTGAGCTTGAGACAACATTAACGTCCTTCGACACCGCGCAAGGCGTGAAAATGATCTTGCTGCCGAGCGAGCAGACGTCGCAGCTCTATGTTATCGAAGTGGCTCAGCCGTTGGCCGAAAGCGATGAGTTTCGCGACAAGGGGCTCTTGATCTATACAGTGGATGCGGCGGTTCCGACCGGTCATGAGCCGGTGCGCCTGCTAAAGTGTGGGACCAAAGAAGGCGATGAGCGCATCGGTTTGCGCTGCCACGATTTCTTGGCACCGGGGCAGACGCGCATGGTGACTTTGGCCAACGGCGCTCGATTCGAAGTGATCAATCGGCGCCAGGTGGACAGCGATTTCGAAGTCGCCGTGAGATGTTCCGGCGTAGATTAGGGCGCGAAGGGCCGCGGAAGGATAAGAACCCATGATCATCGACGCTGATGCCCACGTGGAAGAGTCCGAAGCGATGTTCGAGCGGTTGGACAAAGAGTTCCGGGCGCGTCGGCCGTTGCCGATCAAACTCGAGCGCGACACGGTGTATGGCCGCTATAATGCCGTCTGGCTGATCGACGGCGAGACCTACCCGAAGATGGTCGGCAAAGGCGGGACGATTTTTCGCACGCCGACGTTGATGGAAGCGGCGACGCAGAAACGCGAATCCATCGGCGCCCAGGAGATCACGGACGTTGCTGCGCGCATCAAAGACATGGACAAGGTCAAGATCGACACGCAGGTGGTGTTTCCGAGCTTGTTCCTCACCCACACCGCTGACGACGTAAAATTGGAGGCAGCGCTGTTGCGCGCCTACAACACTTTTCTCGGCGAGTGCGCCGTTGCGTCGAAGAATCGCATTCGCTTCGCGGCGTTGGTGCCGATCCGCGACATGGCGGCGTCGATCAAAGAGATCCAACGCTGCGCTAAGATCGGCGCGGCGGCGGTCATGTTGCAAGGCTTGGCCTGGGACAAACTGCTCGGCGACGAGAGCTTGTTTCCATTCTACGAAGTGGCAGCGGATTTTAATCTGCCGCTCTGCGTGCATCTCGGTTGGGGCTGCCCGGCGCTGACGCGTCTGTTTGACGCGTCGACCAATTTTTACAGCGCGATCCTGCCGGTAGTAATGGGCTTCAACAGCATCATGAGCTCGGCGGCATTTGAGAAAATTCCCAAGCTGCGTTTCTCTTTTCTCGAAGCCGGCGCGGCGTGGATTCCGTTTATGCTCAAGCAAGTCCGGCGCGATAACGCGCGCCGCAAGCTGGCGCAAGATCCGGTCGAGTATTTCAAAACGGGCCGGGTCTTTGTCAGCGCCGAGCCGGACGAAGATATGAACGGGATTGCCGCGTTGATCGGCGAAGACTCGTTTGTGTTGGGCTCGGACTATCCGCACGGCGACCCGTCGCGGCAGGAAGATATGGTCGCGGAGTTTAGAGAACGGGACGACTTGCCCAAGACGATGGTAGAGAAAATGTTGTCGGATAATCCGAGAAGGCTCTACGGGATGTAACGATGGCGGGACGGATCAGTCGGATCAGACAGATCGGATGGATCGTTGGCGTCCTGTTTCCTCTCATCGCGGGTGTTTCGGCCCACGGTGCGCAGACTAGTGAGAAGGTGAGGCTCGCCATCCCCGCCAAGTCCATGGGCTACTTGCCAATGTACGTGGCGATCCATCGCGGCTTTATGCGCGACGAGGGGCTGGAGTTGGAGATTCCCAATCTGCGCCCCAACATCGCGCACTCGGCGCTGCTCGGCGGTGAGATCGAGTATCACGGTCTCGCTGAATCGGGTCTACGCCTCGCGGCCAAGGGCAGCCCGATGAAGAGCTTATTCTTCTCGCTGCGCAGCCCGCTCTATTTTCTGATGGCCAAGCCGCAGATCAAGACGCTCCAAGATCTTAAAGGCAAGATCATCGGCATCAGCTCCTTTGGCGGTGCCACCGAAGTTTCGACGCGGATTGGCTTGCGTCACCACGGGCTCGATCCCGACCGCGACGTGACGATGATTCTGATCGGCACGGAAAACGTGCGGGTCGCCGCGCTCAGCTCTGGCTCCATCGACGCGACCATAGCGGTGCCGCCGTCGCACGTTATTCTCAGACAGAAGGGGTTTAACTTGCTGCTCTCGTTGGCTGACGTCACGGACCTTCCGGCCAACGGTTTTACCACTCTGGATCGCACCTTGCGCGATAAGCGCGAGCAGGTGAAACGCTTGTTGCGCGGCTTGTCGCGCGGTCTCGCCTTCGCAAAGGAACGGCCCAAGGAGACCATCGAGATCATGGCGCGCGAGTGGGAAATCGAGCGCGCCGTGGCTGAAGAAGTCTATGGGCCGGTGTCGCGCGCGCTCAGCAAAGACGGCCTCGCCAGCGACGCGGGGTTGAAAGAGCACTTTCAGATCATTCAGCGTCTCGACAAGGGCATCGGTGAAATTCCTATCCCCAAAGTCGTCGATTTCCAGCCGTTGAACGAAGCGCGCCGCGAATTGGGCTTGCGCTGACTTCTCTCAGATCACATTCAAGGTCCGCTCTTTTGGACCGTTGCAAGCGAAACGTTTTTCGTGTCGGTATCCTCAAAGTGTACCCTCACCGCCACCAAGTTTAATCGACGGCCTCTCACGAAGTGTGCGCGCCATTGCACTGCGCCACTCTTGCTCCAGGAGATCGCGAGTACCGGCCCGAGACAGTTCAATCGAGTCGCAGAACCGACTCCGCATCGGCGAGGTGCTCGGGCGCGAAGACGTCGTGGACAGCCACGCATCCGTCACGTTCGAAATCACCGATTAGCTTGATCATCCGTATAACGTTGGAGTTCACCCGCGTGTGGGGCAGCCGGCGTAGCCGGCTGACAATTCCGGAATGATCTCCTGGCAGATGAGATCGATCGCTTCATCCCAATCCGGCCCAAGGGGTGAGGCCATGTCGAAGATGTCGAATTTGTAAGGTTTGGCGGCGCGTAGCATGACGTCGAGCTGGGTCAGGCATTCCTCCGGCGTGCCGGCGATGACCGTGCCGACCTCGGCGAGGAGGTCGTCGCTGATCAGGTCGATCATGTCGTCGACGCTTTTGCCTTGGCGGTGGCCGTCTTGGACGGCATCCGCGGTTGCCGATGGGACGGGCAGTTGCAGCATTCTTTGCTTTAACAGGTGGCCGCCGATCAAGGCGCCGGCGCCCATGCGCTTGGCGAATTTTCTCGCTGCGTCGCCGTTGCGCGACACCGAGACGTGCAGATGTAACACTTTGGTGAACTTGTGCGAACGGGCCTCCTGAGCAGCGGCGATCTGCTGCATGGCGACATCGAGTGCGCCGCGCTGCACGAGCGCGGTGGGGAACGAGAGATTGCTGACAATCAGGCCATCGCCGATGTCGATGGCCATCTTCAACATCTTCGGTCCCGCCGCGGCGATGAAAATCTCAGGTGCTCGCGCCGGTGGGAGGCGCAGGAAGGCTTCGGCTTTCGGATCGAGGCGGAAGAAGTCGACGAGCGCCGGGTAGTCGCCGAGTCTCGCGCGCTGGCCGGCGAACATTGCGCGCAGGAACAGGACCATTTCCCACGTCATGCCGACGCGATTTTTTTTGTAGATCATGTCCGACGATGACGAGCCGGCACCGATGCCGACGGTCACTCCTTGGGCGCCGGCGAGATGGGCGAGAGCGGCGAAGCTCGATGCCAGGTCGACTGGCTGGCGAATAAAAGGGTTAACCACCGAGCTGCCGACGTGGGCCAAGGTGTTCGAGACAATCGCTGCGAGTATGACGAAAACATTCTCATAGGTTAGATGATCGGGCACCCAGACTTTGTCGAAGCTGTGCTGCGCCATTGCCTTCTTGGCGCAGGCGGCCATCTCGGGCGCGGTTTTCGGTGGATAGAGTTGAATGCCGAAGCGCATGGTCTCCTCGTAAGGGGTAAGGCGTGAGGGGTAAGGGGACGCCTCACCGCTCGCGATTCCTATTTATCGATTTTCGCCGCGGCTCTGGCGGCTTGCAGGCTCGCCTGGTCGCCGTGGATGCCGACGATCGTCGCCACGTCGAGGCCTAGCTTGTCGAGTTTATCGACGAATTCTTTGACCAGCGGCGCGGTGCGCACTTGGCCGTTGCGCGGGCTGATGTGGTCGGCTTCGATCAAGATCTTTTCGCCGGGCAGATAAACCACCACAAGGTCGTCGGCATGGGACGTCGGCAGCGGATGTATCTCAACCCGCCGGGCGCCGTCGGTGAGTATTCTCGGCCCACCGCCAAACGATTCAATAACGACCCCGGTCCTCGTGCGCTCTAGGCTGTCGGGTTTGCGGCTGTGCGCTGCGCGGGCGACTTTGGTGTAGAAATTCTGCGCATTGAGCGGCACGACGATGGTCGCGCCTTCGGCCATGAAGGCGCGGATGCCGCCGGCGTGATCTAGATGATGGTGTGTCGGGATGGCGTAGCGGATCGGCTTGTTGGGAAACTTTTCTTTGATCGACTGTACCACCGGTTTGGTGCGCATATCGTAGAGCGGCCCTTCAATGGCGACCAGGTGATAGTTCATCTCGACGAGAATCGTCGCGTGCCCGGTGCCGGTGATCTTGTGCACGCCGTCGGCCAAGCGCTGCCACTCCACCGTCGGCGGGCGGCCAAAATCCAGATAACTTACGTTGCCGGCGACGCGGCGCAGGATCCATTGGGAAGCAATCGGCGCGGTGTCGGTCTTTTGCTGCCGCACGGCGTCGGGAATGGCAAACGGGTCGGCGACGAAGCTGACGTTGTTTTGGAACGATTTGATCTGTTCCTCTAGCAGCGCCTTGCCGTTGAGCTCGTAGCGCAGGTTGTGGGGCAAGGTCAGGGCGCCCACCTTGCGCCAATCGCCGTAGCGCAAGGTATAGTTGCTATCGCCTTCGAGGGGGTCGCTTTCGAGTATTTCGACTTGGGTCGGCAAGTGGCTTTGCGGGTCGAGGTAGACGCGAAACTCATCGCCATTCTCAACGAAAGAAACCACCGCGTGCGTCTTGCCGTCGAGCTCGGCGTCGGCGCGGCGCTGCAGACCCTTGTGCGCCAGGCCTGCTAGCACGAGTTTCACCGGATTGCGCAGTTCTTCGCGCAGGCGCGTCGCCATGCGGCCGGGGTGCAGGCGGGTTTGCTTGCCCGCGCCTTCTTGCAGCATACCGATGTTGCCGTCAATGACTTCGACGAAGCGGACATTCTCATTGCGCGCCGAGTTGCGCCCGTCCCATTCCAGGCGCAGCTTCGGTTGGCTCAGATCGCGCGTCAGCGTGTAGCGAAAGGTGCTGATCTGCCGCGTCGCGCCGAGCGGCTGCTGGGTCGAGGACGAGTCGAACTGTTTGCCTTCGCTTTCGACGATTTGATTGTTGACCGCCCGTAGCGCCGCGAGGCCACCCATGGCGCGCGCGCTGTTTTGCAGAAGGGTCGTCGCGGCCGGCGCCTGCGCGTGGGCGGCAGGCAGGACGGCGAGGGCCGCGACTAGCGACACGACGACAACAGAATGTAGCTGCATGCTCACCTCCCAATGGAAACGATTTGACCGCCCGCTTTTTATCTGGCTAGGGGAGGAAAAGCAATGTAAATCATACGCAGTTGCCTGAGCAAACTTGATTGGCGCCGTGCCGGCGTGCTAATCAAGTCGGAAAAGTTGTTGCCAATTTCATGAACCCATCGCGCCGCTCCTGCCCGCCGCTTGCCTAGCCGCATGCTTCGGTCACACAAACGCTTGTTGATTCTGGTCTGCGGTTTTTTCACGCTGCTGTCGGTGACCACCTGCCTCTACATGTTGGGCATGTATTATCTGCAGGGCGAGCCGCGCAGCTTCTGGCAGGCGTTGCAATGGGCGGCGGGCACCATTTCCACCACGGGATATGGCGGCGATACTTCTTGGCGCCATCCGGTGATGGTGGCCTACGTTGTGCTGATACAGTTCACCGGTGTGTTCTTCATTTTTCTGATCTTTCCCATTTACCTGATCCCGTTTCTCGAAGAGCGTTTCGAAACGAGGCTGCCCAAGGAAACCGTCGATGCCAAGGATCATTTGGTGATCTTTCACTACAGTCCGCCGAAGCGGGCATTGGCCAGCATGCCGGGGTGACGGTGATCGGCCTGTGGGCCGGCGGCAAACTGATCGCGCCGTTGCCGCGCGGCTTTCGTTTCGAGGCCGGCAATATCTTGATCTTGGTGCGGGCACCGGAGAGTTTGCAGAAGTTCATGGACGCCTGCGCCGGCGCCCAGCGGCTGCGCCGCCACGGCGCGTTTCTGGTCTGCGGCGCCGGCGAAGTCGGCCGCAAAGTCGTCGAGCTGCTCAACGACGCCGGCGAGGAGACGGTGCTGATTGACAACCGCCCCGGACCCTGGGTCGACATCGTCGGCAACGTGCTCGACACGAAAGTTCTGAAGGATGCCGGCGTCGCCAACGTCCAAGCGGTAGTGGTCGCGCTGAGCGCCGATACGACGACATTGTTTTCCACGGTCATCGTCAAAGACTTGGCGCCCGACGTGCCGGTGATCGCGCGCGTCAACAGCGCTGAGAATCTCGATCGCATCTATGCCGCCGGGGCCGATTTTGCATTGTCGATCAGTCAGGTCTCCGGGCAAATTTTGGCGGCCCGCCTGCTCGGCAAGCAAGCGGTGGCGGTGGATGCTGAGTTACGGGTGGTCAAAGTATCGGCGCGCGGGTTGGAGGACCATCCTACCGATGGATTTGCACATTCGCGAAAAAACTGGCTGCTCGGTGGTGGCGGTGGAGCGCGGCGATGACCTGCTGGTGGAGTTCGACCCGGAGTTTCGGTTTCGTGCCGGCGACTCGATCTTTATTTGCGGCAGTGTCTTGGCAACCCAACGCTACGCCGAGGTTTTTGCTCAGGTTTGAATTGAATTCAACCGAAAAAAAACTCAAAACTTAGGAAGAATTTTACCACTGTAGGAGGACTTGAATGACACGTTGTAAACAGATCGGCCGCGCCAGCGCAGTTGCGCTCAGCGCCGTGGCGCTGTTGTTGAGTGCGTATGGCGCGGTGCGCGCGGCGGCTGCGCCGGCTAAGGCTGAATCGATGGACGAACTCTACGAGAAGGCCAAGAAAGAGGGCGGCAAGCTGACCCTTTATATGGCGCTGTCGCAGCGCTCCGCGGATATTATTTTCCCGCAGTTTAAAAAACGCTTCCCGGCGATTACCCCCGATCATGTCGACGCCACCGGCGACAAGTTGATCGCCCGCATGGTGGCCGAAGCGCGCGGCGGCCGGGTGCTGGCCGACGTGTTTGGCAGCGCGCTGCCTTATATTGCGCAGGTCTCGGAGATGAAGTTGATCGAGCCGCTCAACATTCCCGAAGCGGCGGCCTATCCGGCGACGTTGAAAAGCGATCAATGGGTGGCCACCGATACGCAATTTTTCATCATCGGCTGGAATACCGGCCTGGTGAAAAAAGGCGATGAGCCGAAGAGCTTCGAGGACATGGCGCATCCGCGTTGGAAGGACGCCTTGATGGCTGAGCCGCGCGATTACCAAATTATGGTCGGCTTGGCGAAAAAGTACAAGAGCGACGACAAAGCGATGGATCTGCTCAAGCGCATCGCGCTCAACAATGTCGAGTTTCACCGCGGCCACTCGCAGCTCGCGGAGTTTTTGGTCGCGGGGCAGCGGCCGGTTTGCTTTACCTGCTACGCCCATCACTTCCCGCCGCGGGTGAAGAAAGGAGCGCCGGTCCTGCCGCTGTTGAATGAAGGCATCGGCGAGGTAGGCGGCGCCGTGTCCATCGTAAAAGGCGCACCGCGCCCCAACACTGCGCTGCTCTGGGCGCGCTGGGCGGTCAGTGAAGAAGGGCAGCGTGCCTACGCTGAGGCGGGCGAAACGCCGGCCCATCCAAAGGTTGAGCCGTTGGAGAAAGTGCGGCCGGCGACGGTGCACATGCTGACGCTGGACGATGTCAAAGAATTCCCCCGCTACGAAAAACTTTGGAAGGATGCGTTTCAGATTCGCTAATCTTATTTTCGCGGTAGCCTTGCCGATCAGAGAGCCGCCAAGTTACGTGCTTGGCGGCTCTTGGTTTATTTAGTGGGCGATCGAGTTGTACATGCCCCAGGCGCTGTAGGCGACCGTCAGACCGATCGTTCCCCAAACGAGTAACTTCATCCAAATTGGAAAATCGCTCATCTCTCTCTCCTGCAGAGCGGCGTGCTCTGTTGACGGGTAAGCCCTTGTCGACTCGCCAAAGCGACTCGCGTTAGCGATAACGTGCACGTTCTGGCTGGCGGAGAGAGATCAAATCAGCAAGACGAGATTGAGACTGTAGAGGTCATTGTGCGGCCGGTGACGGTGGGTTCGCTCATCGAGGCCCGGCGTTGTGCGCATTGTGTCAGCGCGAGCAGGTGGGCATAGCACGCTTGCCGGCAGCGCGTGGCCGATGGGCTCGGTTTCACCCGCCTCGGCGATCTCGGCTAACATCGCAGCGGCTGGGTTCGCGCCTTTATGGGCCAAATCGAATCGATTGCCTTGTGATGTGAGGCCAGTGTGGGCGCTGGCGATATAGCTGACAACGAAAACCACCGCCAGCACAATGCGCAGGACCGATCCCATAGGGTTGTGAGGCTACCGGAGTATTTCTCATAGTGCAATCTGCGCTCGAACCCTGGGAATTTTTCGCGCGCCGTGGTAGCAGAGACGTAAATCGAACGTGAAGGAACTGGCTATGGCGCAGGGTGAAAAACTCTCCGTGCTCAATCCGATGGGCTGCCCGCCGAAGATCACACCCAAGGCGATGGCGCCGCGGCTCGACAGCTTGGACGGCAAGACGGTTTACCTGGTCGATCCGCGCTTTGACGATTCCGGATTGTTCTTGCGCCAGATGCAAAATTGGTTTGCCGAGCATCTGCCGTCGGTGCAAACCAAGTTGGTCGAGATGAACAACGTCTACACCAAGGACGATCCGAAAACTTGGGACTATCAGTTGATTCAGAATTATATCTATCCGCGAGCGACCTTTGGCGAAGAACCCTATGCGTCGAAGCTCAAGGCTGCGCCGGATCAAATGATCCGCATGTTCAAGCCCGAAGAGATTCATGTCATCGTGGTCGGCGGCGAGACCAACGGCTAGTGGCGGATTATGGATTGCAATTATCAGAAAACCATATCGTTAGATAAATGGAGATAGGCAAAACCTGGGCCGTGAGACGTAGGGCGACGAAAATTATGAAAGCGGAAAACGGAAAGCGGAAAATTCGCCCGCGCTTGTGGCGGTAGCCTTTGCCCCTAGAGAAAATGGCAAATTACGATGTGATTATTGTCGGTTCGGGTTTGGCGGGTTTGACGGCGGGTTTGTTCGCAGCGCGTCAAGGGTTGTCGACCCTAGTGTTTGAAGCGAATATCCCTGGCGGCCATTTGGTTAGCATCGAGAAGATCGAAGACTTTCCTGGGTTTCCCGACGGCGTGGCGGGTTATGAGCTCTGTCCCAACTTGCAGCGCCAGGCAGGGGATGCCGGAGCGGAGTTTTCACGCGCTGAAGTTTCGCGCATCGAGGCCCAAGGGCGCTTTTGGTTGGTGAGTAGCGACGGCGACAAGCATCAGGCGAAGGCGGTGATCGTGGCCACTGGCTCGACGCCCAAAGGTCTCGGTGTGCCCGGCGAAGAAAAACTTGAGGGCGGGGGAGTGAGCCACTGCGCCAGTTGCGATGGGCCGCTCTACAACGGCCAAACAGTAGCGGTCGGCGGCGGCGGCGATTCGGCGCTGCAAGAAGCGTTGACGCTGACAAACTATGCCGAGCGCGTGCTTGTCTTCAACGACGGCGAGCGTTTCAGCGGCCAAGCGAACTATCAGCAGCGGGTCTTTAGCAGCAGCAAGATCACCGCGCACCATCGAACGGTGATCGAGGAAATTCTCGGTGACGAAGTTGTTACCGGCGTGCGTATCCGCAATGTCGCCTCCGGGGAGAAATCGGCAGTCGAGTTGGCCGGTGTCTTTGTCTACACGGGTTTAAAACCGAATACCGCTCTGCTGCGCGATCTCGTTAAGCTCAGCGACAGCGGCCATGTGGCGACCGACGTCTCGATGCAGACTGAGCGCGCCGGGCTTTTTGCCGCCGGTGATATTCGAGTCGACTCGGCATCGCAGGCGATCACCTCGGCGGGGGACGGCGCGACGGCGGCGATCGCAGCGGCGCGCTACATTGAGAAGTCCTTCTCATGACGCTATCTTTGCGTAAGTTGATTGGGCTGGTCTTGCTCACCAGCTGTTATGGTCTTGATGCCGGCACTGGTGCCGCGCAGAGCAACTTTTTCCAGGGCAATTTCGCCGTGAAGCTCACGGTCATCAGGAGGTGAGAAAGGGAAGGTTAGGAGGTTAGCTCCCACCAGTTCTTGTCTAGGTCGCTGAAAATAAAGTTGGCTCGCCCCGCGCTGTCTTCCACTTTGCCAAGTTCGTGGATAGCGAGCTCGCTCTTGCGCCTGGTAAATTCTTGATTAGCCCGCTCGACAGCCTCGGCCGAAGCTAACTGAAGAGTAAAGCGATTCACCGGAGCCAAGTATTGGCGCGCACTGCGCGCCAGCATGACAATGTACCACGGTGTCGCGGCGTGTTTAATATAAACCGCTTCGTTCATGCCCCCGGCAAGCTCCAAGCCGAGCACCTGGGTGTGAAAATTTTTGGTTTTCTCGGCATCGTCGCATTGCAGAGTGCCGTGGGTGAGGGCTTGCGGCACGTAGCCGCGGTTGGGGAATTGCTCGCTACTGAGCGGATTTTCCCAATGGCCGGCGGTGTGCGAACGGCCATGCAGCGAACCGCCTGGGTTGTAATATTCGATCTCCAGGTGATTGCCGCCGGGTTCGAGAAAATAGATCGAGTAGGCGAAGTGGGCCTTTTGCGGCTTGGTGATCTTGCTCAGGCGGTATTGGTCCTTATGAGCATCGATGTACTGCCATGCCGCTGCGACTTCTTTGTGGCTATCGACGCGAAAGCCGTAATGATTGTCAAAAGTCTTTTCCGGCGCGGCGGCTCCGCCCTCGTGGACGATCAGCCGCCACGCCGTATTCGGATGTTTGAGTGTGGCGATGCCGTCTGCTTGATGTTCTACCGTCATTGCCAAAAGGTCGGTTAGGACCGGCAATGTCTCGGCCAGCGAGCGGCATTCGTAGTGACCGCTGGTCAATCCGATCGGCTGAATCATAGCGGTGCGTAAGCCCACAGCCACTATTTCATTTTGCGATACTTCCCGCGGTCGAGTCTCTTCAGTTTCTTCTGAGCTGCCCAGCGCACCAGAGTCTGGCGCAAATAGTGCGGGTCCTTGCGCGAGCCAGCCGCGGCTTTGACGAAATCGGCGCTGGTGAACGTGCCAGGCAGCACTTCGAGGACGTTGCGCAAACTGCTGCGCGGTCCTCGCTGACCTGCCGGTGCAGCAACGCGCACGTGACCGTTCGATTGAGCCCTGCTCGAAGCCTTGCGATACTTGCCACGTTCCATCCGCTTGATTTTTCCTTGGGCCGCCCAGCGCACTAGGGTCTGGCGTAAATAACGTGGGTCTTTCCCTGAGCCGGATGCGGCTTCGACGAAATCGGAGCTGTTAAATACCTCGGGAAGATCGTCGAGTCCCGAGCGTAAAGTTGAGCGTGGGCCTCTTTGTCGCCCTGAAACACGCACGCTCCCTCTGCCTTTGCTCAGGAAGCTGAGCGCGCTTTTGTAGTCCTGCAATTGTTGTCTGAGTTGGTTCACCTCCGCAGTTTTTTGCGAAATAGACCTCTCCATGTCTGCGATGTCTCTCGCGACTACCGAGCGCAAATCTAGAGCCATAATCACCTCCTTGAAAATGATGGTTACTAATACTTAATATATTCAACAAGTTCAAGACCGATTGAAATATTTTTTAACACATCTGCTACTTTGTCACTTATCCTGCCATGGATGTGCATCTAAAATTGCTGCTTAGGTGGTATTGGAGACCGTGGTCATAGGAACAATTGATGAAGCTCATCGATGAAATCAACATGTTCGATATCTGCCGTTTGTAGTTTTTTGCCGTTCGAGCTAAGAATGGCATCACATTTAGTTAGATAAACAATCGAATTGCCGGAGGAAATTGCTATGGTGATTGACGTACATGGGCATGTTTCGGCCCCCACGGAACTTTGGGCATATAAAGCGGGACTGTTGTCGGCACGCGGCTCCCACGGGCGCGGTGGCGTTAACGTTTCCGACGATGAAATCAGAGCCGCTGCCAACAAAAAAGAAAATTGGGCTAAGGGTCATTTGGACTATCTCAAAGACCACGGCACTGACTTGCAACTGATCTCGCCGCGGCCATTTCAATTGATGCATTCGGAAAAGCCGGCGCGCATCGTCCAGTGGTTCACTGAGGAGTGCAATAATATCATTCATCGCCAGATGAAATTGTTTCCCAACACTTTTCTTGGTGTTTGCGGATTGCCGCAAACCGCCGGTGATCCGATCACAAACGTGATTCCCGAGCTAGAACGGTGCGTCAAGCAACTGGCCTTCGTCGGTTGTCTGCTCAATCCCGACCCCTTTGAAAACAACGGCCAGCAGCCCCCTGCGCTAGGCGATCGCTACTGGTATCCGCTCTACGAAAAGCTCTGCGAGCTCGATGTGCCAGCCCATATACATGGCACCGGGTCGCGCGCCGAGCGCGCCCCCTACTCAGTGCACTTTATCAACGAAGAAACCCTGGCCGTCTTCGGTCTCGTCAATTCCAATGTCTTCAAGGATTTCCCAAATTTGAAAATCGTCGTCAGCCACGGCGGCGGTGCGATCCCGTATCAACTAGGGCGCTTCGAAGCGCCGTCGCTGCGGCGCGGTACCGGCGAGCGTTTTTCCGATGGTATGCGCAAGCTCTATTACGATACGGTGCTATATACCGAAGAGGCGATCCGTTTGCTTATCAAAGTAGTCGGCGTCGACCGGTGTTTGTTCGGCACGGAGTGTCCAGGGACTGGTTCTTCCATCGATCCTGCGAGCGGGCGGTCTATGGATCATGTCAAACCTCTGGTTGAGAATATCGAATTCCTCAGTGCTGCGGATAAACAGAAGATTCTCAGTGATAACGCAAAAGCCGTGTTCAAGATCAAGTAGTCGAGAGAACAATCGGAGGGTAGCTTCTAAGTAGCTGAAGAAGCATGCTTTCGCGCGAGGAAAACAACCTTTTAACGCGAGTTGGTCCGGGCACGCCGATGGGCCGCCTAATGCGGTGTTATTGGTTGCCTGCGCTGCTGTCGGACGAAATTCCGACACGCGATTGTCCGCCGATACGCGTGCGCTACTGGGCGAGGACTTGGTAGCGTTCCGCGACACGGCGCGGCGACGCTCGAGGCACCCGAAGCTGCCTACTGCATGCGCGCGGTGTCGACAACAGCCTGGTCGATCAGCTAGTCGGTGAAAAATATTTTGAAAGTGTGTTTGGCGCGGCGATTCGCGACGAAATCAGCAAGAAGCAGGCGCTCGCCTTCGGCAAGTAGGAGATTGGAGATATGGCAAAGATCGTTCTCGGGATGGCGACCTTCCAGGCCCCGATGTTGAGCACGCCGGCTTAGCGCAAAAGGACAGATAGGAATGTCGGGCCGCGACACATCGCGCCCTCTGATATCTCAGAAACTGCCCCTACGTGCCCGAACAGAAAATATCCCGTCGTGCGTTTCTGCAGCGTGCGGCCCTTGTTGCTGGCAGCGTTGCCGTCGATCCTCCGGTCCTCGGCTTGGCGGCAGAGGTGCCGGTTACCAGCGATTATCCGGTCGCGCCCCTCGAACCGCTGCGGATCATTCGCCAGCGTGCCGCGTGGAAACAATTCACCATTCTCGTCTGGCAGTACAAGAACGACGTACGGCGCGATTTTTCGCTCTACGAAAAAGCCGGGCTGCGCGGCTTTCATATCGATCGCGGCGCCGGCGCGGAGGATCGCGTGCGCTTCTCGCTGGAGAAGAAATTTCCCTACTACGTCGATCACGCCGCCGGCAAAGGGATTCTTTTTCTCCAAAAAGATGTCCAGCAGAAAATTTCGCGCAAGGCCGCCCTGCAAGTTCGTCCCCATAGCCTGGCTGACCCTAAAACCATCGAGCAGCTGAAAGCCTGGCTGCGCGAAAATATCGCTGTGACGAAAAAAGGGCTGGTGTACGCCTACGCATTCGACGACGAAATCTCGCTGGGCGCGTTTAACAATCCCGTCGAGGTCGATATCCATCCGCAATCGTTGGCGTGGTATCGCCAATGGCTGGCGCGGCGCTACGGCACGATCGATAAACTGAACGGCGCGTGGGCAACCTCGTTTGCATCTTTCGCAACTATCCAACCGATGGGCTTCGACGAGGCGCGCAAGAACGCGACCCAGCCGCCGTTGTCGAGTTGGAATCTCTCCCAGTGGCTCGAATGGCGCCACTTTATGGACTACCAGTTCGCTCAGGTGCTGGCGGATCTCACGCGTTATAGCAATAGCCTCGATGCAAGAATTCCGGCAGGTTTTGTCGGCGGGCAGCAGCCCTCGGCCTACGGCGGCTTTGACTACGCCTTGCTGACGCGCGCCGTGCAGTGGATGGAGGCGAGCGATTTCGGTGCCACTAACGAGGTTGTCCGCTCCTTTTGGAATCGGCCACGCCGGCCCCATGTGCAGACTTACGACGCGCGTTTCTCAGAGAAGGGCAGCGCCTGGACGTTGTGGCATCGGCTGGCGCACGGTCAACAAGCGACGATCGTTTGGCCCGAAGGCTGGTTCAGCGAGACTGAGGGCCGGCGCGAGCTCGCGCCGAAGATTAAGAATCTGGCGCCGGTTTTTCGTGAAGTGCAGGGGCGCGCCGGGGAATTTATTCTCCATCCGGACAGCTACCTGGATGCCGATCCCATCGGCATTTACTACTCGCACTCGAGTATCCGCGCCGGCTGGGCGATCGACAGCATCGTCCACGGTAGATCCTGGCCTAACCGCTTAACGCGCATGGATGACGACAATCTATCCTCGGCCCGACTGCGCTTTGCCTGGTGCAAAATCTTGGAGGACTTGGGCTATCAATACGATTTTGTCAGCTACTTGGATGTGCAGGAGGAGCGCGTCGATCTTGCCAAGCGTTTCAAGGTGATTATTTTGCCGCAGACCCTTTGTCTCTCGGAGCGCGAAGCGCAGGCGCTGCGCCAGTTCGTTGGCAATGGCGGTGTGCTGATCGCCGATGCCCTTTGCGGTCTTTTGAGCGAGACCGGGCGCGGTCGCAGAGTCGGTGCGCTGGATGATATTTTCGGCATCGTGCGCGATGAGACGCGCGGCTATTTAAACGGCGAGGGCATCACCGAGGTCGATGCCGAACAATACGAGAAGCCGTTTGCCGAACGCTTGACGGCTTATCGCGGCGCGCTGCAATTTGGCGCGATGATCGTGCACGAGCGCGGCACACGGGCGAGCCCAGGTTCAGTTTTCGAGATAGCCGGCGATGCGCATGTGCTGGTCCGGCGTGGCGCGGACAAGGGCCGCGCGCTGTATCTCAATCTGACGCCATTGGCCTATTCGGATTTTTATTTTCGTGCCGGCGCAATGGGCGGCGCCTGGCGCGAGGTCGTGGGCAAGGTACTGAATAACGCCGGGCTGCGGCCCCGCGTCGAAATCGCCAGCGCCGCCGGCCGTGAACCGTGGATGGAGTCGTTGTTATGGCGCAATCGCAATCGTTATTGTTTAGCGATCCTGAAAAACGCGCCCGAAATACTCGACACTGGGAGCAGCGATGTGAAAGAAATTTCGATGCGCATTGCCTTGCCGGTGCGCGCGCTGCGCAACCTGCGCACCGGCAAGGTCTTCGGCAATGGACAATCGTTCAGCGACCGCTTCTCACCTTGGGAAGCGAATATCTACGAGTTTAGTTTGGGAAAATGAGGCAATTTGCAAGTATATGATGGGCCGTCCATCTTTGTCGCATGATTGCGAGTCCGCAAAAACCAACTCCAGAATTTCTCAGCAAACGGTTGCGGCCATTTTGTGAGAAGTACCGCATTCGGCGTTTGGAGTTATTCGGGTCGGCAGTGAGTGAGCAAAGTAATCCGATCCATGATGTCGACTTGTGGGAGACGCTCGACGACACTGCGCATACATCGACCGCCGAGCTTCCTTAAAATGGCCGGAGAAGCGGAGGAGTTGGTTAGTTACCCGGTAGATTTTGTCCTGCGTCAATCTGTAGAGAACTCCTCCAACCGTTTCGCCCGCGAGCACATACTCCGTACGGCTGTCTGCTTATATGCAAGCTGACCAACTCGGCCGCTTGAGGGACATACTCGAAGCCGCGCGGCTGATTGTCGAGTACGTCAAGTTGCCACAGTATTTATCCCGACGATCTGTGCGGTGTTGGAAAATTTCTTCGCCAAGCAAGGCCAAGCCGAGTAGCGGATATTGGCTATCCCCGCGCCATCTTCTCGACGTCTTCGATGGTTCGATCCAATCTAAATGCCCGGTGGGCGCGCCACTCTAGGACTTCCATTTTGCGGATGCCGCGCTGGTGGTGCGGGTCGGTGGCGGCCAGGGCTTTGGCCTCGTCGAGATTTTTCGCCAGCATGACGTAGACGCCGTAGTTGCCGTCGGTGGTCGGGCCGGAGAACATCAAGCGGCCGGCTTTGTGTTGGTCGTCGAGCCAAACGCGGTGATCTTCATAGTTCTTTTGTTGCTCGTCTTTTTTTTCCGGCAGCGAACGGGACATGACTAAGTACCACATAGGGGGTTCTCCTTATTCCAGTCAGACATCTGTCGTACGATCATGCCTTAACCCTTCGAGTGACGGTTTGCAACGAAGATTGGCGAGGCAAAATTTGCTCGCGGTTTGACCGATGGCGTCTTGTCTTGATAATCAGGGCGCAACACTGAGGAGGATGAATTCATGGCGACTAACCCTGCCGACAGTCAACTAGATATCGCCGTGGTGGGCGGCGGTATTGCCGGCATTTATTGTTGCTTGCAACTGCAAAAACGGTTGAACGATATCAGCTCCGGAAACGTGAAGGAGGCATTGCCGATCGGCGGCAAGGCCATCAGCAAGGAGTGGCTGAAGAAAAATGCGGTGGCGATTACGCTTTATGAAGCGTCGGAGCGCTTGGGCGGCCGTATTGAAACCTGGTCGATTGAGATCAAGCCCGGCGAAGCCGGCTTGGCCACCGACACGATGCCGTATGGCCAGACAGACGGTGGTTCCACCGATTGCCTGCGCGCCGAGTTTGGCCCGATGCGCATCGAGCCGCGCGAGCAGCCGCTTTTGAACGACCTGCTGTCCTACGTCGGGATTACTGAACCTGACAGCGACGTCGAAGATATTCACGATCTGAAGCCTTTTCCATCCTACGCGGCGGAAGAACCGGCGGAGCCCAAGTTTACCCTGCGCGGCGAGGAGGCCGAGCAGCATTCGCTCCTCGATCTCCTGCTTTTGGCGATGCTGCGCATCTGTGAGCTGATCAACGAACAACTTGAACAGGAAGCCGAGCGCGGCGCCGCGAAAACGCACGCCACCGCGGTGTGGAATCCGCAGGCCAGGAAATATTGGCGCCAGTTTCTCGGCAACAGCTCGGTGCGGCGACGCTATTGGAAGGGCGAGTTGCGCGATTGGATTTCGAATTTAACCGAAAATGATTACGACACGATTCGGCGCCGGCTTAAAGTCAACGACGTCTATCTATTCGACATGGGTTTCTGGAATTTGCTGAGCGAGGTGTTGAGCCATCTCGCCGTGGTGCGGATTCGCGACTGGGCGAGCTACTACCATCTGATTCCGGAAAATCCTAACGCTGCCGAGTGGTTAATTTTTTGGCTGCGTGCTTTCAAAACCTCGAGCTCGCTGCGCGGCATCGCCGGCGGCATGGGCCTGATGATTCACGAAGCGGAGGCGAAACTGAGCAGCGATCCGCGGATTGTCATCAAGAAAAAGCACAAGCTGGTTCGGCTGGCGCCAGATGGCGGTCAGATGAATCTGACGTTTGACGTTGGCGCCGGACGCACGGCAAGCTTTTCGTGCCACGAGCTATTTCTCGCCCTGCCGAAACGACCGCTGGAAAAGCTCAGTTTGCCAACCAAGCAAGCGGCACTGCTGAACACGGTCGTCGGCATTCCATTGCTCAAAGCATTTTTCCTGATCGATCAACCGTGGTGGGAGGACAATCGGCCGGCCAACCGCTACGCGGGCGATCTGCCGACGCGCGAGCTGCACTATTCCAAGAGTGCCAAGAAGACCAAAGGCATGATCATGGTCTACACCGACCGCCCGGCGACCCAATTCTGGACGGAATATATCACCGAAGACATCGCCGGCGCGGACAAGAATCAAGGCGGAGAGATTTTTTATCAGCGCATCATTCATCAGGAGGCGGCAAAAATTTGGGAGTTGGGGGACAGGCGCGTCACTTCGGAATACGACACGCCGAATCCGCGTTTGTGGCGCCGCTTTGTCCAGTATGCGCGCGACTACGAGCATAACGATTTTACGCTGAACCATTTGCGTGCCTGCGGCATCCGCGATTGGGGCAAGGAGCCCTACGGCGGCGCTTGCCACGCCTGGCGCCCGGGACAGAAATCTTGGGAGGTGATGGATGAGTTGGAGGCGTTTTCGCTAAGCGGTGAAAAAGGAAAAAAGCACGTTCATGTCTGCGGTGAGGCCTATTCCGACTACCAGGGCTTCATCGAAGGCTCGTTACGTTCCACCGCGCGGGTGCTCGAACGTTTGGGTAAAGCACAACCGGCCAATCCTGGTTATCGCTTCGACGCACACAAATTCTTGCAGCGCTGGTCGCTCAAGGGGGGGGAGCTAACTCACTGGACAATGGACCGGTGGCTAAAAGCGTCCTTCTTTCTCTAGTTTACGAAGCACACTGTCCTCGACCAGATCCTCAGCTCTGAGGCGACGAATCTTCTCGTTGGTGCCGCCCAGCAGTCGAATAACGTTGCGGATGCCGTCTGCGCTAGGATAGATTTTCTTGTCGTACAGCGTCGGCAGGCTTTGATAGCCTTCTTCGGCGTCCTCCGGGCCGCGCAGCCGCATGCCTTTCACCAATGCGCGGATCACTTCGCTTTTGTTGGCCGGATTGCGAATGAAGTTGACGCCGTCGAGGAGGCCGCGGAACACGCCTTCGGCGACGGCAGGATTGGACTTCATGAAGGCGCGCCGCGACATCAGCCCCGAGCCCTGATAGGCGATCGGCAATTTCTCCACGTCGGCGAGCACCGTGTAGCCTTTGTGCTGCAAGTTTCTGCCATGGGCATAGCCGACCAACACCGCGTCGACGATGCCGGTCTGAAAACCTTGCACCATCACCGTCTGGTCGCCCAGGGAGCGAAACTGTATTTTGTCGCGCTCGGGCGAGAGGCCCCAATGATCGAGCGTCAACATGGAAAAAATCCAGCCGCCGCCGCTAAGGCTATTCACGCCGACGCTTTTGCCTTTGAGCTCGGCCGGCGTTTTGATTTTCGGCTGCGCCATGAACATGCCGGTCAAGCGATTGATGAAGCCGGCGACGAAAACGATATCGGCCCCTTCGGCGATGGCGCCGAGATTGGCACCGGAGACCGAGCCCCAATGAAACTGCGACTCGCCGGAACTGAGCGCCGCCATGCCCACCGGCCCGCTGCGCGCTTGAACAAACTGCACGTCGAGGCCGTACTTGCGGAAGTAGCCCTGCTCCTGGGCCACGTAGATCGCCGCCTCGCGCTCGCTCACCGAACCGGTGGTGAGCAGCACGCGGGTTAGCTGGGTGGCGCTGTCGGCCTGGCTGCCGCCGAGACAAAGCGAAATTAACAGAAGGCTGGTGAAGGCATTTCGCGTCATAAGATTTTCTCCTTGCAAGCGCGACTGGTCGCGCGTCGTTCTTTTTGATAACAAGAAGAAAAATTAATCAAGGAGCCCGCCTCATGCTGTTGCCGTTTCGCGAACACTTGGATTTCGGCCCGACGCCTTACGATCTGTTGCAAGCCAAAGAAGGGATTCCCATCGTCAGAGGCAACGTCATTGCCGACGTGCTTGATGTAGCGTTGGGCAAGTGGGAGCGCATGGGCGTGCTCGGCAGCTTTGTCAATCTTTCCAATCAGCAGCGCACCGATGCCTATATTTGCGAGATCCCGCCGGCCGGTCAGACGCTGCCGCAGCGCCACTTGTTCGAAGAGATCGTCTACGTCGCCAAAGGGCGCGGCGCCACTTCGGTGTGGCAGGAGGGGGTGGGCAAGGTGACGTTCGAGTGGGCGACCGGCGCGATTTTTGCGATGCCGCTCAACGCTTCTTACATTCACTTCAATGGTTCAAAGGAGCCGGTGCGTTTGTTTGTCGGCACCACTTGCCCGGCAATGATGAACATATTTCACAACCAGGATTTTATCTTCCGTAACCCCTTCGACTTTCGCGATCGCTTTCACGCCGGCGATGAGTTTCTGCGCTACAACAAGCATGTGACCGACCGCTACTGGGAAACCAACTTGGTGCCCGACGTCAATGAATTCCCGCTTGACGACTTTCCGATGAAAGGCAAAAACGTCAAGCACATGCGCTTTACGCTGGCCGACACGACCTACGGCTGCCATGTGTCGGAATTCCCTCCCGGCTGCCGCAGCACGTTTCATCGCCACGGCCCCGGCGCGGTGATCATTATCACCCAGGGTGAAGGGTTCGTCGTGCTTTGGAAAGACGGCGAGGAGCGGCAGCGCCACGAGTTCAAAGTCGGCACCATCTATTCCCCCGACGATCTGATGTGGCACGGCCATTTCAACACCGGCAAAGGCACCATGCGCCATTTCGCCATGCGCGGCGACAGCCCGAAATACAGCCACGATCGCTTCCGCAATCCGGCCTGGACCATGATTCCGATGGGCGACGAGGATCCGGCGATACAAAAAGAATACGTCGATATTCTAAAGTCGAAGGGGATCGATGCTGTGGTGCAGGTTGTCGAAGACTAGGCAAAGTCAAATGCAAAACTAAAAATAAGAAAATTAAGAACTCGGAAACTTTTACTTTTTAATTTTTAATTCCCCCAGTCCAAAGTTACAGCGGGAAAGCAGGAATCGGTCGAACTCTTCGTCGGTGGCAAACTTGAAGCGCACGGCGCCGCTATTGTGCCAAAGTTCCGGTGTCGGGACTCTGCATAAATCATTGGGGCCGCGGTTTTGAATCGCGGCCGTGCCGTTGAGCCGCGGGTCGCTGCCGCGGGCATCGGCGCGCACCATGAGACCTTTGCCGGTGTACCTGACTGCTGGAAATCTGCGCAGGTTTCGGTCGGGGTTTAAATCGACCGGTTCTTCGGTCAATACGCCATGGACGACCTCGTTGGTGCGCGCGTTAAACTCCACTTCTTCGCCGGTCGGCAAGCTCACAAGGGTCCGGTCCATCGTGTTGACGATCGCCGGCAAGTGCATTCTCGGGAAAAACAGAAAGATGCTGTTCATCAACTCGCTAAGGCGAAACTGGCCGTCGCGCGCGGGCGCCCAATCGGCGATCAGCAAGTGGATATCTTGGCGCGCGCGCTCGTCGAAGCGGAACTGAAAATCGCGCCCGAAGAATTGATTGCGGCTGCTATCGTAACGTTGCGGCAGGATGCGATTGCCGCCGCGGTTGGAAAAATCAAAGCCGACGATTTGATTCTGCTGATTGATGCGGTACTGCCAGCCGGGGTGCGTGCTTTGATTCAACGTCCGGCGCAGTAGACGGCTGTCGTATTTGAGCGCGAGCGAAACCACGTCGCGCTGGGGCGCGGCGAGCTGCGATTCTGGCAGGCTCCGTTCGACTCGCGGCGCGACTTTCAGTTCGACTGTGGCTGGTGTCGGTTCAGGCGGCGTTGCCGGCTCCGGCGACGGCGCAGGCGGTAGCGTTGGCGCCGGCGGTTCGCTGGGGGCGGGTGGCGCGGTAGGGGTGGGTTGGCAGCTTTGTAGCCAGCTGACCAGCGCGAGCATCAGCACGGCACAGGAGAAACTCCGACTCATCGCACCAGCTTGCCGCGTCTGGGCGCAGCGCGCAAGGCTATTGCATTTGTGTGCCGTGGGGCCGCAGTTGCCGTGCGAGACTGCTCGCCGTCATGACCCAGGCGGTGCGCACCGGCAGGCCGGCGGTTTTGAAGGCTTCGGCGATCCAGGTGTTGCAGGTGCGCAGCCCGCTGAAACTGCTTTTCGCCGCATAGAACCGGCTACCGGGAAAAAGCCCGGGCGAGGCCGGCGCCGCTTTGCCCGGATCGTCTCTCGCAATGTCGCTGTCGATGAAGCCAATCAACCGGCGCAGATCTTCGTCAGCCAGCGCAATCTCGATGATGCGCGCCTTCGGATACGCTTTGGCGACGTTGCCGCCAAAGCCGACGATGTGAATCACGCTGCCGCTCGACCACAGCGCCGCCTTGAGCGCCGAGCTGACTCCCGGCGTTACGGCGGGAAAATATTCCGCGTCGCCCCAACTGATTTCAAGATACTCGGCGTCGGGGAAGTCACGGGCTTCGACCAGGCTGCCGGGTGGAATGTCCGCCGCGCGTAGAATGACCGCGGCGTGCCAATCGTCGTGAGCTACCCAGACGCGCTGGCTGCTGTGCGGCTGAACGGCAGGCAAATCGGCGACCGGTTCGCTGCAGCCAGTGACCAACGCGAGCAGGATAATCAGCCAACGGGAAAAGTATGTGAAGTGCCGCAGTGCCATCGCCAAGCGAGCCGAACGCAACCTGCCGCAGCGCTGGCAGAGCCAGTCGCGGCGGGCCGCTACGAAAGCTACTATCGCACGCCGGCGCCAGGCTGGGAACCGCTCGGGCTCCAGTCACAAATTTGGCATAAGGTGCAATCAGCGTGAGACAGTGCACTAGTAGACAGCGCGCAAGCGTATCTGTTTGTGGCGCAGTCCCGGGTCCGGTTTCGAGCGTGTCCGCCGAGTGTCGAAGATCTTTTGATGCTGCAGCTTGGCCCATTCGTTGAGACCGCCGCGCAGATAGCTCGGGTCCATACCGAGGGTTTCGCAGACGTTGACGAACGAAAACACCCAATCGCCATCTTCTTGCGCGTTGACCCAGGCGTGCGCCGCGGCAAACTCTTTCTGTTGGCGCCGCGAGTAACGGGGCTGGTTGAATGTCAGGCAGGTTACGGCGTCTTCCAGCAGAGCCGCCATCAGGCGCTTTTCCGGCTCGGCGTAATGGCTCCGCTTGAACGTCGCGTAGAACTCGTAGGGAGCCAGCGAGTCGTTTTCGGCAATGGTGAAAGCTTCTGCCGTGTTTTCACTGGTCCTAAATGTCATGAGGGTGGCGCCTCCTTTGGTTCTAGTCCCCAACCGTGGCAGAAACATAAGTCTTGTCCGTGCGTTGGACAAAGTCATAATGGCGCAGCAAATCATCGCAATAAGCGAACTAGGGTGCGTGTGGAAATATTCGCTTGCGTAGCTCGCCTCAGGTGGTAGATTCTGAAAAATCCGCAAACGAAACAGTTTTATGAAGCCTTGGATCAATTATCATCATCTGCTTTATTTCAAGACGATTGCCAGCGAGGGGAGTATCGCCCGGGCGGCGGAGACGCTGCGCTTGGGGCAGCCCACCCTCAGCGCGCAGCTCAAGCAGTTTGAAGATACCATCGGGGTCAAGCTTTTTGAGCGCCAGCATAAAAAGTTGGTTTTGAATGAAGCCGGGCGCATGGCGCTGCGCTATGCCAACGAAATTTTTCGCACCGGCGATGAAATGCTGGCGGTGCTGCACGACCGGCTGGTGCCGACCCGCACCCACGTGCAAATCGCCGCCCTCGACAGTGTGCCCAAGCATTTGACGCTAGCCGTGGTACAGGCTGCTTACAAAATTGGCGACTGCATGGTTACGGTATTGGAAGGCAAGGGGGACGAGCTGGTGCGCGAGCTTGCGCTGCACCAGATCGATCTGTTCATTTCCAACTATGTGCCGTCAACCCACGAAGCTCGCGGCTTATATTCGCGAAGTATCGCCAAGGTCCCCGTGAGTCTCTGCGCCGCAGCCAAGTTCAAATCGCTCCAGGCCGAGTTTCCCAATTCGCTGGCGAAGGCGCCGATGATTTTGCCAACTGCCCACAGCAGGCTCCGCGATGATTTGGAGCATTACTTCAAAACGGCCGAGATAACCATGGATGTCATTGCCGAAACTCAGGATACGACATTGCAGAAATTCATGGCCGTGGACGGTATCGGTATCATCCCGATCCCGACCTTTGCGGCGGAAGACCTGATCAGAGCTGGTCAACTGGTGGTGCTGGGCCAACTCCCGGGAGTCTATGAAGAATTTTACCTGGTGGCGGCCGCGCGTAAAATCGAGAACCCGGTCTCGAGCCAGATCATGAAATCGTTCCACCTTTGATAGCTTCGTTCCTGGCTATGCAAAGCTTAGTTTTTTCCGAATTGCCGTAACCCCGTAAGATGACCATATTAATTTTACCCTTAAGGAGGGGGGCAGTCCATGCAGATGGCTAAACGAATCGGGCTTTTTATCGGCGTTAACCTGCTGATCATACTGACGATCACAACCGTAACCAGTCTATTAGGAATCCAGCCCTATCTAAGCAACCGCGGTATCAATCTGCAGGCGCTGGCGGTCTTTTGTCTCTTGTGGGGCTTCACCGGAGCGTTTATCTCGCTGGCTTTGTCCAGGGTGATGGCCAAATGGATGATGGGTGTGCGCGTCCTCGATCCGATGACCCGCGACCCCAATGAGCGCTGGCTCATCGATCGCGTCCATGCTTTAGCCAGGGGCGCGAGATTACCCGCCCTGCCGGAAGTCGGCATCTACGACAGCCCGGAGGTCAATGCTTTTGCGACCGGTCCGACCAAGTCGCGCTCGTTGGTTGCGGTCTCGTCCGGCTTGCTGAATTACATGAACCGCAACGAGGCTGACGGGGTTCTTGGCCACGAAGTGGCCCATATCGCCAACGGCGACATGGTGACAATGACCTTGATTCAAGGCGTAGTGAACGCCTTCGTGATGTTCTTCGCGCGACTTATTGCCTGGACGGTCAGTCAGTTTGTTGATGAAAGGATGCGCCACTGGGTGCACTTTGGGGCGGTGATCTTGTTTGAAATCGTCTTTAGTATCCTTGGCATGTTCGTGGTCGCCGCGTTCTCGCGGGCGCGCGAGTACCGGGCCGATGCCGGCGGCGCGACCTTAGCCGGTCGCGAGAACATGCTTGCCGGCTTGAGAAAGCTCAAGCGCACTCTGGAGCTGACCGATGATTCACAGGGCTCGCTCGCGACCTTAAAAATTTCGTCAGGCAAGAGCGGCGGCCTGATGGCCTGGCTGTCGACCCACCCCGATCTTGACGATCGGATTCGCAGATTGGAAATGGCGTAAGTTTCAAGTTTCACAACCCCGCCGGCGCCAGCCGGCGGGGTTGTCGTGAGCGGCGGGCTCGGTTGTCATCGCCACCTTGCCGCCGCTGACATGTTCACTGGCAAAGTAACGTCGCTTTCCACTGGTTTATCTTCGCTAAATCGATTCCCGCTTAAAATCGCATTAGAACACCGCTCTTAAGCGCAGCGGCTTGTAGCGCGGCGACTCGCGGCTCGAACGCCTAGCAGCGCTGGAATTTTCATAGCGCTTGGCCCAACGATTGAGACCGCGGCGCAGATACTCGGGATCGAAGCCCAAAGTTTCACAAATGTTGTGGAACGAAAAGATCCACTCGCCCTGCGTCGGCGCATTGACCCAGTAATGCGCGCTGTAGAAATCGAGGCGCTGGCGCCGCGAACATTGTTTGGGGTTGACCGAAAGGCAAGCCACGACGTCTTCCAGCACCGCGATCATCAGACGCCGTTCAGGATCTTGTTGATGGCCCTTTTGGATGGTTGCATAGTATTGCGCCGGCAGCACCGTATCGGGCTCGAATAGCTTGCCGGAGTCCTGATAATTGAATTCGTTTGGTGTATAAGCCATGGCCTAACCACACCCTCCCTGACGTTTTGTCCGGGGGACCATAGTGTAAATCTGCAATTTAGACAATCTCATAATATTTGATTGATCCTTAGAAAAATTCGAACTAATGTAAGACCATCGTGGAATGGCTCAACTATCATCATCTGCTCTACTTTTGGACCGTGGCGCGGCGCGGCACCGTGGGGCAAGCGGCGGAGCAGTTGCAGCTCACGCAAGCCACCGTCAGTGCGCAGATAAAGTCTCTGGAGCGCATGCTCGGCGAAGCGTTGTTTCGCCGCTCCGGGCGCAAACTCGTGCTTACCGATACCGGCAACGTGGTGTTTCGCTATGCCGACGAGATCTTTTCCCTGGGGCAGGAAATGATGGGCACTCTCAAGGGGCGGCCGGAGGGGCGGCTCGCTCGCTTGACGGTCGGGGTCGCCAACGTCATGCCGAAGTTGGTGGCTTACGCGCTATTGCAACCTGCGCTCAATTTGGGCCCGACATGCCGCATCGTGTGTCGAGAAGGCACCAACGAGCAGTTGTTGCCGGCGCTAGTATCCAATGAAATCGACGTGGTCTTGACTGACCGGCCGATCGTTGCCGCCCTCAACGTCAAGGCCTTTAGCCACTTGCTCGGCGAATCTGCCATGGTGCTGCTCGGGACCGCCAAACTCGCGGCGCGTTTCCAGCGTGGTTTCCCGCGTTCGCTCCACGGCGCGCCGCTCTTGCTGCCGACACTCAACACGACCGCCCGCCGGTCGCTTGACCAGTGGTTCGACGCCCACAGCATCGTGCCGCAGATCGTCGCGGAGTTTGAAGACACCGCGCTGTTGCATGTGTTCGGGCGGCGCGGTGTGGGGTTGTTTTTCACGCCGGCAGTGGCCGCGGCGGAGGTGCGAAAACAGGACGATATGCGCATCGTTGGCCGCTTGAGCAAAGTGACCGAACGTTTCTACGCCGTTTCTCTGGACCGCAAACTGAAGCACCCCGCCGTGGTGGCGATCTCCGAAGCCGCCAAAACGCAGCTGCGCGAGTGAAGCGCTACGCTGTCAGCGTGTTGTAAAGCTTTTCGAATTCACCGCCGTCAAGCCAAATGCCGTGACAATCGGCACAGGCATCCAAGACCACCGCTCGGTCGATGGCGCTGTAGATTCGCAGGAGCGCCGAACCGTCGCGCGGGCAATTGCCCTGTTTGTCGTCCGCGGTTGTATTGGCGCCGCCCTGTCGCAGGCCGGCCACCTGGTTGGCTTCGGCGGCCAGCAGTTGGCCCAACTCGCGGGCATCGAACCAGGTGCCGTGGCACGATGAGCAGCGATCGATCTTAACCCCGTCAAAGTTCTTTTCGCGAAGAGTTGCTGATTGGCATTTTGGACAGCGCATGGGCGCAAGCTAACAACTTGTCGCCGAACCGGCAAGCCGGGTTAACCTGCCTTGGCATCGCCCAACTGTTGCGCTAATGTCAGCGCAATTTACCCAATCGAGCAAGCGCAGGAGGATGGATGGAAGTTAAGTCGATCAAAGAAAAACATACCGAACTGATGATGCACAGCGTCAAGTTCGCCAAGGAGGAACAGGGCCGGCGCAAGGGGCAGGAAGTACTTTTTAAATGGACCGACGTGGAAAAGCAGTTGGGCGAACACAAGCATATCTATGTCGTCGACGCGCGTTTAGGTTCCAACAATCATACCCACCGTCTATGGTATGACGTCATTCCGCCGCACACTGAAGAAGGGCAGGAGTGGAAGTCGCTGGGCCACCGCCACACGGTGGAAGCGATCATCTATTTTCTCAAGGGCCACGGCCACAGCATCATCGACGGCGTGCGCTACGATTGGGGGCCGGGAGATTTATTGTCGGTGCCGATGTTCTCCTGGCACCGCCATGTCAACGATGGCGACGAGCCGGTGCTGCGCATCGCCTCGACCACAGGGCCATTGTCGTTGGCGCTCGGTCAAGCGGTCTATGAGGACGAGCGCTATCCCGAGTTTTGGATCTACGCCCAGGAGGGCGAGGATATGCGCAAGACGCTGATCCCGGGCGGCGGCAGCAAGATCGAAGATGCCAAGCTGCTCAACAGCGGCGCCGCCAAGCTCTACGCCGAACAGGTGGCGTTCGCCATGCATGAAGAAACGCTGCGGCGCAACAGCAAAGTGTTGGTCAAACAAAAAGATCTGGTGTTTGAGCCCACCGCGATGGGCAACATCGCCTACGTCGTCGACCCGCGCATCGGCTTTCACGCCAAAGCATTGGGTGTCGTCATGGCGGAGATTCCGCCGGGCAAGCGCTCGGGCGCGCACCGGCATTTGTACGATGAAATCGACTTGGTGGTCGGCGGCAAAGGCAAAGTGATCGTCGAGGATAAGGAGTACAACTTCGATACGCTCGATGTTTTGGCGATACCGGTTTTCCAGTGGCACCAGTATTTCAATACCGGCAACGAGCCTCTGCGCATTCTTGGTATCAACACGCGGTTGGCGATGGATAACTTAGGTTTGTCGCTGACCCATCAAGGTGAAAAGGCGGATTACGTATGATCAGGGCATTTTTCCCCCCTTTGCGAAAAGTGGATAAGGGGGGATTTCCCTTCGCACACAAGGCACAAAGCCCCCTCAATCCCGCTTTTTCAAAGCGGGAAATCAGAGGTTGGTTGGCCTTGGTGAAGGTCTGGCTAACACTGTTAATTGTTGCGCTGGGGCTGGGGCATTCTGTCCACGCAGCCGACCTCGAACTCGCCAAGAAAGAAGGCGAGGTCGTGCTTTACACGACCATGGTGCTGTCGGACTTTCAAGTGTTTCAGAAAGCCATCGCCAAAAAGTATCCGTTTCTCAAAGTCAATCATGTGCGCCTGGGCGCGGCGACGCTGGCGGCGCGCGCCATCGCCGAGTTTCGCGCCGGCAAACATCTGGCCGACGTGTTCGGCGTGACGCCCGATTCGATGAACTACTTGCGCGACATCGGTGTCCTGGCGCAGTACACGAGTCCCGAGACCAAGTTCTTGCAACAGGGCTTCAACGATCCCAAGGGATTTTGGAGCGGCATCAATACCGATGTGCTGGTCACCGGCGTCAACACCAAGCAAATGCCGGTGGCGAAGGCGCCGCGCTCCTACAACGACTATTTGAAGCCCGAATACAAAGGCAAGATCGCCTTTCACATCGGCACCAACAATCCGTTGATCGGCATGACCGAGTTGCGCGGCGAGGAGAAGGCGTTGGCGTTCATGCGCGCCTTCGCCAAGCAGGATTTGATCGCGCACAACGGCTACACGAAAATTTCCCAGCTGCTCGGCGCCGGTGAATTTCCCATCGTCGCGTTCATGCAAGTGACCAAGCTGGAGAAGATCCGCGAGCGCAACGGACCGGTGGACTGGCTACCGCTGGATCCATCGTTTGCGACGGTGTCGTCGGTGGCGATTGCCAAGAACGCGCCGCGCCCCAACGCGGCACGGCTGCTGGTGGATTTCTATTTATCGGACGAGGGGCAAAAATCGCTGCGCGAGATCGACAAGATTCCGATCCGCAAGGGCGTCGACGCCGATTCGAAGCGGGTCGCCGAATTGGTCGAGAAGACGCCGCACGTGATCAAGTATGAAGGCGATTCGGGGAAACAGATTAAGTTGTTTAACGAGATATTCCTGGGGAGATAAGAACATTCGGGTTCTGTTTCCCGTTTCGGCGGAGAGTTAGAGTGGGGGTCACGTCGAAGTGTTTTCCCCCATCCTGGCCTTCCCCCGAGGCGGGGCGAGTATCGGATCCAATGACGCCGTGCGAGACAACAAGGTCGAATTGGAAATAGAACTGGAGGGAAAAATCATGGCTACACCGGCAAATGCAGAAGAGGAAGTCAAAGAGCGACTCGCCTATAAATCGCCCTACGAAACTTGGAAAGAGTCCGAAGGCCTGCCGACCTACCGCGGCCTCGGTGTCAAAAGCGTCTTCGATCTAGAGCTGGCGCCGTGGAAATCGAGCGGCAGCGGCTCGGCGGCGTTTTTGAATCTCGACGGCACCGGCGGCTTCAACGATTCGTACGTCGCGGAAATTCCTCCGGGCAAATCTTTCACGGCGCACCGCCATTTGTTCGAAGAGACCATGTACATCTTGAAAGGCCGCGGCGCGACCTCGGTGTGGATCGATCCCAATCACAAGCAGACGTTTGAATGGCAAGAGGGAAGCTACTTTGCGATACCGATGAATGCCTGGCATGAGCACCACAATGCCTCGGGTCAAGAGGCGGTGCGCTACATCGCCATGACCGCCGCGCCGCGGGTCATCGACACGTTCAATAACCACGAGTTTGTCTTTGATAACGACTTTGTCTTCAAAGACCGTTTCACCGGCGAAGACAATTATTTTAAGCAGACCAATGCCACGCAGCAGTGGTCGACCAACTTTGTCTCCGACGTGCGCGTCTGCCAGACTTTTTCCGGCGGTTTCGACCGCGGCGGCGGCGCCAAGAGCACGGTCTTTCGCATGGTCGGTAACACCATGAAATCGCACGTGTCGCTCTGGGGCGTCGGCGCCTACAAGAAGGCCCATCGTCACGGCCCCGGTATCCACGTTCTCATCATTCGCGGCCACGGCTATTCGCTCATGTGGAAAGAAGGCAATCAGATGGAACGCATCGACTGGGGGCCGGGCAGTGTCTTCGTGCCGCCGGAAATGTGGTTCCACCAACATTTTAACGGCGCCGCCGATCCGGTGTTTTTTCTCGCTATCGGCTGGGGCAGCGACAAGCCGAAGGCGGGCGGTAAAGCCTACGTTTACAAAAGCGTCAAAGAGGGCGGCGATCAGATCGAGTATGAAGACGAAGAGCCGATGATCCACTCCGAGTTCGAAAAGGCCATGCGCGGCGCCGGCGCCAAGTGCAAGATGGATTATCATCCGCATTGCACGATGAAGTGATTGGGGATCCGGTCGATGATGGACGGTTGGGGATCGCGGATGGGGTTCGGAACCGCTTTAACCTGGGTGTGCGTCCAAGTCGTGATCGCGATATTCGCTGCGACGACCCATGCCGCATCGGTCGAGCCGCTCTTTAGCGAGATCGCCAAACTATCCGGCGGGGCGCGGCAGACCGATCAAGTATCAAAGGCGATGGAAAAAATCATGAAGGAAATGTTGGTGCGTTAGTTTAGATTCGGAACGGCTCGCGCGGAGGCGCGGAGCGCGCAGAGTTCGGAAAATAACTTTGCCCTTTGCCTGCTTTGCGTCTTTGCGCGCGGCAAATATCTGAGGAGGTTTTGTTAACATGGCCCGCAAGTATCGTTATTTCTCAGCAGACAGTCACTTCGAACGTCTACCGGAAACCTGGACGCACCGCGTGCCGGCGAAGTTTCGCGACCGCGCGCCGCGGCGCATCAAATTGGGCGATGGCCGGGACGCCATCGTCGAAGAGGGCCAGCCGCTGGAGTATCGCGGGACGAATTTATTTGCCGGCAAGGGGCCGGAGAATTTTAACCCGACTCGCTTAGATTTCGAGACCTCGGTCGGCGCCGGCTCACCCGAGCAGCGTCTGAAAGAGCAGGATCAAGACGGCATCGACGGCGAATTGTTGTTCGCCACCGAGGCGCGCAACAGCAAGATCAAAGACCGCGACTGCTTTTTGGGCATCATTCGGGCGTTCAACGACTATTTTATTGAAGAGTACTGCGCCGTCGACCCCGACCGCCTCGTCGGCGCCGCCGTGATGCCCGACATCGGCGCTGAGGAAAACGTCGCCGAGATGAAGCGCTGCAAAGAAAAGGGCTGCAAGGCGGTGCGGCTGCACACGTTTCCGAGTGGCAAGGGCTTTCCGACGCCGGAAGACGATATTTTTTGGGCGGCGGCCATCGATCTCGACATGCCGGTGACGATTCACACGTCGTTTCCGCGCCGCACCGACGAGCGCGATGTATATCTCATGAAATATCCCAAGGACCCGCAGGGAGAAGACCGGCCGTTCGATTTTCTCCAGCGCCTGGCGCGCCAGGGGATTTATCACTGCGGCGCGGTGGAGGCGACGCAATTGATCTTTACCGGTGTGTTCGATCGTTTCCCCAAGCTGCAGATTTTTTGGGCGGAAAATAACATCGGCTGGATTCCCTATTTCTACCAGCAGATGGACCAGACCTATAAGGTCAACTGTCACTGGGCGGAAAGATTATTGGGCCTGCCGAAGTTGAAACGGCCGCCGAGCGAGTATTTGCGCGAGCACGCCCACTGGGGCGTCTTCGACGACCCAGTCGGCATTCAGCTGCGCCACATGGTCGGTGTCGACAAAGTCATGTGGTCGACGGACTTTCCGCATATCGTTACCGTCTGGCCGGACTCGCTAAAGCTCGTCCAAGAACAGTTTGCTGGCGTCCCCGAGGATGAGAAGCATGCGATGCTCGCCGGTAACGCCGTGAAGTTTTTTCATTTGAACGCGGCGTAAGAAAACTGATTAAGCACAAAGACAAGGGGCACAAAAGGCGCTGCGCGCCCGGATTAGGAACCCGGAGAATTTAACCGCAAAGAACGCAAAAAGTCGGAGAGGGGATATTCACCACGGAGTGGTTCATGTGCTTGCGCACGCCCATGCAACATGAAAATTGCAGCCAGGTTGTCACCACGAAGGGTTTTGTAGGGGCAGGCCTTGTGCCTGCCCTCCGGACTTTGCGTTCTCTGCGTTCTTTGCGGTTAAAGTCTTCCGAGTCGGCTTCGGTTTGGGCGTGGATGCGGGGTGGCGCGGCCAGACAGAGGAGCAGCAACAAAAAGATCTTGAACCACATCCGAAGGATCTTTCTCAATAGTCGTTGCTTGTGTGTTTTGTCACCATCGTCATTCTGAGCCGAAGGCGAAGAATCTGCTTTATGCGACCGCACGAAAGCAGATCCTTCGCTAGCGCTCAGGATGCAAACTCTGGTATCGCATCACGCTCTCAGAATTGACGCAGCTCGGCCAAGCGGTTGCTGCAACTGGTACAGCCGCGCCGCGTTGTCGCCGAGAATTTTTCTCTGGGTTGTCTCCGACAATCCCGCGCCGCGGATGCGTGACACTGTCTCGGGCCACTTGCTGTCGCCGTGCGGATAGTCGCTGGCGTACATGATGCAGTTGTCGCCGACGGCGTTGATGACCGCCGGCAGCATGATCTCACCCGGTTCGCAGGAAACCACCATGCGACCCTCGGCGAATAGCTCGCTCGGTTTGATGCGGCTCGTGGGTCGTTTGCGTTCGAGGATGCCGTCGTACATGCGCGGATCTTTTTCGCCGCGCTCGTGCATCTCGTCCATCCTCTCGACCCAGTAGGGCAGCCAGCCGCAGCCGGTTTCGAGCAGGCCGAAGCGAATGTTTGGAAACAGGTCGCAGACACCGCCGCCCACGAGCGATACCATTGCCGTCGTTAAAGTCAGCGGCATCGACACTGCCTTGGCGCCCCAGAAGTGATCGAACAGTTCCTGACCGACCGTCGGGTACATGCCGGTGACGGTATGCACGCCGACGCCGACGTCGAGCTGCTCGACGGCTTGCCAAAACGGATAGAGCTCGGGATGGTCGAGGGTGCGCGTGCCGATGGTGCCGGTGACCATCACACCGACGGCGCCAAGCGATGTGACGGCGCGCTTCAGTTCGACGGCCGCCGCCTTGGGATCTTGGAGTGCGACCACGGCGGCGAAGCGCAGGCGGCCGCCGGCCTGGGCGCATTTCTCAGACATCCAATCGTTGTAAGCCCGCGCGCAGGCGCCAGCGAGGCCGGCGTGCTCCCAACTGTTGATCGACATCAACACGTTGGGATAGATGACCTGCAGATCGATGCCTTCGAGATCGAGATCATCCAGCCGCCCCGGCACGTTGCTCAGATCCCAATCCTTGACTTTCCGCGTGCGCGCCGTGCCAGCGATGCTCCCCGGCGTGCCCGGCCCCCAGCCGAAGGGCTTGGCGATGACCCGCCCCTCGACGATGTAGTAGCCGCGCCCATCGTCGAAGGTGACATAGCGCGGTCGGTTGCGATGAAATTCCTTGTCGAGATACTTGTCAAACACTTCCGGTGGAATGTGGCTATGGCCGTCGGCATCGACAATCATAAGTCCTCCGTTTGAGTGTTAGGTGAATCGGAGTCGGAGATGCCTCGCGCAAAGGCGCAAAGCTCGCAAAGTTCGGAAAATAATATTTTTTCTTGGGGTCCTTTGCGTCTTTGCGCGAGGTAAATCCTGATCGTTCAACGCTTCAAATCGCGCTGCAGTCCGCGCACGATGTTCCAATCGACAAAATCTCTCGGCGCGAAACTTGATTGGGTAATCTTAGCGTCCTGTTGCGCGCGCTTGATGGCGGCCATGACGATTTCGTCGCCGGCCTCGCCGCGCAGGTTGTACGTCGAGATCGAGGCGTCATAGGCGGTCTGCGCGGTTTCTCTATCGAGGTTCCAGTCTTTTTGAATCAACGCGACGGCGTCGGTGGGCCGATCGATCGCATAGTTCAGGCCGCGAATCATCGCGCGCAGGAAGCGCCGCACCTGGTCGGCATTGTCGCGCAGCTTGGCGCGGCGCATGACCAAGCCGTTCTCCGCAAAGCGCGGCAGGACCTCCGGGCCGAGGACCAACCGGTTATAGCCTTTGCGCACGGCGATGGAATCGTAGGGCGGCGACAGCGTCGCGCCAGCAACAATGCCGGAGAGCAGCGCCGTCATGCCCTGGGTCACGTCGATCGTCGAGATCAGCTGCACGTCTTTGTCTGCGTCCAATCCCAAATGTTTCACCATGGCAACCGTCGCATGGTAGTGCGAGCCGCGCGTGCCGCCGTGGCCGATGATGCCGCCGCGCAGTGTTCTAGCGTCTTTGATGTCCGGGCGGGTGATCAGGTAGAGCAGCGGTTTGTCGGTGGAGACATAAGCCGCAACTAGCGGCGCCCCACCGATGGCGGCGCCTAACCCTGAATTGAATGCGGTTATGTAGTCGAGATCGCCGGAAACCAGGGCTGCAATGGCCGTATTTGTCTTTGTCGTAATCGGTTTGTAGTCGAATCCCTCGCTATCGAAAATGCCGTGGCGCTGCGCTAGATAGATCGGCATGTTCAGCACATGTTTGGCGGAGAGACCGAGGGTCACGGATTCAGGCTTGCGTGGGGCTTGGGCGAATGAGGGCAGCACAAACAACACGAGTAGGAGGGCCAGGCAGGCACCGGGTCGAAGAAGTGCGATCAACCGGTCGTCCCTGTATCGCGATATTTCTTTCGCGTTTACTGCGGCCATTCTTTTTCCCGTCAGCGTTTCAGTTCCTTCTGTACAACCCGTACAACACTCCAATCGACGAAATCTTTCGGCGCGAAGTTGGAGGTGATTTTGGCGTCCTGCTGGGCGCGTTTGATTGCGGCCATGATCAATTCGTCGCTTGCTTCGCCTCTTTGATTGTAGGTCGGCATCATGGCGTCGTAGGCTGCTTGAGCGGTTTCGCGGTCAAGATTCCACTCTTTTTGGATCAGTGCCACGGATTCCGCCGGGTGGTCCATGGAATATTTCAGGCCGCGGACTAACGCGCGAGTCATCCGTTTTACCTGCTCGGGATTGTCGCGCAGTTTGGCGCGCCGGACGACGAGGCCTGACTCGATGAACCTTGGCAATATTTCCGGTCCCAACACCAAACGGTGGTAGCCTTTGGCGACCGCCATCGAGTCGTAGGGTGGCGACAGGGTCGCGGCGGCGATGCGTCCGGAAAAAAGCGTCTGCAAGCCCTGCGTGACGTCTATCGTCGAGATTAGTTGCACATCCTTGTCGGGATCGATGCCGAGGTGTTTCACCATGGCCACCGTGGCATGGTAGTGGCTACCGCGGGTGCCGCCGTGGCCGATGATGCCGCCGCGCAGCGCCTTGGCGTCCTTGATATCGGTGCGGCTGATCAAATAGAGCAGTGGCTTGTCGTTCGCCAGATAGGTCCCCACCAGCGGCGCGCCGCCGACGGCCGCACCCAGGCCAGAAACTAGCGCCGTGATGTAATCCAAGTCGCCGGAAACGAGCGCAGCGATGGCTGTGCTGGTTTTCAATGTAATTAACTTGAAGTCGAAGCCCTCGCTTTCGAAGATGCCATGTTTCTGCGCCATGTAGATGGGCAGGTTGAGCACGTAGCGGGCGGAGAGACCGAGGGTAACGGACTCCAGTTTGCGCGGCGCGCTGGGCTTGTCCTGGGCGAAGACCGCGCTCGCGCAAATAACCAACGCGAGAATCAATGCGACCCGTCTATAGGTCATGATTATGGCCTCTCGGTGAGTGGGTTCGGACAGGCGGATCATAATTCCGAGATATGGCCGTGTGCAAGGGAATTGTTGCCTTGAGCCAGTTCGAGGTCGCGTGTAGTATTCGGCGCAATCGATGGCCGCACACGGCGAAGAAGAGATTTCTCGGCGGATCTCGAAATGACCATGAGGAGCATAACCTGGTGAACAAGTATGTCGCAACGTTTTTGCTAATAGCTATGGTGGCAGTCCCCTGCGAAGCGCGCAAAGTCAGCGTCGGCGTGCCGGTGCTCGACGTGACCATGAGCCCGTTCTTTATTGCGCAGGAGCGCGGCTATTTTCAAAAAGAAGGCTTGGAAGTCGATCTCGTGCTCATGCGCGGCGGCGTCAGCAATCAGGCGCTGATCGCCGGTGGGGTGGATTTCTCGGCGGTGCCGACCGCCGGTTTGCAGGCGGCGCTGCAAGGCGCGCCGCTGAAAGTTATCTTTGCGGCGTTTAACAAGCCGATGTTCTGGCTCTACTCGCGCCCCGAGATTCGCTCGCTCAAAGATCTCACCGGCAAAAAAGTGGCGGTGTCGAGCCTCGGCGCGGCGGGCGATGCGGCGCTGCGCGAATGGTTCAAGAAAAATGGCATGGACGAAAACCGCGACGTGGCGATCCTGGCGATCGGCACCACCGGCACGCGTCTCAGCGCGCTGGCGAGCGGCACGGTGGACGCGGCGATGATGACGTTCCCGCACAACCTGACGGCGGCGGAGTCCGGCCTGCGCGAGCTGGTTTCGTTTATTAACTCGGACATCGTTCAGCTCCAGGGTTCCGTCGTGGCGCGCGACGCTCTACTTTCGAGCGATCCCGCGCTGGTCGAAAAGTTCATGCGCGCGACGGTGAAAGGGTTTCTATTTCATGTCGGCAATCGCAGCGGCACGGTTGCCGTGCTGCGCAAAAGTTTAAAGATCGACGAAAATGCCGCGGCCAAGGTTTACGATTTGATCAGGCCGGCGATTACGCCGGACGGCGTGCTCAATGAAGATTTGCAAAAGCGCTTTCTCGCTCCGCTACTGGAACGGGTGGGGCGGAAGGACACGCCGCCGCTCAATCGCTTTTATGATTTCTCGGCGGCGCGGAAAATTCATGCCGACTTGAAGGCCGAGGGGTGGAGGCCATAAATCGAAGAGGGCGACCAACCGGTCGCCCCTGCATTCTGCATTGAGCTTTGCGACCTTTGCGTCCCTTCGACCAGGCTCAGGAAATGCTTGGCGCGAGATATTCCGACCCCTACGCCGCCCGACTCAAATCGCTCAGCTCCGGTACCGTGTCCTTCAATTTGAAAAACCGGATCGCATTGCCGGCCAACATGGCGTAGCGCTCATCGGCTGGCACACCGGCGAAAGTCTGGTCGATCATGCCGCGCGATTCCGGCCAATCGCCGGTGGCGTGGGCGAAGTCGCTGCCCCAGATCAGCGCTTTGACGCCGACGTCGTGGCGCATACGCACGCCCACCGGGTCTTTCATGAAGCCCCATAGACTATTTTCTTTGAGATAGTAGCTGGGCTTTTCTTTGAGCGGTTTCACGCCCCAATCTCTTTCGGCCCAAAAACGATTGCGCACGTAGTTGTCATCGATTTGCGCCAAGCCGTAGGCGAGCCAACCGGCTTGGGTTTCTGACCAGTAGATTTGCAGCTTAGGAAAACGATCGAATAGTCCAGCGAAAGCGAGCTGCAACGGCGCGATCGGATTGTCGTTGGAGAAGCGAAACAGCAAACTGATCGGATCGCGTCCGGGAATTACGCGCTCCGGCGTTTTGCTGTAGTGATAAACCGGCCCTTCGCGCATGAAGCGGGTGGTACCGCCGTTGGTGTGCGCGGTGATGGGCATGCCCAAATCCACCGCGGTTTGCCAGAACTGATCGTCCTCTGGAACCGGATAACCTTTGCCGCTGGGAAATTTATACAAGCAAACCGCTTTGTAGCCGGCTTTGGCGCAGTACTTGAGTTCGGCGACGGCGTCGGCCAGATTCGTATCGGGAACGATGCCGGTGCCGATCAACCGATCCGGTGCGAAGGAGCAATATTCTTCGATGAGCCATTGGTTGTAGGCGTGAATCATAGCGACGTAGGGTTCGTTGTCGGTGATGCCGCGCCAGGAGAGCAGGTAGCTCGGGTGCGTGTATAAGATCTCCGCATCGACGCCGTCTTGATCTTGTTCTTTGAGTCGTTGCGCCGGCAACCCTGTGCCGGGGCCTTCGTAGGCGATGCCTCTGACGTCATGTTTCTCATAGTTAGTGCCGGTGCCAGTGATCTGCAAGCTCGGCGAATGGGGCCGGCTGTTCTCGACGATAAAAGCATCATCGCCGTTGGCGAGCTTGATGCGCCGCGGCGCGCGATCGCGCCATTTCGCGGGCACATGATGGGTCCAGCGCTCGGGCGAAAAATCGAGATGAGAATCGCCAGAGATCATTTGGATTTGGCGTGGCATGGTGGTCTCCCTAAAAAGTGTGATGTTAGCGTAAAATGAGACGTTTTTATTGACCACGAAGGCACGAAGCACACGAAGTCCGGAGAAAAACTTAGTTTTCGAACTTCTTGCTGTTCGAGAGATTTTATCTTCCTTCTTCGTAATAGAGTCCGAGCGCTTCCAGTGTCGGTCGGTCGCTGACCGTAAACAAAATCGCCCGGTCATGGGTCGCCGCGTTTTCATGCGCGTGCCATTGCCAAGGCGGCAGCAAGAAACAATCGTGCTCGCGCCATTCGATCTGCTTGCCGTTCACGATCGTCGCGCCTGCGCCTTTGACGACCAGGTACATTGCCATTCCCGTGTGGCGGTGCTCTTTTGTCTGCGCGCGCGGCGGCAAAAGCTGCAGCTGCGCGCTCAGCGTCGGCAGGGTGTGGCCGCCGGTGCTGGGGTGGCGGTACTCGAACATGCGGCCGTCATAGGGGCTCAGCTCGGCGGTTTCCGTGACCTCGTCGATCACTTTGATCATGTCGCGCCATTTGTAATGGATCGGCGGCAACACGGCGTCCTTGTTTGACCGACTGGTTGGACGGATCAAGCCGGTTTGCTGCGCATAATAATTTTCCGGATGCACCGTCGGCTCGACTTCATCGTTGGGCCAAAGATCGCGGCGAAAGGCGCCGAGGTAGTTCACCAGATGGCGGTCTTGAATGTCGATCCAAAACACCGACTCGTTGCCCGGATCGGTGGTGCCGTGCCAGCTCCAATTGGGTTGCACGAGCAAGTCGCCCGCTTCCATGAACATCGCTTCGCCCTGCGAGGTCGTGTAGGCGCCGCTGCCTTTGACGATGAAGCGCATCTGCGCCGGCGTGTGCCGGTGTGAGGGAATCTTTTCGCCAGGGTTGATCATCTGATACGAAACAAAAACCGAGCCGGTCGATAACCCGGGCACGTCAAGACCGATGACGCGCTGATCGGTGTCTTCGGGCAATCGCACATCGCGCCGGGTTTCTTGTAGCAGCGGCCACATGTCAGCCCAGCGCCAAATGCGCGCCTCGGGCGCAGACGCTGTGCGCGCGTCGCGCTGCCACAGGCCGCGCAAACCCATGCGCTCGTACTTTTCGTGCAGGGCCGTGAGGTGAGGAAATTTTTCGTCGGCCATGAACAGCCTCCGCTCTGACCGATCTTTTAGTACTTTCAGCTTTTGCGATGCAAGGAAAAATTCAGGCAGAAAATCGTCGGGGCGACCGGCTGGTCGCCAAGATCGAAAACTACAATGTCCGCCGCACTTCCTTGGCCACGTCGACCAACAGCTTCGCTTTGGCATTCGCTAGCTCGCGCGTGATCGTCATCAAACCACAATCCGGCGCGAGCCAGAGGTTCTTCGGCTCGACATATTTCAACGCCGTGCGCACGCGTTCGGCCACTTGCGCCACCGGCGGCACCGGCGTGTCGCTCGGGTCGACGCAGCCGAACATGACGATGCGCCCCTTGGCGATGGAAAGCACCGAGGGATCGTAGGCGCTGCGGCAGAACTCGACACCGAAGCCGCCGATTTTGGTTTTCATCAACGCTTCGAGCAGTTCCGGATAGGTGTACTCGTGCTGGCGGTTCGGATTGCCGCCGGGGTAGCCGTAGCAGAGATGGACAACCGTCGGCACGGCGATGCCTTCCAGACAACGATCGAGCGCTTCGGCGCCGTACTCGAAAACTTTCTCGTGATAGCGGGTCATCGCCGGCTCGTCGATCTCGATGACGTCGCAGCCGGCGGCTTGCAAGTCGCGCAGCTCGGCATTCAACGCCGCCGCCGCGTCCATCGCCATGGCCGCTTCGTCTTTGTAGAATTCATCCAAGGTGCTGTCGACGATCGTCATCGGTCCCGGCACGTCCATCTTGATCGGCTTGTCGGTCTGCGCCTTGGCAAACTTCACGTCTTCGACAACGGCCGGCACGCGCCGCTTGATCTTACCGACAATACGCGGCACCGGCCGCGGCTGCTCGCGCCGCCGATAAATTGTCTTGACGGCTTCATGTTCGAGATCGACGCCTTCGAAGGCAGAAAGAATATGATTGATAAACCCTGTGCGGCGCTGCTCACCGTCGGAGAGCAGATCGAGGCCGATGCGATCTTGCGTGTGAATGCTCAGAGCGGTGGCGTCGTCTTGCGCTTGCTTGAGATCGGCGCCTTCGAGACGAAAAACCGCGCGGCTGCGATCGTTTTGCGCGAGCCATGGCGGACGGGGAAAACTGCCAATGGTGGTTGCGGCGATTGGCGGAAGATTCATAGGACACCTCGTTTCGTGAGTTGTCCCTGGCTATAACGCCGGTGGGAGAGAAAGACAAGGCAGGTACAATTGGAAATGGATAATGGAAAATTGAAAATTTGTCGGAGCGTGCGCTACCGCTGAAGTTCCGATGCCAGGTCGCGCGTTAGCTGCGCAGCGGGAATCTCTTTGCACCCGCTGGGATTTTGCCCGCACCATAGCGGGGAAAAATCTCCAGAGCCTTGGCTCTCTGCCTTTGCGCGCAGCGGCGCGATGCCGTTGGTGGCCAGGGGGAAGGCCGGTGCGGCTGTGCTCATCGGACCCACCTCTTTCATGGCGCGGTTGATGATGCCGCGGGCGGGGCGGCCGCTGAATAGATTTGTCAGTGCGGTGTGGCGAGCAGCCTCGCCCTTCAACGCGGCGCGGTGCACCGCGCTGGTGGTCGCCTCGGGGCAGAGCAGATAGGCCGTGCCGACTTGTGCGCCGGTGGCGCCGAGCGCCATGGCAGCGGCAACTCCTTTTGCATCGGCGATGCCGCCGGCGGCGATGACCGGCACTCTCACAGCATTAACGATCTGCGGCAACAGGGCGAAGGCGCCGACTTGCGTGTTCAAATCTTCCGACAAAAAGATGCCGCGATGGCCGCCGGCTTCCAAGCCTTGGGCGACAATGGCATCGACGCCTCGCGATTCGAGCCAACGCGCTTCTTCGACCGTGGTTGCCGAGGACAAAATCTTCGAACCCCACGATTTCACTCGCGCGAGTAATTGCGGCGACGGCAAGCCGAAATGAAAGCTTACCACTGCGGGCTTGAACGCTTCGAGAACATCTGCGGCTTCGGCGCTGAACGGCACGCGACCAGGGCCAGAGGGAATTGTGCTCACGTCGATGCCGTATTCTTTGTAATAAGGCGTGAGCGCCGCGCGCCATCTCGCTTCGCGCTCGGGATCGGGCGTCGGTTCTGTATGGCAAAAGAAATTTACGTTGTAAGGCTTTGTCGTGCCGGCTTCGATCTTTTCCAGTTCAGTGCGCATGGCGTCGGCGGTCAACATCGCGCAGGGCAGGGAACCCAGTCCGCCAGCGTTCGACACCGCGATCGCTAGTGCGCTGCCTTGCGAGCCCGCCATGGGAGCTTGGATGATGGCTAGCTCGATGCTCAGCAATTCTCGCAGGTTCATGGTGTACACCTCACGGCTGTCAGCATAGGCGCTTAGTGTCTTCTTCCCAACAGGCGATAAAATATCGTCGTTGTTACTATCAACGATGCTCCTGCCGCTAACGCCAAACCGAGCGACGCGCCAAACCAAGTCGCCGCGGCACCGAGAACCATCGAGCCCACCGAGCGCATACCCTGGTCGAGGTTAAAGACACTCATGACGCGGCCCATCAGTGTCCGTGGCGCTTCGATTTGGATGATGACCCGGCTGATGGTGCGAAAGCAGACTTGGCCGGCGCCGACTAACGCTAACAGGGCTACTGATAGCCAGAAGGTCGGCGAGAGGCAAAACAGAATGAGAAAAATCGGCGTTGTGGTCGTCGTGATCCAGAGCAGCATCGCCTTGTTCCAGCGCTCGCCGACGGAGGCAAGAAAGCTCAACGATGCGAGTGCGCCGATGCCCGGCGCCGCCATCAGGAGGCCGAGGCCGTCGGGGCCGACTTTGAGTATTTCTTTGGCGAACACTGGCAGGAAACTCTGGTAGGTGACGATGAAGACGGCGAACGTGTAGGCGGCGATGACGCTGCTCAGAATTACCGGGGTGCCCCAAACGTAGTCAAAACCTTCTTTGAATTCACGAACAAACCCCTGTTGGCGTTTCTCGTTTTGCGCGCGGTTGGGATGAATGAACAGCATGCCAACACCCGACAGCAAAAGCGTTATCGCAAAAGCGGCAAAACAGCCGCCGATGCCGATCCAGATGATCGCTACGCCGCCTAGAGAGGGGCCGACGATGCGCGCGATGTTGAATCCGAACGTATAAAGCGACACCGCGTTCATGAGATCGTCGCGCGGCACAAGTTCCGAAAGGATCGATTGTGCCGCAGACGGATTGATGGCGCGAATCGAGCCGAAGACCACTTCAAGCACGAGCAAATGCCAAAACTGCAGTGTGCCGAAGAAATAGACGACCAAGAAAATCGCAATCGGGATGGCAGAGACGAACTGCACCAGAATGAGCAGCAGCTTGCGGTCGTAGCGGTCGACGAACACGCCGCTAAAGGCGCCGAGCAGGAGCCGCGGCAAGGTGCCGCAAAGCCCGAGAATGCCGAGCGCCATCGCCGAATGGGTGATCTCGTAGGTAATCCAGAACAGTGCCACTTCCTGAACGAAGTGACCGATGGAGCTGAGCAAATCGGTCGACCAAAAGAGCGCGTAGTCTCGGTAACGCAGAGAATGAAGTATCCGAATGGAAGTAGGCTCCTTGGGTTTTCGGATTTGTCTCGCGCAGAGGCGCGGAGACGCAGAGTTCGGAAATATGACTCACCATAGCTTGTTAGCTCGTGAAGGTGAAGCGAATCGAGCGGGGGCAGTAATCCAAAATCCAAAATCGATCAGGTTGACACCCACCCCGATTCGGATTAGGTCGGATGAATAATTCCGTTACTTAAAGGAGCAAAGTACCGTGGCCTACGATGATCGCAGTGTAAAGCCGATGAGCGCGAGCTTGATGCGCGCGCGTATCGCGACCAAAATTCTTGCCGGGCTTTATGAAGACGTGCCGACCTTGTTGACCAGCGCCATTCAACTGATGGTGCAGCTACCGGGTGGGAAAAGGGGCAAAGGGGCACCGTATCCGTTTACTATCGGCGTCAGCCCGGCCTGGTGCAGCGGCTTGAACGGCGCCAAGCTGGTTGCCAACGGCAAGCTTGATCTGGTTTGGCTGAATCCGACCGCGATCCCGTCGATGGCCGTGCATGGCAAAGGTCCTTTCACGAAGAAATATCCCTTGCGCGCTTTGGCTGTTTTTCCATCGTGGGATCGGTTGGTTATCGCGGTCTCGCCGCGCTTGGGCGTGAATTCCATGGAAGAGCTGATCGCCAAGAAGCCCAGGATGCGCGTGTCGATTGCCGTTAACGACTGCGTCGACTTCGCGATCAAATATTTACTCAAATGCCACGGCATCACCCAAAACCATTTCGTCAAATGGGGCGGCAAGGTCGACGAAGTCGTGCGCCCGAGCAACCCGCAGCGGCGTCAGGGTATTGTCTCCGGCAAGCTCGACATGGTCATTGACGAGGGCATGGACTCCTGGGGCGATGTCGCGGTGCAGCATGGCATGAAGTTTTTGTCTTACTCGGAACCGGTGCTGAAGAAGCTGGAACAGTACGGCTTCAAACGGGCGCGCTTAGACCACGGCCGTATAGCCGGTATTAACGATCCGACGACGGTCGTGGATTTCAGCGGCTGGCCCATCGTCGTGCACAAAAACTTTCCAGACGAGCTGGCGTATCACATCGCCGGTGTGCTCGCGAAGATCCGGACGGAGATTCCCTACGATGCGACCGAGACGCCGTCGATGAAGCAGCTGTGCAGCGACACCGAAGCGGGGCCGCTGGATTTCCCGCTGCATCCGGGGGCGGAGCGGTACTATCGCGAGAAAGGGTACTTGTAGGAGAGTGGTTGTCATGGGCAAGGCTGGGAGCAATGGGAGTTATGGGAAGTATGGGAGTAATGACTCCCATGAGTCGCATTCTTCCCATAAGTCCCACTCCCCAGACCGCCTGCTCAAGCCGCGCGGCGACTACCAGACGCTGCTGTCGTTTCAGAAAGCCGAAGTCGTTGACGACATCACCTATCGCTTCGCGCACAAATACCTTGCGCGGGCGACCGTACGATCGACCAGATGGTACAGTCGGCGCGCTCGGGTAAAAAGAACATTCTGGAAGGCAGCAAAGCCGCTCTCACCTCGAAGGAAACCGAAATCAAGCTCACCAACGTTGCCCGCGCGAGCTCGGAAGAGTTGCTGGACGATTACAAAGACTACCTCCGCGCGCGCGACCTGAAGACTTGGAGCAAAGACTCGAAAGAGGCGCGTTACGTACGCAAACTTGGACAGGAGACTCCGCAGACCTAGGAGATGTATCGCAATTTCCTAGAGACTCGGCCGGCAGAGGTCATCGCGAATATTGCCATTTGCCTGATCCATCAAACCAAATTGTCTTCTCGACCGCCAACTACAACGTCTGGAACAGGACTTCGTCAAGGAAGGCGGACTGCGCGAGCGCATGACGCGCGTGCGCATCGCTCACAGGAACAACGGTATGCGTTCGCCCTGCATGTTACTTGCCGAGGCCATAGCTCTTCAACGTTTGATCGATAAAGCCACTGTCATCGAGCTTCTTCACCAACCTAGCGTCGATCAGGCTGTCCAGGTTGACGTTGGCCACCTGCGGGTTTTGCGTCTTCATGAAGCGCTGCATGTTGCGCATGCCTTCCATCGACGGGTAGGGCTTTAATTCGGTGGACGGGGCAAGACCGGCGTAGCCTTCCTCGGCGTCAGCCGGGTCGCTGATCTTGAGCCGCTTCATAATCGTCTTGACGACCAGTGGTTTGTTGTCTGTTGCAAGCGTAAAGGCGGTTCCTTCGATCAAGGCTTTCAAAAGATTTTCCAGAACTTGCGGCTGCGATTGCAAAAACGAATTGAGCACGACGACGGTGGAACTAACCGTCCTGGTATTGGTTTTGTTCAGTTCGACGAGCACCGGAAAGCCCTTTTGCTTGAGCTTTTTGCTAAATGCGGTGTCCAGCGGCGCGGCATCGATGACGCCGCTTTCTAGCGCCTGGGCGAGTACGATCTGGTCGCCGATGGTGAGGACTTTGATATCGTCGCGCGCCGGATCGATCTTGAGTTGTTCCAGCGCCAGCATAGCGGTGATCCACAGGCTGCCGCCGATCACTTGAACGCCGAGCCGTTTGCCGCGCAGATCTTTGGCCGAGTTGATGCTGGGCCGGACGACCAAATCATGGGTCAGCTTGCTGGTAAACGCGGCGATGATTTTGACTTCGGGCCCCTTGTCGCCAATGCCGAGCACCGAGATGCCACCAGCCTGGCTGATGTCGATGCTTTTCGAATAAAGCGCACTGAGCGACAGCGCGCTGTTGCGGATGTAAATGACTTCCGCCTTGATGCCGTGCTTGGAGAAAAAGCCCTGCTCGTCGGTAACCCAAAGCGGGGCAACGCGCGGGTTATTAGCGGCGTGGGCGATAATCAGTTTCGTCGGCGCCGCAGCGCCATGGGCATCGAAGGCGATGGCCGATTGGAATAGCGAAACCAGGGCAACGATAAGGAGTCTGATCACCGCAAACCTCCTTCTCACTGCGTGAAAAAGCTAAGGGGATAACCACGAAACACACGAAAATCACGAAAAAAAGAAAACTTTAAATCTCATTTCGTGTGTTTCGTGCTTTTCGTGGTTAATTCTTCTCCCGAACTCTGCGCCCTCAGCGCCTCTGCGCGAGACATTATTCCGAAACTTTGCGCCTCTGCGCCTTTGCGGGAGATTCTTCCGAATCTTATTTCGCCTAAGCCATCCCGAACAGCCGCATCGCATTGCCGCCCAAGATCTTTTCTTTGTCCGCGTCCGACAGGCGCGTCATCGCTTTGATCATCTGCACAGTGCCGTGTTCGGAATTCCATGTCGCCGACGGATCGCCGTGGGGGTAATCGCTGCCGACGGTGAGGTTGTGGTTGTGCCAAACGTCGCAAGTGTAGCTCAACTCCTCGGCGGCGAAGGCCGAGACCCAGATTTGATCGAAAAACTCCCGCGGCCGTTTGCCCAACTTCTTTTTCGCCGTCGGGTCCATATCCAAACGATCCATCAACCACGGCACGAACGCCGCGGAGCCTTCGACAAAGCAAACCCGCAGCTTGGGGAATTCTTTCAAAGCGCCGCGCAAGATCAGACTTCCCATGTCGACGATGTAGCGAAACGGAAAGCCGAGCAAAAAGGGCAAAGCGTTGTTGTCGACTTCGAGGTACAATTGTTCGATGCCGACCAACGCGGGATTGGGATGACCGTCGCGATCCGAAGCGGTGTCGTGCACCAGGATCGGCACATTGAGATCGCAGCACTTCTGATAGAATGGCCAAAGTCTTTCCGCGCCGAGGTTGGCGTCGGCGAAGCCGCCCATGAACTTGACCGCTTTCAAGCCGAGGGTTTTCACCATCCGTTCGAGTTCTTTGCAAGACTCCTCGACGTCGGGGAGAAAGACCCAGCCGACGCCGAGATAGCGCTCGGGATGGGCGCATTCTTTCAGATCCTGCGCCACCGCGTCGTTGTAGCGCCGCGCCAGCTCGCAGCCCAAGTCGCGATCCCAAGTGTAAAGCAGCTCGCGGTTTTCCGGGATCAACACGTGGACGTCGAAGCCCTCCCAATCGACATGCTGCACCCGCGTGTCGAGATGCCAGCGCCCTTTGGGCGCCTGGTTCTTGATCAACGTACCGTCGGGCAACACCGAGCGCACGTCGTCGCCCTTGCGCACGACGCGCGGCGAGTGCGGATACTTATCGCTGATGCCTTCCAAAAACGACACGGGGAAATAGTGGGAATCGCAGTCGATGTACATGGGAGACCTCCGCTATGAGACAACTACCCCGAACATATGTCCGATGACGTTTCACCGTCAAGACGAAAATTGTCTTGAAAACCGAACGACAGGCGATCTTGCGACGTTGGTTAGATCGAAATACTCTCTGTAATGCGGCGTCGATCAATTGGGTCAGTCCGTCAATCCTAGCTGCAATCGATCAAGTGTCGGCTGCCACATCCCAGCTCGGGGAAGCGTGACAACTCAGGTGCGCATGGATTGTTTATATTAGAAGTTTAGATGAGTCGAAAGCAATTACCGATAATCAAAGCCTGACACGTTGCCCCGTTCGTCCCCCGCCCACACTAGGTCGGAGGGTGTTGCGCCACCCATATACCACGAGACGCAAACGGTATCTGACGTACTACTATCACCTCGTGTAAGCGCCAAACAGTCGACTTTTGTCTGAAATTCACCCCGTAACGGTCGCTTAGATAGCGGGTCGGTCAAGAAATACAGTTTCTCGAAACCAGGAAATGCTGACATAGAATCTCGTCTGGTTAACGACCAAGCTCAGCAGCGGCGGGGGCCGAGTGAGCTATGAACCCCAGAACCGCTACATGCCCCCGCCGTCTGCTGCAGCGCCTGGTTCGGCGTGCCTGCAACTCAAGCGAGAACCGCCGCTTCAATCGGGGCGATGTCGATTTTCGTCTGTTTCATCATCGCGGCCATTGCTTTGGCAGCGACTTTCTTGTCTGCGTTCAGTGTCAATTCGGTCAGCCGTTTCGGGAACACTTGCCAGGACACGCCAAAGCGGTCCTTCAGCCAGCCGCAGCGGCTTTCCTGGCCACCATTGGCAGTGAGCGCGGCCCATAGTCGATCGGTCTCGCCCTGGTCGGGGGTTTCGACCGAAATCGACACGGCCTCGGTCAGTGTGAAATACGGTCCGGCATCGAGTATCTGGTAAGGCACTCCGCCGAGGGTGAAGTCGATTAGCCAGGACGTGCCCATCTCGGCATTATCGATTGTGAAGACGTGCTCGACCCGGCTTCCCGGAATGAGAGAGCAGTAGAATTCTGCGGCCTCCCGGCCCCGTCCGTCACGGAACCAGAGGCAAGTGCGAATCGTGCTGGACATCGTATTGCTCCTCGATGCGAGTGCGGCGAGGCTTCGTCTCCGTCGCCGAACCATTGAGTGAACTGATCTGGTAAATTGGATACCCAACAATCATCGATTGGAAATTTACGCCTGCAATCAACAGGTTGTCAATTCTCTGCCGCGCTCGTGCCTCGCTCGTATATCCAATATCACTGGTCAGTATAGCACCAATATACCTGACAATAGGGCAAGGCCGAATGGTCGACGATTAGCCACGCCCTCACGCCTTCTTCTGCATCGCCGCCAGCACGCGCTTCGGTGTAAACGGCCCTTCTTTCAATCTGGCGCCGACAGCGTCGTAGATGGCGTTGGCGATCGCCGCGGCGGGGGGGATCGTCGCGCCTTCGCCGGCACCGAGGGGGTTCATTTCTGGGCGGTTGATTAGCACTAGCTCAAACTCGGGTAGCTCGGTGAAGCGCAGGATTGGATAAGTCGCCCAGTCGAGGCTGGTGACGCTGCTGTCTTTGTCGAACAGCACTTCTTCGTACATCGCGCGGCTGACGCCTTGGATGACGTTGCCTTCGACTTGGTTCTTCACGCCGTCGGGGTTGACGATCAGGCCGCAGTCGTGGCTGCACACGAGTTTTTTCACCGCCACTTGTCCGGTGGTCTTGTTGACTTCCACTTCGGCGACGATGGCAACGTAGGTTTGGGCGCGATTGGTCAGCGCCACGCCGCGGCCCTTGGCGATATTGCCGCTTTGGGCGGGTGCGGGTGATGGCCGTTTCTGCCAGCCGGCTTTGTCGGCGGCGGCTTGGAGACATTCTATGGCGCGCTTGTTGCCAGTGAGATTTTTCAAACGAAACTCCACCGGGTCGACCTTCAAATCGGCGGCGATCTCGTCGATGAATCCTTCGCTGGCGAAGCAGCGCGCGACGTCGCCCGGCGCGCGCAGGTTGCTGGTGCGCAGCGGGATCGGCTCCGGGAAATGCCAGTTGATGTGATGAATGTTGATCAGGTGATTGGCGATGGTGTAGAACTCGCCGCTGCTTTGCGTGCCGTTGGAGCCGCCGGGGTTGGTCGGGCGAAGTCCGACTTGCAGTGACGCCAACAGCGGCGTCGAGCCCGACGCGGTCCACGGCTGGCCGTAGTCGGCGAACTCCCACGCGGTGATTTTGCCGTCGCTGTCGACCGCGGCTTTGATTTCGTCAACTTGTGCCGGACCCTTGGGCTCCCAGCCGTGTTCGTCTTGGCGCGACCATTGGACGCGCACCGGCGCGCCGACGGCGCGCGAGAGGATCGCGGCGTCTTCGGCGCCGTCGTCGGTGCTCATGCGGCCATAGGAGCCCGACGCTTCGTGGTAGATGATGCGCACGTCCTGGTCTTTCAAGCCGAGGATCGCTGCCACCGTGCTGCGCGTGCGGAACGGCCCTTGCGGTCCGGACCAGATAGTCGCCTTGTTGCCTTTGACATCAGCGATGGAGCAGGATGGGCGAATCATGCCGTGCATCTGAAACGGGAAGCGGTAGCTCGACTGGTAAACTTTCCTGGCTTCCGCCAAGGCTTTGGTCGCGCTGCCTTTGTCCACCGGCTTGAGCGAGCGCACTGGCTTGGTGTTTTTCAAGTAGGTGTAAACTTCATCCGCCGTGCCCGGCACTTTGCTGGTCGGTTTGGCCCAGGTGACTTTCAAGGCGCGCGCCGCTTTGATCGCCGCCCACTCGGTCTTGGCGACCACGCCGACGAATTTTCCTTCGCGGGCAATCATCACGACCCCGGGAATGCCTTTGATCGAGTCCTGGTCGATGGACTCCGGGTCGGTGTTGATCGCCGGCGGCCGCACGACGCGGCCGTGCAGCATGCCAGGCAGGCGCACGTCGTGAATGTAGTCATGCTCGCCGGTCACCTTGCGCGGCAGCTCAACGCGTTGAATCGACTGGCCGACGACTTTGTAGTCTTTGGGGTTTTTCGCTTTGACTTCCGGCGCGACCACCATGTCCCAGCCCGTGCCTTTGACCGAGAGCTTGGTGTTGAATTTTTTCCCGCCGATCAGTTGGCCATAAGTAACGCGCTTGGAAGGCTCGCCGACCACGCTGACGACGCCGTCGGCGACGGTAAGCTTCTCCACCGGCGCGCCGAGCTGGGCGCTGGCGAGCTTGAACAATTCGTGGCGCGCAGCCGCGGCGGCCTGGCGAATCTGCGGGCCGGCGCGCTCGATGGAGCGGCTGCCGACGGTGGAGCCCTGCTCGATGGTTTTTTCGGTGTCGCCGGAGTCCATTTTGATCTTGTTAAACGCCACGTCCAATTCCTCGGCGACAAACTGCGCCAGCGCGGTGATCGTGCCGGTGCCGATCTCGACCTTGCTGGTGTAAAAGGTCACGTAACCGTCCGGCGTGATGACGAGCCACGAGTCGAGCGAAGTCGGATCGATGTCGCCGGAGGGCAGCTTGGCGAACTGGGCAAATACTTTGCCGGCGGGCGGCAGCAAGTTGAAGCTGACGACCAGCGCGCCGGTGGATTTAAGAAATTGTCTGCGGGTGAATTGCATTGATTTCATGTTTCGATCTCCTGCTTGCACAAACTTAGTTTCGGACAAAATTCAAATCTCACCACGAAGCGCACGAAGGACACGAAGTTCGGAGAGGTTTTTTGATTGTCATCTCTCCTGCCTTCGTGGTCTTCGTGGTGTATATTCCTCTCCGAAATTTTGCGTTCTTTGCGGTTAAATTCTCCGGTTCCCAATCGGGGCGCGCAGCGCCTTTGTGCTCCCTTGTGCTCTTTGTGGTTAAATCTTTCGTCGGATTCGGTTGCGGCTGCCGCCCTAGGTCCTTCGTGGTGAGTCCCGGATTAAGCCAACTGGCCCGACGCTCGCTTCACCGCGCGCACGATTCTCAAGTGCGTGCCGCAGCGGCACAGGTTGCCGTTAAGCGCCTCTTTGATTTGCGCATCGGTGGGCTTCGGATTTCTATCGAGCAGCGCTTTTGTGGTCGGCTGCAAGTGGCTGATGACGGCCGGCGGCGTTGTCCTCGGCTCGGGTTTGATGCTGCTCGGCCAGGCGCGCGACTTCTGGCAGTTTCTGATCATTCGCTGGCTGCTCGTCAGTCCCGGTGACGCGCTGATGGGCAACATGGTGGTCAACGTGACGATCTCGCGCTGGTTCGTGCGCATGCGCGGGCGCGCGCTGGCGCGGGCGGGCATGGGCCATGGCTTTGCCAAAGTATGCATGCCGCTGTTCGCTGCATCGCTAATTGCATACACCGGTTGGCGCGGCACCTGGGTGGTGTTCGGCGTGTTGACGCTTTTGATGGTTGTCGGTCCGGCGTACTCTTTCATGCGCCGGCGGCCGGAAGACATGGGTTTGCAGCCCGACGGCCGATCGAGTGCGGACGATGAAAAGATTGGCGCTGCGCCGCGCCCCGGGAAATCGCCTCATCGCCCGCCGGCTGACGACGTTGCATGGACGCGGCGCGAGGCGCTGGGCACGCCGGCTTTTTGGCTGATCGTCGTCACCTTTGGCGTTGCCCATGTGGGCGTCAGCGGGCTTAACTTGCACGTGTTTTCCTTCGTTAGCGATCAGGTCCACCCGTTGACGGTTGCGGCTTTGGTCATGAGCACCATCGCGCTGATGCAGTTCAGCACGCCACTGGTTTGGGGCCTCGGCGCCGAGCGCCTGAATATCGCCCGCCTGATGATGGTAAAATTCTTGTTTCAAGCGGTGGGAATCTCGTTGGCGTTGTTCGGTCCCGGCTTGGCTGCGCTTTACTGTGGTTTTTTTCTCTACGGCATCGGCATGGGCGGCACGCAAGTGTTGGCGGAGGTGATCTGGGCCAACTATTTCGGCCGGGTGTCGCTCGGCACCATCCGCGGCCTGGGCTCTTTACTAACTTATATATTCAGCGCCGGCGGGCCGCCGTTTTCCGGTTTTCTCTTCGACGCGACCAGAAGCTACCGACTATCGTTTACGATTTTTATCGGGCTACTACTGTTCTCGTCGGTGCTGAGCCTGTTTCTCCGGCCGCCGACGAAAAAAGTAGCGCCAATCTTTCTACGAGGGCGATGGCGATGAGTGATTCGGTCGATACCGCGAAGCAATCGTTGGTCAGTCAGATTGCGGGCAATATTCTCGCCGTCGACTTTAAGGCTATTCCGCGCCGGTCGGCGAGCAGAAAGCTCAGAGGAATATTCGTCGCCATAGGAGCGCTTCTAAGAACGGTTGAAACATTAGCGAGCTTAGAGCGCGGTTGTCAAACGGGCCGGGCAGGAATACACATAGGCGAGCAGGGGTTTTTCAGATTGCCGCGCGCAAAGGCGCAAAGGGCGCAAAGGTTATGAGAGAATCAAAACGCCTAGTAGGAAGACGATGAGTGAACCATCGAACATTCAAGCGGCGTATGATTTGCGCGTCTTTCTCGACGAAGTGCGCGCGTTGGGCGAGCTGCAAGAAATTTTGCGCGCGCATTGGAATCTGGAAATCGGCGCGCTGACCGAGCTGTTTGCCGAGCAGGCGGTGCCGCCGGCGCTGCTCTTCGACGAGATTCCCGATTATCCCAGAGGGCGGCGCGTGCTGAGCAACGTGTTGTATTCGCCGCGGCGCCAAGCGGTGGCCTTGGGAGTGGCGCCGGAGCTGCGCGGCATTCCGCTCGTGTTTGAGATCAAGCGGCGTCTGGCGGAGATGAAGCCGCTGCCACCGACGGTGGTCAAGAACGCGCCGGTGCTGCAGAACATCGTCACTGGCAGTGCCGTCGACGTGGGCAAATTTCCCGCGCCGCAGTGGCACGAGAAAGACGGCGGACGCTATATCGGCACGTTCGACGCGGTGATCGCGCGCGACCCCGACAGCGGCTATGTCAACGTCGGCACCTATCGGGTGCAGGTGCACGATCGAAATACTGTTGGTTTGTGGATGATTCCCGGCAAACACGGCAACCTGATCGCGCAAAAATATTGGAGCAAGGGCCAGGACTGTCCGTTTCTGATCGCCTGCGGCGTGCCGCCGTCGCTGCTGCTTGCCAGCTCGCTCGGCATTCCCTGGGGTGTCGGTGAATATGATTTTCTCGGCGGCTTGCTTGGCGAACCCATGCCGGTGGTGAACTCGGAAGTCACCGGCCTGCCGATGCCGGCCAACGCTGAAATTGTCTTGGAAGGTTTCGCGCCGCCGCCGGAAAAAGAATCGCACCCCGAAGGGCCGTTTGGCGAGTGGCCCGGCTATTATGCTTCCGGCACCATCGATCGGCCAGTGGTAAAGATTTCCGCGATTTATCACCGTGACGATCCGATCATCACCGGCGATCCGCCGCTTAAGACTTATCTCAACACCGACATGTACAAGTACGTGCGCTCGGCCAACATCTGGTCGTCGATGGAGCGCGCCGGCATTCCCGAGGTGCGCGGCGTCTGGTTTCCGCGCCAGGGGCGCTTCGTGGTGATTGTCGCCATTCGCCAGCGCTACCCGGGCCACGCGCGCCAGGTTGGCCACGGCGTGCTGGCGACCCGCGACGGCGGCCGCGACACGCGCATGATCATCGTCGTCGACGACGATATCGATATTACCAATTTCAACGAAGTGATGTGGGCGGTGGCGACCCGTTGGGACCCCAAGCGGCAATCGGAAATCGTCGCGGTGCCGGCGAGCGACTTAAATCCAACGGTGACGGAGGACGAGCGGCGCAGAGGCGACATGGTGAGCTCCTGCCAAATCATCGATGCCTGCCGGCCGTTTGCCAGCCGAGATGAATTCCCGGAAGTGAGCGGCATGAGTAAGGAGTATCGCGAGAAAGTGTTGCGGCAGTGGGGGCACTTGTTCGCGAGAAGGTGAGAGAGGCAAACCGTAACCGAATCGGATAAGATCGCGACATCAGGTTGATCCGTCCGTCGCTGGCTTTCGTCATACATAGCCCAAGAAGCTTGGCTCGCCAAAGTACCGTTTGAACGATTCAGCGCCCGCCGATTGTTTTCTACTTTCTCTCCAGGAAAAGCGCGGCGCTTTTTCCTGCATTTGAGAAAGCCTCCATCGAGATTCCGCAGGCTTGCAAAAAAAGTATGCCCGCCAAGGGCGCTTTTCCGTGGCACATGCGTTGCGTGGAGCTGAGTAGGGGAGGAGGAAATCGCATGAGTCAAGATTTCGCAGCGCTGTTGGAGCGTGACGCACTGGCATCGGATCTATACCGCGACACAGCTAAGCGCAGTTATTATTTTGAGCCCGAAAAGATGCTCTTGCTGGCGGTACTGCAGGACGCGCTACACTGCTTTCGTCGCTTTAGCGCGGCGCGGGATCGCGCCGGGCTGAAAAAATTTCATGAAGCGCGCAATTGGATCATGGCACCGGGCGATGAATGGGTATTCAGTTTTGCCAGTATCTGCGACACGCTCGGACTCGACGCCCAGTACGTGCGCCGCGGCCTGTTGGCGTGGCAAGCCCGTCAAACGCTTCGTAGAAAGACCACCAAAGGGGGCGGTTTGCGTCGGCGCGCGGCGTAACGGATGACATTGCGGCGCTGGGACAAACGCATCGTGCCCAGCGACCACCCTGATGAAACAATCGTTGCCGCGAGCGGCGATTGGAATGCCGCAAGGGGCGCGCCGAGCCCTCCTGTTTTCTCCGTGGTAAGCCTCGCCAATCGTTGCACTTGTGCGGTGGTGACGCTACATCTTAAGCGAATATGTGTGGACGCTACGGCTATTTCCCGAGTAACTTTGCCGACCTGCGGGTGCGCTGGAATCTCGACAACGATCCTTCCTTGTTTGCGGCGCGCTACAATATCTGTCCCGGTCAGGACGTGCCGGTGATTATCAACTCCCATGGCAGCAATCGCATCGGGCCGATGCGCTGGGGGCTGGTGCCGTCGTGGGCCCAGGATGAAAAGATCGGCTACAAGATGATCAACGCGCGCTCGGAAAGTTTGGCGGAGCGGCCGGCGTTCAAAGAATTGTTGGAGCGGCGGCGCTGTTTGATCCCGAGCACGGGTTTCTACGAGTGGCGCCAGGGCGAAGCCGGCAAGGTGCCTTACTTTATTTATTTGAAAAACCAAGAGCCGTTCGCGTTTGCCGGGCTCTGGGACCTGTGGCGCAAACGCGACGGCAGCAAATTGGCGACGTGCACGATCGTCACCACTGCGGCCAATCCAATGATGCAGCCGCTCCATCCGCGCATGCCGGTGATTCTGCAAAGAGAACATGAGCAGCACTGGCTGGAAACCGGAGCCGCCGGCTTCGCAACCGTCCGCTCTCTCTTGAAGGCCTATCTCGCTGAGTTGATGGCCTTTCACCCGGTTTCACCGCTGGTGAATACTCCAGTGAACGATCGGGTGGAGTGCACCTTGCCAGTGGGCGATTGACATCAACTCGACAGTGGCGGTATAGCGAGCTACAGCAACGCTGTGGCGGAACCTAACCGGAGGAAGTCCATGGATCGCATTGTCATCAAACACCTCAACGGCGCGCGCGCCAATCAGGAGGAGAGCTTTTCGCTCGACAAATTCATCGCGTTGACGATTGGCCGTGATCCGTCACTCGATGTCAAGTTCGATCCCAACGATGATTTGGTCAGCCGCAATCATGCCAAGATCGAGCGCGACGGCGCCGATGGCAACAAGTTTCGTTTGGTCGATACCGGCAGCCGCAACGGCGTGTTCATCAATGGCGCTAAGATTACCAGCAATTCAGATTTGCATCACGGTGACGTGGTTCGGCTCGGCCCCGGCGGGCCGGAGTTTCTGTTTAATCTCGATCCGCCGCCGCCGGCGGCGCTGAAGGCCACACGGGTTGTCGAGACTTCCGCGGCGATGAAAACCGCTCGCGAGGCGACAGTAACCTCGGTGGAACCGCCGCCAGTTCGGCCAGGCGTCGGGCGCGAAACCGTCGAGCGCATGGTGAGCGCGGCGGAGTCGAGTTCGAAGAAGCAGATGGTCAACTGGGTAGCGGGCTTGGTGGGTGTGGTGGTTTTAGCGAGCGGCGCGCTGTTTTGGTACCAAAAAAAGCAAGCCGCTGAAAGTAAACAAGAGACTGAGCAGGTCGCTAAGACGTTCGCGGACGACAAGAAGCAGCGCGGTGAAAAATACGACGCCGCTCGGGTGGCCGCCGAATACGGTGGCTCGACGGTCTATATTGAAGCCAGTTGGAAGCTGATCGACACCCGTTCAAAGAAGGCGGTGCATCACAAATACCAGCCGGTGAAAACCGACGTCGGCGCAGGCAAAACCGAGCGGCGCTTCGTGCCGCTCTATGTTCAACTGGCCGACGGGACCATCGAGCCTTGGCTGACCTCCGAGGAAAACAACAGCCTGATCGTCGGCGGCTTTCACAGCGGCAGCGGCTATGTGGTGACCGATAACGGTTTTATCTTGACCAACCGTCATGTCGCCGAAGCCTGGAGCAGTGTCGGTCCGGCCTCGCAGTTGCCGCTGCCGGGCATTTTGGTGAGAGTGAACGATCCGGAACGGCCGGTCACTTTTGAAAACAACGCGCAAAATCGCGCTGCCCTAGGGCGCTGGGTGCCGGCGCGCAGCAAGCAGACCGGTCGCGCCTGGGATCCGAAAAACTTGATCGGTGAGAATCAATATTTCGACGTGACCTTTGCCAAATCGAAAACCCGCATCCCGGCGCGGATCGTTAAGGTGTCTGACGAGGCGGACGTCGCTTTGATCAAGATCGACACGCCTAAAGCGTTGAAGCCGGTACAGCTCGCGCCTGCCGATACCTACGACACCTTGAAGCAAGGCGAGCCGGTTATCGTGCTCGGCTATCCCGGGGTTTCGCCGAAAGTATTTGTCCGCACCGAATCCCAAGATCCGTTCGTGAACACGGCGACCGTCGTGTCCGTGCCCGACAATACAGTTTCGGTCGGAGCGATTGGCCGGCTGATCCGCGGCACTCAGACCCCCACGGGCGGCTCGAAATCCGACTACTTCAGCGAAATAAGGGACATGTATCAGTTAACTATTAACTCGACTGGGCCGGGCAACAGCGGCGGTCCGACCTTCGATGAAAAGGGCCGCGTCATCGGCATCTATTCAGCGGGCAACGACACGCTGTCGTTTGCCGTGCCGATCAAGTACGGCCTCGATTTGATGGATATTAAACAGGTCATTAAGTAGCTCTTTTCTGCGGCGGCGGATAACGTCCATGTCTGGCTTGGTTGGACAAATGGTCGGCGAGTATCGCCTCGTCGAGTTTCTCGGTGCCGGCGGCATGGGCGACGTTTACCGGGGTGAGCATAGCAAGATCGGCCGCGTGGTTGCCGTCAAGATTCTCTCGCGCGCCGACGCCCGCTCGGACATGACCGAGCGTTTTTTCAACGAAGCGCGCATTCAAGCGGGCGTGCAGCACAAGCATATCGTCAACCTCTATGACTTTGTCGAGCACAACGGCCGGCCGTGCATCATCATGGAGTACGTCGACGGTGAGATGCTCGACCAGCGTATCGAGCGTGCGCGCGGCCTGCAGGCGGCCGAGGCATTCCGTTTGTTCAAGCAGATCGTCGACGCGGTGGCGCACCTGCACAGGAGCCGTATCGTCCACCGCGACATTAAATCCAACAACATTAAGATTGACAGAAGCGGCGCCGCCAAGCTGCTTGACTTTGGCATTGCCCGCGACCCCAAATCGAGCAAAGTCACTTCGGTGGGTTCCTACATCGGCACCATGCAATACGCGGCGCCGGAAATTCTCTCGGGGGCCAAGGCCGATTTTCGCTCCGACGTCTGGGCGCTGGGGATCCTTTGCTATGAAATGCTCTGCGGACGGGTGCCCTTCGAATCGGACTCGGTCACCGGCTTTTTGCGCATCATCGCCCGGCCATCCTACGATCGCCCGGCCAAGGTCAACGCGTCATGCACGCCGGAAATGGAGCGCATCATCGACCGCTGCCTCGAAGCCGAGCCGGGCAAGCGTTACGCTTCCGCGGCCGAGCTCGCGGAAGATCTCGATCGGCTCGGTGCTACGGCGACGCCCTCGGCAGCTCCTCGGACTGGATTGCTGCACACCGGCCAGACGCTGACGCGCGGTTACGGGCCGATTGTCGCGGTCGGGGTCGCCGCGCTGGCTCTGGTTGTGGGACTGTTTGCTTTTTCTAGCTCACCTTCAAAGCCTCCCGCCGAGTCGACAGGCATTGGCCCAACGCCGATAGCAACTCAACCACAGGTTGCGTTGACGCCACAGCCGGTACAAACGTCGGGGCAAACGATTGCGCCGCAGTCCGATAGCCGGCCCGGGCCAACTTTGCCGCCGGTGCCGCTGCGCCAGGTGAGCATACGACCGATGGCTGTCGAAAAAGCCGAAATCCAGGAATCGGGGCAAGTGATCGGGCATACTCCGTTTCGACAGGAGTTGCCGGTGGGTAGGTCTTATCATTGGACGCTGCGCGCCACCGGCTATGACGATACACCGTTGGAGTTCACGGTTCGCGATACCGATAATGTTTACTCTCCCGTTCTTAAAGAACGCCAAAAATAAGCCGCCCATGGCGCGGCCCAATTCATTTATCGTCGATGCCTGCGCGTTGACCGACGTTGGTTGCGTGCGCACGGAGAATCAGGATCGCGTGCTGCTCGTCAATCCCGCGCGCGGGCAAGTGAACGAGAATTGGGGCGTGCTCGCGGTGGTGGCTGACGGCATGGGCGGACACCAGTCGGGTTCGACAGCGAGTCAGCTGGCCACCGACACGATCGGTTCCTATTACCGGGAGCATGCCGCCGCCGACCCAAGTGCGCTGCTGGCGGCTGCTTTGGAGCACGCCAACGCGGTATTGTTCGAGGCAGCGCTCGCCGAGCCGCAGCTGCGCGGCATGGGAACCACCGTGACCGGCTTACTTTTGCGCGCGGATCGCGCCTATGTTGCGCATGTGGGCGACAGCCGCGCCTATCGAGTCCGCGCGGGTGAGATTCGCCAGATCAGCGATGATCATTCCGTGGTGGCAGAGCTCCTGCGCCAGGGAATGATAACGGCGCAGGAAGCCGAGTCACATCCGGATAAAAATCTTATTACCCGCGCCGTGGGAACGAAGAGTCAGGTGCAAGTCGATTTCATCGAAGAGCCTGAGCCGGTGGCAGTTGGCGACGTCTTCGTGCTCTGCTCCGATGGGCTGCACGGTTTGGTGGACGCGCAGGAGATAGCGGCGATTGCCAAGGGTGAGGACCCCTATCAGGAGTGCCGGCAATTGATTGAGCTCGCGCGCGAGCGCTCCGGCCATGATAACATTTCCGTATGTGTGCTGGCGGCGCGTGAACCTGGCAACAGCGGGGCGGCCAACGTGCCGGACACCCGATCGTTCCCCAGGTCGGCGAATTAGAAGGCGGTTGGTAATGCAGGAGCAAATCGGAGTCTATAAGGCCCTCGAAAAAATCGGCGAGGGAGGCATGGGCGAGGTCTATCGCGGCCTCGACACGATGCTCGAGCGCGATGTTGCCATCAAGCAGCTGCGCACCGAATTTGCCGGCAACAGCGATATCGTCGAGCGCTTTCGCACCGAGGCGGTGACCCTCGCCAAACTCAATCATCCCAACATCGTCACCCTCTATAGTTTTCTGCGCGAAGCGGGCGGGCTTTACATGGTCCTTGAGTTCGTGCGCGGCGAAACGTTCGATGCGTTGATCCGCCGGCGCGGCGCGCTGCCCTGGACCGAGGCCGTGGGTCTGATCATCCAAGCGCTGCATGGCCTGGAGCACGCGCATCAGATGCAGGTGATTCATCGCGATCTCAAGCCGGCGAATATCATCCTGACAACGAGCGGTGTCTTGAAGCTCATGGACTTCGGCATCGCGCGCATTCTCAACACGGCGCGGCAAACCCGCGTCGGCCATTTGATCGGCACGCTGCAATACATGTCGCCGGAACAGGTCAAAGGCGGCGAAGGCGATGCCCGCTCCGATCTCTACGCGCTGGCCATTGTCCTATACGAACTGCTGGCGGGCCGGGTGCCCTTCGACGGTGACACGGACTATGACTTGATCAAGTCGCAGGTCGAAGCCCAGCCGCCGCCGCTGGAGAGCTTCGGTGTGGTCGTTCCCCCAGCGCTAGGCAAACTACTCGACAAAGCGTTGGCGAAGGCGCCAGGCGAACGGTTTCAGTCGGCCGGCGAGTTTGCCCAAGCTCTCGAAGGTCTCGCTCATGGTGAAGCCCTTGGCGCGCAGACGAAAATGGCGAATGTTGCCGCGGCCGGGACGAACTCAACCGGTGGGGGGGCAGCGCTCGAATCGGCAGTGACAGGGGCGAAGGCACCCAGTGGTTTCGTTGGCTTCGTCAAGAATAATCCCATTGTCGCGGCGGCCGCGGTGATGGTCGTGATTGGAGTGGCGTTCTTATTCGCTGCGCGCGGCAATCGCGGTGGCGGCGAGGCCAATAGCAAGGCGGAACGTAAAAACGCTTCTCCAGCGGTGGCCATTCCGAGCGCTCCCGCGAGCACGAACGTAGACGGGCCGAGCGCCACATTCTCGATGCCTGAGGAGAGTAAGATCATATTGCCGCCGCCCGGTGAATTGCCAAAGCCGCCCGTGGATGCCGCACTGCCGGTCAAGAAAGTCGCGCCAGCGCCGGTAACGCCGCCAGCTCCGCCGCAGCCAAGGCAGCCCGTGCAAGTGACCCGACCGGCGCCACCGCCGCCACCGGCGGATAACTATCCGCCGCAGGTGCCGGAACGGCGCCGGCCGGTTTACACGCCACTGCCGCCGCAGGAGGGCGGGGGCAGCGGTGGTTCATGGGGTAATACCAACGTGCGAAAGTGATTTCAGAGTCATGCGCAATTCCCAACCGCGAACCAGGTTCTTATCGCCGGCGCTGCTTGTCGCTCTGGCGCTGCTCGTCAATAGTTGTTCGGGGGCGGCAGGGCGCAACGTGCAGGAGATTTTTAACACCGTCGCCAAAGAAATCTTCAAGGCGCCGCGCACTCCCGGCCCCAGCATGATCGATCCGCCCGAGCGGGTCTGGGCCGAATATCGCTGCGCGTCGCGATCGCTTCCTTTCGCTTTGCTGCAAAGCCAGCAACTGCAACCAGTGCGCGTGGCGCCGAACAATGAGATCAACCAGCGCTTTGTCTATGTGCTTTGTCCATCGCGAGGGTACAACGGTCTGCGCGGCGCATTGACGCGACGGGTGCTCTACAGGGGCAATGCGATATGGAGCGACAGCGAGCCGGACTACGATCTCCAAGGCGGGCGTTGGAGCGTCGATCTGTTTCTGACGATTCCCGAAGGCGCCGAGCCCGGCTACTACGAATTCGAAGTTGCTTTCGAAACCAACCGGCTAGTGTTTCGCGATCGCAAAGGGTTCAACGTGGTGCGCTACTAAGCGTTACATTGCCTGGTCGATGACGATATCGACGCCCTTTGAACCTACTTCTGCGGGATTTTTTTTGTACTCTCCAGTCAGATCGCCGGGACCGCGGGTCGTCGGGTTGCCATCCTTGTCCAGGCGTACCGTGACGTTGATCTTGCCCGTAAAGGGCATGCCCTGCATCATCACGTTTTCCGCGCCGAGCGCATAGTCGAGCGGAAACGCCGGCTTGTCGATTTTTTTCACAGCGAGCGGCGGTCCGCCCGGGCCACCGGCGGGTCGTGCGATGATGAAGAGCGCCGCTTGCGGATCGAGCTTGTCCTTAAGCTTTGCGTCGACGGTGATTTTGCCGGAGATGGTTTGGCCACTCGCCTTTGCCGCAGGTGCCGGTGCGGCCGTCTTCGGCCCAGCTCCGCCCGCCGTGGGTATTTCCGCTAACACCTTGGCGACTTCGTTGCGCTCTTCACCCGGCGGCATGATGTTCAAAAGCTTTTCGAAAATGTCGCGGGCGCTGGCGTAATCTTTTTTGTCTTGATAAAGCACCATGCCTTTGCCCCATAGGGCAATGGGAAAGTTTGGCGCCGTGGCGAGCGCTTTCTCGAATGCCAGCAGCGCGCCATCGCCGTGGCCGGCTTGGATCAGGATAAATCCCATGTAGGTGTGGGCTTCGGGTTGGTTGGGTTCGCTTGCCAAGACTTTTTTGAAAGCCGCGATCGCTTTTGGATAGTCTTGCTTGCCGAAGGCGGCCTTGCCCTCGGCCATCGCAGCGCGGGCATCGGCGCTGCCCGAACTTGTTCCAGTCATGAAATCGCCGGTCATTGAATCGTTTTCGGACGTGCGCGGCTTGATCGATTGAGTGAGCAGCACGCCGAGGGCCAGGCCAAATAACGTTAGGAAAGCGCCGCCAGTGATTAGTTGCCAGCGCTTCAAGCGCGCGCGCGATTCGGTGCTGGTGGTGTCCACCGCGGGCGCGGCTTTTTTTGCCGGTGTGGCTTTGCGATCCGGCTCCGACGGTGTCGCCTCGAGTTGCGCCATCAGCGCGGCGGCTTTGGCTTCGACTTCTTGGCGCAGCGCGGCGTAGTCCGAATCAGACAACTTTCCAGCACTATGATCGAATTCGAGTTCTTGCAGCTCGGCGCGCAGCCGGCTGCGCTCGCGCAGGAGCTGCGCCCGCGCGCTGGTGTCTTCAATGTCGGGGAGCGCTATCTCCTCGCGCAAGATTTCACTGCGGGTCTGCTCCGTCAGGGGCTGCGGAGCGTGTGGCTGCGCCGCGCGTTTGCGCGCCCATTTGCGCAGGACGAAAAGGGCGATGGTGACCCCGAGAGCGAGCGCGATGTAGGGCAGCCACCATAAGATGGCGCTGACGCCGCTCGTCTTCGGTTTAAGCAGCACCCATTCGCCATATTTCGACACGAAAAAATCTCTGACCTCCTGCGGCGATTTGCCGGCCGCCAGCTGCTCGCGCACGATGGCGCGCATCTGCTGCGCCATTTCCGACGGCGAATCGGCCACCGAGAGATTTTGGCAAACCACGCAGCGCAGCTCGGCGGCGATCTCGCGGGTGCGGTCTTCGAGGTCGGGGGTGGCGGCGAGAGTTTGGCGCAATGGGAGTAAAAAGAAGAGTGAGAATAATAGGGCTGATAGAAAAGCGCGACGTAGTGGCATGAGAGTTTTACCGGACCGGTTGGTAGTCGCCTTTGCCTTCCTGGGCGCTGACGATGCCTTTGGCGGCTTCGTTGATCTTTGCCACGACCACCGAGGCGCGGATACCGCCGACATGCTTATACGTAATCCGTCCCTGCGGGTCGATGAAGAAACTTTCCGGAATGCCCCAGGTGCCGTATTCGACGGCGATCTTGCCGGACTCATCCTTGCCGTTGGGATAGGTGACGTCGAACTCTTTCAAGAACTCGCGCGAGGCTTCGTCGGTGTCTTGCAGCGCCACGCCGATGAAGACCATGTTTTGATCTTTGACCTTCTGCCAAGCGGCTTCGAGGTCGCGTGCCTCGGCGCGGCAGGGCGGGCACCAGGAAGCCCAAAAATTGAGAAACACCGTTTTGCCTTTGAGGTCGTCGAGGGAGAGCTTCTTGCCATCGAAAAGCGTAATCGTAAACGGCACGGCCGGCTTGGCCATCAGCGGCGAAGTGATGTAGCGCGCATCGCGGGTAAACCCGTAGGCGAGCAGTGCTAGCACTGGCCCGATGATCAGGAGCGTGATGATCAGCCGGCGAATCGACCCGCCATTTTCTGTCGCGGTGCTGGGCTCGGTGTTTTGCGCTTCCACCCTAATCTTCCTGACTGCGCGCCTTGCCCATGGGGCAAATGCAGATCAAGGTGCCGAAGAAAATCACAAAGCCGCCGATCCACATCCAGACCACCAGCGGACGCACCAAGACTTTCAGCGTCGCCCGGTTGCTACTCAAGTCGCTAAAGCCGGACAGGATCAAATAGATGTCTTCGGAATAATTGCTCTGGTGCACGGCGCGGCCGATGGGCGACTGTTGGGTCGGGAAAAACTTAAGTGCCGGGCTGAGCACGCCTTCGTCCTCACCGCGGTGAAAGACCCGGAAGCTGCCCTCGATGCGCTGGTGCGTCGGTTGGCGTGATGGCTTCAAGCCTTCGAATTGAATGCGGTACTCGCCGATGTTCAGGCTTTGCTTCAAGTCGAGGGTGGCTTCGCGCTCCAAGCTATAGGTCATCGAAGCGGCGATCCCTAAGATAATCAGGACCACGCCCAGGTGCACCACCAGGCCGCCGTAGCGGCGCTGATTGCGGCGCGTCAATGTTATCAAGCCGCGCACAATGCCTTCGCCGGCGATGCGCTTGCGCGCGCGCAGGGCGAGCGCGGTGTCGTAGATGATGGTGGCGACCACAAAGGCGAGTAGAGTGAAGCCCAGGATGGGCCAAAACTCGCGCACCTTCCAGAAGAACAGAGCAACACCAAAAACCAGCGACGCCGCCGCCGGCCAAAGAAAGTTGCGTTTCAAATTGTCCCACGAAGCGCGCCGCCACGCGATGATCGGCCCGATGCCCATGAGAAAAACCATGAACAAAAACAGTGGCACGGTGACAGAATTAAAGTAGGGCGCGCCAACACTCACCTGCACGCCGGCGACGGCTTCGGAGATGAGCGGAAAAATCGTGCCGAGAAAAATCGTAAACAGCGCCGAGACCAGCACGATATTGTTAAGTAGGAAGGCCGATTCGCGGCTGACCATGGAATCGAGCTCGGGCTGGCCCTTGAGCAAGTCGGCGCGAAGGGCGAGTAGGCCGAACGAGCCGAGCAGCACGAAGCCAAGAAAGAACAGAAAGATCATTCCCACGGGTCCGGAGGAAAAGGCATGGATCGACGACAGCACGCCGGAGCGGGTTAGAAAAGTACCGAAGATCGTCAGACTGAAAGCGAGCATGATCAGCGACAGGTTCCACACTTTCAGCATGTGGCGCCGCTCCTGCACCTGAATCGAATGCAAGAACGCTGTAGCTGGCAGCCAGGGCATGAAGGCGGCGTTCTCCACCGGATCCCACGCCCAGTAGCCGCCCCAACCGAGCACATGGTAGGACCACCAGGCGCCGACGAGATTGCCGGCGGTGAGAAAAAACCAGGCGGTGATGGTCCAGCGCCGCGTTGTCACGATCCAGGCTTCGTCGAGCTTGCCGACAATCAGCGCGGCAATCGCAAAGGCGAATGGCACCGTCAGACCGACAAAGCCGGTGTAGAGCAGCGGTGGGTGGGTCATCATGTTGGCGTCTTCGAGGAGCGGGTTCAGGCCGCGCCCGTCGGGCGGCACCGGCGAGATCGTCTCAAACGGGTTGGAAGCAAAGGCGATGACGCCCAGGAAAAACGCCGACACGATGGAGAACACCAACAGCACCCAGGGCATGAGTTCTTTGTGGCGGTCGCGATAAATCCACGCGACCAGGCCGGAGAAGATAATCAGGATCCACTCCCACAAGAGCAGCGAGCCTTCGAGGGCGCCCCACAGCCCGGTAATTCGATAATAGATCGGCGTGGCGCGGGTGGTGTTGAAGGCGACGTAACGGATCGAGAAATCGGTGGCGATGAGACCGTAGACCAGCGCCAGCGCCGCCAGCGTGACAAAGAGAAATTGTCCCAGGATCGCGACAAAGGTGATCTCGAAATAGCGCTCGCGTTGCCCGCGTGCGCCGAGGATCGGCGCGACAATGCCGACGACGGCCGCCAGCAGCGCCAATACGATTGCGCTATGGCCGATGAGAGCGGTCATTTGGCGGGATATTCCTTGGCCGGAACGAAACTTTTCGCGGCGCCCTTGGCGTCGGTGTGCGGGCTGTAGTCTTCCGCATGCTTGGCCATGATCATCGTCGCCTGAAATACGCCGTCCTTGCCGATACGCCCTTCGACGACGGCGCCTTTGCCTTCGACGAAAAGATCCGGGGGAATGCCTTTGAAAAACACTGGAAAAGTCGCGGCGCCATCGGTTAAATCAAAGTGATAGGTCAAATTCTGCACGTCTCTTTTTAGCGACCCTTTGACGACCATGCCGCCCATGCGCAGGAACTTATCGGCTGAGCTGGTCTCGGTGGCTTTGAGCTCGGTGGGCGTGACGAAATAGACGATGGCTTGCTGCATGCCGCCCCAGACCATGTAGCCCAGCGCGGCTAAGATGATGACGCCACCGATGAGCAATCGTTTTCCCTTAGCCATGTTTGCGGCTCGTCTCTTCTGCGTCCAAACGCGCCAGCTCTTCGGCCGCGGCGCGGTAGCGACGCTTTAAGCAATACCAGTAAATCAAGATTACGCCCCAGACGATGCCGTAGGCCAAACCGACAAATCCCCAGGGTCCCATTAGCGGCCTCGCTCCAAGCGGCGCTGCTTGATCTCTTCGCGCATTTCACCGACCCGATACCGTAAAGATAGAAGATAAAAATAAAGTAACAAGAATCCGACGAAACTAATTACCAGCGCGGTTAGCATCGCCGGGTGGACGTTTTCCCAAGGCGCTTTGTCGGGCCGCAGGATCGAAGGGGGCTGATGCAGCGTGCGCCACCAGTAGACCGACATGTGAATCAGCGGAATGTCGAGAAAGCCGATGATGCCGACCACGGCGGCGGCGCTGGCCGCGCGGTTTTCATCTTCGATCAAGGAGCGCAGCATCAAGTAGCCGGTGTAGATCAATAGCAGGACAGCCGTCAGCGTCAAGCGCGCGTCCCAGGTCCACCATACCCCCCAGGTCGGTTTGCCCCAGATCGAGCCCTCGATGATGGTCAGCGCCGTGAACAAGACGCCCAACTCCGCCGCCGAGTGGGCGAGCAGGTCGTCGCGCTTTTCGCGTTTCCAAAGATACATGCCGCTGCCGATGAAAACCAAAAAATAGGAGAGATAGGCGGTCAGAATGCTCGGCAGGTGCAGATACATGATGCGCTGCACTTCGCCCTGATAGGCGTCGGGCGGCACCACGGCCAGGTTCCAATACTGGCCGATCGCAATGGCGACTAGCGCGAGCGCGCCAAGGATCCCTTTGCGTTTTTTTCTTGGCTGATGATTGCTTGCCATGGCTAAGCTTCAACCACTCTGTCGAAGATCAAAACCCCGACTGTAAGAAAAATCACATCGAATCCCAAAAGTAGCCGCAGCCAGGGGAGCGCATCGCCGATCATGCCGGTGCGCATCACGTTTTCCATACAACGAATGGTCGCGAGAATGACCGGGATCATGAGCGGGAACAACACCAGCGGCAGCAAAAGCTCGCGCGCCCGGGCGCGCAGCGTGACCGCTGAAAGAATCGTTCCTAAAACACAAAAGCCAACGGTTCCCAGTAAGGTAACGAGAAAAAGTTGCGGGAGCAAATTCCACGAGGGTAAATTAAACAAGATCCAAAACAGCGGGATCACGACGATTTCAACCAGTAGCATCAAGATAAAGTTAAATAGGGTCTTGGCGAGAAACAGGGCGCCGCGATCGAGCGGCGAGAGCAGCAGGGCGTCGAGGCAATGATTCTCACGCTCTGCTTGAAACAATTGAGCTAAACCCAAGGTGCCGGTGAAAAGAAAGGCGAGCCAGAGTAGTGCGGGCGCCATCGCCGCGACTTTGTCCGGCGCCAAGTCAAAGGAAAAATTGAACACGAACAGCAGCAGCGTGCCGAAGAAAAACATCGTCAGCAAGCTATCGCGCCGGCGCAGCTCGAGCAGCAAGTCTTTGCGTAGAACCAAATAAGTTTGCCGCAAAATCGTCATAAATCCCCGCGCGGCAAGTATTCGCCGAAGGCGGCATCGAAGCTCGGCCAGGGCTGTTGGCGCGGCTCGTCGAAGCTCAGGCGCCCCTGATGCAAGATAATCGCGCGATTGCAAAGCTTGAGCACGCGGGCGACATGGTGCGATGCCATGATGACGAGGTTGCCTTTGGCACAGTGCGCCTTGAGAAAGCCCTCGAGCAGGTCAACGCCATTGCCGTCGAGGACGCCGTAGGGCTCGTCCAGTAAGAGCAAGCCTGGCTCCAATAGCTGCCACTTGGCAATCGACAAGCGGCACTTCATGCCGCTCGAAAGATTGCCGGTGTATTCGCCGGCGCGTTCGGCTAGCTGGACTTGATCTAAGGTGGCGGCGAGCTGTGATCCACTAGGCTTTTTGTCATAAAGCTCAGCGAAGAATTCGAGATTTTCCTTGACTGTGAGATTGTCATAGAGGTGATCGGCCGGCGCGAGCAGGCCGATTTGCCGCCGCCGCCGCGCATCGCTGGCCGCCAACGCTGTGCCGTCGAACGCCACGGTGCCTTCGGTCGGTTCGATCAAGCCCGCCAGGAGCTTAAGAAAAGTCGTTTTGCCAGCGCCGTTGGGACCGAGCAACGCAACCAGGTCGCCGGCGGCGAGCTCGATATGTAAGTCGCGCACAGCCCAGAGAAAGCCATAGGCCTTCGCCAGCTTTCGAACCGCTAGGCGCAAAGCCAAGATCCTGCCTGAGGAAGTAGCAGAGGATTCATCGGAGGAGTCGCCCGACTATAGTGATGGAGCGGCGCGGTTTCAAGTCTCATGTCCTCGCTTCGCCTAAGGCCATGGTTGACATTGAAGCGCCAACGCTTCTATTTAGTGCATATGCTTTCGTGGGTCTGTGCTGAGGAGGAAAAATGAATCCCGTTGTCACCGTTACCGGGTTTTGGGATGCTTTCATTACCAAGATAGCGGTGTTTTTACCGAACTTGTTTTTTGCGATTGCGATAATCCTGCTCGGCTGGGTGGTCTGCAATATCATCAAGCGCATCGTCGTGCGCATCCTGAAGCTATGTCAATTTGACACGTTGGCCGAGCGGTCTGGAATAAAGGAGATTCTCGATCGCGGCGGCATCAAACAAGCGGCGTCGGATATCCTCGGCTTGTTGGTTTTCTGGTTCTTGTTTTTGATCGCCATCGTGACCACGTTGGAGACGCTGAACCTGAGCGGCGCCACCGATACCCTGCACACGATATACCTTTATATTCCGAAGATTGTTGCAGCCTTGGTAACCTTGATTCTCGGTTTGTACTTCGCCAATTTTCTGGAGACTGTGACGCGCACTTCCTGCGCCAACGCCGGCCTTGAAGCAGCACCGTCGATTGGCAAGACCGCCTACATCGGCACGACGATTTTCGTGGTGGCGGGGATCTTTGAGATCCTCGATATCGCCTCGGAAATCGTCATCTGGGCTTTTATTCTGGTCTTTGGCGCGGCTTGTTTGTCACTGGCGCTGGCGTTCGGTTTGGGCGGACGCGAGGTCGCCGGTCGCTACCTGGAAAAGTGGCTGGAACAGAAGAAAAGTGAGCCCTGAACTTGTTGAAAAAAAAATACTAATCAGCTAGATTCCAGCAGTCAAAAATTTAACAAATGAAAATAGCCTAAGGGGAGCGCAAAATGCCCTTAGGCTATTTTTATAGGTGAGGAGCGTATGGCCGAATACAAAATTGTCAAAGTCCCCAAAGATGGCGCCAAGATCACCATGGGCGCGAACAAGAAGCTGCAAGTTCCCGATAACCCAATCATTCCTTACATCGAAGGCGACGGCACCGGCCGCGATATCTGGCGCGCCTCGGTGCGGGTTTTCGACGCCGCGGTGCAAAAAGCCTACAGCGGCAAGAAGAAGATTCATTGGATGGAAGTCTACGCGGGTGAGAAGTCGTTCAAGCAATATAACAGTTGGTTGCATGACGAAACGGTGCCGGCCTTTTCCGAGTTTCTAGTCGGTATCAAAGGGCCGCTGACCACGCCGATCGGTGGTGGCATGACTTCGCTCAACGTCGGCCTGCGCAAGCTGCTCGACCTTTATGTCTGCCAACGGCCGGTGCGTTATTTTAATGGAGTGCCCTCGCCCCTAAAACACCCCGAGTTCTGCGACATGGTCGTGTTCCGGGAAAATACCGAGGACATTTATACCGGCATCGAATTTCCCAACGGCAGTGAAGCCAACGCCAAGTTTAAGGCCCAGCTCAAAGAAACCTTCCCCAAAGAGTATGCCAAGATTCGCTTCCCGGACTCCGCGTCCATCGGTTTGAAGCCGGTTTCCGTCGAGGGCACCGAGCGTTTGGTGCGCGCGGCGATCCAATGGGCGCTGGCGAACAAGCGTAAGAACGTGAACTTCGTTCACAAGGGCAACATCATGAAGTACACCGAGGGTTCGTTCATGGAATGGGGTTATGCCCTCGGTAAGCGAGAGTTCCGTAACGATGTTGTCAGCGAACGCGAGTCGTGGATCCTGGGCAATAAGGAAGCTAACCCTAACATCAGTGTCGAGGACAACGCCAAGGCGATCGATCCCGGATTCGATATGATGTCACCGTCGCAGCAGGGCGATATCAAAAAAGAAGTTGAAGAAGCGCTTAAGCTTTGGCCGACCCATGGCGACGGCAAATGGAAAAAGAAGCTGATGCTAAAAGACTCCATTGCCGATGTGACGCTGCAATTCGTGCTAATTCGCCCCAAGGATTATGACGTCATTGCGACCATGAACTTGAACGGCGACTATCTCTCGGATGCGTTGGCCGCGCAGGTGGGCGGCATCGGCATCGCCCCCGGGGCGAACATCAACTACGAGTCCGGTCACGCGGTTTTCGAAGCGACCCACGGCACCGCGCCCAAGTATGCCGACCTCGACAAAGTCAACCCGGGCTCAGTGATTCTCTCGGGCGAAATGATGCTGCGCTATATGGGTTGGAGCGAAGCCGCGGACCTGATCATCAAAGGTATCGAAGGCGCGGTCAACGCCAAGACGGTGACCTACGATTTCGAGCGCTTGATGCCGGGCTCCAAGCTGGTGAGCTGCTCGGGCTTTGGCGATGCGATCATCTCGCACATGAATTAAGCGCCCTTTGGCGTCTCGGGTTTAGCGTCTTGCGTTGAAGGAACATTAAGAGGAAGTGATGGCTAGGAAGAAGATTGCATTAATCGGTGCAGGTAATATTGGCGGCTCGATGGCCCATCTGGCGCTGCTCAAGGGCTTGGGTGACGTCGTGTTGTTCGACGTGGTCGATGGCTTGCCACAAGGGAAGGCGTTGGACCTGTCCCATGCCGGGCCGGTGGAAGGCTTTGATGGCAACGTGATCGGCACCACTAAATATGACGATATCGCGGGCGCGGATGTCTGTATCGTCACGGCCGGTATTGCGCGCAAGCCGGGCATGAGCCGGGACGATTTGCTCGGCACCAACTGCAAAATTCTAAATTCGGTTGCCGACGGCATTAAAAAATTCGCACCCAATTCCTTTGTCATCGTTGTCACCAACCCGTTGGATGCGATGGTGACTTTGATGCAGCGCGCTCTGGGCTTCCCAAAGAATCGCGTCGTCGGTCAGTCGGGCATTCTTGATTCATCGCGTTATCGATCGTTTATCGCCAAAGAGCTGAATGTTTCGGTGAAGAGCGTGCAGGCGATGGTGATGGGCGGCCATGGTGACGATATGGTGCCGGTGCGCAGCACCTGTTTCGTCGGCCCGACTCCGGTGGAACATTTGATCCCGAGCAAGCGACTCGATGAAATCGAAGCTCGCGTGCGTAACGCCGGTGGTGAAGTCGTCGCGCTCTTGAAAACCGGCTCGGCTTATTTTTCGCCGGCATCGGCTGCCATCCAGATGACGGAAGCTTTTCTGTTCGACAAGAAAGAAATTTTGCCCTGTGCCGCGCTGCTCGAAGGCGAGTACGGGGTCAGTGACTACTACTTCTGTGTTCCGGTCATGATCGGTGCCGGCGGCGTCGAAAAAGTGATCGAATTGAAACTGTCGGATGCCGATAAGAAAGCGTTCAACGAATCGCTTAACCATGTTAAGGACATCGTTTCCGCGATGAATCGGATTTTGGGCGTCGCCTAGTTTACATAAGAGAGAGTCCGCAAGTTGAGACCCTGGGGCTAATGGTTTAGTCTTAGGGTCTCGCTTTATGGTGGTCTAACCGAATGAATATTCACGAGTACCAGGCAAAGGAGCTGCTCAAGCGTTTCGGCGTTGCGGTGCCAAAGGGCATCGTCGCGTCGACTGCCGCCGAAGCGAAGCAGGCGGCGCTGGAGCTGGGCGGCAGTGTCTGGTGCGTGAAGGCGCAGATCCATGCTGGCGGGCGCGGCAAAGGGGGCGGCGTCAAGGTCGTTAAGACTCCCGATGAAGCGGCGCAAAAGGCGCACGACATGCTCGGTCATCCCCTGGTGACGCATCAGACCGGACCCGAAGGGGTGATCGTCCAGCACGTCCTGGTGGAGCAGGGCGTCAACATCGAACGGGAGATCTATCTCGCCATGGTGCTCGATCGGGCACAGTCGCGGGTGACGCTGATTGCATCCTCGGAAGGCGGCGTCGAGATCGAAGAGGTGGCGGCGAACCATCCTGAGAAAATTTTTCGCGAGAGCATCGATCCGGTGATCGGCTTGGCCGGCTTTCAGTGCCGGCGCACCGCTTATGCGCTAGGCGTTCCGCAGGCGCTGGCCGGGCAGATGGGCAATGTGATGCAGGCGCTCTTCCGGGTGTTCGATGAGTGCGACTGCTCGCTTGCCGAGATCAATCCGCTGATCATCACCAAAGAAGGGCAGGTCATGGCGCTCGACGCCAAGATGAATTTCGACAGCAACGCCTTCTTCCGACAGAAAGAAATCGTCGCACTGCGCGACATCCACGAAGAAGATCCGCGCGAAGTGGAAGCGAGCCGCTACGATCTTTCGTATATTTCGCTCGATGGCAATATTGCCTGCATGGTCAACGGCGCCGGGCTGGCGATGGCGACCATGGATATCATCAAACATTACGGCGGCGAGCCGGCCAACTTTCTCGATGTCGGCGGCGGCGCCAACAAAGAGAAAGTCGCCCACGCCTTTAAAATATTGTTGGAAGACTCCCGGGTGCGTGGCGTGTTGGTGAATATCTTCGGCGGCATTATGCGCTGCGACGTGCTCGCTCAAGGCATCGTCGAAGCGGCGAAAGAATTGAGGATCAAGGTGCCGTTGGTGGTGCGCATGCAGGGCACCAACGTCGAGATCGGCAGGAAAATTCTCGCTGACTCGGGGTTGACGATCATCAGCGCGGAAACCATGGCCGAGGCGGCGGAGAAAATCGTTAAAGCAATCAAGTGATTTTGGATTTTAGATTGCCGATTTTGGCTTGGGGGAAGAGCAAGATGAATATCAATTTCACTCGGCGCTGGACACATTTCGATAATCCAAAATCCAAAATCGCAAATCCAAAATAACCAGATGTCTATCTTAGTCAACAAAAATACCAGGGTTCTGACTCAGGGCATCACCGGCGCCACCGGCCAGTTCCACACCAAGGCGTGCAAAGAGTACGGCACGCAGATGGTCGGCGGTGTGACGCCGGGCAAGGGCGGCACGAGCTACGAAGGGATTCCGATTTTCGACACGGTCGAGCAGGCGGTGAAAGCGACCGGCGCCAACGCGACCGTTATCTATGTGCCGCCGCCGTTTGCTGCCGATGCGATTCTCGAAGCGGCGGACGCCAACATTCCGTTGATCACCTGTATCACCGAAGGTGTGCCGGTGCGCGACATGGTGAAGGTCAAGCGCTACCTGCAGGGCCGCGCCTCGCAGCTGCTGGGCCCTAACTGCCCGGGGACGATCACTCCCGGCGAATGCAAGATCGGTATCATGCCGGGGCATATCCATCGGCCGGGGACCGTTGGCGTGGTCTCGCGCAGCGGCACCTTGACTTATGAGGCGGTCGACCAATTGACCCGCCTCGGCATGGGCCAGTCGACCGGCGTCGGCATCGGCGGCGACCCGGTGCATGGCTTCGAGTTTATTGACGTGTTGAAAATGTTCAAAGACGACCCTGGCACTGAGGCGGTGGTCATGATCGGTGAGATCGGCGGCAGTGCCGAAGAGGAAGCGGCAGCCTGGGCCAAAGCCAATATGAAAAAGCCGATGGCCGGCTTCATCGCCGGGCAGACCGCGCCGCCGGGCAAACGCATGGGCCATGCGGGCGCGATCATTTCGGGCGGCAAAGGCACGGCGAAAGAGAAAATCGCAGCGATGAAAGACGCCGGCATTCGCATGGCGTCGTCGCCGGCGACCATCGGACAAACTATGCGGGAGGCGTTAGGGAAGTAATGAGCGTTGAGAGAACCTTATCGATTGTTAAGCCTGACGCGGTGTCGCGTCATCTGATCGGCGACATTTTGCGACGTTTCGAGGCGGCGGGCTTGACCCTTGCCGCCGGCAAGTTGTTGCGGCTTTCCCTCGAGCGCGCCCAAGCGTTTTATGCCGTGCACCAAGAGCGGTCGTTTTACAATGATCTGTGCACCTACATGTCATCAGGACCGGTCTTCGTTTCGGTGCTCGAAGGTGAAAACGCCATCCAGAAAAACCGCGATCTGATGGGCGCCACCGACCCGGCCAAAGCAGCGCCGGGCACCATTCGCAAGGATTTCGGCAAGGACGTTGAGAAGAACGCCGTGCACGGCTCCGATGCAGCGGAAACGGCCGCCAACGAGATTGCATTTTTCTTCAAACCCGACGAGATTCACCGATACTAGGCCTCGCTGAAAATCGAGCGCAGGGCGCGCCAGCGATGAAGCCCGACATCAAAGATTTAGGCTTGCAAGAGTTTGAAGCTTATCTAAAGGGTCTCACGCAGCCGCTCTACCGGGCCCAGCAAGTTTGGCAATGGCTGTTCCAGAAACGCGCCATGTCGTTCGCCGAAATGAGCAATCTTTCGGCGCCGCTGCGGGCACGGCTGGAAGCAGACTTCTCGATCGGTAGCTTGAAAGTTGTGCGGCGCGCCGAATCCGCCGATGGCACGATCAAGTTTTTGTTCGGCCTCAGCGATGGACAGAGCATAGAGAGCGTTGTGATCCCCGAAACCAAGCGCTTGACGCTGTGCATCTCAACGCAGGTGGGCTGCGCCTACGGCTGTGCTTTTTGCGCCACCGCCAAGCTGGGCTTCAAGCGCAACTTGCGCACCGGTGAGATTGTCGAACAGATCATTGAAGCGAGCCGCGGGCTGGCGCCGGATAGTCGGATTACCAACGTGGTGCTCATGGGGATGGGCGAGCCGCTGGCCAACTACGAGCACACGCTCGAAGCGATCAAAATCATGACCGACAACAGCTGGGGCTTGGCGATTGCGCCGCGACGCGTGACCCTGTCGACGGTCGGGTTGATCCCGCAAATCGAAAAGCTCATCGCCGAAACCAATGTCAGTCTGGCGATTTCGCTGCACGCCGCGAGCGATCAATTGCGCGGCCGCTTGATGCCGGTCAATCGCAAGTATTCGCTCGCGCAACTGCTGGAGTGCTGCCGCAAATTGCCGCTCGGGCCGCGCAAGCGGATTACCTTCGAATATGTTTTGCTGCGCGGCATTAACGACTCTCGCGCCGACGCCCAAGCCCTATGCCGCGCGCTCCGCGGTGTGCCGAGCAAGGTCAACGTTATTCCCTTTAACCCGCATGAGCAGAGCGAGTTTCAGCGGCCGACGGAAGAGAGCATCAAGCAATTTCAGCAGGTCTTGTTCGATCACCATATACAGGTCAATGTGCGCCGGCCGCGCGGTGACGATATCGCCGCTGCCTGCGGTCAATTGCAAGGTCAGGCGCAGGGGCCGTGGCAAGAAACCGCGCAAACCGTCTCTTTCAATTAGGTCAATCCCATGAGTGATTCGATGATCGGCGTCATTGGTGGCAGCGGCCTTTACCACATGGATGGATTAGCGGACGTTAGCGAAGTCGAGGTCGACACGCCGTTCGGCAAACCATCGGATGTGCTGGTGCGCGGCAAGCTAGGCAGTGCCCAGTTGGTTTTTTTGCCGCGTCATGGCCGCGGTCACCGCTACTTGCCCACCGAGGTGAATTTCCGCGCCAATATTTTCGCGATGAAAAAGTTGGGCGTTGAGCAGATAGTTTCGATCAGCGCGGTTGGCAGTCTACGCGAAGAGATCGCGCCCGGCCATTTGGTGGTGCCGAACCAATTCATCGACCGTACCACGCAGCGGCCGAGCACTTTTTTCGGCAACGGCATCGTCGCCCACGTGAGCCTGGCCGATCCGTTTTGTGCCGTGCTGTCGCAGCAACTGGTCAGCGCAGCCGAACAGGCGGGCGGCCAAGTGCATCGCGGCGGCACCTATCTGTGCATGGAGGGGCCGCAGTTCTCCACCCGCGCCGAGTCCCATCTCTATCGCAGCTGGGGCGCGCACATCATCGGCATGACCAATTTGCAGGAAGCCAAGCTGGCGCGGGAGGCGGAGATCTGTTTTGCCACGCTCGCCTTGGCGACGGATTACGACTGCTGGAACGAAGCGGCGGGCGACGTCGACATCGATCACGTCCTGCAAGTGCTAACGCAAAACGTCGAGCTGGCGCAAAAGACCGTGCGTCAACTGGCCCACGGCGCGCCCGGAAGCCGCAGTTGTAGCTGTGCGTCCTCGTTGAAGAATGCTATAATCACCGATCGTTCGCGCATCCCGGAGAAAGTCAAAAGCGAGCTAAAACCGATTGTTGGGAAATATCTATGAGTGTACTGGTTGTTGGCACCGTGGCGTTCGATTCGATCGAGACGCCGTTTGGCTCCGCCGAGCGAATTCTCGGCGGGTCGGCATCTTATTTTGCGTTGGGAGCGAGTCTGTTTGCGCCGGTCAGAATCGTTGGCGTTATCGGCCGCGACTTTCCGCAAGAGTATCTCGATCTATTTCACGAGCGCAAGATCGATCTTGAAGGCTTGGCCCGCGCCAGCGGCGATACTTTTCACTGGCGCGGCCGCTACCATGAAGATATCAATGTGCGCGACACGCTGGAGTTGCACTTAAACGTGCTGGCGGGCTTTGTGCCCAGCTTGCCGGAGCGCTATCGCGACGCCGAGTATGTTTTTCTCGGCAACATCGATCCGGCCATGCAGGGCGAAGTTTTGAATCAAATTCGCCGCATGAAGCTGGTGGTATGCGATACGATGGACCACTGGATCAATTCGAGCCCCGATGAGCTGCGCAAAGTATTGGGCCGCATCGAGACCCTGGTGCTCAACGATTCCGAAGCGCGCTTGTTAAGCGGCTACAACAACATTGTCAAAGCGGCGCGGGCGATTCTCAAAATGGGGCCGAAAACCGTGTTGATCAAACGGGGCGAGTACGGGGTGTTGCAGTTCTCCGATTCCTCGGTTTTTGCCACGCCGGCCTATCCGTTGGAAGAGGTTTTCGACCCCACCGGTGCAGGTGATTCCTTCGCCGGCGGGTTCATGGGTCAGCTGGCGCGCTCCGGTGACACCAGCCAAAAAGGCATTCGCCGCGCCATAGTTTATGGTTCAGTGGTGGCATCGTTCACAGTGGAAGATTTCGGTGTCAAGCGTCTGACGAGCGCCTCGCTCGCCGACATCGAGGAGCGCTATCAACGCTTCGTTCAGTTGACCGACTTTCATACGTAACGATGGAGCTCTCCATAGTCATTCCCGTTTACAACGAGGAAGAAAATGTCGAGCCGCTGATTCGGGAAATCACCGAAGCTCTGCAGCCGCTCGGTAAGTCTTACGAAATCATTGCCGTTGACGATGGCAGCCAGGACGCCACCTTCGACATGCTGAGTAAAATTCATCATGCGGAAAAGCGGCTCAAAGTTGTGCGACTCAAGCGTAATTTTGGCCAGACCGCGGCAATGGCGGCGGGTTTGGCCCATGCGCGCGGCGATGTCGTTATCATGATGGATGGTGACGGCCAGAACGATCCCGCCGACATTCCGGCGCTGTTGGCGGAGCTCGACAAGGGGTTCGATCTGGTTGCGGGTTGGCGCCACAAGCGACAGGACGCGTTTCTCAACCGGCGCCTGCCTTCGATGATCGCCAACGGACTGATCTCGATGACCACCAAGGTGCAGCTCCATGACTATGGCTGCACTCTCAAAGGGATGACTCGGGAAGTGGCACGGGATTTGAAACTCTATGGCGAAATGCACCGCTTCATTCCGGCGATAGCCTACGAACGAGGTGCGCGGGTTGCCGAGTTGAAAGTGAATCATCGGCCGCGTCTGCGCGGCAAGTCGAAATATGGCATTACCCGGACGTTACGCGTGGTTCTCGATCTACTGACGGTGAAATTCTTGATCAGCTACTCGACCCGGCCCTCGCATGTCTTCGGTCCCATCGGGGTGATCAGCGGCCTAGCTGGCTTTGCCCTTGCCATATCTTTGACACTGGAAAAGTTGATCTATGGCGCCAACATCGGCGACCGGCCGCTTTTGCTGCTGGCGATTTTGCTGATCTTCATCGGTTTTCAGTTCGTGACGATGGGGCTGTTGGGCGAAATGCTGGCGCGCACTTATCACGAGTCGCAAGGCAAGCCGGTCTATGCGGTAAGAGAGGTTTTGGGAGAAGGATAATGAAAATCACAGTCGTTGGCACGGGCTACGTTGGCCTGGTCGCCGGTACTTGCTTTGCCGAAAGCGGCAACGATGTTATTTGCGTCGATATCGACGCCGAAAAAATTGCCATGCTCAACGACGGCAAGGTGCCGATCTACGAGCCGGGCTTGGAAGAGATGGTCAAGAGCAACGCCGAAGATCAGCGTCTGACGTTTACCACGAACTTGAATGACGCCGTCAAAGCGTCGCCGATTATTTTCATCGCCGTGGGCACGCCGCAGGGGCAGACTGGCCACGCCGACTTGCAGTACGTCAAGGCGACTGCCAAGGGCATCGCCAAGGCGATGGACGAGTTTAAGGTTATCGTCACCAAAAGCACGGTGCCGGTGGGCACCGCCGATCAAATTAAGCAGTGGATATCCGAAGAGACCAAAGTGCCCTTCGCGGTGATTTCCAACCCGGAGTTCATGAAAGAGGGCGCCGCCGTCGAAGACTTCATGAAACCCGATCGCGTCGTTTTGGGCGGCGACAACGCCGAGGCGTTGGCGACCATCAAAGAGCTCTATGAGCCGTTTGTGCGCACCGGCAATCCGATCTTGACCATGGACAGCCGCAGCGCCGAGATGAGCAAGTACGCCGCCAACGCCATGTTGGCAACCAAGATTTCGTTCATCAATGAAGTGGCCAAATTGTGCGAGTCGATGCACGCCAATATCGGCGAGGTGCGGCGCGCGATTAGTCTCGACCGGCGCATCGGGCCGCACTTTATTTTTCCGGGCGCGGGCTACGGCGGTTCGTGTTTCTCCAAAGACATACGGGCGATGATCAGCATGGGCGGCGACACGCCGGAAATGCTTCTCTTGAAAGCCGTGGAGGCGGTCAACGAGCGGCAAAAAAATCTGCTCTTCGAAAAAGTCCAGCGCCATTTTGGCGCCCATTTAAAAGGCCTCACCTTTGCGATCTGGGGTCTTGCTTTTAAGCCGCGCACCGACGACATGCGCGACGCGCCGGCCATCAAAGTCATCGAATCGCTGCTCGCTGCCGGCGCGCGGGTGCAGGCGTTCGATCCCGAAGCGATGGAAGAAGCGCGCAAGATTTTCGGCGACCGGATTCAGTACACGCATCGCAACTACGATGCGTTGCACGGCGCGGCGGCGCTGTTGATCTTGACCGAATGGAATGAATTTCGCCGGCCCGATTTTGCTCGGGTCAAGAATCTCTTGCAGCAGCCGGTGATTTTCGACGGCCGCAATATCTACGATCCAGCGGATCTCCTCAAGCTTGGCTTCAAATACTACTCGATTGGAAGAAACAATGGCTAGATACTTAATCACCGGCGGCGCAGGCTTCATCGGTTCTCATCTGTGCGAGCATTTTCTCGCCCAAGGGCATGAAGTGATCTGCATGGACAACTATTCGACGGGCGCGAAAGAAAACGTCGGGGCTTTTCTTAAGAACCCGCGCTTTCGCTTCGTCGACCACAACGTCAGCCGCTATATCGAAGTTCAAGAGCCGCTCGATTTCGTGCTTCACTTTGCTTCGCCGGCGAGCCCGGTGGACTATCTTGAGCTGCCGATTCCGACGTTGAAAGTCGGCGCGCTGGGCACCCACAACACCCTGGGTTTGGCTAAAGCCAAGGGGGCGACTTATTTGCTTGCTTCAACCTCGGAAGTGTATGGCGATCCGTTGGTGCGGCCGCAAAACGAAGAGTACTGGGGCAACGTCAACCCGGTCGGTCCGCGCGGCGTTTACGACGAAGCGAAGCGCTTCGCCGAGGCCATGACCATGGCTTACCATCGCTATCATGGTTTGAACACCCGCATCGTGCGCATCTTCAACACCTATGGGCCGCGCATGCGCCTGCGCGACGGCCGCGTGGTGCCCAATTTTATTTCTCAAGCGCTAACCGGCCAGCCGCTGACGGTCTACGGCCAGGGACAGCAGACGCGCAGCTTTCAGTACGTCGACGACCTAGTCGCCGGCATACAGAAGTTATTGGAGTCGAGCTATCATTTGCCGGTGAACATCGGCAATCCCTATGAGATGACCGTGCTGCAGTTCGCTGAAAAAATCATCGAGCTCACCCGGTCCAAAAGCCAAATCGTCTACAAGCCGCTGCCTGAGGATGACCCGCAGGTGCGTCAGCCGGATATCACCAAGGCGACAACGATTCTCGGTTGGGCGCCGAAAGTCCAACTTGAAGAGGGATTGACGAAGACCATCGAATATTTTCGGCCGCGGGTGAAAGGGAATTAAACGGATGAAGATCGTCGTCACCGGCGGCGCGGGGTTTATTGCTTCGCATATTGTCGATGCCTACATTGAGCGTGGCCATGAAGTGCACATTTTCGACGATTTCTCCACCGGTCAGAAAGCCAACGTCAATTGCAAAGCCAAGCTCCATGAAGTCGACATCGCCGACAAGAAAGCGGCGGCGTTAATCGGCTCGATCAAGCCTGACGTGCTCAATCACCATGCGGCGCAGATGGACGTGCGCCATTCGGTTTCCGACCCGATGTTCGATGCGCGGGTCAATATTTTGGGTTTCGTTAGCATACTCGAAGCGGCCAAAAACAGCGGCGTGAAAAAAGTGCTATTTTCGTCGTCCGGGGGAGCTGCCTACGGTGAGCAAGATGTTTTTCCCGCCGCCGAGGATCATCCGACGCGTCCGGCGAGCCCCTACGGCGTCAGCAAGCGCGCCGGCGAGTTGTACTTGGGCTACTACCATCAAGCTTTCGGGATTCCCTATATCGCGCTGCGCTACGCCAACATCTACGGCCCGCGCCAGTCGAGCAAAGGCGAGGCCGGGGTGGTGGCGATTTTCATTTCGCTGTTGGTTGAGGGCAAGAGTCCGACTATTAATGGCGATGGCAAACAAACTCGTGACTATGTCTTTGTTGGAGATGTCGTGCGTGCTAATCTAGCGGCACTAGATAGCGACTATGTCGGGCCGATCAATATCGGCACCGGCAAAGAAACCGACGTGGTGACCATTTACCAAGAGCTGCGCAAAGGTCTTGGCAGTCCCTGCGAGGCGATTCACGCACCGGCGAAGGTCGGTGAACAGCGCCGCAGCTCCCTGGACGCAAGTCTGGCAAAAAAGGTCTTAGGATGGCAAGCTCAAATGCCGCTCGACCAAGGACTCAAAACGACCATCTCCTGGTGGCGTGACTCGGCGCCGTAATGACATCGGACCGCATTCGCAATTTCTCAATCATCGCCCATATTGATCACGGCAAATCGACTCTAGCCGACCGTCTGTTGGAATTCACCGGCGCCATCAGCGCGCGCGAGCGAACCGACCAGATCTTGGACAGCATGGAGCTCGAGCGCGAGCGTGGTATTACCATCAAGGCCAGCCCGGTCTGTCTGCACTACAAAGCCAAAGACAGCATGGAATATACCCTCAATCTCATCGACACGCCCGGCCATGTCGATTTTACCTACGAAGTTTCGCGCAGCTTGGCGGCCTGCGAGGGCGCCTTGCTGATTGTCGATGCGGCGCAGGGCGTCGAAGCGCAGACCGTCGCCAATGTGCATATGGCGATTGATCATGATCTCGAAGTAATTCCGGTAATCAACAAGATCGATCTCCCGAGCGCCGAGCCGGAGCGGGTGAAGCAGGAGATCGAGGACGTGATCGGCATCGATGCGTCGGGGGCGATACTGGCCAGCGCGAAAGAGGGCGTCGGCACCGAAGAGATCCTCGAAGCGATCATCAAAAACGTGCCGCCGCCGAAAGGCAAAATCACCGACCTGCTGCGCGCGTTAATCATCGATAGCTGGTTCGACCCCTATCACGGCGCCGTCGTGATGATGCGAGTTTTTGATGGCCAAGTCGTCAAAGGCTCGCGCATCCGCATGATGTCAAGCGGCCGATCCTTTGAAGTGTTGCGTTTGGGCGTTTACGGGCCGCGGCCGGTCGAGGTAAATGAATTGGGCGCCGGCGAAGTCGGTTTCTTGATGGCCGGCATCAAAGAGGTTGCCGAGACGCGCATCGGCGACACTATCACGAGCGAGGAGCGGCCGGCGAGCCAACCTCTGCCCGGCTTCAAACCGATGAAGCCGATGGTTTTCAGCGGCCTCTATCCCACCGACTCCGGACAATACCAGGCGCTGCGCGAGGCGCTCGAGAAACTGCGGTTGAACGATTCGTCGTTTACCTACGAACCGGAAACTTCGCAGGCGTTGGGCTTTGGTTTTCGCTGCGGCTTTCTGGGGCTGCTGCACATGGACATCGTGCGCGAGCGGCTCGAGCGCGAGTTCTCGCTCAGCTTGATTACCACTGCGGCGACGGTGGTCTACCAGATCACTACAACCACAGGCGAAGTCTTGTTGGTGGACAACCCGGTCAAGTTTCCCAGCGACGGCAACATTGAGCGGATCGAAGAGCCGGTGATTCAAGCGACGCTGCACTTGCCGCAGGAATTCGTCGGCGGCGTCATGAAGATCTGCGAGGAGAAGCGCGGCACGCAGAAAGAGATTCGCTACCTGGGTCCGAATCGGGTGATGCTGGTCTATGAGCTGCCGCTCAACGAGATCGTCGTCGATTTCTATGACCGTTTAAAATCGCTGAGCCGGGGCTATGCGTCAATGGATTACGAAGTGGCCGGCTACCGCGCCGCCGACCTGGTCAAGCTCGACGTGCGCATCAATGGCGATTTGGTCGATGCCATGTCGATGATCGTCCATCGCAACAACGCCTACTATCGCGGCCGCGATCTGGTGCAGAAAATGCGCGAGTTGATCCCGCGCCAGATGTTTGAGGTTGTCATCCAGGCCGCCATCGGCAGCCGGATAATCTCCCGCGAAGCGGTCAAAGCGCTGCGCAAAAACGTGACAGCCAAGTGCTACGGCGGCGATATTACGCGCAAGCGCAAGCTTCTCGAAAAGCAGAAAGAGGGCAAGAAGCGCATGAAGCAGGTGGGCAAAGTGGAAATCCCGCAGGAAGCTTTTCTTGCCGCCTTGAAAGTCTAAAGCGCTTCGCGATCTCAAATCTCAAATTTCAGATCTCAAAGTCTGAGATATTAAATGTGAGATTTGCGATTCTGAGCGCAGCGAAGATATGGCAAATCCGAGTGATCCACGGTAAGGTTGTCTGGCTGGGCAAAGGTGAGTAAGGTGAAAAAAGACTCCGTGATGGAAGCGCAAGCCAACGTTAAGACCAAATCCGCCATCCGCGAGTACGCCGAAGCCATTTTTATGGCTTTGCTGCTGGCGCTGTTCATCCGGACCTTCATCGTGCAGGCATTCAGGATTCCCTCCGGCTCGATGATTCCAACCCTGCAAATCGGCGATCATATTCTGGTCAATAAGCTAGCTTACGGCATCCGCATGCCGTTCTTAGAAAAATACCTGCTCGACTACCGCAAGCCGCAGAGCGGCGACGTGATTGTGTTTATTTTTCCCGAGGACCCGTCCAAAGACTTTATCAAACGGGTGATCGGCGTCGCCGGCGACACGGTCGAAGTGCGCAATAAGAAAGTTTACATCAACGGCAAGCAAGTCGAAGATGCCCATGCCCACTTCGAAGGTGACGACCCGCAAGCCGCTGGCATGAGTGGCCGCGACTACGGGCCGCGCGCCGTGCCTGAGAATCATGTCTTCGTCATGGGCGATAACCGCGATCGCAGCTACGATAGCCGCTTCTGGGGCTATGTCAGCCTGGATGCCGTGCGTGGCAAAGCTTTTCTGATCTATTTCTCCTGGGACGGCGGCGACCGCTGGGTGCGCTGGGAGCGGCTGGGCAATCTGATCTGGTAGCAAGCTGAAGAAAACACTGCAAAGAACGCAAAAAATCACTGCCGTGGCTTCGCCTGAAAATGGCACGATGGGATCTTACCTTTGCGTTCGCTGCGTTCTTTGCGGTTAAATCAGCCGATCTTTAACGCCGGAGGCCGACCATGCGAGGAAACGCGGCGCGCTTTTACAAGCTCTAGAGGGAAAGAGGGAAGATGCTGAAAAGCAAAATCTTACCGATGATTTTGTCCGCGGTGTTGTTGCTGCTTGTCGTCGTCAATGTATTTTTGCAGAACAACGTTCAGTCGACCCAGGCCGAGCTGAGCGATCGCCAGCAAACCATCGCTCAGACGGTGCAGATCGAAGCGCTCTATCGCCAGGTTGTCACCGTGTTGGCCAACCTTGCCGTGCAGAGCAAAGACGAGCAGCTAAGAAACCTGCTGGTCTCGAGCGGTATCAATCTGGGCGGCGCGCCGGAAGCTCCGGCGCCAAAGAAATGAGGACCTGTGGAAGCGGATGAACAACGAAGTTCGCAAGCGGACGCGGCGGAAGAATTCGTGCCCGGGGAAAGTAACAGTCTACAACTGGCGTTTCTCCTGACGCTGTTAGCGCTTTTGATTTGGCATGGCGCGCAAGCGGTACAATTGCTGCGCGACCGCACCAACCTCAGCATCGCTAAAGAGAGCCAAGATGCTGCGCTGCAGGAGTCGCAGAAGATTCAGAGCCAGTTCCAAACCCTGATGACCAAAACCGCAGAGCTGGCGGCCAAAGGCCACCCCGGCGCCAAGATGGTCATCGATGAGCTGCAGAAACGCGGCGTCGGTCCCGCCCCGGGCCTTGAGGCGAAGTCCCCCGACAAAGCGCCGCCGAAACCGGCGGAGAAGCCGGATATCAAGTCACTCAAATAAGCGCGATCCCGATAACGACACTACTTGACGTGGTACGATCACGCCGTTCAGCGTCGCGTGGCGCATTACGCGGCGAGTTATTTGCCTTTGATATATTTCACGGCTTCGCTCGCGGATACATGGCCGGTGATGGCGCCGCGCATCAAGCCAGACCCACTCGGATAGTTGTGATAGAAAAATCCGCCGGTCAATTCGCCGGCCGCCCACAAACCGGGAATCGGTTCGTCGTCCGCGGTCAACACCCGGCACTGCGGATCGATGCGCAGGCCGCCGTAGGTAAAGGTAATGCCGCAGGCAACGGAGTAGGCTTGATAGGGCGGGGTGTCGATGGGCGACGCCCAGTTCGATTTGTCGGGATTTAAACCGATCGTGCACTTGCCGTCGCGCTTGGAAAAGTCGAACTCCGCCGGTGACACCGCTTTGTTGAATTCATCGACAGTCCGGCGCAAACGTTTTGGTTCGATGCCTAAGCCGTCGGCCAATTCCTCGATCGTATTGGCCACCACCGGGCGGCTGCGCACATAGTTGCTGCGCAAAAGCGGAATGGTCTTGCCGTCAAAAATTTGAAAAGCCATCTGGCCGGGCTGAGCGAGTATGCGCCGCCCGGTCTTGGCGTACGTGTAGACCTGAAAGTCCTCGCCCTCGTCGACGAAGCGCTCGCCGAGCGTATTCACCATGATGCTGTAAGGGTAGGAGTAGCGCGTGCTCTCATCCTGTGCCGCTTCGATGTTTGGGCTGTCGCCGTCGATCACCGAGGCGTGGCAGCCGCTCCAGTGGCCGAAAGGGTTGGCGCCTACCGCCACCGCCATGTTGATGCCATCGCCGGTGTTGTAGCGCGTGCCGCGCACTTTGACCAAATCCCAGTTCTGGCCGAGATAGCGCGCGCGCATCTCAGGGTTGGATTCAAAGCCGCCGCAGGCGAGCACCACGGCTTTGGCTTTGACCATTTGTCTGCCCGCCGGCGTCGTGATTAGCGCGCCGTTCACCGCGCCGCTGTCGTCCTGCGATAGTTCCAAGGCGCGCGCCTGATAAAGCACCTCCATGCCGCGCTCTTCGACATGCTTGAAGTGCATTTCCTGCAACCCATGGCCGCCGCCGCGCGCCGAGACCGGGATCGTGCCCGAGCGCCAGATAAACTTGCCTTTGACTTTGGCGACATGGCTCATGTGCAGTTCCCAATCGATGCCATGCTTGGCCATCCAGGTGACGACTTCCTCGGAGCGTGCCACGAGCATTTCGGTGAGTGCCGGATCGGCCATTCCTTCGGTGACACGCATCAGGTCGGCGTAGAACATGTCGGTCGGGTAGGGCTCGACGTCGACGTCTGTGAACTCGACGCCGGGTGTTTCGTTGACAATTTCTTTGACATGCTCGAAGTCGCTAAAGGCAAAGCGAAACAGCCCGCCGGAAAAAGCCGAGTTGCCGCCGCGGCGAATCTTCGGCGCGCGCTCCAGGGTCGTCACTTTGAGCCCGGCATCGTAGGCCGCTTCGGCGGCCACCAGAGCGGCATTGCCGGCGCCGATAACTAACACATCGGTTTGGAGTTCTTTGAGATTGGCCACGGAGTCCTCCCACAAAAAAGAATGAAATCGCTCAAATCCAATCGTTACGGACGAATATGGAGCGGATGTCCAAGCCGCGTCGGATCAACCCCGGGGAACTCCCGCTCCTCCGCGGATCATTATGCGGAGCACTGCGATTATGCAAGGGAATAAGCGCGGGACAGCAGCGGCCCCATCGCTTGCTGCGCCTCGAGACAGCGCAGCGCCGTTAACAGCGCTCGCGCCTTGTCTTCCCCTAGTGCCGGCTCGGCGCAACCGACAAATTTGCCGTCGACGTCGGCATCGCTGAGCGGCAGCGGCGGGCGGCCGCGAATCTCCGTGGCGCGATGGCTCAGGCGGCGGCCGTCTTTCAAAGTCACGGTGACTTCGCCGAAAGCTTTTTTCTTGGACTCTAGAGTTTCGAGTTCCGGATGAATGGCGATCGCCACCCTGTTGGAAAGCGCCTGCAAATCTTTTCTGTCAAAGTAGCGCGGCGCGAAGTGTTTGAGCTCCACCGAGCCTTCGAGAACAATCAACGGCATGGTGAAGTGCAAGCTGAAACGGCCCTGCTCAGGGGTTGAGACCCCGGGCTCTTTGCGTAGCGCTTGGTAGGAAACCGCGTGCACGCTGCAGTCGATGCGCTCGATCTGTTCAGCTCTAAGATTATGGGCGCTTTTGAGCGCGAGCATCGCTTCGATGCAATGGTGGGTGGCAGAGCAAGATGGAAAGCGCTTGATCGAGACACCGGGCGAGTGAAAATGAAAGGGCTGGCCGAGATGCAGCGCGCCGACTTCGCCGCACTGGAAGACCTCGAAAAATCCCTTTCCGGTCTCCAATGCGTTTTGATTGGCGGTCCAGCCGTGTTGCGCCAGTTGCGCTGCCATCAAGCCATTGCGCGCGGCCAGGCCGGCGTGAAGCGGTTTGGTCATGGTGCCGAAATTGACTTTCAGCCCGCCGGTCATCGAGGCCGCGATGCCGATGGCCGTGCGCAGCGCTGCTACATTCAAACCTAGCAGAAAGCCGCAGCCAGCCGCAGCTCCAAACGAACCGAGCACCGCCGTCGAGTGCCAGCCATGATCGTAGTGCGTTAACGATATGGCGCTGGCGACCTTACACTCGACTTCGACGCCCACGGTGTACGCCGCCAGCACGTCTTTGCCAGAAAAGTTGCCGCTCTCGCCGAGCGCCCAGACCGCGGCGAGCACCGGCGTCGAAGGATGCATCGGCGTCAGCGCAACGCCGCCGTCGTCGAAGTCCAAGGTGTGGCCGATGGTGCCGTTGCAAAGCGCCCCATCCATCGCGTCGACTTTGCCGCGGCCGTTCCACAGACAAACCGCGCCGGTGCTTGTCGGCGATAATGTTTTCGACAGTATGTCGCCGATGGGGTGAGCGGCGGCGCCGATGGCGACACCCAAGGTATCGATCACGCCGCGCTTGGCCAATCCCAGCACGGCGTCAGGAATACCCCCGGTGCGCGTGGCGGCGACGAACTCGGCGATCTCTTCGGTGGCTCCCATGGCGCTACTTTTTGCTCGAGAGAAAAATTTCGCGGTAGCGTTTGGCGTGCTTTTCCATGTGCTCCGCTTGAGTGAAGTCGACCGGAATTATCTTGACCGCGCTGAGCTTCTGCTGGATCGGTGTTTTGATGCCTTGGCGCGCCGAGACTCTCTTCGGACAGCGTGTGATCGAGCCGCCCAGACTTATCCTAATGGACTAGGAACCAACGAAGACTGAGGGACTGCACGGATCTTGATCTACCTGCACCACTATAGTCGAGAATTTGCGCTGCCTGCGCGAATTTCCCGGTGCGCACGGCGCACGCTACAATTGTCGGAGGGCGGGTCTAAGCCCCGCCTCTGGGTTAAATTTTTTGCGACTTTTGCGTTTTTTGCGGCGGTTCTTTTCTTCGGTTGCGGCTGTGCCGCAGCACGAAAAATAATCAGAGCTGCCAGCTCGCGGCCAACTCGAGTGTGTTGCCGTCGAGGTCTTTGACTGCGAACCTGCCGTTTCCCAGCGATTTCTTTTCTCCGAAGCCTGCGGCCACGCTCCCCGGGTCTTTGACTTCTAAACCCATGCTGCGCACTTGGCATGAGCCGCTGCCTTGCTTCTTGACGAACTCCACCGCGACGGTGCCGTCGGAAAGTGTGACGTCGTCGGTGGCACGGGCGATCTCTTTCATCTCGAATGTATCTCTGTAAAAAGCCACGGTCTTGGCGACATCCGATGCTTCGATTGTCACGTGGCGCACTGTAGGCGGCGTGGTGTCGCCGCTGGTGCGAAAGCCTTCTTCGGAGACATCTACGGGGTGGCCGTTCATGTCGAGGAAGCGATACTCGGCGTAGCGTCCATCTTGCGGCCGCTGGCCCCATTGGCAATCGGGCAAAGCCTTGGTGACGCGCTGTTTGGCTTCTTCCATGCTAGTGACGTGAAAGCCGAAATGATCGTAGCCCACCCAACGCGCTTCGGTGTTGGGACGATGTTTCAACATCGCGTACATGATCAATCCGTCGGTGGTGTAGAGCGATCCCGACGGTGAGCGGCGGATCAAACTGAAACCAAGATGTTTTTGGTAGAAATCCAGCAGCTTGTCCGGATCTTTTGTAAACAGTGCGACGTGTTTGAATCCGCCTTTCATAGCCAGACCTCCACAGTTAGATTTGCCCGATCATCGTACAGCCTGGCCTAAAGTGTCAAGGAGAATTTGGCTGATTTGCGGAGCTTTTAGGCAACTTTATGTAAATAAACCTTACGATTCAATAAATGGTATTCTCTTTAAAATCAGTCACATAGATGTGCCTAGGGTGTTTTGGCGATATTGTAAGAGGAGCCGTTGTCAATAGGTGTGTAAAAAGATACTAGGCGGCGACCCTCATCTCTTTGCCATTGTCATACTTCGTCCCGCGCGCTACTTTTCCGACAAGCTGTGGTGCGTT